>Ga0316204_10006885_pt1 | contig 17080 bp, 13 predicted proteins | sample 6monrhotite_MG_2_FD_205661 | JGI IMG/M metagenome (GOLD analysis project Ga0316204, IMG submission 205661) | Microbial mat bacterial communities from mineral coupon in-situ incubated in ocean water Damariscotta River, Maine, United States -... | ecosystem: Environmental > Aquatic > Marine >... | reverse complement strand
TTCGGGGCCTTCGACGGTTTGTGCAGATACCGCCGTTGACGTCAGCATAAGCCCCAGAAGGGCCGCGCGTGTTACAGATTTCATATCATCCTCCCAGATGTTTCGGCTTTTAGCCGGTTCAAATTTCAGGTCATCGCACACGCCGTGGCCAGCGCGAAAAACGGCCCCTTTGTCACTTTCTTGCCTTCACAAAAAGCAATGCGCCCTTTGCGATGCAGCCCCGCGGTTGTTCGGACCTTGGTTGCAGAGCCGCTTATGTTTTCAGCGCCAGCAGCATTGCTCATTGATAAGCCAGCTGCCCACAGATCGTGGCAAGACGCTGCCAGAATATCGATATTATTGCAAACTTATATTTTAAATCGTCAAAAAAACCACATCGAAAAGCCGCCCCACTGGGTCCATATGCTGTTTTTCCCGCATTTTTTTGCAAGAGAGGACCGGTAGGGAAGGGTGCTGTCAGGCCAATTCGTACCAGCTTCAGTTTGTAAGCGGCGGAGCAATGCTGCCACCACTCGTTAAGTGCCGCGCTTCGGCTGAGTTTGAAATTGCCGCGCGATTATGCGGATAATCTCGGGGCTGGTTCTAAATATTTGAAAGAAGAGGATCTGGTCATGCCACAAAGGTTAGGTGGGCGCTGCCGGCTCTCAACCTGCCTTGATCTGGCACTACCATTTAGGGATAATTTGGCGGACTGGGGAACCGTATAACCATTGATCTTTACGGTTCACCACCGTTCGCCACATACCAATTAACATGCCGTATCTAATCAATAAAAATTCATGCGCGTCTATTGACGTTCAGCCACATGCGCCCCAAATCATGTTGTAGTGTGGGAACAAATGTGGGAACCATTATGCCCTTGAACGCGCGCAAAGTTGAAACAGCCCTGCCCGGTCGACATGGGGATGGGCGCGGCCTGTTTCTCTATGTCAAGCCATCCGGGGCACGGTCTTGGGTGCTACGGTATCAAGTCCACGGGCGGCGGCGTGATCTTGGATTAGGCGCATATCCCGAAGTGAGCCTCGCTATGGCGCGCGAACGGGCGCTAGAGGCACGTCGCTTGATTGCCGAGGGCGAAGACCCGATAGCGAAGAAACAACAGGCAAAGCCCAAGACCTTCAAAGAGGCGGCCCAGGAATTGATCGAAAGCAAGCGCCCCGGCTGGAAAAACGCCAAGCACGCGGCTCAATGGACTTCGACTCTTGAAGCCTATGTCTTCCCGAAGCTGGGCCAGATGCAGGTCGCCAAAGTCGAAACTGCTGACGTGATCGGGGCGCTCAAGCCGATCTGGGCTGTCAAACCCGAAACCGCAAATCGCGTCCGCCAGCGGATCGAGGCGGTGATCGACTATACCTCGGCGCTGGGCATCCGCTCCGGCGATAACCCGGCACGTTGGCGTGGACATCTGGAAAACCTGCTTCCAAAACCAACCAAAATGCGCGCCGTAAAACATCATCCGGCCCTTCCACATGCGGAGATTGCCGATTTCATGGTGGCGCTCGAACAGCGCCACGGCGTCGCGGCCCGCGCTTTGGCCTTCACGATCCTGACGGCGGCACGATCTGGCGAGACGCGCGGCGCAACGTGGGCCGAGATTGACCTTGCCGCAAAGGTTTGGACGATCCCGGCAGGTCGGATGAAGGCAGGCAAAGAGCACCGTGTCCCGCTCTCCAAGGCCGCACTCGCGCTACTCGGGAACAGGCGAGACGGGAACAAGCTGATATTCGAAAGTGACGCCAAACCCGGAAAACCGATCTCTGACATGAGTATGACCGCAGTTCTGCGCCGCATGGAACGCGAAGACATCACCGTTCACGGCTTTCGCTCGACCTTCCGCGATTGGGCGGGCGAGACGACTGGTTTCCCGCGCGAGGTCATTGAAGCCGCGCTCGCGCACGGGATCAAGGACAAAGCCGAAGCAGCCTATGCGCGCTCGGACCTGTTCGACAAGCGGCGAAAGCTGATGGAGGCTTGGTCTATCTTCTCCACCTCTCAAAAAGGCGATGGAAAAGTTGTGGCGTTTTCGAAATGAAAGCTCGCTGATTACTTGGGAGCTTGCCAACGCAAAAGTGTTTCGGCTTGGCTTAGAACCAAGTTGATTGCGACGGGAGCCAAATCTGGCGGGTATCCGTACTTCTTCAAAATGCGCCGAACAAGTATCCTCAGCTTGGCGCGAGCGCTTTCCTTGCGTTGCCAATCCACAGTCACGTTCTTTTGGAGCTGCTCAACAAGCACATGAGCAATCTTTCGCAGTTCCTCATTTCCAAGCACATCCATCGCGCTTTGATTTTGCGCCAGAGCATCATAAAAAGCCAATTCCTCTTCGCCCAACCCGAGATCATCGCCCCGCTGCGCTGAAGCCTTCAGGTCTCTAGCCATGTTGATCAGCTCTTGGATCATCTCAAGGCTGGTTATAGCGTTGGCATGATAACGGGCCACGGCTGCTTGCAGGCGCTCTGAGAAGGACTTGGCCTCTACCACGTTCCGCTGTTGCCGCGCTCTTATCTCCCCCGCCAAAATCTTCTTCAACGCCTCAAGTGCCAGGTTTTTCTGATCCATGTTTTGTATCTCGGCCAAGAAATCTTCTGACAGCACGGAAATTTCTGGTGTCTGCAGACCTGCCGCCTCCAAAACGTCCATGATACTCGCATCGGCGATAGCGTCCGAGATAAGCTGGCCAATGGCAAACTCTTTCTCCCGTTTGCTCATTCCAGTCTTGGGCGAAGACTTGGAGAGCGCCGCACGAACCGCCTGAAAAAAGCCCACCTCTTCCTTGACGGATCGAGCGTAGTCGCTGGCCGAAGCCAAGGCAAAAGCCTTAGATATATTGGCGATCAGATCAGCGTAGAAGTTTAACTCTGCCTTCTTACTCTTTTCGTCGCCAGCCTTGTCGGCGCGGGCTTTCTGTTTGTCCAATGCCCATTCGATGGCACCGGCAAGGGCCTGCAATCGTTCCCGAGGTTGGCCATCAATCCCGGCTCGATAATCGAAGCCAGAAAAGAAATCTCGGCATTTTTCAACGAACTCTTGTAGAGCCGCGACCGCTTCCTCTTCGTCAATACCGGTCTGCTCCCGATCCGTTGCGGTGTAATTTTGCAGCGCCGTTTTCAGATTCTGCCCGATCCCGATGTAGTCCACCACCAGGCCGCCCGGTTTATCTTTGAACACCCGATTGACCCGCGCAATTGCCTGCATGAGGCCATGACCGCGCATCGGCTTGTCGATATACATCGTGTGCATGCTTGGTGCGTCAAAGCCGGTGAGCCACATGTCGCGCACAATCACGAGCTTGAGCGGGTCGTCAGGATTGCGCGCTCGTTTTGCCAAAAGATCACGCCGGGCCTTGCTGCCTATATGTTGTTGCCATTCCAACGGGTCAGAGGCTGACCCGGTCATGACGATTTTGATCGCGCCTTCTTTGTCATCTTCAGAGTGCCAGTCAGGGCGAAGCGCCGTAATGCGTTGGTATAGGTCAACGCAAATTGCACGGCTCATACATACAATCATTCCCTTGCCGACCATGGCCTCAAGTCTCGCCTCGAAATGAGTGACTATGTCCTGAGCCACTACCTCCAACCTCGGTGGAGCACCGACCAGACGTTCAACACTGGCCCAACTCGATTTAGCCTTCTCTTGCTCTGAAAGAGTCTCATCATCGAAGAGCGCATCCACTGCCGCGTCAATCTCCGGAAGTTTTTCCTCTTTGAGTTCGACACGGGCCAAACGGCTTTCGTAGTAGATCGGAACGGTCGCCTTGTCTTCGACGGCACGGCTAATGTCATAAACATCGACATATTCGCCAAATACGGCGGGAGTGTTCACATCGGCAGCTTCGATGGGTGTGCCTGTAAAACCAGCGAAGGACGCATTGGGCAACGCTTGTCGTAGATAGTGCGCATAGCCATACCGCCGCGCTCCGGTGGTACGGTCCAGCTTGGCATCAAAGCCGTATTGGCTACGGTGCGCTTCATCCGCAATGACAATGATATTCCGTCGACCTGAAAGCATTGGGAAGTCTTCCTCCCCAGCCATGGGAGAGAACTTTTGCAACGTCGAAAAGATCACGCCCCCTGATTGACGGTCCAACTTCTCGCGCAGGTCGTCGCGGTCTGCGATCTGTTCCGGGGTCTGGCGGATCAGGTCACGGCACAAAGAAAATGTGCCGTAGAGTTGATCGTCCAGGTCATTTCGGTCTGTGACGACAAGGATCGTCGGATTCTGTAACTCTGGCGCGCGCACCAGCAAACCTGCAAAGAACGCCATCAAGAAACTCTTTCCTGATCCTTGCGTATGCCAGATGACGCCGATCTTGCGGTCGCCTTCTGCACTGACTGCGTCAACCGCGCTTACCAGCGCCTTCCGCGCGCCGTGGAACTGGTGATAACCCGCGATGATCTTGAAGACGCCATCGCCCTTGTCGCCAAATACCGTGAAGTCGCGCACTAACTGCAACAGCCTCTCGGGCTGCATGACGCCCCGCAACAGCGTGTCCATCTCCTTCGGGCCTTCCGGCGTGAAGTCGTCCTGCGTGCCTGTCACAGTGCGCCATGGCATGAAACGGTCTTCTCCGGCGCTGAGCGAGCCGATGCGAGCCAGCAGCCCGTCTGAGGTGATCAGCGCGGCATTGGTGCGAAAGAGCGACGGAATTTGCGCCTTGTAGGTCTGCAGCTGATTGTAAGCGCCATCAATCGTGGCATTCCCGCTAGCAGCGTTCTTCAACTCGATCACGACCAAAGGCAGACCGTTTACAAAGGCCACCACATCCGGGCGGCGGTTGTGGCCGCTTTCAACCACGGTGAACTGGTTTGTCACCATGAAGTCGTTATTGGCCGGATTGGCAAAGTCGATCAGACGCACCTTGTCGCCTTTGATCGAGCCATCGGGGCGGCGATATTCCACGTCTACGCCGTTAACCAGCAGGCGGTGAATGCGGCGGTTTTCCTCGATCAGAGAGGGCGTCTCGGTGATCTGCACCTGATTCAGCGCGGCTTGCAACGCATCTTCAGGCATGCCGGGATTGAGCCGCCGCGCAGCCTCTTCCAGTAGCTCGCCCAGCACCACATCCCCATTCGACACCCGCCGCTTGTCCGACCCATCCGGCGCGATTGAGACCGGGTCTTCATAACGCCAGCCAATCTCTTGCAACGTGCCAAGGGCGACTTGCTCGACAAGGTCTTCTGTAAAGCTCATAGCGGGCCGCCATCCAACGCAAACAGTAGGTCTTCAAGCCAAGCGTCGTGATCTGTTTCGTGGTCTTCTACCGGATACCAAATCGGATGAATTTCAGCCTGTTGAAGTTCGGTATGCTTTGCCGTTCGATTGGCTTGGCCGGGATCAGCAAGAAACGCATAGTGCCGCAACCCTGCCGCTCCGTTCATGGCTTTGATCTCTTGCATCGCAGTTATCGTGCGATCTGTAGCGAGGCTGCACCCCATGAACAGAAGACTACGATTTGAAATAAGGTAATTGAGCGTACCTGGCACCGTTCTTTGATTGCCGTAAGCGTTGTTGTATTCGCGGGTCGTGAGAACACGCCCGTTTCTAGAGGCTGCCGTTCCATGGATTTTGAATAGAACATTGGCTCCGCTTGCCGCTGCCCTTGGTGCATCAATGATGTTTGTGCCAGAGAATACCTCTGCGAAAGCTTGTTCGTTGTGTTCATACACCTTTTCAAGGACATGATCGAAATTGGTTGTCACGCAGCCAAGCTTGAATAGCTGGGGGATTAATCGGACCGGACCCTCAGGGTTGAACACGTTCCCGGCGAAGTAGTTTTCTATTTGCTCTGCGAGCATGTTTTCATGGAAGTCATCGGCTATGATCTCGGCTGCGTCTGCAAACCGCCCCTCTTCGATGGCCTGTTCCACCTTGTCCAAAACGTGCGGGTCGTTTCGGGCTAGGTCGGTGAGGAACGCTGACCACATTGGAAAGCCGCTGGGCTTGGACATTCCAGCGCCGACAAACGGCAAGATTTGCTGTTCCATGTGACGTTCGGCAAGGCGGTTGAACCGTTGGAGGCAACCGCAATCGGTGAGCATGTCACGCACCCGACCGCGCGCTTCTTCCTGTTTCTCCTGAACCCAAGTCGTCAGGTTTGACCGGTAGTCTTCTGGTGCGTGATCCTTGAAAGCCTGGCCGCTGGAGTATTGCTCACCGCCCCAAATCACAGGTGAGACTTCGTCGAGGTGATCATGAAAACGAGGCTCAAAATAGTTTATCATACCGTCGCCTCCGCATCTTTCAGGCGGATTTTGCCGGACATGAGCTTGGGCAGGAAGAGTTCACGCATATCGCGGAGGGCTTGAATTTGCAGCTCAATCATCGGGGTTTCTTTTTGAATTTTGAATAATCTTCTTTTTCAGGCCATCGTTGTCAAAGACGCAACTGTCCAAACCTTCAGCACCCAAAAAATCAGCGTCTTCTATGTTTAAAGACTCTCGAAAATCCGCTCGTTCGAAAGTGCAAAATCTGAATGACGTGTTTGAGAGATTTGTTTCTTCAAAAACACCACGTGCGACCTTGGCGTAAACAGGCCGACCATCCGGTTCTTCATCTACTTGTTCTTCGAGGGAGTCCGGCGGAGCGCTGGTCCAAGTCAACTCGGCCCCATCAAACTTCGCATCGCTTAGGTCCGCACCCCAAAAGTCGCAGTTCTTGTAGGTAGCACGCGGCCCATGCGATAAGATAGTCTTTCCCATCCGCATTGGCGCGGTTTTCTCAAACACGACGCTACGCGCTTCAAGGAGCGAAAAATCGACTTCTTCAAAACTGGATGCGGTGAGTTCTTCACTCCCCCAAAAACCGCCGCTGGATAGCGTAGACTCGGCGATTGACTTGATGCCGTAGCCTGTGAAGTTTGCGTTTTTCAGATGCGCTCCGGACAACTCGAAATTAGTCATTCCCAAACGATTGAGCCTGCGCATTGCGCCAAGAACACGGTGTTTGGCTTCCTCGCTACTCCACCGTTTCAGATCTTCGATCACTTCCGAATGACGCGCGATATCGTCTCGCCTTTGCTTGCCGTACTGGATGATGCCAAAGCCAACGAGAATGACCAAAACGTCAAAAATAAGCCCCCAAAACTCGACTTGCACATCACCAAGAGCGGGCCAACCTTTGAGGACCGCCCAAACGAAGGCCACAATTAATAAAAAGACGAACAGAACAATACTTGCGCCAATCAGAGTCTCATCGAAGGCGACGCGCATAGTTCGCTGAACCCATTGCTTTTGCTTGGAGAGCAACTTCAAGACACCGCCTCCGTGTCTTTCAAGTGGATTTCGCCGGACATGAGTTTGGGCAGGAGAAGGTCGCGCATCTCAGTGAGGGCTTGGTTTTCTGCGTCGTTTTGCTGCCTCTTTTCCTCAAATGGTCCCGCGATTTCAGTAAACGGAGCACTTAATTCTGAACCGATTTTGAGGATTGGCAAGCCTCCCAACGTCTTAGTGTTGAGGTTCGGCATCGTCGCGCCAATCGCGCGGCTTCGTATCCATTGGACAGCTCTTTCGGTGTCGAGCTGCATAAACAATACGTTCGGTGAGCGCTCTTTCGAGTGAATGCTAACCTTCAGACATCCAGTACCGCAGAACCAACCGATTTGTGCTTCAGCAATGAGAGCCTTTCGCCCGATGTCGCCGCGTCGCCCGTAGATGATGTCGCCGGGTTTACAGCGATGCTTTGCCAAAGACTTAGCTTTTTCTTCGGTGATGTATGCAATCCCGTCCAGTTTGATCTGAGAATAAGTTAGGTTTGCAGGCATCAGCACCGGCACGCCGCTCTCCACATAGTCGGACTTGTGGAGTTGGCTACCGAATGGGCCTGTTTGTATTGAGCCGCCGGAACGCTCTGCAAAATCTCCCAAGGTTTCCATTGCCCAACTCTCAGGCAAGCCATCGTCACCGAGTTTGGCGGGGAAGAGGGGGGCGAGCGTGGCGGCTTTTTCGGGGGGGAAGGCGTAGCCCATGATGGCGGCGGGGTCGGTTGCGCCGTCTGCCTGACGGCGGGTGGGGCCGAAATCGACGAACCAGTCCCGAAACAGCGCCCTCGCCATCTCTTCCAACGTCTCATTCATCCGCCGGTTCAGCTCGATTTTCCGGTCGTAGGCGCTGGCCAGTCTGCCGATTTCTTTTTGTTCGTCTTTATCTCGATGGACAAAACTCAACTGCTTTAAGAAGTCAGTATCAAACTTGCCTGCTCCGATCCCCGTGACTCCGAGATTGTTCGCTAACTCGCGCCGGTGAGCTTCCAGAGTGTAGTGTAGGTAAAGTGGATCGATGCCATCTTTCGCGACAATAGCTTTGACATCCTGATTGAAGGCAACGTCGCGATCGGCAAAGCAAATTGGTATGTGATTGAATAGACCACTGCCGCGAACGAGAAGAAGAGTTGCACCTGAAGGTGCCATTCGACTACCTGCTTTCAACCCTTGGTCGGTAATGTTCAGATCAGATGTCGCGAGAAATTTGTCGTACATATTTGACGCGGAAAACCAAGGAATATCCCCGTTCCAAAATGCTTCGGTCGATTTTTTGGGGGTTCCTCCAGAAAGAAACTCGGCGGCGTCTCCAACGGTATTCATGATTTGATCGCGCCAATCGTATCTTGAATGAGCGCTTCTAGCTCTCTTGATCGTTCAAAATGGCCAGCTAGACTTTTGCTCAAAGCCGCGAATTTCTCCTCAAACGGCACTCCATCGTCTTCGACGTCAGCCGCCCCGACATACCGACCCGGTGTCAGCACATGATCGAACTTGCGGATGGTCTCCAGCCCTTCAGACCTACAGAAACCCGGCTCGTCGGCGTAGACTTCCCAGCCTTTCTCCTCCAGCGCCTCGGGCTTGGCACGCCAGCGGCGATAGGTGCCTGCGATCTTGTCAATATCCTGGTCCGAAAACTCACGCCGCACCCGGTCCACCATATGGCCCATATTGCGAGAATCTATGAACAGCACTTCTCCACGCCGGTCTCTCAGTCCGTTCGCGGATTTATCCCGGCTCAAAATCCACAGGCAGACGGGGATTTGCGTGGAATAGAAGAGCTGCCCCGGCAGGGCGACCATGCAATCGACGCGGTCTTCCTCGATCAGGCGTTTCCTGATCTCGCCCTCGCCGCTGGTCTGGCTGGACATGGACCCGTTGGCCAGCACCACCCCCGCATGGCCGCGCGGGGCGAGGTGGTGGATGATGTGCTGTATCCACGCAAAGTTGGCGTTGCCCTTGGGCGGGATGCCGTATTTCCAGCGGTCATCCTCAACCAGCCGGTCGCCGCCCCAGTCCGAGATGTTGAAGGGCGGGTTGGCAAGGATGAAATCGGCCTTCAACCCCGGATGCGCGTCCTTGTGAAAGCTGCCCGCGCTGTCCCACGCGATGTCGGCGTCGATGCCGTGAACAGCAAGGTTCATCTTGGCCAGCCGCCATGTGGTGTGGTTGATCTCTTGCCCGTAGACGGACAGGTTCAACGGGTTGCCGCCATGGTCTTCGATGAATTTTTCAGACTGGATGAACATGCCGCCCGAGCCGCAGCAAGGGTCGTAGACGCGGCCTTGGTAGGGTTCGAGCATTTCAACGAGGGTGCGGACAACGGAGCGCGGCGTGAAGAACTCACCGCCACGCTTGCCTTCGGCGCTGGCAAAGCCTGAGATGAAGTATTCATAGACCCGGCCAAGCAGGTCGCGCGCCCGGTCGGTGCTGTCATGCATCTTGATGTTGGAAAAGAGGTCCACCAGTTCGCCTAGCATGGTTTTATCAAGCGTGGGGCGGGCGTAGTTCTTGGGCAGAACGCCCTTGAGTGTTTCGTTGGTGGGTTCGGCCTCAATCGCCTCCATCGCGTCGTCGATGATCTTGCCGATGTTCTCGGAGCGGGCGTTCTTCTGGATATGTGACCAGCGGGCGGTTTCCGGCACCCAAAAAACGTTCTCGGCAAGGTATTCTTCGGGGTCTTCGGGGTCGGCCAAATCGTCTTCGGCCAGTCGATCATGCATCGCCTGAAACGCTTCGGAGATATATTTGAGGAAAATCATGCCCAGCGCGACATGCTTGTATTCTGACGGTTCAAGCCCGCCCCGCATCTTGTCTGCCGCTTTGAAAAGGTCGGCAGCGAAGTCTAGGTCGGCTTTGCGGGTGTCCGTCGCCATAAGTTATTTTCTTTCAAATAAATCGGTGTGGCATGATCTGTAGCAGACAGTTTCTGAACTTAACAACGGACAAATCCTTCTTGCGGTAGCGAATTCGAACACAAACAACTTGAACGGTACGCCTGCGAACGCCACACTTGCACAAGGTTTTCATATTGGCGCTATATCATGGCATCATTCAGCGGGTTCATTCGAAAATCGCCCCCGGATCGTTTGCGGGCTTACTTTCAGGCGCGTGATGTCGAAACGCCGGAGGATTTCGATTGGACGAGCGAGGGGCGCGGGACCGATTTGGTGCGTTCAGTTGAGCAATTGATCGCAGAGCTTTCTGAAAAACGCCAAGACACGATCAAGGCCGAACTAGATTTGTTGGCAACATTATCGGACAAGGTGGGCCTTATTGCAGCGGAACAAGTTTGCAGTGGCGAAAACATCGACATCGAAGGCCTGCATGGCATTCAGGATATTTTGCTATTCCTAGCAATTCAGCATCCGATTCTGATCAACCGGATTGAGGTGCAGGCGTCGATGTCACGGCGGCATGGCGGGCAGAATTGGTCGACCTTTCAGTTTGAAAACGATGGTAAGCCTTGGTCATTGGAAAAAGAAGCCGCACGCGCCGCCTTCTTGGCTGATACCCTAGCGGTGCTCGAGCTACCCAAGCACCGGAAACACGTTGCTGATTGGTATGAGACAGTTCGCACGCAGCCTGTTACCGGAGAAGAGACGACCTTCACCCATGCAACAATCTACGTCGAAGAGCGGGCGGAGAGCGAGTTGGGGTTTGGGATGTCCGATACGCTGGAAAGGCAAATTGTGGCGAAGGTGTTGGAGGTCGGCATCGCATGCGATCCGAAGTCACGCCTTGTCGAGATTTGCGCACGCGGCGGCAAAAAGGTACGAGACCAGTTTTCGGCGGTGTTTTCAAAGAACTTCGCGCCTGACTCAAAACCGCCGCTCGAAGTTCCGCGTCGGGATGTGCATTTGCACCTCTTGAAGGGCCAGCCTGATTTCGAGGTTTTCCCGTCAGATGGTATCGCGCGCGTCGAAGTCTCATCGCTCGATTTTGGCGATGGCAGCGGTGGTATTGCCCGATTTGAGAAGCGTGGTGTGGACGAAAGCATCTATGATTTTCTTGATCGGCGCTTTGCAACAATGTCACCATTGCGGACCGGTGGATGGACAATTCTCGCTGCGACGGTCCGGATCGTTCTCGCCGGTCAGGAAGGCAAGCGGCAACGCACCTTGACTGTGACCTTGCGCCTGCCGAACACGACGACTTCGCCGAACACCACCGAGAGCGATAGGCAGTTCATATTTGGACTGCTCGAACGGTGGGGGCTGCTTGCGCCGCCTGCCGAAAGCTTCGACCTCCTGGAGAAGGGTTAATTGCAACCGATTGAATTGCTTTGTGAGATTGTTGCGCAGAAGGGCAAGGTAGCGGCGTCCGGATACGCGCACGCCTCATGCTTCCCGGCCCTCTTGGCTCATGGGTTTCTTCAACAAGCGGGGGCAGTTCAGTCCATCTCTTGTTTGCACTGCGACAGCCCGCACGATGCCGACGTCGTTTATCATGATGGGCGCGACGGGTTCTTTTGCCCCGAGGCGGGCTTTGTTGCATTGCCAGAAGACGAGACCAGTGCGGTACGTGCGAATATCGCGAAGATCATCGAAGCTTTGGCCGATGCCTTCTATTGCCGCGCTCGCAAGTCCACGCCTGTTGCTGGCGAAACATGGCGCATAGGTAAAGTCAGCCGCGAGGCAGGCGATATTACGATCTACTTCCATCCGCAGTTGCAGACCGAACGTGATGCAACGGACCTTGCGGCAGCCCTGGCACGAGAGCCGGGATCGACGTATCGGCTGATCCTTTCGGCGGCAGGCTCGTTGCAGGCCAAGGGATCAGTGACTGTGCCGTTATCGGACGCAGTGCAGCTCAATTGGTCCGGCTCGGAATTTCAGCCCGTCGCCGATCTGCGTGACCTCGTGGGCGCGCCGCGTACGAACCCGGGTGGTGCACCGAACCGTTACGGCGAAACGCTCTCCGCATTGATTGTGAAGAGAATTTCGGACGGCAGGGCCTTGGCGGGGCGCAACGAAGAGGCCCGTGCCGTTCTCTCGGATTTCAAGCAGTCAAACCCGCACATGAAACCACCGTCGTTGTCTTCCGTCCAAGACTACGTCAGCAAGGTTCGCGCTGGGCAATAACTGGTCAGAAACCACGTCTCTGTTTCTGCCCAGACCGCGTCCGTCAAGGTTCACTCATGCTCTTACAAAGGAGAATGAGCCATGACGAACACACCGGATTTGATCAACCAAGCCGCCCAAATTCTTGCAGTATCCCCCAATGAGGCCGCCCGCCTCTGTAGCATTGGACGCACCACGCTTTACGCCGCGCTGTCTTCGGGTGAGTTGAAAAGCGTCAAGATCGGCACGCGCCGCCTGATTACCTTGGAAGCCCTGCGGGACTGGCTAAAGCGCAACGAAGAGCCGTCGGGCAAGTGAGGGCGCGAAATGCCGAAACAACCCCGCTTGAATCGTATCAAGTCTTTGCATTCCTACACCATTATCGAGGCGGCGGAAGTTTCCGGCGTCTCACCCCGTACGATCCGCAACTGGGCGGCCAATGGTTTGCGGCTGATGCAAGACGACCGCCCTGCGCTGGTACGAGGAGATGATCTGATCGCCTTCATCAAAGGCCAACGCAAACAACGTAAACAGCACCTAGCTTTGGACCAGTTCTATTGCCTGCGTTGTCGCGCGCCGCGTCCGGCGGCGGGCGGGTTTGCAGAATGCGAAGTAACGGGGAAACGACTTATCCTGATCGCTATGTGTGCAGTCTGCGAAACGATCCTGCGCAAGCCTGTTGCCCGCGCCGATCTGCCCAAAATCCGCGGCCTTCTGGATATTGAAGATGGCGGGTATGGGTCCGATCCTTGAAAGGTTTGGCTAGGGAACCTGCTCCAAATGCCGCTGCACCGCAAACGCCAGAATCGACATTAAGGTGGTGGCCAGATGCCCCTTTATTTTTCCACTTCGCGACACCGCCGCTTGGCACCGCATTTTGCACCAAGACACAGACTGACAGGAGTCGACCATGACCAAACGTCCGAACGAGAAAAACGAGCGCATCAAGCGCCACTATATCGACTACCGCAAACACGCCCGGCAATTGTCGGACAGGACTTTGGACCGCGAACTTGCCGCGCTTGAACGGTTCGACGTCTGGAATGGCCGCAAGGATTTTGGGCGGTTTCATATCGAATGGGCGATGGGCTTTCGGGCGCATCTGGGACAAGCGAATGGGGCCAGCGGCAAAACACTGGGCAAATCCACGACGCGGGCGATTATGTCCACGATGCGCGAATTTACCCTGTGGCTGTCACAGCAAGACGGGTTTCGCAGCAAGATCAGGACATCAGACGCGGACTACTTCAGACTGTCTCGCCGGGACGAAGCCGAAGCCCGCGCCGCCACCGAGCGCAAAGCGCCCAGCCTCAATCAGGCGCGGCGTGCATTAGACTTGATGCCCGCCATCAGCCCGCGCCAGTTGCGGGATCGGGCGGTGTTCGCGCTTTTGTGCCTGACCGGTATTCGCGTGGCGGCGTTGACTTCCTTGCGGATCAAGCACATCGACCTTGCGGAAAAGTCCGTCACCCAAAACCCACGCGAAGTTGCGACCAAATTTGGCAAACGCATCGACACGTTCTTTGAGCAAGGCTTCCCGGAGGCGGAAAAAGCGCTTGCGAATTGGTTGACGTATCTTGACGACGCCGAGCTTTACGGCCCCGACGACCCAGCTTTTCCGTCAACGGCGCTTCGGGCCACCGCCGCCGAAGGCTTTAAAGCCGAAGGTTTCAAGCGCACGCCCTGGAAAACCACAGAACCAGTTCGCAAGATCGTCAACGAAGCCTTCGCCCGTGCAAATCTGCCCGCCTTCGGCCCGCACGCTTTCCGGCACATGATTGCGCGGCACAAGGCAACATCATGTAAATCCGTCGCCGAACTGGTAGCCACATCGCAGAACCTTGGACATACCGACGTTTTGACTACCCTTCGCAGTTACGGCCAAATCAGCCGAGAGCGCCAGCGTGAACTGATCACCGGGCGGAAGTCCGACTATTAAACATTGGCGACAAATTGTTTTGAGAGCAGGTACGGAACGTCAGGATTTCTTGACTTGATTCACGAAACTTCCGAAGCCAGCCACGAAGGTCTGTCAGGCGAGTTTCGCCCAAACACCAAGTATTGCTGACCTAAACCTAACCTTCAACGCAAGGTACGTCACGGTCGGCAGGGCGGGCTTTGCTGCCGTCAGCCCGAATGCCTGCTGCGCTGGAGGAAACAATACTGTGTGTCCAGAACCGGTTCTGTTAATCGCTCGGTCTTTTCAATCTTGGCCAAATTTCAACCGCCAGACCAGCAAGTGCTCTACCTCGCTCCTCGATCTCTACTTCGGTCCACTGGTCGCGCTCTTGGAACCACTTGTTTAAAAATAGGCCAGTGTGCTCTTTGAACTTGTCCTTCTTCTTTTTGAAGCTCTTGTTACCGGAGGAAATGTTCAGCCCGCCAGACAGCAGCGTCAAATTGCCCAGTGTGTGAAGTTTAGCATTTCGCGCAATCGCCTCCTGATCCAAGGAATTCGGGTCGGCGCAATTACCACTAGCCAATGGCCATTCATCATCCCAAGACTGTGGAAGGACGTGTTCGATCCAAAGTCCTTCTGGTCGATCACCTTTTTCGGAGAGTTTTGATCGGCTTGCGACTTCCAACTCCCAGAGAATGTCGACCAGCCTCGGCCTAGGTGAAATGGCATATGCGTTGCCACTCAGAACGCCCCGACGAAACTCGTCATCGTCAGGAAAGCGGCTGCTGTCCCCGGCCCGGTTGATGAAAAAATCTGCGAATACAGCAACAGACGGCCCCTTCGCCTTGAACTCTGCGCTGAGAGATTGAAAGAGCTTGTTGAGATTTTTCGTGGTAAGACCACAAATCGCGCGACGAACAAGATACGAATAGATCAGCTCGGCCAGTTCCTGCCGTTCGCCATCACTAAGATCAGAGCGACCGAGCTGCATTGCAATGGGGTACGCTGTCGTCACTTGCCATGCAGCCAGCTTGCGCCCCAACCAATGTAACGCTGCATCTTCGTGCTTGCGCCCTTCCAGAGTCTCGTAAAGTGGCGCATAAGTTTCGATCAACCGTAGCTCGTCTTCAACATCTTCGAAGCGTGGCTTGTTCTTGGGAACGGCAAACGCACGATACTCGGCATACAACTCGCGCATAGAAATTTTTTCACCGGTCTCCGCCGCGAGGGTGTGTGCAAGGAAATGATCGATCCTCGGGCGGGTCGGACGGGCGTTTGGTGCGGCTTCCTTCCACCAGCCCAAGTCAAATGGTGTCCAGAGTTTAGTATACAATTCTTCGACAGATGCGCTCTGTTTTTCTGCTCGATGAAAAATGTTGTTCCGCACTAGGTCCATCGCCAAAAGCGGCTCACCCTTAGAGTTCAATGTCTCAAAAATGACCTGGGCGTCATCGTTCTCTCCCAACGTAATGACCACTAGTTTCAAGCGATCCAGCATGGCAGTCAGGATTGCCTCCAGCCGTTCGGCAATAAGTTCGATTTCAACCTCTTCGGCCTCATCAAGTGCTGGCGCATCCGCGTCGAGGTCAATTCCGCTTTCTTCGTCCGGTCCGTAAAATGAAAAATCGTCAATCCAGCTATAAAATAAGTGATACGCTCGGAAAGCTGGAAACTCGGTGTTTTTTGGCACCTTGCTACCCCAGTAGAGGTGCCGGTATTTCTTCGAGACTTCGGGGTAGGTCAGCTCGATCAGATCATGAAACAACTCACGATCCGATGGAGTGGGGTTTAGTTTGAATTTAGCTAGTGGGTCTCTGTCCTTGCTCTTAGGCACGTTCAACAGATAACCGTCGATATGTTCAATCAGATCGGTCAGTTCGTGGTGTCGGGCGATTTCACGCAGAGCCGCCAGCATGATTTGGAAGGTCGTAAGGCGCTGCTGACCATCCACTACCTGAACTACAGGCGTAATGCCGATCTGAGAACCCTGATCAACGGGTGAAAGGATCAGCGCGCCCATGTAATGCTCGAATTTCGCGTCGCCTTCGAGCACCTCAATAGCCTTAGCCATGACATCTTCCCAGAACGGTTCTAGCCGTTTGTCACCCCACTGGTACTTTCGTTGGTAAAGCGGCACCATAAACCGGCGAGCCTCTTTGAGTACGACTTCTACAGGATGATCGTCAGCGTCCATAATTCTGTCTTTCTTAAGCGGTTGTTTTTTTGCTAATCCGCGCTCCGCCTTCTACTTGATCGCGGATTTCTCAATATTACTTGAGGCGCTTTAGTGAATATTAGGATCTATCAGACCGTGGCTAGTGCCAGTATCCAATTTTCAGAGCGCGCCATGCGCTCAACCTACAGTTTATATTAGTGTGGTCCAGCAGAACTATTTGGCAGTTCAAATAGCTGTACTTCTGCTTTCCGAAACAGGCTTGAAGGTGGTAGCCTTTCAGGGAGCACATACCCTATTGGCAGGGTGGTTCGCCAAAGCTGCGATTCGCCCATCCCACATTGTAAGAAAAAATGGGCTCGTATTAGATCGTCGTTGCGACCCCGCATACGTGGCGGCTTTGCCGATTTTCCAAAACTTAGGTTAGAAAAGTGACGTGCAGGCCAAAGTTATCTGACTCTGACAGTAGGAGGGGTACAACCGCTTGCTGTGGGAACAAATGTGGGAATACTCCACCAGTAAGACAGATAAACCCTTTTATATCAGTATCTTAGGGGATGCAAATGGCGGACTGGGGAGGATTCGAACCCCCGACCCCTTGATTCGTAGTCAAGTACTCTATCCAGCTGAGCTACCAATCCGCGTATCGGGGGATTTAGACCCGGTTGTGACCTGATGCAAGGCCCAAA
>Ga0316204_10006884_pt1 | contig 17081 bp, 14 predicted proteins | sample 6monrhotite_MG_2_FD_205661 | JGI IMG/M metagenome (GOLD analysis project Ga0316204, IMG submission 205661) | Microbial mat bacterial communities from mineral coupon in-situ incubated in ocean water Damariscotta River, Maine, United States -... | ecosystem: Environmental > Aquatic > Marine >... | reverse complement strand
GATATTCATCTCAGAGACTATTTTACCTATTATGTTATCCCTCCAGAGACAGTACAGCGTATTTATCAAAGTGGCATTGTAAAAAAAATGCATTATCGACCTTCGAAACGGACGACACTGCTTGCCTATGAATCTGTATTGACACGAAAAGAACGCCAAGAGTGTTTAAATATTGCAAACGGAAAGATAGAACCCACATCAATCACAAGTGATACTATGCGTTCAGAACAAAGTCGGCGTTATATTTTGGAAGCTGCCTCAGAGCTGAATCAATATAATTACATGAATGCAGATGTAGATAAAGAGAAGTATTTGAAGTATTCGCGCAGTATTCTTACTCAGCGATCATTATTGGGAAAAGGGGAAAAACTTCCTATAGTGCAGGCAGACAATCCGATTAAAGGACATCAAGCAACTCGACTCCGTGCTGAAATAGGCTGGCGGAACAAAAATCCGATACAGCTTTTGGGATGGCGTCCTGCGAATCATGACCTTTCTGACAGTGATGTAGGATATCTTCGCGGAACTCAGATCGAGTTTTTGGATACATTGTTAAGGGTTGAAGACAGCAAGGTGGAGCTGGAAAGACTTACTCTCCTTTCCATTGCATCGATCGCTCCGAGAACAGATTTTTTCAAACCGCTTTCATGGAGGATGAAAAGTGGATGGGATACCGACTACCTAAATGACAGTAGCCGATTTATGACATCTGTTGGTGCTGGATTTAGCTGGGGAAATGAGTATGGATATGTTTATATTATGATTGACCCTCTGTTCTATCTTTCATCAGCTATAGATGCTGGAATTGGGTGCAGTGCAGGAACAGTACTGTACGAGAGTAAGAACTTTAAGACAAACCTTGAGGCTACACAGCGTCTCTTTGATACGGGGCATGATCAACTTCTCTTTTCTGCTTCCCAGCACTATAGGAGCTCTCCCAATACAGCTCTATCGATTTCTTATGATTATGTTGAAAAATATCATGGAAATTGGGATACGGTAAAGTTTACTTTTGATTATTATTTCTAAGATATATTAAATCACATTGGGATATAATGAAGCTCATAAATAATAAAAGGTATCTTTATAATGTATATTGAATCAATCAAGTTCTCACTCTGGGCTGACTTCATCGAAAGAGATTATCTTGACGGTGAGTTTAAAGAGCTTATCAATAGAAAAATCATCAATGGTGCTACGAGTAATCCTGCGATCTTTAAAAATGCTATCCTTACTTCTGCTGCTTACAAAGAACAACTTTCAACGCTAAAGGGTTCTGCGAAAGAGAAGTATGAGGCTTTGGCAATCACGGATATTCAAAAAGCAGCAGATATACTAAAGCCGCTGTATGATGATGGTGATGACGGTTTTGTCAGTATCGAAGTCGATCCCAATCTTTGTGATGACGCTGATGCGACGATCGCTGAAGGCGAGCGTTTGTTTGCGACAATAGACAGAGAAAATGTAATGATAAAAGTACCAGCGACAGAAGCAGGTTTCAAAGCGATGGAAGAGTTGAGTGCTCAAGGCATTCATGTCAATGCTACGCTGATCTTTTCGCTTTCAGATGCTATGGCCTGTGCGCGTGCTTTTAACAAAGGAAGCAAGCGCGCAACAAAAAGAGCTTTTACAGTGATCTCCGTGTTTGTAAGCCGAATAGACAGGCTTTTGGATGTAAAGATGAAGGAAGCAGGTCTTGCTCCGGGTAAACTGGGAATCTACAACGCAGCACGTATTTACAATATCATCTCGACGATGGGTGTACCAAACTGCCGTGTTCTTTTCGCAAGTACAGGTGTCAAAGGTGATGAATATATCCCTTCATATTATGTGGATGAGCTTATCGGTTCTTCGTGTATCAATACGGCACCGATAGAGACGATCGATGCCTTTGTCAAAAACGGTGAGATGCGTGAAAAACTTCCTCTGAACGAAGAAGAGGTAGAAGCACACATAAGCAGTGCAGGGCTTGCAGGCATTGATCTTAATGCCGCCTTGGATGAACTTAAAAAAGACGGCTTGGAACAGTTTAAAGCAGCTTTTGCAGAAATCTTGAAAGAATTGGAGTAGTTATGGCAGAACCGGTAGTAGAAAGAAGATCTTCTGAGAGTAATCCAAATGTTCAGCAGTTAAGTTTTGCGACACTAAAAAAGATCCGTGCTTACCTTCAGCGCATGATAGATGCAGGCGGATCGGATCTTCATATCAAAGCCAATGCAGTAGTGCGGGCACGTATTAATGGCGATATCATCCCGCTTTCGGGTGAGATACTGTCCAAAGAAGACGCACTTACCTTTGCCAAAGAGCTTCTTCGCGGGCGATTTAATGAGTTCGTCAAAAACAAAGAGCTGGATCTAGTCTATCCTTATGACGAGAAGACACGTTTTCGTGTGAACATCTTCTTTCAGATGGACGGTGTTTCAGCGGTATTCAGGGTTATTCCGGTCAAGATCCTCTCTATTGATGATCTTAATCTTCCTCCTGTTATCAGGAAGTTTGTCGATGTCGAGCGTGGACTTGTCCTTGTAACGGGAGTAACAGGTTCAGGTAAATCGACAACACTCGCGGCTATCATCAATGAGATAAACTGGAAGAAACGCAAACACATCATGACGATCGAAGATCCGATCGAATTTGTCCACAAAGATAGAAAGTGTATTGTAAACCAGCGTAGTATTGGTCAGGATACGCATAACTTTTCATCTGCCCTGCGTGCAGCGCTTCGTCAGGATCCTGACATCATACTTGTCGGGGAGATGCGTGACCTTGAGACTATCGAGATCGCACTGCATGCGGCAGATACGGGTCACCTGGTCTTCTCGACTCTGCATACTTTGGATGCAAAAGAGACGATCAACCGTATCATCTCTATGTTCCCCGGAGAAGAGCAAAATCGTGTCCGTTTGACGATGTCTTCTGTCTTGCAGGGTATCGTCTCTCAGCGTCTTATCCCGACGCTTGACGGCAAGCGTACAGCCGCAGTTGAAGTGCTTGTCAGAACACCGCGTATTGAGCAGCTTATCATGGAAGGGCGTGATGTTGAAATCAAAGATGCGATCGAAGAGGGAAAAGAGATCTACGGTTCACAAAGTTTTGACCAGGGTATTTTGGACCTTTATCTCGCGAAGCGAATTTCCAAAGAAGAGGCCTTTATCTATGCTACATCCGCGAGTGACTTGAAACTCAGAATGGAAGGCCTTGCAACTACTATGACCAAAGAAGCTCCTAAAGAGGGCGAAGAAGCCCCAGAAAAAGTCGAGCGTGTCTTTGAAGAAGATGAGATCTTCGGAATCAAAGAGTAATTGAGATGTTTTGGGATAGAGAAAAAGTATTCTTTCTCCCTATGAATTAAGATTAACCTTGCTTTAAACCCATTTACACTATAATTCGCCACATTTTTTTAAAGGAAACAACATGCTAGAAGGCATTATTAGAGAGAGTATTGGTAAGAAGGATGCAAAAGCACTTCGCCGAGATGGTTATCTTGTTGCTAACATCTACGGAAAAGGCTTAGAGAATATCGACGCTGCATTTAAAGCAAATGAGTATATTCGTACTGTTAAGAAGAAAGATACAGTAGCTTTTCCAGTAAAAGTAGGTGGCAAAGAGTTAAATGTTGTAGTACAGGCATATCAAAGTCATCCATTGACTGGCGACCTTGTCCACGTAGACCTTATGGTTGCTCAACCGGGTGTTGAAGCAAAATACATGGTTCCGGTTAATCCAGTTGGTGATCCGATCGGTCTTAAGAATAAAGGTCTTTTGTATGTTGCTAAGACGCGTCTTGCAGTAAAAGCAAAGGTTGAAGACCTTCCGTTAAGCATTGATGTTAATGTGGCTCCTCTTGATCTTGGTGATTCAGTTCTTATCCGTGATCTAGAAGCAGCTGCAAATATTAAATTCTTAGATTCAGAGCGTGTATCTGTACTAAGTATTATCAAAGCTAAATAGTTTTGAACTTCAGGGGTGTGCTTCACACCCTTTTCCCCTCTTCTTTTTTCAAGGATAACAAACAGATGACACTTATTGTTGGTTTAGGAAATCCTGGTGAGCAATATGTTGCGACACGTCATAATATCGGCTTTATGGTCATAGATGAACTTGTTAGACGTACAAGCTGTCAAAATGTTTCCAAGAAGACATTTGAAGGTGAAGTCTACAAATCCAAGACAAGTATATTTTTAAAACCCTTGACGTATATGAATCTCTCCGGAAAAAGTATTTTAGCCGTAAAGAGGTTTTACAAGACAAATAGGACTATTGTTATCCATGATGATCTTGATCTCCCTTTTGGGGCCCTTCGTTTCAGGTTTAGCGGTGGACATGGCGGACATAATGGACTAAAATCGACTGATAGTGCGATTACAAAAGAATACATCAGGGTCAGAATGGGTATAGGGCGTCCCCAAAATAAGGGTGAAGTATCTTCTTTTGTGCTATCATCATTTTCAGATAATGAGCAGAAGTGTTTGGACGAGTGGATTATGAAAGCAGCTGATGCTGTAGAAGAGATCATCCAGGGCGATTGGGAAAAAGTCGCTTCTTTGCACTCCGTTAAAAGCTCAAACTGTATCTAAGACAAGGGGTATTCTGTGCTGGCATTTAAGAACATCTCATTGCTTTATCTTAAATATGTCAGTATTATCGTCGTGGCTCTTGTCCTTTTCTTTGTCGGTTTTGACGTCATGGACAATATGAATGGCCTACCTGATTCCGCAAACTTGAAGCTCTTGTATGCACTTTACCGTTCCTATTATGCACTGGATATTCTTTTTCCGATCTCTTTGATATTTGCCATGATCGCTTCCAAGATCGCTTTGATACGCTCCAATGCTTTGGTCGCCTATTATTCATTGGGATACTCAAAAGCGGATATATTACGGCCTTTTACCCTTATCTCTACACTGCTTATAGTGATCTTTATCCTTTTGCATATGTATGCACCTTTTGCAAAAGGCAGTGAATATTCTAACAATATCTATGCAAATAAGATAGATGGGGCACCGACGCAAAACCTTTTTTTTACTTATGAAGACTATTATGTCTATTTCAAAGAGCTAAACCCTCTGCAGCGCAGTGCAAAAGATATCCGTGTCTTTAAAATAAAAGAGAATGATCTGAGTGAAGTCATCGTCGCAAAAAAAGCGATGTACCAAGATGATTATTGGGTAGTTAAAGATGCAAAGACGATGCTTAAACCGTCTCAAGTCGGTCTTAAAAGCGAAGGAATCGTCATATCTGAGAAGCAGGACCTAAAACTTTTAAAAGATTTCAGACCTGACATCTTGGACCAGGTCTATGAAGGAAGTTCGACCTATACGATTTTGGATGCCTTTGAGGCGATGAAGATCCTTGATGAGCAGAATGTGAATACGGACAAGGTCAAGAGTGTCTTGTACAAGACCATCATCTATCCTTTCTTCGTTCCTTTTGTGGTGATCATCATCTTTTTCTTTGTCCCTATCAGTCCGCGTTTTTTGAATGTGACACTTTTTAGTTTTGGTGCCTTGCTATCAACGCTGTTGGTCTGGGGCATGTTCTATACCTTGATCCAACTTTCCAACGCACAGACGGTGTCGGGTGAAGTCGGTATTATCCTTCCTGTTCTGATCTTGGGTCTTACGAGTGTTATTGTATGGTACAAAAAAGGGAAGAGTTAGCCTCACATAGTTATAAGCTCTTTTCGGGTAAAATCGCGAAAATAATCTCAAGATATCTCTGTACTTTGATTAGAGGCAGAGTTTTCGTGTCAAAGGGCAACTATGATCGACTTTTCGCAACTCGCTGAAAAATACCAGACTCCACTTTATGTCTATGATTTTAATGCGATCACGCATCAATATGAGACTTTGAAAGAAGCGTTTAAAGCACGCAAAGCTATTTTGGCTTATGCAGTGAAATCAAATTCTAACCTTTCCGTCGTCAAGCATTTGGCTAAGCTTGGTGCAGGTGCAGACTGTGTTTCTATAGGAGAAGTCCGTCGCGCCTTACTTGCAGGTATTCCCAAGTACAAGATCATCTTTTCGGGTGTCGGAAAGCAAGACTATGAGATCAAAGAGGCCCTTGAATCGGATATCCTTTTTATCAACCTCGAGAGTGAGGCTGAACTTGAACGTGTAGAGACGATCGCTAAAGAACTGGACAAGCAAGCGCGTATCTCCATTCGTGTCAATCCGAATATCGATCCGAAGACACATCCTTATATCTCCACTGGCCTGCATGGCAACAAGTTCGGTGTTGAGATTAATGCTGCAAAACGCATGTACCTCAAAGCAAAGAACTCTACAAACCTTGACCCTGTAGGTATCCATTTTCATATCGGCTCGCAGCTGACTGAACTGGACCCTATCCGTGAGGCAGCAGAGATCGTAGCGGATCTGATCCGTACCCTTCAAGCGGTGGATATCAATCTGAAGTTTTTTGATGTTGGCGGGGGGCTTGGTGTCACCTATGACAAGGAAGTGACTATCGATCCAAAAGAGTATGCACAAGCTATTTTGGGAACAATGACAGGTCTTGATATGACAGTTATGTGCGAACCGGGACGTTTTATAACAGCAAATGCCGGTTACTTTTTAACCCGTGTCATGTATGAAAAACAAAATGATGAAAAACGTTTTGTCATTATCGACGGTGCGATGAATGATCTCTTGCGTCCGAGTCTGTACTCGGCTTATCATAAGATAGAAGCGATTGATAATGACGGAGAGACTAGCCCGGCTGATATAGTCGGTCCGGTATGCGAAAGCGGGGACTTTTTTGCCAAGGATAGAGAACTTCCGTCATTTAAACATAATGATCTGCTCGTTGTGCACAGTGCAGGTGCTTACGGCTTCGGCATGGGAAGCAACTATAATACACGCGGCCGTTCTGCAGAAGTCGCTATAGAAGACGGAAAAGACAGACTGATCCGTCGAAGAGAGACCTTCGAAGATTTGATTTCTCTTGAAAAAGAGTTTATTGATTAGTCCGTGTGCTCATAGCTAAGAGATAGCTTTGAATTATGCTAAAATAACAGGTATTTAGGGTAGTTTGATACCTGTAAACATCCACAGATAGGATAGATGTATGAAGACATTAGCGGATTGCCGTGAAGCCATTGATAGTATAGATGATGAACTGTTAGAACTTATCAATCGCCGTATGAAGGTAGTCGAACGCGTCGGTGAGATCAAGCACGGCAGCGGCGGGGCTATTTACAGACCTGAACGCGAACAAGAGATAATTGAGCGTCTGAGCAAAAAGAGTGAAGATGAAGGCGGTATCTTGAACAAAGAAGCTATTGAAGCGCTTTTTTTGGAGATCTTTGCGATCTCACGTAATCTTGAACTGCCCGAAAAGATCGCTTACCTCGGACCGGAGGGAAGTTTTACTCATCAAGCTGCAGAGAGCCGTTTTGGAGCGATGAGCGACTATCTTCCGTTAAACTCTATCCACGCAGTCTTTAATGCATTGGAAGCGAAACGGGCAAAGTTCGGCGTGGTCCCTATAGAGAACTCTCGAGACGGTGCAGTGGGCGAGACACTGGACCTTTTGGCAAAGAGTTCCTATAAGATCGTGGCTGAACTCTATATGCCGATCCATCTCTCTTTTGCAACTTCTGCACGTCATGTTAACGATGTCAAACGCATTTACTCTAAGGACAAAGGCTTTGGACAATGTCGGGATTTTCTGATCGAACATGAGCTTCAAGATGTTGAACAGATCCCTGTCGAATCAACGGCTAAAGCCGCCAAGCTTGCGGCAAAGGACCCTGAAGCTGCAGCGATCTGTTCGCATATCGCTGCAAAGATTTATAATGTGCCTAACATGTTTGAGAACATCGAGGATGTGCACAGTAATACAACGCGTTTTATTATCTTGAGTAATTTTGAGAACGCTCCTCACCGATCATCAAAAACGTCCATATTGGTACGTTTGAAAGATGGAGTAAAAGCAGGTGCCTTGGCCCACTTTTTAGCTGATTTTGACAAGGCAAAGATCAATCTTTCCAAGATAGAGTCGCGCCCCTCACGTGATACTGAGTTCAAATATTGGTTCTTTATTGATTTTTACGGTCATATTAAAGATAAAAAACTTGAAAAAATTTTAGAAGAAAGAGCGGATGAGATCACATGGCTGGGCTCCTACGTCAAAGGTGAAGTATGAATTTTAATAAAGAGTTAGAAGGTCTTAGTATTTACGAGGCCGGAAAACCTATAGAGCTTGTAGTACGCGAGTATGGAGTAGATCCAAAAGATATTATGAAACTGGCGAGCAATGAGAACCCATACGGGACCTCTCCAAAGGTGACACAGGCAGTTAAAGATATGGCACACAAGATGTTCTTGTACCCTGACGATTCTATGTATGTGCTTAAAGCCGGATTAGCTAAGCAGCATGATGTCAATGAAGATGAGATCATTATCGGTGCCGGTTCTGATCAGGTCATCGAGTTTGCCGTACATGCGAAGCTAAATGCAGATTCAAAAGTTCTGATGAACTCGATAACCTTCGCTATGTATGAGATTTATGCCCGTCAGGTTGGTGCGCAGATTATCCGTACAAAGAGCCAAGAACATGACCTTGAAGAGTTTTATGAACTGTATGTGGAGCACAGACCGGAGATGATCTTTATCTGTACGCCAAACAACCCGACAGGCGATGCTATAGACACGGCAGCACTTAAAGAATTTATTGCCAAGATTGATAAAGATACTCTGGTTGTCGTTGACGGTGCTTATATGGAGTATGCTGCTTTCAAAGATCCTTCTAAGGCTGTCTCTGCCCAGGAGTTGATCAGAGAATTCTCAAATGTCCTTTACCTTGGGACTTTTTCAAAAGCATACGGTCTTGGGGGCATGCGTACAGGTTATGGTATAGCGAATACAGATGTCATCTCGGCATTTTATAAACTGCGACCGCCGTTTAATATTACGACTCTTTCTTTAGAAGCAGCTACGGTTGCACTTCAGGACCAAGGCTTTGTAACAGACTCAATTACGAAGAACTTTGAGCAGATGAAACGCTATGAGGAATTTGCCTTACAGCATGGTCTTGAAATTATAGAATCTTATACCAATTTCGTAACGATTTGTTTGAATGATGAAAGAAACTCAAGCGCGATTTCATTATTTTTGTTAAAAAAAGGTATGATAGTTAGAGATTTAAAGGGTTATTCTCTCAATGCTATTCGTGTGACAATAGGGACAGAACGAGAGAATAACCGTTTCTTCGACCTCTTTGCAGAAGCATTAGAAACTAGGGTATAAATGGATTTAAAAGCACTCATCTCTCAACTTGTTGGACTCTTTGATAAACTGAATAAAAGCCAAAAGATAGTGGTTGGTGCGACGATAGTCGGGGTTGTTGCTTTTTTATTGTTTTTGGTGGTCTATACGACAAAAAGTGAATCACGAAGCAATTACAAAGTCCTTTTTGACTCCCTTTCTGCCTCCGATGCAGCCCTCGTGATCGAGCAGCTTGAAAAAGATAATATCCCTTACCGGATCCCACGTGAGAATGTTATAACGGTTCCTCAAGACGTCGTTTATAAAGAACGTATCTCCATCGCTGCACTGGGTCTTCCAAAAGAGAGCAGTGTCGGATTTGAGCTTTTTGATAACCAGGAATTTGGTGCGACCAGCTTTGATCAAAATGTCAAATTCCTGCGTGCCTTGGAAGGTGAGCTTTCACGTACAGTACAAAACCTGGGACCTGTTGAAGTGGCTAATGTCAATTTAGCTTTGCCAAAAGAGTCACTTTTCGTCTCGAAGCAGACAGCTCCCACCGCTTCTGTTGTCGTCAGTCTATATGACGGAAGGACATTAAGCCCGAAGCAGATTCGCGGTATCAAAAACCTTGTCTCTGCCGCCGTACCGAAGATGAAAGCTGAGAATGTTGCCTTGATCAACTCCGAGGGAGAAGAACTCGGAGGAGAAAATGACACTTCTGCGCTGGGCGAACTCTCGGCAATGCAGCTTAAATATAAAAACCGCGAAGAGAAAAAACGCGAAGAGAAGATCGTCAATGTCCTTGCTCCGTTTATCGGTGGAAAGGAAAGAGTCGTTGCTAAGGTGACAATCGAGTATGATTTCTCACAGAAATCTTCGACTTCGGAGACCTATGATCCCGAATCTGTTGTACGTTCTGAGCAGACAATTGAAGAAAAACGCGAGGGAAGCGGTCCCAAAGAGATCGGCGGCGTACCGGGCGCAGTCAGTAATATCGGTCCTGTCGAAGGTCTTCAGTCACAGCAAAGCGGCGAACAATATGAAAAGAGCAATGTCTCGACCAATTATGAGATATCCAAGACGGTATCAAGTACGAAAGGCGAGTTTGCTACGATCAAACGTGTGACAGCCGCAGTTGTTGTAGACGGCAAGTACAAGGCGAAACTTGATGAAGCTGGAATACCAACGGACGATATGGAATATGTCACCCGAGAAGAGAGCGAACTGGAAGCAATATCCTCTTTGGTTAAGCAGGCTATTGGGGCCAATACAGGCAGAGGTGACCTTGTTACGGTCAGAAACTTTCAGTTTGAAGGGCTTAAAGGCGCCAAAGACAAAGAGATCGCCATCAAGGTTGGCAGCTTTGTTCAGGTCTATCTCAGTCCGTTCAGCGAGGTGTTCAAACTTCTTCTTGTTGGGATCATTCTGTTTATCGTGTATAAAAAACTTATTACACCGTTTGCGGAGCGTATGCTTGAGTTCTCTAAAGAAGAAGATGAGATGGAACGTCCCGTACTTGAGATCGATGAGGATGAAGAAGAAGACCTTGTTGAACGTGTTCAGCAGATGCGTAAAAAAGTTGAAGATCAGCTTGGTGTGGGCGGGAACTTCAATGAAGACGAGCTTAAACATGATGTCTTACTGGAAAAAGTCAGGACTCTTGCGGACGAGCGTCCTGAAGAGCTAGCTTCACTTCTTCAGGCACTTCTCGATGAGGAGCTCGGTGAAGGCGGCGGCAATGCGATGAGTGAACTAGCCAAGCAGATGGCTGCAGCAGGAAAGGATTAAATATGAAACTTTCACCGGCACAACAGGCACAGTTTGATGAGATGACAATGGCTGAAAAAACTGCCATATTACTTTTACAGTTAGGTGAAGATGTTACGGCCGGGGTATTCGCGAACTTGAGTGTCGAAGCGATCACAGAAGTCTCAAAATACATCGCAGCATCGAAGTCGATAGAACGAGGGATCGCTACTGCCGTCTTGGAAGAGTTCTACGCGATCTTTCAGTCTAACCAGTACATCTCAAGCGGCGGTCTTGAATATGCACGTGAGATTTTGTATAAGGCTCTCGGCCCGGATGAAGCCAAGAAAATCCTTGACCGGCTTTCAAAAAGTATGCAGAGTTCACAGAATTTTGCCTATCTTTCTAAGATCAAACCTGCACAGCTTGCCGATTTTATCCTCAATGAGCATCCTCAGACGATCGCGCTTATCTTGGCACATATGGACGCAACAGCAGCGGCTGAGACTCTGGGCTACTTCTCGGATGACCTGCGTGCAGAGGTTGCTATGCGTATGGCGAAGCTTGGTGATATCTCGCCTTCTGTCATCAAGCGTGTCTCTGCCGTACTTGAGAGCAAGCTTGAATCACTTGCTTCCTACAAGGTCGAGGTTGGTGGACCAAGAGCCGTGGCGGATATCTTTAACCGACTGGGTGCAAAAGCATCAAAGGGGACCTTGTCTCATATCGAACAGATCGACGAACAGCTTGCTTCTTCTATCAAAGAGATGATGTTTACCTTTGAAGATATTATTTCACTTGACAATAACGGCATACGCGAGATATTAAAAGCCGTGGACAAAAAAGAACTTATGCTTGCCCTTAAGTCTTCTCCTGAAGAGTTAAAAGAGAAGTTCTTTTCCAATATGTCTGAGCGTGCCCGTCTGGCTTTTGAAGAAGAGATGCAGTTTCTTGGTGCAGTCAAAGTCAAAGATGTCGAAGGTTCTCAACGCAAGATCGTCGAGGCAGTTCAGCAGTTGTCTGAGCAGGGTGTATTACAAGTCGGCGAGACTGAAGAGATGATTGAATGATGAAGATGGATACGGTGATCTCAAAAGAGAGTACTAATGGTCATATTATCAACAAATACAACTTCAAAGTCCTCTCGGCAGACACATCTTCCGAGGTGAAAACAGATGATGACGGATTTATCCCCGCTTCGAAGGTAAGAGAAACAGAGAGTGAAACAGATCTTACACCAAAAACAGAAGAAAGTTCAGGAGAGGTCTTATCAAAGTCCTCTAAGGATGAACTGATAGAATCACTTTTACAAAAAACAGATGAGATGTCATCGAACTTCATCAAGATGCAGATGAAGCTCGAGTCCAAAGAGGAAGAGTACAAACTTGCTGTGGAAGCAGCGAAAAAAGAAGCCTTTGAAGAGGGACGTTTAGCGGGTGTGAAAGAGGCTGAAGAGACAGTCAAGTCTGAACACAATGATCTGATGCAGCAGTTCTCGTCATCTGTGCAGACGCTTGACGCAAGCGCAAAAGAGTTCGCTGCTTCTATAGAGGGTATCAAAGAAGAGCTTATCCATGCCGCGATAGATATCGCAAAAGAGGTGATTCTGGTCGAGATCTCGGAACGCGGCAATGAGATTGCGAGTCTACTTGCCAAAGATCTTATCACTGAGATACAAGGGTCAGCGGCAGTGACGATCAAAGTCAATCCGAATGACAAAGTTGCCGTCGAACAGAGTATGGGTACCTTGGAAAATGTGAAGATACTATCTGACAATGCTGTGAGCAAAGGCGGTGTCATCGTCTTAAGCGACGCAGGTAACATTGACGGCGACATCATGAAACGGTATGAACGCGTTAAAAATGCAGCCTTAGGAAAATAAATTTTTAAAAAAGTCCGACGATAAAAAAGATTTTTATTGTGTTTGAGCGAAGAAATATGGCCAGATAGACTTGGCGTTTGGAAAGAAAGTTATGAATGTAAAAGCTATGACAGCACAAGAACGTAATACACTTTGTGAAGATATCAGAGAACGCATTATAGACGTAGTCAGTAAAAATGGCGGGCACCTGAGTTCAACGCTTGGTGCGACAGAGTTGATCGTCGCAATGCATGCTGTTTTCGATATCGAAAAAGACCCTTTTATCTTCGATGTCTCGCATCAGGCCTATGCGCATAAACTCATCACCGGACGTTGGGATGCGTTTGATACACTTCGTCAGTTTGATGGAATGTGTGGTTATACTAAACCTACTGAGTCTGATGCGGATTATTACGTAGCGGGGCACTCGTCTACTTCTATCTCATTGGGTGTTGGTGCTGCAAAAGCTATTGCACTAAAGGGCGAAGATAGGGTACCCGTGATGATGATCGGTGACGGATCGATGTCGGCAGGGATGGTATACGAAGCGTTGAATGAACTGGGCGAGCGTAAGTACCCTATGGTCATCATCCTTAATGACAATGAGATGAGTATCGCCAAGCCGATCGGTGCGATCTCGAAACACCTTTCGCAGGCCATGGCAGGTCCTTTTTACCAAAAGCTCAAAGCTAAGACGGAAAAAGTCCTTGAGCATCTTCCTGAGGGCGCGACCTATCTGGCTAAACGTTTTGAAGAGAGTTTCAAACTTATAACTCCGGGTCTTATCTTTGAAGAGATGGGCGTAGAGTATATCGGTCCGGTCAACGGACATGATCTTGAGTCGCTTATCGAGACACTTGAGGTGGCAAAGAGCGTGGGTAAACCTGTGCTTGTACATGCTCAGACACTCAAGGGTAAGGGGTATGAACTTGCAGAAGGCCATCATGAACATTGGCACGGCGTCTCGCCGTTTGATATTTCTGACGGCAAGGCCAGTAAGAAGTCGGCCGGAAAAGCCGCGACGAAGGTCTATACGGAAAAACTGCTGGAGCTTGCCCGTGCAGATAAAAAGATCGTCGGTGTCACGGCGGCTATGCCAAGCGGAACGGGTCTGCGTGAACTTCTTGATGAGTTTCCGGATCGTTTTTGGGATGTCGGTATCGCGGAGCAGCATGCAGTCACGTCTATGGGTCCATTGGCAAAAGAGGGGTTCAAACCTTTTTGTACGATCTATTCGACCTTCTTACAGCGCGGATACGATCAAGTCATCCATGATATCTGTCTGATGGACCTGCCGGTCGTCTTTGCTCTTGATCGAGCCGGCATTGTCGGTGAAGATGGAGAGACGCATCAGGGTGCCTTTGATATCTCTTTTTTACGGGCCATCCCGAACATGACACTCTTTGCTCCGCGCAATGAGAACGACATGCATGCGGCGATGGATTTTGCCTATAAATTTGAGCGTCCGTGTGCACTTCGTTATCCGCGCGGTGCTTTTTTAGATGTTAGTGGTGATGAAGCGAAGCCTTTTGTACTTGGGAAATCTGAGATGCTCCAGGACTCTTCTAATGATATCCTCTTTATTGGTTACGGTAACGGGGTAGGGCGTGCCAAGCAGACTGCAGAGCTGATGGATGAAGATATCGCTATCTTGGACCTTCGTTTTGTGAAACCTCTTGATGAGGCTATGCTGCGTGAATGTGCCAAGAAGTATTCACACTGGTATGTCTTTTCTGATTCTGCCAAGATGGGCGGGGTCGGTTCGGCTATTCTTGAGTTCTTGGCGGAAGATGGGATTACCGGTATTAAACTGAAGTCTTTTGAGTATGAAGATGCTTTTATTACGCATGGGAATACCAAGTTGGTTGAGGAGTCGCTTGGGCTTCTTCCTGAGCAGTTGGCTGAGAAAGTCAAGGCTAGTTTCTCTAAATAACTTTTTGGTTGTTATGAGAGTTTAAATACTCTAGCCTAATAACTATTCTTTTAAGGTGTCTGTTCTTTTTTGCGGAGAAAAAAGGACAGACACCCGAAAGAAAGCCTATACGTAAAATAAAATATCAGAATAAAGAAAAGTGAGAAATTAAAAAGAAGAAGAAAGAATAAAAGGGGCAAGCCCTTTTAAAGAAGAGAGACCTTACAGGTCACCCTCGTGCTTACCAAGATATTCAGCAACACCATCAGTTGTTGGCTTCATACCTTCGTCACCTTTGTTCCAACCTGCAGCACATACTTCACCATGCTCGTTAGTGAATAGCATTGCGTCTACCATACGAAGCATCTCATCGATGTTACGTCCTAGTGGAAGGTCGTTGATCACTGCGTGACGGATAGTACCGTCTTTGTCGATTAGGAAAGAACCACGTAGTGCAACACCACCGTCAAGTAGTACATCATAAGCTTTTGCGATCTCTTTTGTAAGGTCAGCTACCAATGGGTATTTAACTTGACCGATACCACCTTCGTTTACCGGAGTGTTCTTCCATGCGAAGTGAGAGAATTGTGAATCAACAGACACACCGATTACATTGATACCACGTTCTTTGAACTCAGCAAGACGGTGATCAAATGCGATGATCTCAGATGGACATACGAATGTGAAGTCTAGTGGGTAGAAGTATAAAACTGTACCGTTTTCACCGAAGTTCTCATATAGGTTGAAGTTGTCAACGATCTCGTTGTTTCCAAGTACTGTTGTAGCTGTAAAGTCTGGGGCTTTTTTTGTAACTAGCATTAAGCTGTCCTTTTGTGTTTTTTAATATTTGGGGATTTTAGCACAAGAAAACTAAAGTTAATATCATACTTTGAGATAAGAAATGCAATTTAGTTTGTATTAAAGAAGAGAGTGCGTATAGTACGCGATTGCTTTGCGCTATAATGCGAAGATATTTAAGAAAAAGGAACTTATCGATGACTAAAGAGTATTTATTTACTTCCGAGTCTGTAACGGAAGGACATCCGGATAAGATGGCAGATCAGATTTCTGATGCGATTTTAGACTATATCATAGAACGTGATCCGGCTGCACGTGTGGCATGCGAGACGATGGTCTCCAACGGTTTTTGTATGATCTCGGGAGAGATGAAGACAACGGCCTATGCACCTATACAGGATATCGCAAGAAATGTGATCCGTGAGATCGGGTATACCGATGCTACCTATGGGTTTGACTATAGAGCAGCTGCAGTTCTGAACGGTCTTGGCGAGCAGTCTCCCGACATCAACCAGGGTGTTGATCAGGCAGGCGGAGAGATCGGAGCAGGGGATCAGGGTCTGATGTTTGGTTATGCCTGTAACGAGACTAAGGTCTTGATGCCGCTTCCTATCTATCTTGCACATCAATTAACACAGCGTTTGGCGCAGGTGCGAAAAGACGGAATCATATCTTATCTGCGTCCTGACGGCAAAGCACAGGTTACGGTAAAGTATGTCGATGGCAAACCTGTCGGCGTAGATACCGTTGTCGTCTCCACACAGCATGCACCGGAGGTCTCCCAGGAGCAGCTGCGCGAAGATGTGATCGAAGAGGTGATCAAAGCGGTCATCCCGATGACACTATTAGGCAAAGATGTGAAGTATCATATCAATCCGACAGGCAAGTTTGTTGTGGGAGGGCCTCAAGGTGATGCAGGTTTAACGGGCAGAAAGATCATCGTAGACACCTATGGTGGCTCTTGTCCTCATGGCGGAGGCGCTTTTTCGGGGAAAGACCCAACCAAAGTCGATAGATCTGCCGCTTATGCGGCTCGCCATATCGCCAAGAACTTTGTAGCTGCGGGTGCCTGTGAGAAGATAACGATCCAGATCTCTTATGCTATTGGGGTAGTTCAGCCTGTTTCTATCATGGTCGATACACATACAACAGGAAAAGTAGATGAAGAAAAGATCGAGGCGTGTATAAAAGATCTTTTCGACCTGAGCCCAAAGGGCATCATCGAAAGTCTGAACCTTTTACGTCCGATCTACCGTCGTACTGCGGCTTACGGTCATTTTGGACGGGAAGAAGACCTCTTTACCTGGGAAAAAACAGATAGAGCAGATGAGATAAAAAGTTACTTAGGGCTTTAAGCCTACAAGTTAAGCACTGATTTTTGTTAATATTCAAATTTTTTTGCTATAGTAACGTTAACATTTTAAAATAGGAGAAATAATATGGCAGTAATTATTGGAGATACTTGTATCAACTGTGCAGCATGTATTGACGAATGTCCAGTAGAGGCAATTGTTGACGAAGACGATAATCCAACAGGTGAGGAACTTTACTA
>Ga0316204_10006883_pt1 | contig 17085 bp, 15 predicted proteins | sample 6monrhotite_MG_2_FD_205661 | JGI IMG/M metagenome (GOLD analysis project Ga0316204, IMG submission 205661) | Microbial mat bacterial communities from mineral coupon in-situ incubated in ocean water Damariscotta River, Maine, United States -... | ecosystem: Environmental > Aquatic > Marine >... | reverse complement strand
GATCAGTAATGTCTTTAAAATGTTCGATAAGTGTTGGCTTCTGTTTTGTCATTTTACTTTGCTTAAAGCGAAGTAATAGATCAAATCAGGGGATCTGTGTCAAGCTGTATTTAATGCAATTGCCCTGTATCATTTACTAACAAAACTGGCGATTTATCTACAATAAGTTAAAATGGTTTTTTTTCATTTTTGAAGGTAAATATGGCTATTATTGATTGTCCAAACTGTCGAAAAAAAGTTTCAGATAAAGCTAAACTATGTTCTCACTGTCAGTTTGATATACAAAATACTGATCCTGATAAAGCAGTGCAATTAAAAAAAACATCTAAAATCCAAAAGTCTCAATCGTTAATGAATCACTCTTTTATTGCCATGTTATTATTTTGCGGTGGTATATTAACTTTATTTTGGCGTGGCGAAGATCGACAAAGTTTTGAATATATTGCCTCTGTTTCAGCCACCATTATTGGGTTTGTTTTATATATTATAACCCGTGTTCGAATTTTCCTTTTAAAAGTTAAAAAGTAGAAGTGTTATGGATCTTATTAATCTTGTAGAAAATCTCTCTGATGATATGTATTTACGTTTAAAATCAGCCGTTGAAACAGGTAAATGGCCTGAAGGAAACATGGTTGATGCCGAGCAAAGAGAATCAGCAATGCAAATAGTAATGGCGTATCAATCGCGGGTACTAAAATCTGATGAAATGATGAGTGTTGGTGCCGACGGTTTGATTGTTAATAAATCTAAAAAAGAGCTTAAAAGCCAATTTTCCAAGAGTAATGAAACAACACAACATGATATTGCTAGGTTTTCCAACTTATGATTTTTTCTAAATTTTTTAATACAAAGCCAAAATGGCAAAATAAAAACAGTAATATACGTATCGAGGCTATTAACCATTTAAATCCAAGTATTGTTGAGGATAAAAAAATACTCGAACAACTTGTCAATAACGATGGAGTAGAGATAGTTAGACGTGCGGCGTTAATTCAATTAAGTTCTTTTGATAGCTATTTAATTGCTAGTAATGAAAATAGTGTTTCGACTATTAAACAGTTTGCGCATAAGCAAATCGTAAAAATGTTACTGGGCGATCATAATATTACTCTTACTTCTACCCAAAAACGGGATTTACTCGTTAATGCTCCTAATTATCTGATTAAAAAAGAACAGCTTGAAGCATGGATGTATGTTGAACAAGATCCTGAGCTTGTAAAAGAAATTTTTACTCATTTAGCCAAGCCACAATTGCTATTTACATTATTTAATAAGACTCTTGATGAAAGTATTCAATTATTTTTACTTGAACAAGTGAATGAAATTCCTATCCTTGAAAAATTACAAATTAAAGGATTGAATGCGACTATAAATACATTAATAAAGAATAAAATAGCAGCATTGGTTACTTTAGCTGAAAAACCAATAAAGTTAAGAAAGTCACTTCAATTATTACTTTCAAAATTATTAGCTCTAAAAAATATAAATGATTATGAATCTGTTTTAATTAAACGCCAAGATATTGAAAATCAATGGCAGTCTCTGCAAATTGAATTTGATATTTTAGCTGAGTCAGAAAAACAAATTTTTATAGAAAAGCATCAAGATATTATTGTTCATCTTGATAAAGCTTTTGCTGTAAAAGCTGAAAAATACCAACAAGAGCAAATTGCTAAACAAATACAAATACAACAACAACAACTAGAGCAAAATTTTAATACAGAAATAAATTCTCTTAAGCAGGATTTAGTTACCGCAGTATTTGAAAACAATCTTGAGCCACAAACATTTTTAAACACACTTGGAGAGCTATCAAATAAAGTAAATAATAGCTGTTTAAATGACAACGCCAAATTAACGTATCAAAATACACTCAATCATTTAACACAAAAATTTGAACATTTATCTGAAATTTCTCAATCAGTTAGTGATGCAACACAATTAATTTCTAAAATATCTGAGCTTGCGTTACCTGATTCTTTAGCAAGTTTTACTGAACGTTATCAAATTTTTAAACAATGGTTAAAAGACTGGTCGTTAATCGAAAAACAAAGTTTTGGTTTATTACCTAAATCGATTATTGACGCATACCAAGAAATAAAACAACGCTGGCAAAAAGGTTGTGAACAATATCTTAAACAGCAAAATCAAACCTTTATACATACGCGAAAAATTTGTAGTGACATTAAAAGATTACTCGAAAAGGGTAAATATAATGCATGTTTTGGTTTATATAAAAAAATGCAACAGCAGATACTTTTATTATCAGTTTCTCAACAACAAAAATTACAGCGTGATGTTAGTTTTATTGAAATGCGTATGTCTGAAGTGAGTGATTGGGAGCATTATATTGCAACCCCCAAAAAACAAGAATTATTATTGTTAATTCAAGCTTTAGTTGAGCAACCTTGCGATAACCCCAATGAACAAGCGGATAAAGTTAAACAATATCGTAAGCAATGGAATTTGCTCGGCCATGCAGATGATGAAATAGAACAATCATTAAATGAACAATTCAATGATTATAGTGAACAAGCCTTTGCGCCATGTCGAACATTTTATGCTGAACAAGAAAAAATTCGTGAACAAAATCACCAAAACCGCAAACTACTGATTATAGAAGCGAGTAAACTTGCTGATAAAGTTCTTTGCGAACAGCCCATAAATGCCGAGTATGATTTTAAATCTTTAGAGAATAAATTAAACCAATTAACGCAACAGTGGCAAAATACTGGCGAAGTAGAGCGCACTATATATAAAAAATTAGTTATTGAGTTTGAAGAAACCTTGATGCCAGTAAAAAAGGTGATTTTTAATCAACATGCGCAAAATGCAATTGAAAAGAAACAGTTAATTAAACAGGTAGAAAAATTATTAATACAAATTGAATTACCTGAAGCTAATATTGAGCAAATAATATCTGCTACAAAATCTATACAGCAGCAATGGCGAGCGTTTGGTTATGCAGGTGCTAAACAGGAAAATAAACTTTGGCAATCCTTTAGAAAAATCAATGACGAAATTTTCACTAAACGCGACCAAAATAAACAAGCAAGCCAATTATTAGTTGCAGAGCAAGAGCAACAGTTTTTAGACGATTTAGCGCTTTTAACTAAACAATTACAAGGTTGTGTTTCTGAGCCGCTTTTAGCTGACTTATTACAACGTGCGCAAAACTTACATAACGACATTTTAACAACCAAACCAGTATTAAAACCAATTTTAAGCAAAGTAGAACTACTTGTTAGTAGTATTACCCAACAGATTAGTTTAAAAAAATCTGAAGAAAAGCAACGACATTGGCAAACTCTTTTTAATTTATTAAAAAAAATGGCAAAAGGGGAGTTTTCTCAAACACAATTATCACAACAACCATTGTTTGAGCAATTAACAAATACTTGGCAAAAAAGAATAGTAGATGTTAATAATAATCTCAACATGGGGGATCGTATCAATAGTACGCTTGAACTTGAAATTTTTGCCAATATAAGTTCACCAGTAGAATTAACTCAACAAAGGATGGCGGTGCAAGTGTCACTAATGCAAGAGCAGATGACATCAGCACACAAACCCAATTTGGAAGAATCGCTTATAAAATGGTTGCAGTTGGGAAAATTAACTAAACAAGATTTTCCTTTGATTGAGCGAATTGAAAAAATATTTGTTAGTGAAAAATGAGCTTGAAAAATTCGCTTAGTTATTACAATAACTAAATATTTCCTTATATAAAAACCGCCGATAAAATAACGAAAGGTGGTTTTTTTATTGGTTTAATTATGAAATATTAAATATGGCTATGTTGTACACAACTGTTACTAAATAAAATTTATTGTAGGTTGTTACGAGTAAAACGAGGCACAACAAAGCATAATAAGCTTAACTTGTCGCGGCAGGACAATATGTTCCTGCATTGTCTAATAAATTACATCCTTGTAACGTAAGCAGCGACCTACAAAGTTATTTAAAATCCTTTAATTATATATTTAGCAATAATGAAAGGATTAATTAACCTAATCGTCTATTATAACGTTAGTTCACCGCGTAAATTTTGTTGCATTTGCTCCCTTGTTTGTTCAAAACTTAAATTTTGACTAAGTAAATAATGCAATTTAGTTAGTGTTGCTTCTAACGTCATATCTTGACCACTGATAACACCTGCTTTGCTAAGCCATTTTCCTGTTGCATAACCGCCCATGTTAACCTTACCTTTAATACATTGGCTACAATTAACCACTACTATTTTATTGTTCAATGCCGTTTGTAAACTTTTTAATAGTTCAGCATTTTGTGGGGCATTGCCAACACCATAGCTGCGCATAATTAATGCTTTAACAGGTTGTTGAATAAGGTTATTAATTAACTCGCTACTGATCCCAGGATAAAGATGGGCAACGCCAATGGGTTGTGGCGTTATTTTTGACAAAATTAAGGGCCTATTTACAGCTTCAGTTATTTTCCCTTCAATAAGTTTAATATTGATGCCTGCTTCTAAGAGTGGTGGCATATTGGGTGAATCAAATGCATTGAAGCCATCAGCGTACGCTTTTATACAACGATTACCTCGGTATAATTTATTATTAAAATATAAACCAACTTCATTAATCGGGTAATTAGCTGCAATATAGAGTGAATTTAATAAGTTAACTTGACCATCTGATCGCAATTGCGTTAATGGGATTTGAGATCCAGTAACAATAACCGGCTTTGATAAATTTTCAAACATGAAAGAAAGAGCAGAGCTAGTATACGCCATTGTATCGGTGCCATGTAGCACTACAAAACCGTCATATTGTTCATAATTTGCTTTAATATCATCAGCAATAAGTTGCCAGTCACTTGGCGCCATATTGGAAGAGTCGATTAAGGGGGCATATTCATTAATTGTATAATCAGGCATTTCACTGCGATGAAAATCAGGCATTGCTTTAATCGACTTAGTTAAATGATCTTTAACTGGAATATAGCCATTTTTACTTGGCTTCATACCGATGGTGCCACCGGTATAAGCGATATATATTCTTTTTTTCACGTTTTAAATACCTTACTTTAAAATAAAAAGGCTTCGATGTATCGAAGCCTTTTATGGTTAACCTAAATCGTTATCTTGAATGAATGTTATCATCCATTTAAGGTGAAATTAATCTATTTCGCAACTACTGCAATAAGAATACATACCTTTAGGATCATTGAATGCTTTCATTTTATTAAGTTCTGAAGCCAATGTTGAAATAATGGTATTTATAGTGGTATTGGATTTGTTGGGTAAAATCTGGATGTATGTATTTGCTTGACCAATGAGCTTTTGCAACATCATATCGCGAGCAGAAATTTCTTTTTCAACTAACAATGTGTCGTACTCCTCTAATTTTGCTAATTTAGCAGCTTCAACTACCGCATCGTCAAGCCCACCGAGTTGGTCAATCAATCCTAATTTATAAGCTTTATTTCCAGTCCAAACATGACCTTGTGCAATATTATCGACTTGCTCAAACGTCATATTACGATTCTTAGCAACTAAATTGATAAAATCACGATAACCACGTTCAATATTTAATTGGAAAAGCTTTTTCATGCCATCGGTCATTGGTCTTGTAGGACTAAAACCTGCAAGCTCAGTAGTACCTACACCATCACTGTGTACACCTAATTCGTCTAAAGCTTTGTCGAAAGTCATCATCATGCCGAAAATACCAATTGAGCCTGTAATGGTCGTTGGTGCTGCAAAAATTTTATCTGCCGAAGCTGATATCCAATAACCTCCTGAAGCCCCATAAGTTCCCATAGAGGCAACGACTGGTTTCCCCGCAGCTTTTAACAATTCTACTTCTTGTCTGATTATTTCTGAAGCATAAGAACTACCACCAGGGCTATCCACTCTTAAGACAACGGCTTTAACTTGATTGTTGTTACGAGCCTTACGTAATAAACGAGCAGTACTGTCGCCACCAATAGTACCAGGATCTTGATTTCCGTTTAAAATAGTACCTTTTGCAACAATTATAGCGACTTTATCGTGTTGGTTGATATGTATATTCGATTTTTGTGTTGGTATTGTAGATAAATAATCATAAAAATTTATTTGAGAAAAACTATCACCTTTTTCATTTTTACCAACAAGAGTTATTAAATCGTTACGCATTTGTTCTCGTGTTTTTAACGCGTCAACCCAATGATTATTCAAAGCGTACTCTGCAAAATTACTCCCTGTTTTTTCAAACTTAGTGACTAAATCGGCGGTGGTTTCATCAAAGTTATCAATGCTAAAACCACGTTGCTTGGCCACATCACTTTTATATATATTCCATAATTCGTCTAGCCATAATTTGCTTGCCTCTCTAGCGGCAGGTGACATGTTATCTCGAATATAAGGTTCAACAGCCGATTTATAAGTGCCAACACGAAAAATGTGCTGTTCTATTTTTAATTTATCGAGGGCAGACTTGAAGTATATCGGATAATGACTGTAACCATCTAAAAGTAACCAACCTTGTGGGTTCAACCATACTTTATCTGCATAACTAGCTAAATAATATTGGTTTTGGCTATACTCGTCGCCCAATGCAATAACTTGCTTATTAGAGCTTTTAAAGTCGGTGATCGCTGCAGATATTTCACGTAATTTAGTAAGGCCGGACCCTGTTAAATCTTGCAAATTTAACACTAATATCTTGATCCTATTATCATTTTTTGCTTTGTTTATAACCTTAATAATATCCGTTAGTAGGACTTCCGGTTTTTTCTCTTGTTTAGATACGGCTTCATTTAACAAAGTATCAAATGGATCTACTTGATGTTTTTGTTCAACAATATCCCCTTGGATATTTAAAACTAATGCAGTCGACTGAGGTACTGTTATTTGTTCTTTTTTCGAGGTTAATCCGCCAATTACAGCAAATATTAAAATAAAAAAGATCACGTTGAAAACTAATTTTCTAAAATTATTAATTAACTGCCATAAAAAAATAAAAACTCGTTTAATAATATTGGGTTGTTGAACTTGTGCTTGCATATTTTCCTACAGGTTATTCTTAACTACATTTGACATATTATGTATATGCTACTTAAATTTAGTAGCGTAGAGTAGGGCTAAATTAAAATTAAATGTAACTTTTATTGAAATACTTTCGACTTTTTATGGTTCTAATAGTCGAACAACTTAACTAACCATATAAGAATGAATCATTTATGTTAAAAAAACTGATTAAATATTATTCGACCCTTTTAGATAAATTACCTTTATTTAATGGAATTCCAGCGTTGATGTTACGCGTTTATTTAGCACCCGTTTTTATTATTGCTGGCTATAACAAATTAGGATTACCAGATCCTGATATTACAGGGCTAACTAGTTTACTTGCTAATCCTAATATTGTTCAATGGTTTGGTAATACAGAGTGGGGGTTAGGATTACCTTTTCCTGCTCTGTTAGCTAATTTAGCCGCTTGGTCAGAATTTTTAGGTGGATGGTTTTTACTTTTTGGTTTACTTACGCGTTTTGTTTCAATTCCTTTAATGGTCACCATGGTTATTGCTATGACAACAGTGCATGCTGATAATGGCTGGTTTGCTATAACACCTACTAATCCAGATACAAGCCCAGCTAAAGTAGTTTCATGGCTAGGTTTTAAGCAGGGTGATATCAGTATGAAAAACAGCACAGATACCGCACTTCGCTTAGGTAAAATGCGCGATCTACTAGAAGAAAATGGTAATACCGAATGGCTGTACGGAAATGGTCCGATTGTAGTTTTGAACAATGGTATTGAATTTGCCATGACCTATTTTATTATGTTGCTGGCGCTTGTTTTTTTCGGTGGAGGTAAGTTCACAAGTGTTGATTATTATATGAGACGGATCCTTTGTGCCAAATATAGAACCACTATAAATAGTATTACTTAACTAATTAAATAATAAAACAAACACCCCAAAATCGAGTACACTTATTTTAATTACTATTAAAAATGAGGTACTCGATTATATATGAATAGCATTGAACTTTTACTTACCCGCCAATCAAATGGACAATTAATTTCACCCGCACCCGATAAAATTGCTTTAGATACCATTTTAAAGGCAGGTATGCGCGTACCCGATCATGGCGGATTAACACCTTGGCATTTTTGTATAGTCAATGAAAATAGATTAAATACACTCAGTGAAATATTTGAACAGGCAGCAATGCGGGCAGACTTAAATGAAACAAAAATAGCAAAAGCAGCTAAAATGCCGTATAGAGCGCCATTAATTATTATTGTCAGTACTAAAATAGTGGAACATGAAAAAGTCCCGAAACAAGAGCAAATTATAACAGCCAGTGCTTGTGTACATGCTATGCAAATGGCTGCTTTCGCTTTAGGTTATGGAGCAATGTGGCGTACAGGGAGTTTTGCATATAATAATGATGTTAAACAGCAATTATCAATTTCATTGCGAGATGAAATTGTTGGGTTTTTATATATTGGCACTCAGGGTAAAAAATTCCACAAAAAGCAAAGTAAAAATTATCATGATTTTGTTAGCTATTTATAAATATTTTACTATCTAGGTAAATTATTTTAATTAAATTAATAATATATCTTGGTCTATTTCAAATATATGAGACAATTTAGTTCGATATCATACAACAACGGCTTATTATGAAACTTTTAGTTCGTAACCTTTCTCGTTCAACTACTGAACAAGAACTCCGCATTTTATTTTCAGGGCATGGCTCTGTTACTGAATGCAATTTAGTATTAGATCAAGCGACAGGCAAATCAAAAGGCTTTGCCTTTGTTGAAATGCCTAACGAAATTGAAGCAAAAACAGCAATATCTAGCCTACATGAAACCCGAGTAGCTAAAAATAAAATACGTGTAAAAATAGCTCAGTAAGTTTGATATATTGTCTTAATACCTGTTAATTATGTTTAATACAGTTTGTTAGAAGCCTTTTGCTAATAAAGCAAGTTGTTCTATATGCCTGAGTAAACTCATATTACCCACTTTATCATGACCCGGAACAACTATTTCTATGTTGGGGTTATTCAGATTTGCAAAGATATTATTTGAAATAAATAGTAAAAATAAGAAATTTCTTATTAAATAGGTACCTAGACACCCTATTAAATCATTACCAGAGTAATCTACTTAAGCATGTAAATATATATAAAAAAGCCTTCAAAATTGAAGGCTTTTTGGTGAATTTTATACATGTAAATAGGGTGGTTAAAACGCTGCGTTATTGGGGGTACGTGGAAAGGGAATTACATCACGAACATTTTGCATACCCGTTGCATAAGCCACTAAACGTTCAAAACCTAAACCAAAGCCTGAATGAGGTACTGTACCGTAACGACGTAAATCCCGATACCAACTATAATCAGCAATATTTAAATTCATCTCTGCTAATCGACTATCTAATACATCAAGGCGTTCTTCACGTTGACTACCGCCAATAATCTCACCTATACCAGGTGCTAAAATATCCATTGCAGCAACAGTTTTACCATCGTCATTTAAACGCATATAAAACGATTTAATGTCTTTCGGGTAGTTTTGTAAAACAACCGGACCATTAAAATGTTCTTCCGCTAAGTAACGTTCATGCTCTGAATTTAAATCAACACCCCATGAGACTGAGTTTTCAAATTTCTTATCACAATTTTCTAATATAGTAATTGCATCGGTATAATCTAAACGCACAAACTCAGTATTGATCACTGAATTTAAACGATCAATTACTGTTTTATCAACCCGTTGTTGAAAAAAAGCCATATCGTCGGCACGTTCATCCAATACCGCTTTTAAAACATATTTTAGCATTTCTTCAGCTAAATCAGCGGCATCGCTTAAATTGGCAAAAGCAATTTCAGGTTCAACCATCCAAAATTCAGCTAAATGACGACTGGTATTTGAGTTTTCAGCACGGAAGGTTGGGCCAAAGGTATATACTTTTGAAAGCGCACTACAGTAGGTTTCAACATTCAGTTGGCCTGAAACGGTTAAAAAGGTTTCTTTACCGAAAAAATCTTGGCTGTAATCTACTGCGCCTTTATCAGTACGTGGTAAGTTTTCCATGTCGAGTGTGCTTACACGAAACATTTCACCAGCACCTTCACAGTCACTCCCCGTAATTAAAGGGGTGCTGATCCAAAAATAACCTTTTTGATGTAAAAAGCGGTGAATAGCTTGAGCTAAACAATTTCGAACGCGAGTAACTGCACCACCGATATTAGTACGAGGGCGTAAATGGGCGTGTTCACGTAAAAACTCTATGCTATGGCGTTTTGCTGCCATCGGATAAGTGTCAGGGTCTTCCACAAAACCAAGCACTTCTACTGAATTCGCTTGAATTTCAAATGACTGGCCTTGACCAGGTGATTCAACGAGAATACCATCTACTTTTACTGCACTGCCAGTAGTGAGTTTCAATACTTCATTTTCATAATTCGACAATTCATTAGGCACAATGGCTTGAATGGCGTCGAAGCATGATCCATCATGGATTGCTAAAAATGAAATACCTGCTTTTGAATCGCGGCGTGTTCTGATCCAGCCACTCACTGAAATGGGTTCATTAACAGGAAACTTTCCTGATAATACATCAGTGATCGAGTTTACTGACATTGTTCGACCTCTTTTGGTAAATTAAATGATTGTCAAATTAAATAGCCTGCTATGTTACCGCGCTGGTTGGGTTTCACAAGTAAAATTTATCAAATGTAGTGAACTTGTTGGAATTATTAAAAGTTACCTTAGTAAACATTAACGAGTAAAGTTAATACTTTGGTTTATATAATTGAAATGTTTATAATTCAGCTTAGGGTGAAATAGGTATAGATCTTTAATAATCGTTAATTTAAAAACAAAATGAGAGCTTTAATGACCTTGCATAATAAAGAGCGTCGGAATAAAACTGATTTTTGGCTAATAGTGTCAAGAGCTTTAGCCGTAGGTGGCTGGTTATTTTTTATTGTTGCATTAGTGGTTTCTTTTTATGCTGCACCAGAGATTCAATATGGTTTTGTTCGCTTTCATGGTATTGAAGTGCGAAAAACTTGGCAACCGCAACTGACTTTCTATTTGTATTTGATTTTATGGTTTAATGCAATTTCCAGTGTACTGGCTATTGTTATTAATCATTTTCGAACCCGTAGAGTAAGCGACGTAAACAATGACTTTAATTTAATATTACTATTAATTATCTCAGTTACTTGGGCTATTTATATTTACTTTGATATTAAATAGGCTACTGAAAACAATCATCTTCATTTAAAACTATAGCTATTGATAATATCAATTTTGCGAGCTGATCTACTTTAATTATATAAGGAGGCATTAAATAAATTAACTTACCAAAAGGGCGGATCCATACACCTAGCTCAACAAATCGTTGTTGAATTTTAGCCATATTAACGGCTTGTTTTACTTCGATAACACCAATAGCACCTAATATTCGAACATCATCAACACGTTGATGATTTTGTAAAGGTAGTAATTCTTGATTAAATTGCTGTTCAATAGCACTTACTTGTTGTTGCCATTGATTATTGGCCAGTAAGTCTAAACTCGCATTAGCCACAGCACAGGCTAGCGGGTTACCCATAAATGTCGGACCGTGCATAAAGCAGCCAGCTTCACCTTTACTAATCGTGGTTGCAACATCATTTGTACAAAGTGTTGCTGCAAGTGTCATATAACCGCCTGTTAACGCTTTGCCTAAACACATAATATCAGGGCTAATATTAGCGTGTTCACAGGCGAATAATTTTCCGGTACGACCAAATCCTGTGGCAATTTCGTCGACTATCATTAACACGTTATATTGATCGCAAAGTGCACGACAAGCTTTTAAGTATTCAGGATGATAAATACGCATGCCACCAGCACCTTGCACAATCGGTTCAATGATAAAAGCGGCAATCGTTTGGTGATGACTTGCAAAAAGTTGTGATAAATCCTCTAATTCATTAGCTTGCCATGGCTGTGAAAATGAAGTTTTTGGTGCAGGTGCAAATAATTGTTTGGTTAATGTTTGTTCAAACAATTGATGCATGCCGTTAATGGGATCACATACCGACATAGCAGCAAACGTATCGCCGTGGTAACCATTATGTACGGTTAAAAAACGATTTTTAGTTATTGTATTCTTCTTTATATGAGTAGTTTGGCTTGCTTTGCTGTGCCAATATTGCAATGCCATTTTCATGGCAACTTCAACACTTACCGAGCCGCTGTCAGATAAAAATACTTTTTCAAGCCCATCAGGAGTTAATTCGACTAGCCGTTGACATAAATTAATTGCGGGCTGATGTGTTAAACCACCAAACATAATATGTGTCATTTTACTAGTTTGTTCGATGATCGCACTATTTAAGCTTTCATGATTATATCCATGAATTACAGCCCACCATGATGACATGCCGTCAATTAATGTTTCACCTGTCGCTAGTTGTATTTCAACACCATTAGCCGACTCAACTAAAAATGATGGTAAAGGATCGTTCATCGAAGTATAAGGGTGCCAAACTTTATGACGATCAATGGCTAACAGGTTTGTTGTTTGTTTATTGTTCATTTGTAAAGTGTTGCTTTTTTTCTACATTGACATTAATGGCTAGCCCGCTAGAATAACCGCTAATAACGATACTTGCAACGAGAAAGAGCATGACAATAAGTATGACCCCAAGCACAAAAATCAGTAGTATAAATGACGACATTAAGCATAACTGGACAATAAACGAGGTTAACGACTTATTTAACTTACCGTTCAATGATTTAATGTTTAAAGCGCAAACGGTACATCGTCAGCATTTTAATGCGAACGAAGTACAGGTTAGTACTTTATTATCAATTAAAACAGGTGCTTGCCCTGAAGATTGTAAGTACTGTTCACAAAGTGCTCGTTATAAAACAGACATTGAAAAAGAACGCTTAATGGAAGTTGAAAAAGTGCTTGAAGCCGCACAAAAAGCGAAACAAATGGGTTCAACCCGTTTTTGTATGGGCGCTGCTTGGCGTAACCCTAAAGCGCGAGATATGCCATACGTTCTTGAAATGGTGAAAGGGGTTAAAGAACTTGGCTTAGAAACCTGCATGACTTTAGGGATGCTTTCAGAAGATCAAGCACACCAATTACAATCAGCAGGGCTTGATTATTACAATCATAACTTAGATACCTCGCCAGAAAACTATAATAACATTATTACTACTCGAACTTTTCAAGACCGATTAGATACCTTAGATAACGTGCGCTCAGCAGGTATGAAAGTGTGTAGTGGTGGTATTGTTGGTATGGGTGAAGGAATAAATGATCGGGCATCATTGTTGGCACAATTAGCCAATTTAAAACCCCAACCAGAAAGTGTTCCCATTAATATGCTGGTGAAAATGGAAGGTACACCACTTAGTGATGTAGACGATTTGGATTCGTTCGACTTTGTTCGTTGTATAGCCGTGGCGCGAATTATGATGCCAAAATCACATGTGCGTTTATCGGCGGGGCGTAGTGCTATGAATGAGCAAATGCAAGCGATGTGCTTTTTAGCGGGGGCAAACTCTATTTTTTATGGTTGTAAATTATTAACCGCTGAAAATCCCGAAACCAATCATGATATTGCTTTATTTGAAAAGTTGGGGATCAACACTGAAACTGTGTTTGATAATAACAACGAACAAGAGGTGGCTAAAAAATTACATACCGCTGCACTAGATAAAGAAAATGAGCATTTATTTTATAACGCCCAATAATTCATTCTTTTTCGTATAACGATAACTTGCTATTGATAGTTTGTATAAGTAACTTTTAGTGATAATTTTTCAGCAATATAACCCAGTGTAACTATACTCATGTTTAATTTTTTAACTCAAGGTTTGAACGCTCAAAAAAAATCGCATCGTTTTCGCCAACGAACTTTACTTGAACCGATAAAGGATCATCCAAACCATATTTTAGTTGCGGGTGAACGCTATTTAAATTTTTCTTCTAATGATTATTTAGGCTTAAATAATCATGTAAAAATTAAGCAAGCAATGCAAGAAGGGGTTGATAAATTTGGCATATGTTCAACAGGTTCAAGTTTAATAACCGGTTATAGTTTTGCTCATCAAGCGCTTGAAGAAACTATTTGCTCCTGGATAAATAAGCCTAAATGTTTGCTTTTTAATAGTGGTTTCTCTGCAAATAACGGCACATTGCAAGCTTTAGGACAACAAAATTGTTATTTGTATTTAGATAAATTGAGTCATGCTTCAATAATAGACGGTGCTTATAGTAGCGAAGCCGTAGTAAAACGTTTTTTACATAACGATATTAACCAGCTCAATAGTTTTATTGATAAAGCAAAACAAAAATCAGAAAAAAGTGATCACTTGATCGTTTCTGAAGGTGTATTTAGCATGGATGGTGATAAAGCTAATATTGCCAAACTATCTGAACTTGCCAAACAAAAACAGGCTATGCTTTATATTGACGATGCACATAGTATTGGTGTTTTAGGGGAGCGAGGACAGGGCAGTTCTGCAGAGAGTAATGATATCGATATTGTGATGGCAACGTTTGGTAAAGCTATTGCCACCAGCGGTGCTTTTATCGCTTGTGATGAAAATGTATTTGAATATTTAGTGAATTTTTCACGTCACTATATTTATTCAACGGCGATATCGCCAGCTATGGCTTGGGCAACTAAAGCCAGTATTGAGTTAATTCAACAAGAGTCGTGGCGACGCGATAAAATAATCGAATTAAGCAACTTATTTGTAAATCAATTGTCAGATAAAGTTGATGTATTATCAACAGATTCATCAATACATGCCGTTGTTATTGGTAGTGAAGAAAAAACATTAAAAATAAGCGATGAGTTAAAAAAGCAGGGAGTTTGGTTATCTGCCATTAGACCACCAACCGTTGCAAATAATAAATCAAGGTTACGTGTTACCATTTGCTCTCATCATAACGATAAAGATATCAATCACTTAGCTAACTGTTTGAATAGATCTATTGAAACAATAAAATAATTAAACAACGAGCTAAATTCAAGAGAAAAATAAATGCAAAATTTTGCAAAACCGTTAGAAATAGCAAAATCATTCGGTGCTGCGTCCAATTCGTATGATGTTTCAGCAAGGTTGCAACGTTATAGTGGTAAACATTTAATGACATGGTTACCAAATCGGAACGATTTGACGGTAGTTGATTTAGGTTGTGGGACTGGATTTTTTTCTGATGTTTTAGCCAGTAAATATCAACAAGTGATTGGTTTAGATCTTTCATCTAAAATGCTGTCGTTTGCTCAACAAAATCGCGATAACGCTATTCGATGGTTAGAAGCCGATGCAAACTGTTTACCTTTTCAAAATAATAGTATTGATTTAATTTATAGTAATTTAATGATCCAATGGTGCGAGCCTTTAGAAACAACACTTAATGAAATTTTACGAGTTCTTAAACCAGGTGGCGTATTTTTATTTTCAACCTTAACCGAAGGAACTTTATTTGAATTAAAATCTGCATGGAAACAAGTTGATAATGATCAGCATGTTATTGATTTTAAAAATGAACTAACTCTTGAAGTATTATTTAATACACCTAAATCCATTTTAGTTGAACAAAAAATCCAGCCAATTGTTCTAGAATATGAGAATGTTTTACACCTTGCTAGAGAATTAAAAGGTTTAGGTGCTAATAAAGTACATAATCGTCAAAATAAAGGGCTTTCAGGCAAAACAAAATGGCAAAAAATGTCAGCGGCCTATCAAGATTTTCAAGAGCCCAATGGTGTTTTTCCTGCTAGTTATAATGTTTTTTCGGGCTTATTAGTCAAATTAAATACTTAACATTTTTAAACTAGGTTTAATTAAGTCTATCTATTACTCTCTCACTTTAAGTAAATCATGTCGAATAACCAAGCGATGAACAAAACAAATGACAAAATAATGCAAAAACACTTTTTTATCACAGCAACTGATACTGATGCGGGTAAAACTTATTTTAGTTGTCTGTTAATAAAAGCGTTAACCAAAAGGAATTATAAGGTTGCCGTTTATAAACCTATTTCTGCGGGTTGTGATGAAGTTGTTTTTAACCATAAAATGACTTTAATCAATGAAGATGCGCGGTTATTGCAACAACAAGCAAACTGTCGGCAGCCTTTAACGGAGATTAACCCTATTGCTTTTAAAGCCGCAATTGCACCACACATAGCAGCGAAAAGACTAAAACAGCAAATTAAATTGATTAATGTGGAGCACGGTTACCAACAAGTATGTCAGCGAAAAAGTGATCTGATCATTACGGAAGGCGCTGGCGGTTGGAGATTACCTTTGGGCCAAGGTAAGTTTTTATCTGATTTTGTTAAAGCAAATCAACAAAGTGTTATTCTTGTTGTTAATATAAAACTTGGTTGCTTAAATCATGCATTACTGAGTTATGAAAGTATTATTAATGATGGTGTGAATTGCGTAGCTTGGGTTGCAAATTTTCCTGAAGCAACTCAAGCAAGTTTACCTTATATAGAAGAAAACATTACCGAGTTAAGCGATTTTTTACCTATTCCGTTACTAGCTAAATTATCACATCAACCTGACCTTGATCTTGCCGTTAAACAAATTAATCTCGATGTGCTGTTTTAATATCTGAATTTTACACTAAATTTTAAGATAGCTGTTCCGCATTTAAGATGTGATGAAGAATTAACTAAAAAATCCTGAACGTATTTCATTAGGATTTTTAATTTTTTACTCTAGATCATCTAACCAATTCAACCTAGCTAAAGACTAAAATTACTTGTTGAGCAATTTTATTTTCTCAGGTTATGGTTATATCAATTCCATAAAATTTATTCCCACCTCAGAGCAGCATTAGCGAGCTTAGAACAAACCAAATTGATTAAACATAGTCATTCTATATTTCTGCAATTTTGTGATGTTATCATTTTGCAAATGAGCATCCAAAAGGCGATTTTAAAAGGCTCACATGCTGTAATGCCGTTCACTTAAGGTGAACGGCCTTTTTATTTCTAGCATATCGTTGTGGCCTAGGTTTGACTTGTCGAGGAAATGTACGCTCTCGCCGCGCAGGTAAAATAAGACTTTCCGTCATACAATA
>Ga0316204_10006881_pt1 | contig 17087 bp, 13 predicted proteins | sample 6monrhotite_MG_2_FD_205661 | JGI IMG/M metagenome (GOLD analysis project Ga0316204, IMG submission 205661) | Microbial mat bacterial communities from mineral coupon in-situ incubated in ocean water Damariscotta River, Maine, United States -... | ecosystem: Environmental > Aquatic > Marine >... | reverse complement strand
TACCTACGATGGTCTCGGGCTCAAACAGCTTGCGCTTGTCGAAAATCAGAACAGCGTCGCAACGTGCGTTTGTGGTTTTCATTTCAGCCTCCAAGGCGGTTAAAGTTTCATTAAGTATCCTTTTGAAGTGAGGAAAAAATGTGACAGGGATTGCAAAATCAGAGGTCAATTCGGGCAATAATGGGGCAAGTTGCCGTGTTTTTGCCGTATTGCAGACGATTTCGTGCCTTTTTCGCCACAAAGCTTACCTTGGGGCAAGTTGACGTTATCGTAAGCGTAAAGTTGTGGCGCGTTTCCCCTCAAGGGAGATTCGCCGGTGATTCTACTGCTATAAATCGGTGGCAATTGCTTGAATTAGAAAAGGGCGCCCAAAGTGGACGCCCTTTTGAAGTTCTGAACCAAGCAGTTTAGCAGCTGTAGTACATGCCAAACTCTACCGGATGTGGTGTGTGTTCGTAAAGTTCGACCTCTTCCATCTTCAATACGATGTACGCATCGATCTGGTCTTTCGTGAACACGTCGCCAGCCGTCAGGAAGTCGTGGTCCGCAGCCAAGCAATCCAGCGCTTCACGCAAACTTCCGCAAACTGTTGGGATGTCTGCTAGTTCCTCCGCTGGAAGATCATAGAGGTTTTTGTCCATGGCGTCTCCGGGATCGATCTTGTTCTTGATGCCGTCAAGGCCAGCCATCAACAGGGCGGCAAAGCACAAGTATGGGTTGGCTGCCGGATCAGGGAAACGGGCCTCGACGCGCTTGGCCTTTGGTGATTCAGTCCAAGGAATACGCACACATCCCGACCGGTTGCTGGCCGAATAGGCGCGCAAAACTGGGGCTTCGAAACCAGGGATCAGACGCTTGTAGCTGTTGGTCGCCGGGTTCGTGAAAGCGTTCAACGTTTTTGCGTGCTTTAGGATGCCACCGATGAAGTACAGAGCCTCGGACGACAGGTCTGCGTACTTGTCGCCCGCAAACAAAGGCTTGCCGTCTTTCCAGATCGACATGTTGACGTGCATACCCGTTCCATTGTCGCCGTAGATCGGCTTTGGCATGAAGGTTGCAGTTTTGCCGTAGGCATCTGCCACATTGTGGATGATGTACTTGTATTTCTGCAATTCGTCGGCCTGTTTGGTTAGGCTGTCGAAAACGAGACCAAGCTCGTGCTGGCAAGATGCCACTTCGTGGTGATGCTTGTCGACCTTCATGCCGATACGCTTCATCGTCGACAGCATTTCAGACCGGATGTCCTGTGCGGCGTCGGTTGGGTTGACGGGGAAGTAACCGCCTTTGAGACCAGGACGGTGGCCCATGTTGCCCATTTCGTATTCTGTGTCGGTGTTCCATGACGCGTCTTGGGCGTCGACTTCGTAGGACACTTTATTGATCGAATTTGAGAAACGGACGTCGTCAAACAAGAAGAACTCGGCCTCGGGGCCCATATAGGCTACATCTCCGATGCCCGAGGATTTCAGGTAGGCTTCTGCTTTTTGGGCCGTTCCGCGCGGGTCTCGTTCGTAGGATTCACCGGTGTCCGGTTCAACGACTGAACAATGGATGGCCAGAGTTTTTTCAGCGTAGAAGGGATCGACATAGGTGCTGGCCATATCAGGCATTAACTTCATGTCGGAAGATTCGATGGATTTCCAGCCAGCGATTGACGATCCGTCGAACATAAAGCCGTCTTCTAGAAAGTCTTCGTCGACCATATCAACGTCCACAGTGACGTGCTGAAGGCGGCCGCGCGGGTCAGTGAAGCGGATGTCGACATAAGCAACGTCTTCTTCTTTGATGGTATTGAGAACGTCTTGGATGCTCATTCCCTTGATCCTTTTCTATTGTCTATTCTGGTATTCGATAATTTAGAGTGCGTCTGTACCGGATTCACCGGTGCGGATGCGAATGGCTTGTTCAACTGAGCTGACAAAGATTTTGCCGTCACCTATTTTGTCGGTTTTTGCGGCGTCAACGATGGCCTCGATTGCGGCGTCGACTTGATCAGCTTCTAGGACGACTTCGATTTTCACTTTCGGCAGAAAATCGACGACGTATTCTGCGCCGCGATAAAGCTCGGTGTGGCCTTTTTGACGACCAAAGCCTTTGACTTCGATCACGCTTAAGCCTTGAACACCGATGTCTTGAAGGGCTTCCTTCACTTCATCCAATTTGAACGGCTTGATAATCGCTTCAATCTTTTTCATGGACGGGTTCCTTGCAAGTTGGTTGACTGGGTCTGACCATGAACGTCTTTGATACTCAATCGGATATGCGCGAAAACGGGGTGAATTGAGGGCGGTGGGGCGACGTGTCGCGTAAGAAATGAGCGATTTGCATAATTAATGGGCAAAAGTGAATCTACTGAGGAGTGCGCGTGACCGGACGTGGCGAAAGAAGCGCCTGCGGCGGGCGTGAAGGGGGCGCTGCCCCCCGGCCTTCGGCCTCACCCCGCGGTATTTTGGGCAAGATAAAGCCTAAGGCGGTCGTTTGAGGTAGAGATGTTGTTAAGGATATTGGGATATGGGTGTCGAAAGTCTTGAAGGGATTGATCAAAAGGAGGGCGTTGAGCGGCTTAAGAAAAGGGCTGCGGATCACAAATATTCCCACGGTCATGCGCTGGTGCTTTCTGGCGCTTGTGGTCACACCGGTGCGGCCCGTTTGGCCGCGCGGGGGGCAATGCGTGTTGGAGCGGGTGTTGTAACGCTCGGGGTGCCTGCTGATGCGTTTCCAGAGGTTGCTGCACATTGTACTGCAGTCATGATGCGCCGGATCGATGACGCAGCCGGGTTTGAGGGCGTGTTAAGGGATGTGAGGGTCAATGCGTTATGCATGGGCCCTGCATTGGGGTTTGCGCGCGCGCGTGAGTTGGTTCCGATCGCCTTGGCGGCAAGGCGCGCAACTGTTTTGGACGCGGATGCGTTGTCGGTTTACGAAGACAACCCGTTGGATTTGTTTGAGATGGTGCACGAGAATTGTGTTCTGACACCGCATGCAGGGGAATTTGCGCGTCTGTTCCCGGATATATTCGAACGACTGAATGCATCGAGCCGTATGGGGCCAACCCTTTCCAAGGGTGATGCAACACGTGAGGCTGCAAGGCGGGCCGGGTGCGTGGTTTTGTTCAAGGGGGCGGACACTGTGATCGCGGCACCTGACGGGCGGTTTTCACTAAGCGCCGCAACGAATGGATGGGAAGCGCCGTGGTTGGCGACGGCGGGGTCGGGGGATGTTCTTGCGGGTTTTATCACGGGGCTTTTGGCACGCGGCTTTGATCCACTTCACGCGGCCAAGATCGGGGCTTGGTTGCATGTTGAATGCGCGCTGAAATTCGGCCCCGGTTTGATCGCCGAGGATTTGCCCGAACAATTGCCGGCCGTGTTTAAAGACTTGGGTGTCTAGTCTGGGTCTTTCAGGATCATCTCAAGCCCGTCGGCATAGACGATGTGGCCTGCCGCCAGTTCGACGTGAAACAGCGAAAGTTCGACATTGTTTCGCATTGTGATGAATTCGCCGTCCACAAGGCGGCGTACGGGAACCATGACTTCGGAATGGCCAAATAGGGCTTTGGCCCGCCAGTCTCGCAGCAATACGAGCTGATCTGCAGGAAGAAGAAGATCCTTATCGGGTCGAGAGTGGCCTAAAATACCGCCGCGCAAGTGGACGGCTTGTCCAGTCGCGGTGAATTGTTCGATGGCTGTGATCTTTGAAAGACCAAAATCGCGCGTGATGGCTTTATCGCCTTCGCAAATGAACTCGATCGGCAACTCGCCCGATTGGGTAAGAAGCGAAGTGCCCGCGGGAATGCCACGGAAGACGGAATCAGGGCGCTTGTTTGCACTTGCGCCTACCGCCCCGCTTTGCGCGGTGTTCGGTAGTATATGTTTCATCAGCTTTGCCTGTATGAATAACTGCTCAATAATTCAGGTAGTTTAGCTAAATATTGGTCACATTGGAACCAGTTTTATTTAGATGCATTTTTCCTCTCGCATCTTCTGAAAACCTTTGCTAGAGAGCGCGCAGAATGCGGGTGTGGCGGAATTGGTAGACGCACTTGGTTTAGGTCCAAGCGCCGTGAGGCGTGGGGGTTCGAGTCCCTCCACCCGTACCATTCTTCCAGAATATCGATAGAACCTTGCGGTTGCCCGGCGTCGCTGCGCATCATTGGCGAAACCAATGGAGACCCGTTTTGGCCGATCCCAGAGTAAGTGATAGTGAGATCGCAATGATCTGCAAAGCGCACATGGGCGCTGAGCCGGTCAGTATTCGTTATCCCGGCGGTGAGGACCGAAAAACGGTCGTTGCAACTGTCGATGACCGTGAAATTGTCGTCACCAAGCGCACCAGCGCGTCACGCGCAGCACTTGAGGCGTGTGTTCTAGGTGGCTTGGGGGGGCAATCGGGTGTGCCAAAACTGTTGGGGCACAGCGGTCAGTTCGTTCTGCAATCCTTGCTTGAGGGAACGAGACTGTCTGAGGCTCTCGAATTGGCAGGGCCACAGGATCGTCAAACGCTGCTGGTTACAGCCGGTACAGTCTTGATTGACCTGCAAAGCCAAGCGAATTCTAACGCGTTGATCGAACAAGTGCCCAAAATTGGGGTTCGCGATGGCTGGCACCATGATTTTGCCCACTCACCCGATAGGTTGGCGGAAGCGATCAAAGCGCCAGCGCCTGATTTTGATCTTGAGACATCGGTTGCGATTATCAGCGAACGGTTTTCTTCTTTTGTGAAGTGGGACGCGCGGCCCGGAAATGCTTTGGTTGATGGGTCAGGGCGTGTGGGTTGGTTCGATTGGGAACATTGCGGCGTTGGATCGGCCGAGGATGATTTGGTATGGCTTTTGGCTGACGAATGGTCCCCCAATGTGCCCGAGGCTGAGTTTCAACTTTTGAAGCTTTTGGCAAAGACCCATGGCGTGGATTTTAAAGCCCTGACGCGGCGGTTTCAGACCAAGGCCGTTCTTCACAGTATGATCAGGCTTGGGTTGATTTTCAGACGCAAAGGCGACGGCCCATGGTGGAGTGCGAAAAGCGCGCTTCAAAATGACAGGGTTGGTGTTTCGGTGGCCCATGTGCGGCGCGTGGTGACGCGGGCTGATCGGTGGGCGGCGGGGCATGTCCACTTGCGCGGTTTGCGCGGGCTGTTGCAGGACACATTGCGTCACGCAGAAACGCTTTAGACCAGAATTCCTTTGGTAAAGACACCCCGTTCAGTGCAAGAGTTTCGCATGCGACTGTGTCACCGAAAACATATGCACTACCAACCGCCACCTAAGGCGCTTTGAAACCGTATCCCATAAAAACGAGCTTCAAAGGAATACCTATGACACAACCAAACATCGTCATCATCATGGCAGATCAGCTTGCACCGCATTTTTGCGGGGCTTACGGGCATCGATCTGCGAAGACGCCCAATATTGATGCGCTGGCCGCGCGTGGTACGCGCTTTGATGCGGCTTACTGCAACTCTCCTCTTTGTGCACCGTCGCGGTTTTCGTTCATGTCGGGGCAGCTGATTTCGCGCATTGCCGCCTATGATAATGCCAGTGAATTCAAAGCGACCATTCCGACCTTTGCGCATTATCTCAAGGCGCTTGGCTATAAAACCTGCCTGTCTGGCAAGATGCACTTCGTCGGGCCTGATCAGAAACACGGGTTTGAGGATCGCGTGACAACCGATATTTACCCGTCGGATTTTGCGTGGACCCCCGATTGGGAAGCCCATGATGAGCGGATCGACAAGTGGTATCACAACATGCAAACGGTCAAGGAAAGCGGAATGGCCGTCGCGACGTTCCAGACCGATTACGACGACGAAGTCGGCTTTGCCGCGCGTCGGTGGTTGATAGATCGCGGACGCGACAAGGCCGCGGGTCAGGGCACACCGTTTGCTATGGTCGCCAGCTTCATTCATCCCCATGACCCTTACGTGGCCAAGCCCGAGTTTTGGGGCCTCTATACCGACGACGACATCGATCTGCCTGAATTTGTGTTAGAGCCGGAAGATCAAGACCCGTTCTCGCGGCGGGTGATGGACGGGATTGAGGCAAGCTACACCCCGCTTACCAAAAAAGAAGTTATCCGCGCCCGTCGCGCTTATCTGGCGAACGTCAGCTACTTTGACAGCAAAGTCGGCGAGATGGTCAAAACGCTTAAAGATATGGGAGAGTTGGCCAACACGATTGTGATCGTCACCGCTGACCACGGCGACATGCTTGGGGAACGCGGTCTCTGGTACAAAATGAATTTCTTTGAGCATTCCGCCCGTGTGCCAATGATCTTTGCCGGCCCGAACGTTGCCCATGGCACGGTTTCAAACGCGTGTTCGCTTGTCGACATGTTGCCGACCGTTTTGGACATCGCAGGGGGGACTGATGACATGTTGGGCGAACCTGTTGACGGGCGCAGCCTGATGCCCTTGGCGCGAGGGGAAAGCGATGTGATCGATGAAGCGATTGGCGAATACTGTGCCGAAATGACCCCGTATCCGGTGTTTATGATCCGGCGCGGGGCCATGAAGTACATTCACTGCGATCCTGATCCAGCGCAACTTTATAATGTGGCGGCTGATCCGAATGAACGGGTGAATTTGGCGACTGATCCGGCCTATGCAGGTGTTGCGAAAGCCTTTGCCGACGAAGTGGCGGGGCGTTGGGACAGCGAAAGATTGCGCGCAGATGTTATGCGAACGCAGAAATCTCGGCAAAAACTACACGCCGCGATGGAGGCCGGAGCAGGTGAGGATTGGGATTACAACCCGCCCTCGGACGCGAGCAAGCAATATGTACGCAACCATATGGACTGGACGGTCGCTGCCGCGCGGTATCGGTTCCCGCCGGTCGACGGGTAAAGATCATGGGCGTGTCGGCACTGAGAATTGGCGGCGCGCCCATAGTTCAACGGTTCTTTGATCAACGGATGGGGGCCAATGTTAACGGGCCTTCGTTGATCAAAACCCCTGACTGGTTGACGGGTCGTTTAGGGGTCTATCATCTCTATTTCGCGCATCACTTGGGCAGCTATATCAGACTGGCGTATGCCGACGACCTTGAAGGGCCGTGGCAAATTCATTCGCCAGGGGTTTTGGACATTACCCAAGCGCCATTTCTGTACGAGCACATCGCCTCGCCGGATGTTTTCATCGACCACGATCACCAAGAAATTCGCATGTATTTCCATGGGGTAAGCGACCCCGAACCTTGGGAAAGCCCGACGCAAGCCAGTTGTGTGGCGATCTCAAGCGACGGTGTGAATTTTGAGGTTCGCGATCACCTATTGGGCGCGCCGTATTTTCGGGTTTGGAAATCGCGAGGGTGGGTCTATGCAATCGCGCTTGGCGGTCAGCTTTGGCGCTCGGATGATGGGGTCTCCGCGTTTGAGAAAGGGCCAATTCTGCGCGGGATGCCCAACGGGGTGCGCCATCCGGCGGTGTTGAAGCACGCCGACAAAACATGGGTCGCATGGACAGTCATTGGCGATTGTCCAGAACGCATTCTGATGGCTGAGATCGACACAAGTTTGGATTGGCGCAATTGGTCAATTTCGGACACGCAAGACTTGCTCAGGCCCGAGTTTCCTTACGAAGGCAGCGACTTGCCGATGATCGCGTCACGCGCCGACATCGCACCCGCACCTGTGCACCAGCTGAGAGATCCCGCGTTCTACACCGAAGGATCGCGCGTCTATATGGTCTACGCGATCGCGGGTGAGGCCGGACTTGCCCTCGCGGAATTGACGATCCCGCCCTAGCGCGCCTTTAGAGATCGAGGATGAGCGTCTCGCCTTCTATAGCCGCGCGGGATTGGCAGGTTATAATCTCAGTCTCTTTTTGGCTTTTGGACAGCACCCAATCGCGATGCTCAACCTTAGCGCCGGAATGTCCGCACTTACACACGCCGCATATTCCGTCCGAACATTTGACGTCGATATGCACGCCTGCGTCGACAAGAACATCCGAGATGGACTTATCCGCAGGGACAACAAATTCCTTGCCTGACTTGGCCAACTTCACTTTGAATTCATGGTTCACGTAGTCAGGTACTTCGGGAACTGAAAAGTATTCCAAATGGCGCGCATCATCAGGGAAACCCTGGCGTTCAGCGGCTTCGATCACGCCGTTCATGAAGCGATCTGGTCCACAAGTGTAGACGTGCCAGCCTGCTTGATACCCTGCTAATACGGCGTCTAAATCTGCACGGGTTCCTTGATCGGAAAAGTGCAATTGGACTTTGTCCAGCCAAGGCACGGCGGCAAGATCATCTTGATAGCCAGCACCGCCTTTGCGGCTGGCGGAATAATGGAATTCGAAATCTTTCCCTAGCTCATATAGTCGATGGGCGAACGCAATCATCGGGGTAACGCCAATCCCGCCGCCCATAAGGAAGGTCTTCGTTGCTTTCTCGGCCAATTCAAAATGATTGATCGGCTTGCTGATAAAGACCCGACGACCCTCATTGAAAATGCGGTGCATCATTTTTGACCCACCACGCCCGTCGTCTTCACGCAGGACGCCAATCTGGTATTTTGAGCGATCCTGAGGATCACCCGACATCGAATACTGCCGCAGGAATTCCGGTGTCACCACGACATCCAAATGCGCGCCGGCGGTCCATTCAGGTAGATCCGACCCGTCGATTGTCTGAAACTCGTACTTTGTCACATCCGGCGTCATCTGTTCGACGTTGGATATTCGCGCGGTGATCACTGGCGCGTCGTTGAACGCAGGATATTCATGGGCAAGCCCCTCAACATCACCGGCCTCCAAACGGGCCTTGTATTCAGCAGCCGAGATCAGGTCTTGATACGCCTGAATGCCGGCCTCTCGGTCCATGGGGAATGGGTAGGGCCAAGGATGCGGCGCAAGGTTTGCCGGGTACACGGCCAAAGTCTGGTCTTCAAACTTCAGGTCCATGTCCACCTGCAGGTTTCGACGATTGACCGGTTGTGCAGGGGCTTTGTAGCCGCCGTCGTCCTTGAGTTCGAGATCCCACCACCACTTTTTGGCGTCGTTCAAACCGCCGTTGCCCATTTTATCATCCAGTTTGGTCAACATGGGGGCCGCCGATGGCACGTTGCTGGCAAGCCAGCGAAACGGCCTTTCCGAAAATATCCCTTCGAGATTCCACGGACAGGTTTTCATGCAGCGCCCGCACATCGCCCCGCCTTCGGTGGTGATACGGTATGACGTGCATTTCTGGCTGTCGGATTTCCAGATTTCGTAGCCGTTGAACATCCGCTTAGGACCGGCGGTGATCGCCCCTGCGGGGCATTCGCGGGCGCACTTGTTGCAGCTTTCGCAGAACGCTTGCAAACCGAAGTCGATCGGCTTGTCGTGTGCCATTGGCATATCTGTGGTGACAACTCCGGACTTCAAGCGCGGGCCAAGTAGCGGGTTCAAAATGACCTCACCGATGCGGCTGACTTCGCCCAATCCCGACAGCAACAAAAGCGGCGGTTGAAGCACTTCGCCGTCCATCACAGAATGCGCTTTGGCAGAATAACCGAGGTTGCGAATTTGCTTGGCAATCACGCCGCCCAGCAAGGAAAACCGCAAGTAGGCGCGCATGGATTGCGCCACCGCGATCCAATCATCGCCAGACGCACCGTCCATGGTCTCGAACCCTTGGTCAATGATCATGCTGATCGCCTGATCATGAGGCGGCGTCAGCACCGCCCCCGTCGCGTCATGGGAATACCACGTCCAATCAGGGCACCGCGATATCCCCACGGCATCAACGCCTAGGAAATAGCTTGCGGCCTTTACGTTGGCGGCGTTCAGGTCAGCCTCGGTCGGTTTGGTTCCGTTCTGTGCAGGTTCGCCGTCTTGCAACAACACGAATGCCCCTAGCATTTTGCGCTGGGCAAACGACGGGGCGGCCTTGCGGGCATACCATCCGCCTGTGGCTGCATCCTGCGCCTTTTTCCCGAGATCGCCAAACTGCGCGCGCGCAAACATATCGGTGCGCTTGGGCACGCGGGCAACGCGGGCCTCGTCAATAAAGGTCGTGGGGGTGTCGACGCGTTTCAGCTTTTCGAACGGATGCCCGCCGTCGACGTAGTTGCGCTTTGCATAAGGGTCGCGATTGGTCGCGTTCTTTTGCGTGTCTTTGCCGATCCACCATCCGGGTCCGCTGGTGATCGACCAAGGTTGGTCTGCCAAGGACGCAAGCGGGCTGTCGGTGCCCATGTCAAAATCGGTGGTCACGACGGCCAAGCCAAAGTCTTCGCCAATCCACGGAGCGGCCAGACGACCATTTTCGACGCTCGCCAGACCGGACAAAACCGCCAAGGTGTTCAGATCAATATCCGACGTAGTGGCGCTATGGGCGCGCGCACTAAAGCCCAGCAGATGCAGATAGCTGGACAGAATAACGGCGGCTTCGGTTGCACGTAAAGCGCCGCGGTGCTCTTGCGCGTCCTTGATCCAGTCAGCCCCGGGTTCGCTATCCATGGGGCGACGGGTATTTTCATACAAAAAGACGATGGCATGGGTATGGTTTTCGATGCCACCCAAGGGCGTCTCGATCGACTCTTTTAAGCCCGCCATGATCTGATCAATGCCCGAGGCCAATGTCTTTGTCTGCTTGGTGCGTATGTCGTGGGCCAAGCGATCAATGTCTGGGTTCAGCGTCGCAGAGGCCAAGAACGCGTCCTTGGTCAGCTTGCAAATTCCCATCAACGATGCGTCTTGAAAGTAGCCAAATGACTTGATGTGGTCTGCACGATTTTCAATGTCGTCTGGCACGTCGGCGCGTACAGGGTTCACGATCCCGTCGCGAATGACATCCATCATCGCTTGATATTCGCCCATAGCATTTACCAACGAATGGGGCGTGTTAAGACGCCTGAAGCTCAGTTGCTTAGATCGCGGTATAGTCGAAACATCCGCTGAACCCTCTAAGCTCTTAAGCTTTTCAAGGGGATAGGGGCCAAGGTGAAAGGGTCGCTTCTTGCTCGAAAAAAACCGGACGCCCATGACTGTTCCTTTATCCACGCCAAGTCTTTGACTTGTGTTAACGATTGCTCGCGTCACTAAATGGGGAAACGCGGTGCTAGTCAATTCGATGACGGTGACATCCAATATTGAAGCCGTGGGCGAACCGTTTAACCTAAGCCAGAATCAACGAAAGCAAATCGATGTACGACACCAACCATCTAGTGCACGCACTGCGCGAAGCGAGCCTTGGGGCGAACGACAAAACCTTTCTGCACAATCATCAAACCGGTCAAGACAAATCCTTTGGCGCGTTTTTCAAAAACGCTGAACGGATGGCAACGGTCCTTGTCAACGCAGGTTTAGCACCCGGTGACAGGGTTGCCGTCCAAGCGCCCAAGACCCAAGCGATGCTCGAATTATACGTCGGCACCGTTTTGGCGGGCGGGGTGTTTTTGCCGTTGAACACGGCCTATAAGGGGTCGGAAATTCAATACTTCCTGACCGACGCGACTCCGCGTATTTTCGTCTGCGATGCGATCAGGGTTGATACGCTATCATCCGTCGCAAGCGACGCCGGTGTTGCGTCACTGTTTACCATTTCGGCGGATGAAGGCGGGTCGCTTGTCGACGCGCGCGACAGCGTGGAAAGCGGGTTTATGGCTGTAGGCCGTGGCCCTCAGGACTTAGCGGCCATCCTTTACACCTCGGGCACAACTGGGCGCTCTAAGGGGGCTATGTTGACCCATGGGGCGTTGGCCTCAAATTCGGCCACACTGCGGGATTATTGGCGGTTCACGCCTGATGATACGCTTCTTCATGCCCTGCCGATTTTCCACACACATGGGCTTTTCGTCGCAACGAACATCGCATTGATGGCGGGATCCGGGTGTATTTTCCTTGCTGGATTCGACGCGACAACCGTCGTTGACCTTATGCCCAGGGCAACGGCCTTGATGGGCGTGCCGACGTTTTACACGCGGCTGTTGCAGCAAGATAAACTGGCCGGTGCCGCAAAGGGGATGCGCTTGTTTATCTCGGGGTCAGCACCTTTGTTGGCCGAGACGCATGATCGTTGGCGCGACGTGACGGGGCACGCAATACTTGAGCGTTACGGGATGACCGAGACCAATATGAACACGTCAAACCCCTACGACGGCGATCGGCGGGCGGGGACGGTCGGGTTCGCCTTGCCGGGGATTGACGTCAAAGTTTGCCATCCCGAAACGGGTGAAACCGTGCCAGACGGCGACATCGGCGTGCTAGAGGTTCGCGGGCCGAACGTCTTTGCGGGCTATTGGAATATGCCGGAAAAAACCGCTGAGGACATGCGCGAAGATAGGTTTTTTATCACTGGTGATCTCGCCCAAATTGATGCTGACGGTTATATTCAAATCGTAGGACGTCAGAAAGATCTTATTATTACAGGGGGTTACAACGTATACCCCAAGGAAGTGGAACTGGTTGTTGACGCCATAGACGGTGTTGAGGAAAGCGCGGTTATCGGCGTGCCTCATCCAGATTTCGGCGAAACCGTGGTGGCCATTGTCGTACCAAAACCCGGCGTGGCGTTGGGAGAGGATGCGCTGAAAGCCGCAATCGTAAATGAGATTGCGACGTTCAAACAACCCAAACGGATTTTGATTGTGAATGCTCTGCCGAGAAACACGATGGGTAAGGTTCAGAAAAATATCCTCAGACAAGAATACGCTGGTTTATGTAGCGTTTGAAATCCCTAAAAAACCCTCTTTTCTAAAGACAAATTGCAATCTAGGCTCATCAAAACCCAAAGAAGGAGCCTGTGATGGCTTTTGTTCCGACCGTCCAAGATGTTGATACGTCATTTGTTGATAACGCATTGAAATCAAACCCTGAAACCCAAAGTGTGGCCGGTTTCGTTGCGGGGCCGGGAATAGAAAAGCTGGCGCTGAAATTTGATATCGCGGCGCTTCGCGAAGCCTTGGATGAATGTCTAAAACGCGAGTCTTTTCAAGGGGATATGCAGGAACAAGGCTTTGGTGCGCTTCCGTTGACGCAGCGGCCGGGGCAGACGGAATGGACCGCAAACGATCTGAGTGGGCGTTATTGGTTGCGCGGAGATGAGCGATATATTGAGGAACCACGCGAAGATCTGGTGGCGGAAGTCGATTTTTGTGAATTTAATCCGAAGTTCCGCGGAACATATTTTGAGCATGTATATCAAGAACTTACAAAACGGTTTCCGATTGGCAGAACCAGAATTCTGTCCAAAGGTCTCTACAACTGCAACTCGTGGCATCGTGATCCTGAACCGCGTTTGCACATCCCGATAGAGACCAATCCGGGATCGTTGTTCGTGGTCAACCACCACGTTACGCATCTGCCAGCCGATGGGTCGGTTTATTTCACGGATACAAGGGGTTACCACACGGCCTTAAACGGTGGTGAGACCCGTCGTGTGCACTTAGTCGCCGCACTTGCGTTTCAGCAGATAACAGAATGAAGGCGCGCAATCGTCCTGTGTAGCATTTGGCCGTCGAAATCGTACATATGCCGCCGCCCATAAAAAAACGTCCAATGCAGACGGGGCTGCACTGAACGAATGGAGTACACAAATCTTTGGCGTTGATCACCGGACCCGACGGCAAACGTCAGACCGTTGGGCGGACTTTGTCGGCTATAGCGCGAAATTCGGATTCCGATAGGAAGTCTCGTTTTTCGATGCCCGCTTGTTTGACTAGGGTCAGCATCTCTGAAATTTGGGCGTCGCTTGCCTCGCCCATGCCGAGCTCTCCCATTTTGTAGATGATCGATGCTTTGCCGCTTTTCTTGCCGAGAACAACTTCGCCGACACGACCCGTTAGGGCGGGGAGCGTTCCAAGCATCACGAGCGGGTCGTTCATCACGCCTTTGCACAGGTTCTCAAGATCGCTGGAACGAGCGCGAGTGGTGTCATAGGGGAAAAACACGGTGTGCAGACCATTTTCGCGGGCGTAATTAATCACGTCGCGGCTTTTCTTAAAGACGTCTTCCCACGTCCATCCAAACTGCTTTGTGATCTTTGGATAGCCAATCGGAACCTCAATGATCACCCCGTGGGCACCGCATTCCAAGGCCATGTCGATGTCTTGTTTTATGGAGCGCGCAAAGGTGTAAGTATTTGAATTCAAACCAAGTTTCGAGATTTCTTTGATATCTTCCGCGCCGACAATTCATCAATGAATTCAAGGATCACGCTGCTTTCAACGATGATTTGGGTGGGGGTTACTTGGGTCGGCACGACTCTGTTTGGGTTGAGCTTTAGGTAAGTCGGGTCGTTTTGTTCACCGACCGTTAGGTTAATCAGGTGGCTGACCCAATCCAGTCTCTTTTCCGCAAAGCCAATGCGTACTTTTGAGGAGTAAACGCTGGATGAGCCGTGATAAAGGATCAACGTCATTTGTCACTCCTATCGTCATTTTGGTCAGGCTAAGCTTAGCGTTCCACCGCCCGTTCGCCATGTTTTTCCCACAGGACCGGCAGTCGGGTTTGACTAGAAGATGTCAGGTTCACCTGTTGGCCCACCAAAGTCCGACCGTAGAAAATCGAAATCGCAGCCTTTGTCGGCCTGTTCGATGTGGCGCGTGAACATCCAGCCGTACCCCCGTTCAAAGCGGGTTGTTGGGGCGGTCCATTCTTTGCGGCGACGCGCAAGTTCCGCGTCCGAGACATCCATATGCAGACAACGCGCGGGGATGTCCAATTCGATGATGTCACCGTTTTTGACAAGGGCCAAGGGACCGCCGATGAAGGATTCTGGCGCGACATGCAGCACGCAGGCCCCGAATGCGGTGCCCGACATGCGCGCGTCTGAGATACGCACCATGTCTCGGTGGCCATCCTTTAACAGGGCTTTTGGCATCTGGATCATGCCCCATTCCGGCATGCCAGGGCCGCCCTGTGGACCGGCGTTGCGCAGCACCAAAACGTGGTCTGGTGTTATGGGATAGTCGGGGTCGTCGATGATCACTTTCATCTCAAGGTAGCTGTCCGCCACGATTGCCGGGCCGCGGTGGATGTGGAATTTGGGATCACAGGCTGCGGGTTTTATCACGGCACCATCGGGGGCAAGGTTGCCCTTTAGGACGGCCAGAGAGCCTTCGTGATAGACCGGATTAGACAGGGGGCGGATGACGTCGGTGTTGTAGTTTTTTGCGCCCGATATGTCGTCACCAAGCGTGTTTCCACTGACGGTCACGGAGTCGAGGTCAAGCTTGTCGCCTAGCTCCATCATCAGGGCGCGTAGACCGCCGGCGTAGAAGAAATCCTCCATCAGGTAGGTGTCGCCTGAGGGGCGGATGTTGGCGATCACAGGGGTTGTTCGCCCGATTGCATCAAGGTCGTCGAGTTCCAGCGGCACGCCCGCGCGCCGTGCCATTGCGATCAGGTGGATGATGGCGTTCGTGGAACAGCCGGTGGCCATGGCGACGGTCACGGCGTTTTTGACGGCACCATCGGTGATGATTTTATCCGGCGTCAGATCGTCCCAAACCATATCAACAATGCGCCGTCCACAGGTTGAGGCCATGCGTTGGTGGTTGGAATCAGCCGCAGGAATTGACGACGCGCCGGGTAGCGTCAGGCCAAAACCCTCGGCGATTGCGGTCATGGTGCTGGCCGTGCCCATGGTCATGCAATGGCCAAAGGATCGCGCAATGCCGGTCTCCATTTCGAGGATCTGCTCGGGCGTCACATTTCCTGCGCGCCGTTCGTCCCATGCCTTGAAAGCGTCGGTGCCAGAGCCGAGCGTTTTGCCGGCATAATTCCCGCGTAGCATTGGGCCTGCGGGCAGATAGATGAACGGAAGACCCATTGAAATAGCGCCCATGATCAACCCCGGCGTGGTCTTATCGCAGCCCCCCATCAGAACGACGCCGTCGACGGGATGCGAGCGTAATAGTTCTTCGGTCTCCATCGCCAGCATATTGCGATAGAGCATCGCCGAGGGTTTTACGAATTGTTCGGCCAAGGACATGGCTGGCAGCTCAATCGGCCAGCCTCCGGCTTGGTGGACACCGCGTTTCACCCATTCGGCACGGTCCTTGAAATGCGCGTGGCACTGGCTGATTTCAGACCATGTGTTGATGATGGCAATGGCGGGGCGGCCCTCCCAGTCTTCGCGCGACAACCCCATTTGCATGGCCCGACTGCGATGTCCAAAGGACCGCATATCATCGGGCTCCATCCATCGGGCCGAGCGTAGATCTGAGTATGTTTTGCGCGTCATCTAGGGTCGCCTTGTATTGAAATCGGTCTTGCAGGTTTGAACATTTGCGCGGGCAAATCAATCAATTGGATGCCCCCGGCACGCAGACGTCCAAGTTTTGCGTCGCGCCCCAAAAGAGCCAACAATTCGATTTGCGTCGTTTGTCTAGCATTTCGAACATTTTTGCAACCGGTTGCAAAAATGTGTTGACGCAGGGCAAGCGAAGACCGCACTCTAGGACTTGTCGAAGGATTCGCAGACAAGAATCTTAAACCGACGAATGGGAGAACAATGCTCGATTTCGGGTTGAATCAGGTCACTATGTCCGAATTGCCGTTTGGCGATTTTCTCGATGCTGCTGCCAGTTTGGGCTGCGTCGGTGTCGAGGCGCGCAATGATCTTGGACGCCCCGTATTTGATGGTATACCCCCGTCTGACATATATAAAACGCTGCAATCGCAAGGGCTTAGATTGTTGGGCGTATCACAGGTGTATCCGTTTAACCACTGGAAGGACGGGATTGCCCAGGACGTGCACGACCTGATTTCGTTGGCGGTCGACGCAAACGCCGAGACGATAAGCCTTATCCCCTGCAACGACGGATCGCGCACGGATCAGGCCACACAAAACGCCGATCTAACTTACGCATTGGCGGCCTGTTTGCCCAGTCTCGAAGCCGCAAATATGACCGCTTTGATTGAGCCTTTGGGCTTCGCGCGGTCTTCCTTGCGACTGAAGTCAGACGCAATTGCCGCGATCGAAACTGTCGGCGGGCAGGCGCACTTTAGGCTGGTGCACGACACGTTCCACCACACGCTTGCTGGCGAAACCGCGTATTACCCGGCGCAAACCGGCATTGTTCACATTTCAGGTGTGAATGACCCAACCGTCGCAGTTGACGCGATGGAGGACACCCATCGTGTGCTGGTTGACGCCAATG
>Ga0316204_10006880_pt1 | contig 17087 bp, 9 predicted proteins | sample 6monrhotite_MG_2_FD_205661 | JGI IMG/M metagenome (GOLD analysis project Ga0316204, IMG submission 205661) | Microbial mat bacterial communities from mineral coupon in-situ incubated in ocean water Damariscotta River, Maine, United States -... | ecosystem: Environmental > Aquatic > Marine >... | reverse complement strand
TCGTAGGCCAATTGGCGCAGGCCTTGGTTGGCATCGAATAGATAAAATCCTTTTAATAATTGCTGGGCTAAAAAGTGTTCATTGAGCTGTTGGAGTACGCGAACTTGGCTCAGAGCCGCTTCTGTACGCAGTTGGTCGCGGCTAATTTGAGCGGCTTTTTGCCAGTGGCCCAGGGCACCAATCCAGTTTTGCTGAGCTTCGGCGATGCGGGCTTGTTCGATTAGTATGTTTGCTTGCGATGGATTATGAGCGAGGAGTTTTGGCTGAGTGTCGCGGCTAAGCGTATCGATAAATTGCTGTTGTTGGCGCTGAAGCTGACGACGCAGGGGCAGCCAATGATTGGCCAATGCCGCGTCGGTTTCGTCAAGGTCGGTGATTGGACTATTTAATAAATACTGGACGCGGCTAAGATCTTGCTGACCTGTTTTCTTGTGCCGCCAAAGACGTAAATACTCAGTTTCAGTCAGCGAGTAGTGATTGCTAGCGCGGTATTGCACGGCGATGTTGGGGGCTGATGCGGGGCTGGGTTCTGACCAAAGTTGCAGTTGTTGCACTCCCGTGGGTAATTCGAGCACAAGGCTGGCGACGTCAATCATCGGCGCGCTAAGGTCTCGTTGGCCAAAAGCACCGTCTAGGGTCGGGCGGTTTAATTGTTGGTGGGCTTGGCTTTGTTGATGTAAGCCGCTTTCTGCGTGTCCGGCTAACCAGGCTTGGTTTTGAGCAAACCAGGCGGCATTGGTGGATAGTTTAATGGCCGGTTGTTGGTCGAATTGCAGCCAAAGGGTGGCTGCTGGCTGGATGTCGGCGCGATCAATTAATAAGCGTAACTGGCTGGGAGCATGACGTGCCGGCAGCAGGTAGGTGGTGGTTGAACTCAGGGCAGAAAAGCGTGCGCTACTGAGACCAGCGGCGGCGCTGTCGATATGTTGGGCGGCGAGAACACGCGTGCGGCCCTGCTGTGATGCGCTAATGAGGCCCGGATTAGCGAACCACGCTAGCGGAGCGGCCTGACCCTCGGCAAAGGTCTTAGGTAGTACATCTCGATAAGCACTGTGGCTGGCGGCCAATTGATCCGCTTCTCGTTCCAGGGCTTGGCGCTGGGGATGTTGTGCTGCTGCCTGTTTGAGTAGGGCGGGGCCGAGGAGGCCGCCACCCCGTAGATTGTTGTTTTTGATTAACTCCCAAGCTTGCTGGCGAATCGTGTCGATTTTCTCATTGTGGCCAATTAAAGCCTGCTGCTCGGCGGTGCTGGGGCTTGGTGCGGCATTGAGGCTGGGCTGTAAATAGGCTGATGTTTGCTGTTGTCTGAGACGAATTAATAAGGGTGCTGAGCTACGCAGTGACAGTTGATGCTGTCCGGCGGGAATGGTCAAATAATGCTGCTCTAATCTGCCCAGTGCCGCGGCTTTACCGTTAACGCGCAGCGGCAGTTGGTTTTCGGGGCCGGTGCGTTGCTGCTGAACCTGCCAGGGGCCATTATCGAAGCGGGTTTGTAATTCATAGCGCTGGCGGCTGCGACTGTTGTTAGCCTGGTAGCGATAGCGTTGCTCGATCAATAATCGCCCCGGCCCTTTGATGCTGACTTGGGTGATCTTGTCATCTTGTGGCCAGAAGCGTTCGGCGACGGCATCTTTGTCGCGCTGTAGCTGCACGGAGGCGTGCGAAAGGCTGATGAGTTGTCGATACGGGGCAATGTCATGCCAGCCATCTTGGCGTGAAATATAGACCGTTAAATCGATGTCATCGGTTGCTTGTGCGGGGCGAAGGAGGTGAACGACTCGATCTTGGGCAGCATTGGGGGCGAAGATGAGTTGACCAGTGCTCACTTCAATCTTGGTATTAATAATTTGAGCTAGGCCGGTGCCGTTGGATAGACCAAGTTCGACGTCTTGTTCGTTGAGCGCGCTGCCATCGGTTTTTAGCAGGCGTAGCATTTCGCCCTGAGCTAGGCGTAGATTGCTGTGCTGGCCTGGGGCGAGTTGGATAGTGTGCTCGCTGTGCCAGTTGGCTTTGTGAGGCCGTTGGCCGCCCAGCCATTGGGGGGAGCCTTCGACATTATCCCAGCGCAAGGGCTGTTCAAATATGTGTTCTCGTGCCAGTTGGTCTGTATCCAATGCCGCCATGATTGGAAAACTCGGCAGTAAACACAGCGCCAAGAACGTGCGTTGTAATGTGGTTTTCATTGCATCCCTTCGATCATGCAATCACTAAGTCGGCTTCTGAGTGTTTGATCTTTAAGTAATTTTCGGCGCAGTTTTTTACTCATTTCGAGGTGAATAAAATCGTTTTGTCCGGTTTGGCGCAGCACCGCTGCATTGATGTTTAAGGTGCCGCCTAGCTCGCTCACATCCAATGGGAAAATACGTACCTTGTGGGGCAGTTGTTGGCGGGCACAGGTAGTGATTGTTTGAACTTGCGGTGTAGGCCATTGACTCGCAGCGCTGAGGATGATGTCAGCGCTGCGGCCAGGGTCACTGCGTCGTTTGTGTTGGGCGAAGCCGTGGAGTTGGATAAGTCGAGCTTGAGGAATGTGTCGACCTAGTGCGCGGCTAAAGGCGTTGAAATAGCTGTCTGGGGCATGAGCGACATCAATGCTGTCACGCGGGATGGTGTTCCAAGCACCAGCACGATAGTCGCCTTCGATAAACCACTTGAACGCAATGCTACCGGTGTAGCTATCTTTAAAGCTATGGGGGGCTTGGAGGATGGCAGAGGATTGGCTCTGGCGGTTGAAGACAAAAAAGCCGCGCCCTTGGCGTTGATTGGCTTGTTCTTTGATGATGAGGTAGGGCTGGCCTGGTTTGATATTGATGAGCTGCGCTTCAAAGCCCAAGTCTTGCCAGGCTTGCTCTAGTTCGGTGTTCCATTCGCCGAGGAAGTGGCGCTGAAATAGCTGTTGCGCTTGGCGCAGCTCGCTGTGAGTCGGCGCTTGAAAGTGTGTGGCTCGACTGTCTTGCCAAAGTTGTTTGAGCGTCGTTTTTTTCATCAGTGTTATTGATGTATTTTGGCCGTGGCTGATGCCACTGAGTAGCATTAATGCCAGCACTAAAAAATAGCTTAATCTGCGTTTAATGGTCGGTATCATCATGACCACCTTTTTCTGAGAAAAATTGACGTTGATCGACCGTACCTGGGCGCAGTTGGTAGAGCGCTAGCAGTGCGTGTGTGTTCTCATCGGGGCTGATATGCACTCGATATCGACCAGCAGCTAAATCACTGCCAAGGGGGATAAAAAAGCGCTGGCCATCGCTGACCTGCTCGTGTTGGCTATTGAGCACCGCCAACTTAGTGCTTGCAGTGGGCAGAATGTCATTGATGCGGTGAGTGAAACTCCAATCGTTGAAGGGGCCGATGCCAGCCGGTTTGAGTTTTTCGACGCGGACTTGGATAAGGCTGCGCTGAGTTTGTCCATGTGGCAAAAATAGTTGGGCAGATAGTATCGCTTCAGCTTCGGTTTTATCGTAGTCGAAACTCAAGCCCTCAGCGGGGAGGCGATAGGCGAGGCGTTTGAGATAGCTTTCCTCAGCGCCGCCTGCGTAGTTGATGAGCCAACGCCCCTGGGCATTACTATTTATTTGCAGTTGATGCCGACCGACGGCGATGGGGGGTAAGGCGATTTCGCCCAGGCTGCCGGCTAGGTCTTGACTGAGTAGGAGTTGGCCATCCAGCCGCACTTCGACATGAAAGGGTGTGTTTTGCTCGCGGATAAACACTAAGCGTGGTTTGACCTCTTGGATACCGGCGAGACTGAACAGGTCTAGGTGCTGACGCTGGCCGGTGGTGAGTGGACGAAATACGGAGCTTCGCGCCTCTTCGCGAACACTGGCCTTGGCATCGCGGGGCTGCAGTATAAATCGGCCTAGCCAATCGCCTTGGGGCTGGAAGTTTTGCCAATCGTACTGGCCGGCCAGAAGTTGGGCGTCATCTTCTGGTGGTCGAGTTTGAACGATGAGCAGCGCGCTATGGGCATCAGCTATTAGCTTGGCTTGCTGGCTAGGTTTGAGTAAAAACCAGGCCGGAATGCGCGAGCCTGGGCTGGTATTGGCGTATCGGTCTTCTGGTAGGCGTTGCGTTCTTGGCATACCGGCTGGGCGGCTGTAGGCGGTGATGAGTGCTGCGCTGCTTGAGCTAAAGCGAACGCGGGCAACATGGGCGGGCAAGGTGAAGAAATAGCGGCTAGGCTCGCTGATTTTTAGTTCGCTTTGGTTGCCGGCAAATCGGTCGTAGCGCGAGGGTTCGGGTTTGATGCTTAACTGGCCTTGTTTGATGATGTTGCCCTGCTTATCAACGAGGTGGTAGTTAACGTGCTGTGCTTGCTGTTGTGGCACGCCACTGGGGAGTTGGGTGAAGGCGCGCAGGTCAACCCGAAAAGGGGTGGCGCGTGAGTCGGTATGGTCAATTCGATATTCCAATTGATGCTGACCGCTGGTGTAGCCTCGCAGGTAATATTGCCCTGTTTGGAGAATATCTTGCTCGTCACTATCCAGTCGTCGAGGTTGTACGACGATGGGATGAGGAGCGATAAACTCGATCAAACCGCCGTCATATTGACGGCTGATAGTGATGCCTTCGGCGGTCAGCGTCACTTGCTCTGTACTGCGTTGGTGAGGGCCCTGGCCGTACCAACGTAGCGTCAGTGTTTGTGCGCTAGCTAAAGCTTGCGTCGGCGTAATGTTAAGACTCACTCTGGCTCCGCCTTGAGGGATTGGCATAACACCGCGTAACCATTGGTCGGCATAGATACCGGCAGGCAAGATGCTGTGGCCATGCTCGACACGTTCTTCATCCTCATCAAGCGCTAAGCTATAGAGGGTACGAACGTGGTAATCCTCATTGAGCACCCCGATAGGGCCAGTGGGTGAGTAGCGGTTATTGAGTAGGTTGCTGATTTCGTGAGCCCGCAATTGCTCGGGTTCGTAGATGATGCTGCGGGCCACCCGTGTTTTTTGTGCGCTACTGAGTCGTACCCAGGCGATCCCAATTCGGTCGGAGGGGATGGGGTTGGGCTGGTAAACACGCACGGCTACATCGCTAATATCGGGAGCGGCTTGGCTTAACCGTAGTCTTAGCCTGAGCGGGGGTTCGTTGCCGGTCGTGTTAATGATGAGTGAGGCGACGTTAATCGGGGTGATCTCTGAGTCGAGATAAAAATAACGGTTAAAGGCCGCGTCACTTTTACTTGGGTCTAAGTATTGGCTGAGTTTTGAGCGGTGGTGGTAAACGCGTTGTTCTATCAATTCGCCTTGCTCACTCAGTAGTTGATACTCCAAGGCATAGGCCCAAATTTTATTCTCCTGCGGTGGTGTTGCACTGTCGATACCTGCATTGCTTAATATTTTTATTCGATCTCCTTTGCCAGTGATGACAAATTCTAGCCAGTGTTCTTTGTCGACTAAATAGGCGGCACTGGGGCGAGCGTTACTCATGAGACTGCCAGCGATATTCGCGTGACTGAGCCAGGAGGGTAGTTGCCAGGGTTGTTGGGCGGCCCATAGCAGGGGCCCGATGAGTAGTAACAAAAGTAGGGCGCGACCCATAATCCTCATCGGTTTGCTCCAACATAGAGCAAGGCGGTTCGGCTATCGATAAAACGCTGAATCTGTGGTGGCTTTGCTTGGCCATTTGTTAGGTCGATTGATTGCTCAAAGTTGCGCGGGGCAAGGTTGGCCACTAAGGCAATGTGCTGGTCTTTAAATACGGCGAGAAAGGATTGTTGTGAGTCGTGATCGATTAAACGCTCGTAACGATAACGGGGCCAGCGCGTTTGCAGTGCGCGCAAGCTGACGATATTTTGGTCATGCAAATAGTTCTGTAAGGTGTCAATGAGCCCCGTGCTTAGGTGCTTAGCGGCGCTATGATGATGTTGCAGTATATAGCGCTTGAGATCGGTCTCTTTGGTCGGGATGCCGAGGGCAATAAAATGAATGCTCTCTTGGCGTTTTTCATTTTGTTGACGAAAGCTGGAGCGTGCTTGGGGCGAACCCCATAGCATGACGAACTCTTTGTTTGCACTGGCATTGAGCGACATGGCTTGGGGGTTGGTGCCAATCTCATAACCCGCAGTTTCGATGGAGCCATCCACGAGTTTTATTTTGAGCTGATCCTCGTCCAAGACTTTGAGCAACTGAGCGACTAGCGGTGTGACTTTATTTGGGTTTTTTTGACCATTACGTAGCGCCACTAGTACATCAGCATTGGGGCTGGGACTGCCCTGACGATAGCCGAATGCACGGCTTTGAATCAGCATGAGTGGGGCATTTTTGCTCTCACGCAAGATGACTTGGCCTGTGAGTGTAAACAGCGAAGTTGCATGGTTGATATCGACAACATCAGCACTGCCATCGATATTGGCATTAGGATGCGCTCCAGCGATGAGTAACGCTTTTGCATTCATTCGTTCAAACAACGATACACCAAATTCAAAACTACTGGTTTCGTAGAGTGGCCGAGGAACTTGGACGAAATAGTTGTCGGCTTGGCCTAGTCGAAGCACTAAGGTGCCCCAATAACGAGCTTGTTGCGTTGGGGTGGATTCCGACAAAATTAAATAATCTTGGCCACTGGCGGCGTGTCGATATTGTAATAATTGATAGCCTACTATGGCGCTGGAGGCACTGACGCTACGCAGCTCATTTGTGCCGGCTTCTGACCATTGGCCATTGTGGTATTCGGTGTGAATGATATTCCACAAGGGGCTGAGAATTTCTTCATCAAAAAACAATAACTCCCACACTTGTGGTATTTGATAGCGGTCGCTACCACGTTCGGCAATGCTGCCTTTTGAGTGGAGTAGCCATTGCTGTAAATAACCGTCAATGCGTTGTTTGCTCACTTGAATGTCGACGGATTGATTGCTGGCCAGGTAGCGGGCCATCAAGCGGCGGATAGCATCACGATTGAGCGCTAATTCGGCAAAGCCTTCACGGGTAGTTTCTCGTTGTAAATTAACAAAAGGGGAGTCATTCCATTCGACACGGAAGTCTTCGGTGAGTTTTTTTAATGCAACTAGATCGAGACTGGGTGGCAGGCTGGCGCGAACCCACAGTGTGCTATCGGGTTCGGGTAGTTCAATTTGGCTCATATCTCGGCGCAGACCGGCGAGTATGCGAGTGCGCTCGGGGGTGTAGCCGCGGACTTGGAGTACATCACGACGAGATAGGGCTTTATGAAATAGATGGTAGAAGCTTTGCGCATTTCTCAACACATCAGCCGAACCGTCGGCGTTGGCTGAGCGGCGTGTGTTGGCAATCAGTAGACCGCGTGCCTGAGAGAGTTCAAATAAAATAGCGGCACTTTCCATCGTGCCGCGCTCTTCGAGTGGGGCGGGGGCCTCGACCAATAAGTGGTTGCTGCTCAGTGGATCGAAGACATAAAGTCCCCAGCCACGACTGGGTTGCTTTTCACGTAAATATAGGTAGCGCTTATTGATTCGAATGAGCTGGTAATTAATCGTATTGAGTAATTTAGCGGCTTGGCTGAGCAGGGCTTCGTCGCCTTGCTGGCTGTAGTCAGTGAGTAAATTCAGTGTTGCTTGGAAAGCGTGTGTTTCACCGGGCAGGGGAGCGGCTACCCCGGCGAGACCCCGGTGGCGATACATTTCAATTTTGTCTTCCCGAATAACATCGACTAAACGCTGTGAGTTAATTTCTTCGAGTGTGTGTGGCTGGTTTAGGGTTTGTGCATCCAAACTCGATCCCCAGGAGGGAATGAGGGTGAGCGAAAACCCAATCGCGCTGGCGAAAAAAACGGAAACGAGTGAGGTTTGCAAGGTGGCCCGAGTGAGGCGAGCAGCAATGCCCTTGTCATGCATTTTGATCGCCATTAAGGTGGCGAGCAAATAACCGAAGGCATAAGTATCGGTGACTTTGACTTCGGGAAACCAGGCAATGACGGCATAGCCGAGAATGAGTTTGTAGAGGAAACCAATGTTAAAAAATAGCAGTAATTTACGCGCACCTTCGATGTTACTGTTGGCAAACAATGGCGTGCGTAAAACCAACATGGCGATGCTGAGAATGACAAAGGCTTCGATAAATGATGTCAATACTTTTTCGGGTTGATACCACTGCAAGGCAATTAGCGAGGGTAATAAAATACCGTTGTAATCCCAACCGTAGCGCAGGTTCATGCGTGAGGCGATGAAGGCTGAGGTGATTAATATGATATAGGCCTTGGGTGAGGCCAGTACGGATGAGGCAATATCTTCGTACATGTAACCGAGGTTACTGAGGCTGAAGTTGGTCATTGTCATCAAGCCGTAGCGGATGATGAGGAAAGTGACCCCTAGGGTCACAAAAACGGGAATGCTGCCGCGCCAAAAACCTGTTTTCCAAAACAAATTGGCGATAAGGGCAATGATGATCAGGCCGAAGCTGTACAGGTTGTTACGGTAATCAAATTGAATATGCCACTCAGTCTCTAACCAAGCGCCAAATGAGGGGAGTAGCCAACCATCAAACACTAAGCGTACGACGACACTGGCTAACACTAAGGCAAAAAAACGATCACGGCCAAATAAGCTACTCCATAGGCCGTAGCGTGAGAGAACATCTGACAAAAATCGAACGATTAAGTAGGTAACAATGGCCTCAACAAAGATGGCCCCAGCCGACCAGGGTTTCATGATGAGTAGCGGCGCGACATAGCCAGGCACGACTAAGCCTGAGAGGGCCCAGCCTAATCTCAGGTTGAAAAAAGCAACAACAAAAACACCGATCCATACGGTGGTGATTACTGAGCTGGTTAAACTGCCTTGAGGGAATAACTCAAGGGGCAGGATATCGTTGAACAATTAGGCTCTCCTAGCAGTTGTTCTATTTGCTCAATGTAGTGCGCTACATCAATTGGCTTATGAATGACAGCCGAGGCTCCTACCTCGAATAATTGATTAATGGTGCGCTCTTGATCTACGGCGGTTAATATCACAACGGGAGCTGCGCTAGCTTGAGTTGTGTGTATCCAAGTTAATACTTCGATCCCGTCCATTACGGGCATCATGAGATCAAGGCTGATAAGGTCGAAGCTTGTTTGTTGGATGGCATCAATAGCTTCTTGGCCATTGTTAGCGATGTGTACTGAATAGCCTTGAGCACTTAGTAACATCTCCATCAATTCTCGTAGTGATTGGTCATCATCCGCAAGGAGTATACGTTTTGGATTTTCCGTCATAAAAATGCCCTTAGCGTTAGAGTAAATGTCATGCCTTCGCCAACTTCACTGGCGGCCTTTAATTCGCCAGTCCACTTGTTAATAACGGCACTTGCAGCCCTTAACTTTCTAAATTCGTCACTGCTAATTTCTTCATCGCCAAAAATATAATTTTGTAGTCGTTCGTTGGGAATACCAAAACCGGTATTGGATGCGTGAAACAACACGTGCTGATCTATTTGTTGGGTAATGAGTTTGACCTCGGAGCCCTCGACGGCATCCTCAATCAGCAAGGATAAAATAGCCTCAAAAATGCCTTCTAGGGCGACAGGCTCGGAAAAAACTAAACCAATGAGTCGATGGCTGTTGGTGTCGATGCCTACTTTTTGCTGTTGGGCTAGGTCAGCGACGTTAGCGATGGCGCTGTGGATGACGGGTTGTGAGTCAATCGGGTAACATTCGAGAGGTGCCGTGGCTAAGTCAATATTTAAATGTTTTTGTGCTTCCTTCATTAGTTCGACGGTCAAATGAACTTTGTCGTTAATGATGGTGTGCGCACGCGCACGCTGTGGTTTAGCTAGGTTATCTTGGGCCAATAAATTAGCGGCAATGACTAGGCTTTGCATGTCATTGCGAATTTGTGTATTGAGCCGATCAACCAAGGTGTCTTGTAGTTGATAAAGTTTTTTATAATGGGTGACATCAACCAACTCAAATAAGACCCCGAGCAGTTGGAAAGCGGCTGCACCGGTGATGCTGCTGTGATCGTCTTCTTCTCTAAAAATCATAGGTTTAATGTTGAGTACCATGGCTTGGTTTTTTTGCTCAGTCAGACTGAGAGGGATATTCATGGAGCCGTGTTCTAGCACGATGTGGCGTAACACGCGGCGAGCGCCAGCGTTATCCATGTCGGTGATGGCCGTCATGAGATCCAATGCCGTCATTTCATAAACAGGGAGACTGAGTTGTTTGAGTAGGTCTACCATGCGCTGATTGACCTGTATCAGCCCCCCGAATAGATCATAAAGTATGGTGGCGGTGCCTAGGCCGTTAAACACTTGCTCCAGGCTTTTCATTCGGCGCTGTGATAATTCATTGACTTGATTGAGTGATTTATATAATTCACTGCCTGATTCAACTTGCAGGTATTTACTCACTCGGCTGCTGTCGTCCGCATGTTGTGCTTGCCACTGTTGACGATGGTATAAAAGCTCGGCAATTTGCTGGCCATAATCTTTTAGGCGGGACATAAACATGGGCACTGCGGCCGCCTTTTTAGGATCGATTCCAAATGCCCAGAAGCCTAATACATCGCCTGCAAATAACAGCGGTACCAGGTATTGATCCTCTTCTTCATCCACCTTTTCCAAATACTCTCTATCTAATAGTACGGGGCCATTGGTTTCGATAGCGGTGCTGTAGGGTGTGCGTTCGTAGTCGCGGCGCATCTCCGAGATACTGTCTAATGAACAATTAAGTGCTCGGATTTCTCGCAAGCGGTGATCGCCCTCAATGCGCTCAAGAAATATCAGGCGATTGAGGTCAAGTGTTTGATTCACCAAATTAATAACTTGGGCCCAGTGTTCTTTAGAGTCAAGAAAGGTAGTAGGGACTAATTTTTCTTGAAGTTCGGTGTTACTTGATAGAAGAATTTCGCGCAAACCCAGTTCTTCTTGTACGGCTTTGTAGCGGTAAATCAAGAAAAACATGAGGACTTGTAATGTGATGATTTCGACGGCGGGAAGCCAAATCAGAAACAGTGATAGCGTTAGCCAGGCGATGCTTGTATAAGCAATGATTAAGGTAACGGATACCCAGGTCGCCGCCTTCAGCCCTAGCCATTGATAAATGAGTAGACTAAAACCCGCGATGATCGCCAATAAAAGTATGTTTAATACGGCGGGCAGTTTGTTCAACGTAGTGTGTGTTAACAGTGTTTGCAGGGCGTAGCCTTGGAAGGCGAGTAATGAAATGTCATGTTTGCCGTCCGAGACCGGCGTGTGTATACCTTTTAAATACAGATCATCAACAAAACCAATGAGCACATGTTTGTCTGAAATAAGCTCAGCAATGACGCCACCAGCCAATACCCGCTCGGCGTTGATCTTGGGGATACGGTGCTTACCCGACATAAAATTTACAACATAGGTCTCGTTTTCGTCCATCACCACGCCCGCTTGTTGAGCGAGTGTGAACTCTAGCCCAGGGTAGCTTTGTGATGCCGCGTAATGGACGGTTTGTTGGCTGCGAGTGATGCCGTAGCTAACGGGAGGTGCGGCGTTGATAGCCCAGCGAATATCAATCTCGTTTGCGGCTTGTGGCAGTGCTGTTAGAACGGTTTCATGATCGTTGTCGGGGTGATCGATGAGGTGACGACCAAAAACTACATTGCCGTAGCTGACGGCGGCCTTATAAAATGTTTCACTGACTTGTTGGGGTAAAAACGTGATGGCGACAGAGGCTGGGCCTTGAGATTCGATAGCGTTGAGTAGTTCTAGCCAATAATCATCGCCAGCTTGAGCATTTTTCAACGGTGTCTGAATTAACAGAATTTGAGAAGGAACTTCGGTTTGATTTACATTGTACTGAACCATTCGATCATACAAGGTACCTTCTAAAATCGTAAACGGCCCGGTGTGACTAACTAGCCAAGTCAAAACGATGACAAAGAGCGCAATAATCACACCTGGGTAGTGATATTTATTTAGGCCGGTTAAGGTCAATGTTGAAAGTCCATTATCGTTATTTATTACCGTATGTCCCGTATACGATTAAGCATACTGTCGGCGATTGCCTTCAAACCTTTAGTGCACGTTCTTTTATCCGTATGATTGTTGTGTATTTTTTGACAGTAGCCGAGCGCAATAAATGGCTCATCTTTTAACCCAGAATATGGTTGTAAGCAGAGCGATACGCTGCTGAGAGTTTGGACTATGCATGAAATATCACTTTGCCAAAGCATGCTGCGCATCATGGAAGAACAAGCGGCGAAGCAACGCTTTACCAAGGTTAGCGCTGTTTATTTAGAAGTTGGTGTCTTGGCCGGGGTTGACCCCGAGGCGCTACGATTTGGCTTTGATGTGGTGATGCAAGACTCACTTGCGTCCGGTGCTGAGCTTGAAATAATAATGCTGCAAGGTCGTGCCTGGTGTGAGCAGTGCTTAACAAAAGTTAACATCCAACAGCGTTTTGATGCTTGCCCTGAGTGTGGTGGGCATCAGCTGAAAATTAGCGCTGGAGAAGAACTGCGGATTAAAGATTTGGCGGTAATGTAAGTATCAGAGCAGAGTGGGATGCCTTGAGCAAGTGAAGGGGGCAGCGACAAGAGTCTAGCTCGGTGTTTTGTGGTTAAGGTCTCTCGCCATTGTAGGTAGCGGGTGAGGCGCGAACCCCAACAATGTTCGGAAATAGCTTTCACGCTGGGTTTCTTTGTCACCCACAATCTGGCGCAGGTTATGTGTTACCTCATACGGCAGCGATGTTTATTTACTGTTCATTAGTAGGATGAGCTTCGCCTTCAATCAGGCATTTGCCGTGGATTGCTCGCAGGGTGTTTGGGGCATAGCGCGAGTATTCTTTACCCGATAGGTCACAGCTCACCTTAAACGGTTTGACAGTGCCGCTGCGGATGGTTTTGCCACTATTTATTTCACTCAAGTGATCCCAGTCCATTTTTACAAGTTCCCACGCCAAGTGGGTTTCTCCGTTGTAAGTAATGGTCACTTGCTGCGACACGGTGGGTTGTATCGGTGCATGTTTGAGTAATGAACGCTCATAGATCGCGGGGAATGAAAATGTACCGTTTTCGCCGGTGACAACTTCATCGAGGTATTCCTTGCCGTCTCGAATAACGTTGCGTTTCACTGTCACGCCTTTAATGGCTTTCCCTCCATTTGTAACCGAACCAGAGGCATCAGAAGCTAAACAAATTTTAAAACCGAAGGACATGGCATTTACCTGTGCTGGGATCAATAAGGTCAAAAAAAGCGCTATTAATAGATTGGAAGCTCGGATATTCATGTATTTCTCGATATCACTGTTTGGTTGAATATTGTCAGCGGAACTTGAGTACAACTTCACCCGTTTTTTGCAAAAAAATCAACAAGCTGCTAGGGGATAAAGAAACGACATGGCGGGTCATTGTACGCTTTAATGTTCAATCTGGAGATAAGTTTTCTTGACTCCAGAATGTTGTTTCCAAATATTGTTGGGGCTCGCACCTCACCTGCAACCTGCTCGACGTTATGTATTAAACCCCCAGGTGCCTTCCTAGTCTTTATTGTTATCTACTCGTTAAAAGGCTAACTGCAGGCGCAGTTGTACAATATCAAAGGTCATGGGGGCTTGTTCGTCATCATTAACCTCTACGCGGATGTAGTTGGTCATCCACCGAATGTAGTGATTCATATACCAGTTTAGCCCCAGGGTGATGTTATCCATACGGCCACCTTGTTGGCTGAGGGTATTAAAATCGAGCCAGCTTTGACGCAGGGCGATTTCCCACGCGCTAGCGCGCCTGGCTTTGATGGCTCGAATAACGCCTGAGCGTTTTGAGTAACGGCGTGACTCACCGGTAATTGAGTAAGCAAGCGTCCAGTAGCCTCCTTTGAGCGAATCTTGTTCTTGATCGACGTCTTGGAAAAACACTTGCGCTTGCGTCCACTCGCCTTGGAGTGACCAAGGGCCAGCGACAATGGCTGCCTCTAGGCCAGTATGCAGATGGTATTCGACGTTTTTCATGCGACCAGTGCTAATGAGTTTTTCATCAATGGCATAGCTTTCGGGTCGGGCCCGATAACGAAGGCGATAGCGATCATCCGGCAATCGAGCACTGACGGACACGCCTAAATGGGTAAAGCCCCTTTTTATTTGGTAGGGGCGTAAGGTCATGCGCATACTCAGGCCTCGATCTTCATTGGCGTCGATGAGGGTATTGTCTTCGATGTAAGTTTCCCAAAACATACCGGCGGAGATGCTGGCCCGATTTGACCAGTGGCGAAAGCCCAGGCCGACGCTAGTACCAGGCATCAACGCAGTAGGTAGGGCGCGTTCCATAAATAATAGTTCGTTGGAACTGGTGCTGTTATCAAGGCCAAAAGGTTCAACGTATTGGCCTATTTTGAATTCGCTGTTGTGGTGTTGATAAGCCAGGGATAACAAGCTGTAGGGGCTGTCATCATCGACGGGATCGTATTGGGCGTTGAACTTGATTCTGTCGAATAATTTAATACTCAATGACAGCCGTGAGCGGCGCACTATCTGATCGTTTTCGAACTCTTCAGGCGCGTAGCGCAGCAGTGCAGCATCGCCATGGAGTCGTGCGCCTAATTTGATATTGATTGTGTCGTTAGCCAATGTGTATTTTCGCCAATCGGCGTGTGAGGGGCAGGCTAATGCGAGACTCAATAGAGCGATGCTAGCGATGATCCGCTGCGGTGTTGTGTTCATGATGAGTGGGTTATCGCTATTGAATTATTGCGCCCCAATCTATTTTGTGGTGCGGTTGTTTTGGGAAAGATAAAGTTAAATACTTGCTCACCTAAGCCGCCGAGTCGGATAGCCCGACTAAAAGAGTGGCCAACATTGGGTAATAATTCAAAACGATAGTCCGTATCGTAGTGACGAGTCTGCGCGGCTTTGGCCATTTCTTGAACCCAGTGTTGGCCTCGGCTGATGCGGCACACCCCTTGTGAATAATTCAGCAAAGATGAGTTTCGCAATGACTCTTGAGGCAGGTTATCCATCTCCCCCACACAGACGCAGGCAGGGATGCGCAAGAACTGTTTGGGCTCAAAATGTATACCAGGAAGGTGGCGGCTGGGCTGTATGCCGTAGGGAAATTTGGCGAGTTCATCAGGTAGGGTGTACCAACCAGCCGCGCCAAGCACCATAGCGTTAACGCGCTCGGGATAGGCCATGGCGTAGCGATGGGAAAATTGTGCGCCGCCGGAATAGCCAAATAAACTGAAGTGATAACTGGCCAGCCCTGTGGTGCGGGTGAAATCGCAGAGTATGGCCTCAAGGTGCCTATCGGCCCGTAGCCCTCGATTGCTTCGTCCGAGACGCTGGTAGTCGGGATACAGCTCGTGATCGAAGTAGGGGGCCACAATCGCGACGTTATTACGTTCTGCATAGGCGGCAAAAAGTCGTGCCTGCGCGCGAGCTCGACGCGAGATACCGTGTACGGCAACAAGTAGATGCGTTTTATCGTTAAATGTGGTCGGCAGATAAACGTAATATTTGTGCCGCGGCTCATTGACCAGGCAGCATTTTACTACCTGGCCTAGCGCTAGCACGTTATCACTTGGTGTCATTAGTGAGTAGATGTTTAACATGTCAAATTTCCCTGCTAGATGATCGCAAAGGCATCAACTTGCATGAGCGACATGCAGTTGTTGATGAAATAATGTTGCCGTGGGGCCAGTGCCTTGGAGCAGCGCTTGCGGCGCGCCGGATTCCAATAGTTGGCCATCTGCCAGATGCCAAACCTTATCGGCCATAGCGATCCAGTCAGGGCGATGAGATACCATTAAGATGGTGCCTTCGTAGTGCTGAATTATTCGACGCAGGGCCGCGCCCGCGCTGGCATCAAGATTGGCATCGGCTTCGTCTAGCAGCAGCAGACGAGGGTTGCCGAGCAGGGCCCGTGCCATCATTAATCGCTGACGTTGGCCTAGGGACAGATTGGCCCCGTCTTCGATGATGCGGGTTTTCTCCCCGAGCGGCAGGGCCTCTAACAGTGCTTCCAGGCCACACAGTTGTGATACTTGTGCTAACTCTTGAGCGCTGGCCCGAGGCTTACGGTACTTAAGATTGCGCTCTAAGCTACCGCGCAATAAGGGCAAATCAGGTGTGACCATGCCGACATTGGCGCGTAGCGAGTTGAGCTGCACTTTTGTAATGTCTGACTCATCCAACAACACGCGACCTTGCTCAGGGTCAAGCAAACGCGCGGCCAAGCTCAGTACGGTTGATTTACCCGCGCCGTTTGGACCCACCAAGGCGATCATCTGTCCGGCATTGGCTGTGGCACTAAAACCCTTAAGTGCGCCGGTCACACTGACATTTTCAAACACTAAATCGCCTTGGCCCGCACATAGCTCGGGTAGATTGGGGTTGGTATCTGTATTGGCTTTGCGGCGGCCATTGGGGTCTAGCGCCTGAGTGGCCATAAAGTTTTGAATCTTCTCACTGGAGACGATGGCCCCTTGGCGATATTCTTGCACGCGGCCCAAGTCTTTTAATGCCGGCGTGAGCAGGCCCACAATACTCATTGCGGCCACCACGGTGCCTAGGCTGATTTGGCCAGACATCACCAATATTGCCCCCATCGTTAACGCGGCCACCGAAGCCAAGCCACTAATAAACTCTAACAGCCCGCGCATGCTGCCAATCGCCACGGCACGTTTAATCATCGCTTGCTTTAGGTGTGAGCTTTGCTTTTGAACTCGTCGCTGCTCGCGTTTGATTTGGCCATGCACTTGCACCACGCCCAGATGGCCAATTTTCTCGCTCACGTTGGCCGCGAGCCTAGCCCGTTGCCGACGAGCTTGTCGGACTCGGCCTTGTAACCAAGGCCCCAAGCCGATGATGGTGAGGATGCCTAACGCTAGCGACAAACCCACCGCCAGGGCCAGCCATCGATTAACGAAAGCGAGCGCAGCAACGGCACCGAGGGTGGTGATGGCGGCTACGCTCAAGCGGGCAACCCCCAAACCAATCCATTGGCGTAGCGCGGTGAGGTCACCGACAAAGCGCAGAAAAATGCCTCCTCGGCTGCGCCGTTGTAAGACACGAGGTGATAAGCGCCCCATGTGATCAAACAAATGCATGCGGAGTTGGTGGACGTACGATTGTCCCATGCGTTCGGCATCCACCCGCTCAAACATGCGTAACAAGGCAAGTGCGCAGGTGGCTGCAACAATGATCGCCGCGTTGAT
>Ga0316204_10006879_pt1 | contig 17090 bp, 16 predicted proteins | sample 6monrhotite_MG_2_FD_205661 | JGI IMG/M metagenome (GOLD analysis project Ga0316204, IMG submission 205661) | Microbial mat bacterial communities from mineral coupon in-situ incubated in ocean water Damariscotta River, Maine, United States -... | ecosystem: Environmental > Aquatic > Marine >... | reverse complement strand
GAAGAGCGGCTCCTGCGGCAGCATCTTGAAGCCCACCATGAAGCGCAGCGTCGCACCGAAGCACACGTCCGCCATCGTGAAGCGCTCTCCGAGCACCCAGGGGCCCTCGCCGATCGCCTCGCGGGTCGAAGCCAGCATGGTCTCCCAGGAGCCCCAGCCCACCGACCCCGGGTTCACCTCCCATCCCGAGGCCCGGGTCGCCGCAGCGGGCTCGATCACGCTCGGTCCGAACAGGATCCAGCGCAGGTAGGGTCCGCGCGCGGGGTCGTCGAGGGCTGGCGCGAGGCCACCGGGGCTGTAGCGATCCGCCAGGTAGAGGCCGATGGCCGCCGTCTCGGTGACCCGGGCCTCCCCATCGACGAGGGTGGGCAGCTTGCCCATCGGGTTGAGCGCCCGGTACGGCTCTTCGCGCTGGTCTCCCTTCTTCAGGTCGACGAAGGCGAGCTCGTAGCCCGGGCCTTCCTCAAGGCCGACCTCCTCCAGCATCCAGACCACGGTCGCCGCGCGTGAGAGGGGGTGGTGGTAGAGCGTGACGCCGCGCCGGGAGAAGGTGTTGCTCGGATTGCTCATGATGAAGTCCTCGTGGCCAGCAGCGGCCACCCACCTCATCACCCATGACCCTGACAGAAGCTGTCAGGGTTCGGGGGCATCATGCGATCATGAACACAGCTGGACGCCGAGACCGTCTCCTCAACATGCTGCATCGCGGGGCCACCACGGTTCCGGCGCTCGCGGAGGCGCTGGAGGTGTCCGAGCGCACCGCCTACCGGGACATCTCCGCCCTGCGGGAAGCCGGTCACGACATCCAGGCCACGGCCGGCCCTGGAGGGGGCGTACGCATCGCACCCGACAGCCGGCCGCGCGCCGTGCACTTCGAGGTCGCCGAGATCATCGGCCTCGCCCTGTCGGTCGCCATCCTGAAGGCTACTCCCCACATGCCCTTCGCCAGGAGCGCCGAGGCCGCCCTCGACCGCGCCAGGCGCGCACTGTCCCCGGATCGACAGCGGGCGATGCAGCGCCTGCAGCGACGCATCCTCATCGGGCAGCCCGCCAGCGACCGCGTGAAGATCTCGATCGGCGCTGTGGACGACACCCTGCTGTCCGTCTTCGAGGGCTGCTTCACGGGCTCCCGGGGGATGACCTTCGACTACATCGACAGCGTCGGTGCGGCCTCGTCCCGACGCATCGAGTGCGTCGCGCTCGTGCTGCATGCGCCCGCCTGGTACATCGTCGCGTGGGATCTGGACAAGGACGCCTCGCGCCTGTTCCGCATGGACCGCATCTCGGCCGCCGCGTGCGGCGAGGCGCTCGTCGACGCCCACTCCCTCGCCCAGGCGTGTCCCGATCTCCAGGTCACGCGCGCTGAGTGGATCCGCACACCCCTCGGGTGAGCCGTCCTCGCACCGGAGCACACAGCAGGCGGTGGCTCAACCGCTGTGACCGGCGCTATCACCACAGGCAACGAGAGAGGTGTCCATGGGCTTGCGTATGACAGTGACGATGTGGTCGGACTTCGAGGAGCTGAAGGTACTCCTTGAGGCTGAGGGCGAGAGCGAAGAGATGGCCGAGCTGGAGAAGTCCTGGGCCGCGCTGCACTTCCTGCTCACGGACGGTCAGCCCGATCGAACCGACCTGCCCATGGGCTTCCTCCGCGCTGAGGTCTGCGACTCTGAGGAGACCCGGCGAATCGCCGAGGCGCTGGAGCCGCTCACGGTCGAGGCCCTGATGGCCCGCTACGACCCCATCGCCATCGCCGCCGCCGACCTGTATGGCGTCACGGGTGGTGAGGGGGACGACGAGTACATCGCAGGGGCCTACGAGGAGCTGCGCGAGGTGGTGCTGGAGGCCGCCGAAGCCGGCAAGGGCCTGCTGCTCTACATCGGCTGAGGCGGCGGGAGTCGAACCCGCCGCCACATAGAGGCTGTGGAGTCTATGCCGCAGTGAGCACGATGGAGAGCGCGCCGACGAGCCCCAGGGACCAGAAGACGGCGGCGGTCCCTCCGAGGTCCAGGCGACCTCGATCAGCGTGAGACTGCGGCATTCAAGAGCAGCGCGCTGGCCTCGGTGTGCTGCACACGCCATCGTCTCATGGGAGGACTTATAGCGCCGGTCACAGCAGTTGAGCCGCCCTCGCAGGCCCATTTGAGCAGCAGCGCCTCTGCGCCCCCTCCTCCGGAGCGGCTTGTGTATGCATGCTACGCCTGCGGGGACACAAAGCCACTGCTGCTCAAATGGCCTCTGCGATCATCGGCTCAACCGCTGTGACCGGCGCCATAATCACAGTCGCTGGCGGGTCGCCCCACTGTGCGCGGCTGTACTCCACCGGGAGCGGCCAGTCCGTCGGAAGCACCATGGCGCAGGGCCGCTCGTTCGAATCCAGGAACGATCAGAGATCGCAGACACCGGCCCCGCCCGCGGACTCCCAGTGTTCCGGATCCCAGTCCGCCAGCGGGCAGTAGGTCTCCGGATCCAACGGCGCCAGCATGATCCAGTAGTTCAGGCAGCCGAGCGAGTTGGTCGCTGTGTCCGCGAACGACTCGAACGGATCTTCCCGGTAGCTGGGGGCGGCGGCGTCGACCAGGGCGTTGAGCTGGCTGCTGCAGTAGTCCGGGAGGGACTCGTCCTCGGGCTTGTCCGGGAAGAGGTTGGCGCTGCCCTCCCCGCAGGCGGTGGTGGCAAAGGCACAGTAGTTCGTGACGTTGGGGGTAGCGCTGTCGCTGCAGGTCTCCAAGGAAGAGCGCTGGGAGGCGTGCGGACAGTGGAGGTTGTATGCCATGGCGCTCTCAGCGCCCTCGATGAGCGCGGCCTCGAGGTGGTGCAGGCGGCACTGTACGGTGTCGCCGTAGCCGAAGTGCTGCTCGGTCTGGCTGATCCCATCGAGGACATCGGTCGCGAAGCCGTCGCAGGCGAGCCGGCAGGCCGCATCGCTGGAGTAGTTGTCCAATCCGGTGTTCTCTTCGGTGCACACCTGGCCTGAGACGTGGCAGTAGTTTTCGCAGTAGTCACCGCAGACATCACCGCCCGACGCATGGGCGGAGGCGCAAGCCGAGAGCCGAGCGGTCTCGCTCTCGGCGTGACCCGCCGCCTCGGCCCAGTGAATACGGCAGGCGAGGGAGTTGCCGGATGTGTCGCCCTCCTCGCCGAGGGGGTGGGGCTCGAACTTCGACGGGTCGCAGTAGAGGAGGCAGCTCTCGATGGGGTGGAGCATGTCCTCCATACAGTTTGCCTCCATGAGCGCGCAGTAGCTCTCACAGGTCAGCTCGACCTCGATGGGCTCGGTCGTGCTGCCTGCCGAGTCCCCGGTGGTCCCCGTGTCGTCGATGGGCTCGGTCGTATCGCCCGTTGAGTCCCTGGTGATCGCTGTGTCGTCGGGAGCCACGCTCGTGTCACCAGTGGAGTCTTCGGTGCTCGCCGTGTCGTCGGGGGCCTCGGTCGTACCGCTGATGGAGTCTTCGGTGCTCACAGCGTCGTCGGGAGTCTCCGAATCGTCAGCTTTTTGATCGCAGCCGATTGAGAAGAAGGCAGGTACCAACAACAGAGCCAGGTGCATCGCGTCTCTCCGGGACTGAGCGACTATAGCGCCGGTCACAGGCGCTGCAGGCTTCAAGCGGCCGTGAGGACGCCAGGGCTCACGCGCCCGGTCGACGGAGCGTCAGGGATTCGTTGCTGGCTGGCCCAGGCGTGGCTGGGGACGCCGTCCACGTGTCAGACTCCTGCCGCTCACTCTCCCAGGGCGATGTCGAACCAACCCGGTGGGAAGGACGCACGCCGGCTCAGGAGGGTGGCGTAGGCCTCTCGCCCCATGACCCGCGCCAGCTTCATCACCGGCTGCTGTCCGGTCGTGCCCTTGATCCACTCCGCGCCGTGGTCCCTGAGGGCCTCGAGCAGGACCCGATACCCCACCTTGCTGACGCCCTGTCCCCGGATCGAGGCGTCGAGGATGAGGTCCATTCCGCCGGCGGGGGCGTGGTGCGGGTCGTCGTCCATGAAGGTGCAGCTCAGGAAGCCCAGCACCTGCTCACCTCGAAGCACCACCAGCCGGTGCCCGGGCCTGGTGGGGGAGAGCAGCGCCGCCCTCACGCCAGCGAGGTAGCCGGGGCGCGCGCCGAACCAGCAGAACTGCGGCTCCGCGGTGAAGACGCGCTCACGCAGCGCGACGATGGCGTCGGCGTGCGCGGGGGTCACTGGAGCCAGCGAGAGCCCCAGGTGCGAGAGATCCCGCGGCGGGTCATAGGCCGCCACCAACCCCGACAGCGCGCGCTCGACGCGACCGGCGAGGATGACCGACTCGATCGACAGGCCCCGCGCCATCAAGGCGCGACGAAGCGGCGCATCCCAGCTCGGGATCCCCACCTCGAGATCGTCTGGCCAGCTCGGGGCGTCCTCCGCGAGGGTCGCCTGAACCCAGGCCAGCGTGTCAGCGCCGTCTGTTCGCTCGACCACGAGGTAGGACCGGGGGAGGGCCGCCTCCGGATCGCTGCGCAAGGTCAGCGTGTAGGCGCTCAGCGCACCGCTGGCGGAGCGCATCGTTCGCAGCTGACCGCCTGTCAGGCACGCCTCCACGAAGGCGCGGTGCGCGGCGCGGGCGGCGTCTCCGCCGGGGTAGCCGGGCGCGCGGCACATGCGTCGAAAGCGCAGCTCAAGCAGGTCATCGAGGGAGGGAGACGACATGCCAGAGCTTATAAGCGATGTGCAGGCCGCATCGATGCCCCTTCCGACCGACCCTCAAGCGACCCCCAATGCCCAAAGACACCGCCGCTCTGCTCGATCGCGTGCGCAAGCTGCTGGCGCTCGCCGGCTCGCCCAACGTGCACGAGGCCGCGCTGGCCGCCTCTCGCGCCCAGGCCCTCATCGAGACCCACCGCCTCGAGGCCCTGCTCGCCGCTGAGCAGAGTGCAGAAGCCGAGCCCATCGACGACGGTCGGGACGACCCGCTGGAGCTGGGGCGCCGGGTGCGCAAGTGGAAGCAGCTCCTCGCCAGCCAGCTCGCCGGGATGAACGGCTGCGTCGCCTGGACCGCGGGCCGTCGCGGCGACCAGCGTCTGATGGTCGCGGGCCGCGCCGGGGATCGGGCCGCCGTCTTCGAGGTGTGGTCCTGGCTGGTTCAGCGCATCGAGTGGCTGAGCGCCACCGAGGGGGCGGGGCGGGACCGGTCCTGGCACGAGGCCTTCCGCGTGGGGGCCGCGCAGACCATCCTGCGCCGCATGCAGCGGGCCCGGCTGGAGGCCCGCGACGCCCTGGACAGCACCGCGCTGGCGGTCATCGAGCCCGCCCTCCGGGCCCGCGCCGAGGCCACGCGGCGCTTCGTGGAGCAGAACCTGCGCCTCAAGCCGGGCCGCGCGCTGCGGCTGGACGCCGACGGCTACAGCCGGGGCAAGCGGGCGGGGGAGACCTTCGAGCTGTAGTCGTCGGCGTCAGCAGGGCTCCAGGGCGGCCAGCGCCTCGCACTCCGGCGGCACCAGCGGCTCACAGTTCAGCGCGGACTGCTCCAGCTGGCTGTAGCAGTCCGCGTCCTGGGCAGACTGGTTGACGCAGAAGTCCTCCATCTCCGACAGGCTGGAGACGCTGAAGTCCGCCAGCACGTTCTGCTCGACGAAGGCCTGACACTCGGGCTGCTCCACCTCGGGCTGGCAGGTGCAGATCGCGTCGACCAGCGCCTGGACGTAGTAGCCGCCGCGGGTGGTGTTGTCCGTGTCCCCGCAGCTCATCAGCGACAACAACAGCAGCATGGCTCTTCCTGGTGGTCAGCTTCCGTACGGCCGGTTCAGGCGGCGTGTGACGTCTGGCGTCTGGTGACTACAATCCTCCACCGAAGGAGGTCTCATGAGCGAGTCCAAGGACTGGAAGAACCTGAGCGAAGGGGAGTGGCGCGTGAAGCTGGACCCGGAGCAGTTCCGGGTGCTGCGGCAGGCGGGCACCGAGCGGGCCTTCACCGGAGCGCACTGGGACACCAAGACCCCGGGCCTCTACCGCTGCGCGGGCTGTGAGACGCCGCTGTTCCGCTCGGACACCAAGTACAGCTCGGGCTGCGGCTGGCCCAGCTTCTACAAGGAGCTGGAGGGCGCCAACATTACCCGCAACGAGGACAGCACGTTCGGCATGGTCCGCGTGGAGGTGGTGTGCTCCGCCTGCGGCGGCCACCTGGGCCACGTCTTCCCGGACGGGCCGCCCCCGACCGGCGAGCGGTACTGCATCAACTCGGCGAGCATGACCTTCGAGCCGGACAAGTAGGCACGGCGCCGTCCCTCAGTTCTGCGGCGGGAAGAGCATCACCCGGACGCCTGGCTGCTCGGCGAAGGCCGCTCGAATCCGGGGCTCTACCTCTTCCCAGCGCAAGCCGCCGAGCCCGCACCCCAGCGCGGGGATCGCCACGGAGGCGAGGCCCTGGGTCTGTACGGTCGCGGCCAACGCGGTGATGCCGGCCTCCACGTCCTCCAGCCTGGAGCGTGCGCGCCAGTGTTTTTTGGTGGGGACGTGGAGGATGTAGCGCGGCGCGCCGGGTCGCTCGGCGACGCAGATCTGTCCGATCTGGACCTCTCCGGCGCGGGCGGCGCGGATGTAGCGTTGGCTGGTGACGGGGAAGTTGCGCTTGAAGGCCAGCGCGAGGCCTCTGCCCATGACGCCCACGCAGTTTACGGGGTTGACCAGGGCGTCGGCGTCGGCCTGAAACAGGCTGGTGGTGTGGATCTCAATCATGCTGCCTCCACACGGAACGTAGCCGGGCGACAGGCCAGAACCTGTCCTGCTCCTGGGAGTCGGGTAGGGTGTCACGACCCCAAGCAGGCAGGCCCGTTTGGCATCCAGCGCTGTCGAGATCTTCAACACAGTGGTGGTGTTACCGCCGGAGGAGCGCGAGGCGGCGCTGCGGGGGCTGTGCAGTGAGGACGACGAGACCGCGGCGCTGGTGCGGGAGCTGCTCGCCGCTGAGCCCGCGGAGTCGGAGACCTGGCTGGAGGGCCGCGGAGCGATGGCCGACGCGGGGCAGCTCGCGGTCGGTGACGTCGTCGCCGGCTACCGGGTGATGGGGCGGCTGGGCGCCGGCGGCATGGCCCACGTCTGGCGGGTGCGGCACGAGTCGCTGGGCACCGAGCACGCCCTGAAGGTGCTGCACCAGACCGCGCCCGAGATGCGGGCGCGGCTGCTGGACGAGGGGCGCATCCAGGCGCGCCTGCGCCACCCCAACCTGCTGCGGGTGACCGCGCTGGTGCCCGTGTCCGGCGGTACGGGGCTGGTGATGGACCTCGTGCGGGGCCCCTCCCTGCGGGACCTGCTGCACAGCCAGCGCATGCCCCGTGAGCAGGCCATCGCGCTGGGGCGGGGGATCCTGGCGGGGGTGGCCTACGCCCACAGCCGGGGGCTGATCCACCGGGATCTCAAGCCGGACAACATCCTGCTGGAGCCCACCGGCGACGGGCTGCTGCCGCGCGTCACCGACTTCGGGCTGGCCAAGGCCCTGGGCGAGGCGGGCGCGGGCAGGACGCGCGCGGGGATCGCCATGGGCACGCCGGGGTACATGGCCCCGGAGCAGTTCCGGGACGTCGCGGGGGTCGACGCCCGCGCCGATGTCTACGCCCTGGGCTGCCTGCTCTACGAGATGCTCTGCGGCGTCCGCGCCTTCGCCCAGGCCGATCCCATCGCGCTCTACCAGCGCTCGGTCGCCATGGACTTCGCGGACCCCTGCGAGCTGACCCCCGACCTGCCCCGGGCCTTCGGCGCGCTGCTGGTCCAGGCCCTGCGCCCCCGGCCGGCCGAGCGCCCGGCGGACGCTGGCGTGCTGGCGGAGCGCTGGCGGCTTGCGGCGAGCGGAGCGGCGGCGGTCGGGGACGACGAGGCGGCTGGTGACCACAGGATCGCGCGGGAGTCGTCCAGCGCGCCGACCCTGGACTTCGACTCGCTGGAGCTGCCCACCAGCGTTGACGCGCCGCCGCCCCCGCTCCAGCACAACCTGCAGCCCTCCCCGGACGCCTTCTTCGGCCGGGATGACGAGCGCGCGGCCCTGGTGGCGCTGCTCGACGAGGGAGCCCGGCTGGTGACGCTGCTGGGGCCGGGCGGTGTAGGGAAGACCCGCTTCAGCCGCGAGTTCGGTCGCGCCCACCTGCAGCGCTGGCCCGGGGGCGTGTGGTTCTGTGACCTCTCCGAGGCCGTCAGCCTGGAGGGCGTCTGCGCGGCGGTGGCGCAGGTGCTGGAGCTGCCGCTGACCGGCGGGGACCCGGTCGCCCGCGTCGGCGGCGCGCTGGCCGGCAAGGGCCGGTGCCTCGTGGTGCTGGACAACTTCGAGCAGGTGGTGGAGCACGCCGGAGAGACCGTCGGGCGCTGGCTCGGCGACGCGCCGGAGCTGCGGCTGCTGGTCACCAGCCGAGTGGTGCTGGAGCTCGCGGAGGAGCGGGCGCAGCCGCTGCAGCCGCTGGACGACTCGGCTGCGGCCGATCTGTTCGTGGCGCGCGCCCGGGCCCGCAAGCCCTCCTTCGCGCTCACGCCGGAGAGCGAGGCGGCCGTCGCGGAGCTGGTGAGGCTGCTGGATGGTATGCCGCTGGCGATCGAGCTGGCCGCCGCCCGCGCCCGGGTGATGAGCCCCGCGGCCATGGTGTCCCGGATCGGAGCGCGGTTCAGCGGCGCGGCCTTCAAGCTGCTCAGCGGCGGGCGGCGCGGGGCTCGCTCCCGGCAGGCGACGCTGCGGGGCGCCATCGACTGGTCCTGGAACCTGCTGGAGGACTGGGAGCAGGCGGCCTTCGCCCAGTGCTCGGTGTTCGAAGGCGGCTTCACCCTCGAGGCCGCCGAGGCCGTGCTCGAGCTGAGCGGCTTCGACGACGCGATCTGGCCGATGGACGCTGTGCAGGCCCTGGTCGACAAGTCCCTGCTGCACGCCCTGGGAGAGAACAACGTCGGCGAGCCGCGGTTCGCCATGTACATGAGCCTCCAGGAGTACGCCGCCGAGAAGCTCGGCCAGGGTGAGCGACTGCTGACGCTCCGGGCCCGCCACGCCGCCTACTTCGCCGCCTTCGGCCGCCCCGCCGCCCTGGAGTCCATCCACGTGCACGGCGGCGCCGAGCGCTGGTGGACGCTTCGGCGCGAGCTGGACAACCTCGCGGCGGCGACGCGGCGCTCGACGAGCGACGCGGAGGCCGCCGGCCACGCCGCGCTGGCCGCCACCGCAGTGCTCACCAGGCAGGGGCCCCGCGCCGCCGCCGCGTCGCTGCTGGAGGCCGCCCTCGCCGCCGAGCCGACCCCCGGGCTGCGGGCGTCGCTGCAGGTCGCCCTGAGCGATCAGTACAACCGCCTGGGGCGACGGGACGAGGCCCTGGCGATCATCAACGCGGTGCTGGCGGACGCGGAGGCGCGGGGGGACCGCCTGGATGAGGCCGCGGCCCGCTTCCAGCTGGGGCAGATCCGCCGCTCGCTGGGCGACGTGGAGCCGGCCGTGGCTCAGATGGCGCAGTCCCGGGCGCTCTACAGCGCGCTGGGGGCCAGGCGCCTGGAGGCCGCCGTGACGGCGGGGGAGGGCAGCGTGCGCGCCGAGATGGGCCAGCTCGATCAGGGCAAGGCGCTGCTGGAGGCGGCGCTGCCCCTCCACCAGGCCGCGGGCAACCGCCAGGGGGAGGGGCTGGTGCTCGGCAACCTGGGCCTCTTTCACATCTTCGCCGGGGAGATGGACGAGGGGCTCCGCAAGATGGCGACCGCGCGGAGCATCGCCCGGGAGTTCGGCGATCGGGATGGGGAGGCGCACCTGCTCGGCAACATCGCGGCGGTGAACTTCCAGCTGGGGCGCTTCAGCGAGGCGATCCGCCACGGCGAGGCGGCGCTGGCGCTGAGCCGCGCCCTGGGCAACCGCGGCGCCGAGGCGTTCCAGATGAGCAACCTGGGCGCCAACTACGCTCAGCGCGAAATGTACGAGGAGGCCCGCGCCGCGCTGGAGCCCGCGCTGGACATCGCCCGGGCGATCGGCGACCGGCAGCTGGAGAGTCAGGTCCTCAACCAGCTGGGCGGTGTGCTCCACACGATCGGGGAGCGGGAGCGCGGGCGGGGGATGGTGGTCGAGGCCGCCGACATCGCCCGGTCGCTGAAGGTCTTGCCGGATCTGCAGATCGCCCTGGAGCACCTGGGGAAGCTCACCGAGGACGTCGACGACGCCCGCGCCTGCCTGGACGAGGCGCTGGCGCTGGCCCGGGAGCTGGGAGAGGTGCGCTTTGTCGCTGGTACGCTGGCTTCCCTGGGGCAGCTCAGCCTTCGGGCGGGCGACCCCGCCGGGGCGGTAGCGCTGCTGGAGGAGGCGCTCGAGCTGGCGCGAGAGGCGGGCATGCCCGCCTTCGAGGGGGGCTTTCTACAGACCCTCGGCGCGGCCCACGGGCGGCTGGGGGCGCTGGAGAAGGCAAGAGAGTGCTTTGACGCGGCTGAGGTCGTCATGACCGCTATTCATGACACGGGCGCCCTGGACCGACTGCGCCTGGAGCGCGGCGAAGTGCTGGGCGGCTGAGGTCGCTGTCGGGAGCGCGATGTCAGCAGGAAGGACCCGGTGGACGTGAGCGCCCTGGCCGTCGCGGCGTTCGGGCTCAGCTACGGCGCGCTCACGGCCATCCCCACGGGCCCGGTGGCCTTCTTGATCCTGCGCAACACCGCCCAGGGCGGCCCCCGCGCCGGGCTGGTGACGCTGGCGTCGCTGTCCGCCGCGGAGCTGATCTACCTGCTGCTGTTCGCCTTCGGGCTCAGCGACCTCATCCTGGAGACCGCCTGGCTCAAGGACGGGCTCTACCTGTTCGGCGGGCTGCTGCTGATCTGGATCGGCGTGGGCTCCTGGCGGGCGTCGCCGGGGAGCGATGACGAGGGGGAGGGCGGCGCCGGGGCGCCTCGACCGGCGCTGTCCCACGCGGCCATGTTCCGCGAGGGCTTCCTGATCACCCTGACGAACCCCGCCCTGCTGGTGCTCTACGCCTCGCTGGTCGCGTCGGCCACCGCGCTGCTGGGCCCGGAGGCCGTGGCCGCGTGGAGGCCGCTGCTGCTGGCCGGCATGCTGCTGGGCGCGGCGGGGTGGTTCCTGGTGGTGATCGCCCTGCTCGGCCGCCTGCCCGCGGCGGCCGTCGGGCGCCTCCAGCGGCACATCGGCCGGATCGCTGGAGGCATCCTCATGGGCTTCGGGGGGTGGCTGTTGGTATCGCTGATCCCCTGATGACGGCGGTCGGGGTGCGACCGATCCCCGCCTGCGGTATCGTCCCCGCACGCACTGGAGCCCCCTTGACCCTCTCCCGAACCCGCACCTGAGCCCACCGTCGCTCGGGAGGTTCCCGAGCGCGTCACCTGAACGCCGGCTGACCTGCCTCCCGCGGGTCCGCCCGCTGGAGCACCCATGTCACTGCCCTGGGACCTCTCGGACCCCATCGAGCCCGTCGAGCCTGTCATGGTGGTCGACCTCCGCCGCTGCACCGGCTGCCACGCCTGCGCCGTCGCCTGCAAGGTCGAGCACGCCGTCCCCCTCGGCGAGTTCCGCGTGCGCGTGCGCTGGATGGCCCGCCCGGAGGACGGCACCATGGCCTTCCTGCCCCTGTTCGACGCCGCCACCTGCGACTACGGCGCCAACCGACGCTCCGTGGGCATGCAGCCCGCCTGCGTCGCGGCCTGCCCCACCGCCGCGCTGATCTTCGCCGACGCCGCCGAGCAGGGCGGGGCGGTGGACGCGGCCATCGACAGCGGCGGGCGCACCCTGGACCGGACCGGCGACGCCCGCGGCGACGTGCTCTACCGGGGCCTGGAGGGCTGGCAGGAGGACAAGATGAACGCCGGGGTGGCGCTGCACCCGGACGACGAGGACATCACCTACGAGCAGGGCCAGGGCCAGGGGAGGGGCGCATGAGCGACGGAATCTCCAGGCGCGACCTGCTGCAGCTCGCCGGCGCGGCGGGGAGCCTGAGCGCCGCGGGCGCGCTCGCGCCGCTGGTCAGCTGCGGGCCGAAGCCGGCGACCACCGGCGCGCTCGCCGACGCGGTGATGTCCAGCGCCATCGACTACCGCAAGGCGAAGGCCGTGCCCACCGTCTGCTTCGGCTGCACGACCCACTGCGGGGTCATCGGCTGGGTGCAGGACGGGCGGGTGCGCAAGATCGAGGGCAACCCGCTGGACCCCAACACCCAGGGCACCATCTGCGCCAAGGCCAACGGAATGATCAGCTACACCTACTACCCGGAGCGGATCCTGTACCCGCTCAAGCGGGTGGGGCCGCGGGGCAGCGGCCAGTGGCAGCGGGTGAGCTGGGACGAGGCGCTGGACGACATCGGCGCGAGGCTGCGGGCGCTGCGGGAGGCGGGCACGCCCGAGCAGCTGGTCTTCCACTACGGCCGCGACAAGACCAAGGGCTTCACCAGCCGCTTCACCGACGCCTTCGGCACCCCCAACCGCCTGAACCGCCGCGCCATCTGCAGCTCCAACCGCCGGGCGCCGCTGATGAGCTTCTACGGCCGCGAGTTCGAGTGGGAGAGCCAGGACCTCGCCAACACCCGCTACATCATCAACTTCGGCGGCAACCCCATGGAGGCCTACCAGGGCGGCCAGTTCATGGTGAAGCGCATGATGGACGCCATGGTGGACGGCGGGGCGCACATGGTCACCTTCGAGGTGCGCCCCTCGGCCACCGCGTCGGTCAGCAGCGAGTACTTCCCCGTGCACCCCGCCTCGGATGGGGCCATCGCCCTGGCCATGGCCCACGTCATCCTCGAGGAGGGCCTGGAGGACCGGGCCTTCTGGGAGCGCTGGGTCAACGTGCCGCTGGAGGAGGTGCGGGCGCACGTGGCCGGCTACACCCCCGAGTGGGCCGAGGGGATCTCCGGCGTGCCCGCCGCGGACATCCGCCGCATCGCCGTCGGCTTCGCCGAGGCCGCGCCGGCGGCGACCACCCTGTCCAACCGGGGCTCGGCCAAGCACTACAATGGCGTTCAGAACGACCGGGCCATCCGCATGCTGGACGTCCTGGTGGGCAGCGTGGGGCGGGAGGGCGGCTTCTGCCTGTCCAGCCTGCGTATGTGGAAGAACCGCTACGGCCAGTGGGGCCTGCCGGTCATCGACCAGCCCGCGCCCAAGCCCGGCAAGCCCCGGCCCTGGCGGCCCGGCACCCGGGAGTTCGAGGCCCTGCCGCCGGAGGTCCAGGAGCGGGTCGCCGCCTTCCCGGAGTTCTGGCAGGCGAAGTACTTCGGCGAGCTGGCCACCCCCAGCCTCTACCCGCTGTCCTGGCACTGGTACAACATGCGCGTGGGGCAGCTGGTCTACCCGTACATCAAGGAGGGCCGCCAGAAGGTCGGGGCCTACATCAGCTACACCCTGGGCGCGTCCTTCGGCTACCCCGAGGCCGCCCTCGCCCGGGAGGTCCTGAAGGACGAGTCGCTCATCCCCCTGCACGTCGCCATCGACATCAGCTACTCCGAGCAGGCCGCCCTGGCGGACTACATCCTGCCGGACGCCACCAGCCTGGAGCGCTGGGACGCCCACAGCACCAACTCCTACGGCCTGCGCCCCTACACGGCCCTGCGGCAGCCGCTGGTGGCGCCGCTGGGTGAGGCGCGGCCCGTGCAGATCATGCTGCGGGACCTCGCCCGGCGCGTCGGCGGGGGCATGGAGGCGCACTTCGACTTCGAGGAGCTGGAGGACTACTACCGCGAGTGGTACGCGGAGGTGCCCATCACCTGGGAGGAGCTGAAGGCCCGGGGTGTGTGGCAGGACCCGGATCGCCCCCTGGACTACGAGCTGCACGAGCGGCCCGTGCCCGCCGAGGAGCTGGAGGGGGCCACCGTCGACGAAGACACGGGGCTCATCCGGTCGGCGGCGGGGGCGACGATCGGCATCCAGGTCGACGGCGAGGCGCTGCGCGGCTTCGCCACCCCGACCCGCAAGCTGCAGGTGCGCGACCCCATCTTCCGCACCGCCGCCGAGGCCACCGGCCTGCCGCTGGACGACATCAACGCCCAGGTCCTGCCGACCTGGGGGCCCGTGCCCGAGCACGTGGACCTGCCCGCGGATCGCTTCGTGCTCACCACCTTCAAGTGGAACGTGCACACCCAGGGCCGCAGCGCGTACTGGAAGTACCAGACCGAGATCGTGCACGACAACCCGGTCTACATGCACCCGGACACCGGCGCGATGCTGGGGATCGCCGACGGGGACACGGTGACGCTCACGGTCTACCGGCCCAAGCAGCACACCTACCGGGCGGGGGAGGAGGCGCCGGTGGGCACCTTCACCCAGCGCGTGCGCTTCCTCGACGCCATGCACCCGAAGGTGGTGAGCGTGAGCCACCACCTGGGCCACTGGGAGCACGGGCCCGTCGCCCGCGCGGACATGGAGCGGACCTCCCCCGGCAGCCCCGGCTTCGCGGAGGGCGCGGACGCGGACGCCGTGGCCGACGCCGACGCCCGCGAGCGGGTGTGGTGGGCGAAGTCCCGGGGCGGCGTGGGCGGCGGGGTGCACCTGAACGACGCCCTGCCCATCAACCCCACGCCGCTGGTGGGCGGGCAGTCCTGGTTCGACAACGTGGTCAGCATCGAGAAGGTCGGGTGAGCGCCCCGACCCCGCCCGGCCCCGCGATCCCGCCCCTGGAGCGCGCCGCGCTGTACCGCCTGTTCGCCCGACTGCTCACCGCCGCGCCGGACGCGGCGCTGCTGGACGCCCTGGGCGCGCCGGCCGCCGCCGCGGTGCTGGAGCGCGCGGCGCCTGGGTTCTCCGCCTGGTTGGGGGCGCTGGGGTCCGACGGGCAGGCGGCGCTGGGCACGGAGTTTGCCCGGCTGTTCCTGCTGCCCAGGGGGGCCGCGCCTTACGCCAGCGCCTGGATCGAGGGGGACCGGGAGCGCCTCGCCGGGCAGCTCGCCGCCTTCACCCACCGGCTCATGGCCGCGCTGGACATGCAGCAGACCGGCTCGCAGGGCAACCTCTCCCAGGACCACCTCGGCCTGCTCTTCGCGGTCACCGCCGAGGCCCTGAGCCGCCCGGAGGCCGCCGCGCTGGCCGCCCACGCCGAGGGTCAGCTCCTGGGGCCCTGGGTGCGCGCCTTCGCCGACGCGCTCTACCAGCGCGCCGAGAGCCCCCTCTACCGCGCGCTGGGCCGTCTGATTCCCGCCGTCGTCCCGCTGGAGACATCCGCGGAGACACCCATGGAGACGCTGTGATTACCTTGCTCCTCTTCGCCTGCACCGGCGCGGGCTCCGGCCCCGACGCTGCCCCCGACGCCCAGCCGGCGGCTCCGCCGACCCTGCAGTTCAGCGCCATCCCGGACCAGAACACCAGCCTGCTCCAGCAGAAGTTCGATCCGGTGGCCGCCCACCTCTCCGAGGCGCTGGGCGTGCCCGTGGAGTATGTGCCGGCCGCCGACTACACCGCCTCGGTGGAGATGTTCCGCAACGGCGACATCCAGCTGGCGTGGTTCGGCGGGCTCACCGGCGTGCAGGCGCGGCAGGCGGTGCCCGGTGCCCGGGCTATCGCCCAGGGCGCCGAGGACCCGGAGTATCGCTCCTACTTCATCGCCCACGCGGGCACCGGCCTGGAGCCCACCGAGGGCTTCCCCGAGGCCATCGCGGACTACACCTTCAGCTTCGGCTCCGAGAGCTCGACCAGCGGCCGGCTGATGCCCGAGCACTTCCTCCGGGAGTCCACCGGCGAGTCCCCCGAGGACTTCTTCACCGCGGGCTACAGCTTCTCCGGCGCCCACGACAAGACCGCGAAGCTGGTGGAGAGCGGCCAGGTGCAGGTGGGCGCGCTCAACTACAAGACCTGGGACGCCATGGTCGCCGACGGCCGCGTCGATCCGGCGAAGGCCCGGGTCATCTGGACCACGCCGACCTACGCCGACTACAACTTCACGGCCCACCCGGACCTGGAGGTCCGCTACGGCGCGGGCTTCACCGACCGCCTCCAGGCGGCGCTGGTGGCCATCGACGATCCGGCCCTGCTGGACGCCTTTCAGCGCTCGGGGCTGATCCCCGCCTCGGACGGGGACTACGCGCAGATCCTGGCCGTGGCCCGGGCCCTCGACATGGTGCGATAGCCCCCGTGCGCTTTGTGCTCGATGAGGTCGGCGTCACCCTGGGCACGCACGCCGCGCTCGCGGGGGTGAGCCTGCGCATCGAGCCGGGCGAGGTGGTGGGGCTGGTGGGGCCCAGCGGCGCGGGCAAGACGACGCTGCTGCGGGTGCTGGACGGCAGCCGCACGCCCACGAGCGGCGCCGCGCAGATCGCGGCGCGCCGGCACGAGGTGGGCTTCGTGCACCAGGATCTGGCCCTCGTCCCCAACCTGCGGGTGCTGCAGAACGTGCTGGCGGGGGCGGCGGGCCGACAGGGGCTGCTGGCCTCGCTCAAGAGCGCGGTGCTGCCGTCCCGGGCCGAGGCGGCGGCGGCGCACGCGCTGCTCACGCGGGTGGGCATCGGGGACAAGCTCTACCAGCGCACCGACCAGCTCTCCGGCGGCGAGCAGCAGCGGGTGGCGGTGGCCCGGGCGCTCTACCAGCGGCCCCGGGCGCTGCTGGCGGACGAGCCGGTGTCCAGCGTGGACCCCCGGCGGGGGGAGGCGACCCTGCGCTGGCTGCTGGAGCTGTGCCGGGAGGACGGGCTGACCGCGGTGATCAGCCTGCACGACACCCGGCTGGCCCGGCTGCTCCTGCCCCGCCTGGTGGGGCTGCGCGCGGGGCGGGTGGTGTACGACGGCCCGGCGGCGGGGCTGGATGAGGCGGCGGAGGAGCGGCTCTACGCGCTGGAGCCGGACGCCCTGGAGGGCGCGTGATGCCCGCCCGCACGGCGAGCCTCGCCCTCTTCCTGGCGGCGGCGGTCGGCGGGCTGTTCTGGATCGGCGAGGCGCCGCGGATCGGCCCCGGGGGGCTGGCGCTGCTCGGGGAGCTGGCGGCGGCGGCGCTCCAGCCGGCGCTGTGGGACAGCGACGGGCGGGGGATCTTCCTGCCGGCGGTGGCGCTGGAGGCCGCGGGGCAGACCGTCGCGCTGGCCGCCGCGGCCATCAGCCTCGCGGTGCTCGGCGGCGGGCTGCTCGCGCCCCTGCTGTCGTCGTCGGTGACCGGGCGCCTCCCACGCTGGCTGGGGCGGCCGCTGTGGCTGGGCAGCCGGGGGCTCGCCGCG
>Ga0316204_10006878_pt1 | contig 17091 bp, 15 predicted proteins | sample 6monrhotite_MG_2_FD_205661 | JGI IMG/M metagenome (GOLD analysis project Ga0316204, IMG submission 205661) | Microbial mat bacterial communities from mineral coupon in-situ incubated in ocean water Damariscotta River, Maine, United States -... | ecosystem: Environmental > Aquatic > Marine >... | reverse complement strand
CCGCTGGTCAGTGCGATGCGAACCGCTTCAGCGCGGAATTCGGGTGTGGATCTCGATGCCATTGTTGTTCTCCTTTGTGGCAAATTACCAAGTCAAAGGAGCGGAACAATTCCGTGACAGGTCCAAGTTATGAATTTGGCGAGACGCAAAAAACGCAAGGAAGAGGTCAAACAGAGGGCGTCAAAGCCCGATAGTATGTATTCCTACTGTCGCGCTGTTGGTTGTCCCAATCCAGCCCGTGCGGGAACTGCAGACGGCCTTGGAAGGCTTTACTGTCGCAAACACCATGACCACTTCCAACGTCATGGGTCACTGTTCAAACCAAGCTACAAGGCAAGCGAGTTAAACCCGTTCCGGAAAGCCGCTGCCAAGTGGCTGGAAGAAAACCTTGATGATGCTTGGGTGCAAAGTGCGGTCGCAGCGGTAAAGCAATTGTATCAAAGCGGTGGACCACACGTAGAGGCCTACAGATTGCGTGGGTTGAAGCCAAGGCAGCGCGCTTGGGCGCATTGGGCGAGACTGAGGACAGCTGAGGTCGACCCTGTAAAAGTGGTGTCGGTTTGGTCGGCCGTCGAGATGGTAATCAAGTCAGACCCACAACCGGACTGGCGACCAGAATACAAAAGAGTGCAAGCGGCAAAGATCGTCCACAGAATGGCCTCAGGTAGTCATAAGAAATGGACCCGCGACCGCCTCGACGGGAGTGGCTCGTGGACCGAGGAAATGCATGTCTATCCGCACTCACGGGGCAGGGTGTTGAGGCACATTGGCGAAGACCTCGAAAACGCGTGTGCACTGCTGACCCAACACCGTCTCGACAGAATCCGGCGGGATTAGATGACCGCACTACGCTTGCTCCAGCCGCATTCCGATGTGGTGCCTGCATCCTGCGAACGCATTTCTGATCTATGCCCATGCTCCCTCTGGTGCCAACGCCAGGGCAGCCTCAAGAGCCGCTCTTGTGCCCCTTAAGCGATCATCCAATCCACCATAGTAGCGGTTGCCGACCGACGCTTCAGAATGTCCGAGGAGGCGGTTCTCGTCTCGCTCTGACGCACCGCTCTGACCCAGCCAAGACTTTACATTGTGCCTCAATGAGTAGACGACGTGGCGGGGATTCTGGGTCTCTTTACGCAGATGCCCCATGAGAGCGCTAGAGACAGCGTCAGGACCGCCTTCACGAGCATATCTAGGGAACAGCGCGGGGACGTTCTGCCGCTGCTCATAGGCAGCTTTCAAGGCCTCCTTTGCAGCGGCCAAACCATCGCCGACGAGCGGGATAGGACGCACCGATGTCTTGGTCTTTAACTGGCGTTCGTCATTCCACCTGACCCAGAGGTGTGGGGTCGCACTATCAATAAACACATCATCAATTTGAAGTCCCGTTATCTCTGCTCCTCGACAACCAGTGGCTTGTAGAAGACGCCAAATCAATCGAAGCTCAGGAACTCGAACGCGGGTCATGACGCGTTCACGAACGGCAAGAAGAACATCATCGGGCAGGGGGTCGCGTTCTTCCCATTCACTTTGGGTCGTTTTCACGACTGAGGCAGGGAGCGGGAGTTTCTCGAATGGGTTGAAGGCTTGGCCCCGTAGGTCGAACTCAGTGATGCCGACAGTAATCATTGACTTGATACTGTTGATCTCTCTCTGAGCAGAAGTAGGCGCTAGTATGCCACTTCCGGTTTTCTTGGGCGCTTTCAGAAGGTCGTCACGGACTTTTCTGGCGTGCTCTCGGGTGAGAGAACTTAAGGGTAGGCTGTCCAGCGGCCCCAAGGATGATTCGAGCCGCCGTTTAATCTTGTTGAATGTGTTGCGGGCAGACTTGCTAGGGTTCTCTCCAAGGCGTTCCTTTTCATACACCCCAGCGGCATCCGCTAAGGTTACTGGGGGAGGCACCGCGTCAGGCTGGGTAACAGCGCGATACAGCAAGGGGTCACCGCTATTGCTTTCAATGTCGTCAGCCACAATTTGTCTGCGCTCCTCGTCACCCCCGTCTCCCAAGTGATCTGCAAACACGCCTCTAACCGATCTGACCAAGTCTTCCGCCTCAGCCCGCATGTCCTCCCATTTTTCCCGTTCGGTGCGAGGGTCATCGATCATAGACCATGCCATTTGCTTATAGCGTGCCAAGCCACCATCGCCGAAAGCCTCTGGCACACCATTGCGAGCATCTTCCACCAATCGTGCAAAGGCAGCCTGTAGGGCGGCATGCTCTGTAAACAGTTCCGCACTCTCTTGCTGAACTCGCAGCCGACAGCGGAAAAACGGCTCTTTCGACGAAGGGTAGAGATGTTTCAGGTCGGTCGGGATGCGTCGGCTGTAGACGAATTTCCCTTTGTTGATGGTTACGTTGTCTAATTTCATCAGCAGTGCCATGATTGGATGTATCCCCAATGTATCCCGTAATGTGGCCCTCAGGGACACTGCAAGCCCTTATTTCTATGGCTTTCAACGGGATAGATTGAGAAAAATGGCTCCGGCGGTAGGGATCGAACCTACGACCAATTGATTAACAGCCCGCAAAATGCGGTTTCGCCATGTTTCTCCCAATTCCGCTGTTCGCTCATAAATCATTGTTATTAAGCAATAATCCTTGACGTCTCTTACCCGAGTGACTCATCACTGACGCCATAATTCTCTGCACGCTGCTTCCGCTATGCTTCCATGAATGCGGCGCACCTACAGCCAAGAGGGCGCAATATGACCAAACTGACCAAGAGATTTGTTGAGGGTTTGCCCAGCAAGCCGAGCGACTATTTTGTGTGGGACAGCGAGATCGCAGGCTTCGGTATCAGGGTCATGGCGTCGGGGCGAAAAAGCTATCTGGTGCAGTACAGGGCAGGGGGTAGGACCCGGCGGCGCTCAATCGGGCCTCATGGTGTGCTGACGGCGGATGAGGCCCGCAATGAAGCCCGCAAGCTGCTTGGTGAAGTGGCCAAAGGCGGCAACCCATCAGAGGATCGCAATCGCGTCCTGCGTGCACCGACGGTGAACTCCCTTTGTGATCGGTTTATGAACGAATATGCGGAGCATCATTGCAAACCAAGCACGCGCAAAGGCTACGTCAGTCTGATCGACAATTGGATCAGGCCGCGTCTTGGCGCCTTTCGCATTGAAGACGTCCGGCGCAAGGATATCGTAGAATTCCACCACAACATGCGCGACCGCCCGTATATGGCAAACCGCGCCGTCAGCATTTTGTCCAAAATGTTCAATCTGGCCGAAGATTGGGGTTTGCGCACAGACAGCGCCAATCCCGCGCGCCGCATCAAGAAGTTCCGCGAAGTGGAGAAAAAGCGATATTTATCGGATGATGAACAAGTCCGGCTGGGAAATGCCCTCGCACACGCGCTGGAGGCGGGGCAGGAGACACCTTATGCAGTGTCCGCGATCTACCTGCTGTTGCTGACAGGATGCCGTCTGGGCGAGATACTGACGCTCAAATGGGAGTTTGTGACAAGCCGACACTTGGAGCTGCCCGACAGTAAGACTGGGCGTCGGCGCATTCCACTGCCACCTGAGGCTTATGACATCATCTCAGAGCTGCCGCGCCGTGCGGGCAATCCTTACGTGATCTTGGGCGAAACTGAATTCGGCCATCTGGTGAATTTACAAAAGACATGGTTGCGCGTGCGCAAGATGGCCGGGATCGAAGATGTACGGATGCACGATTTGCGGCACACTTATGCCTCTGTCGCTGTGACAAATGGTGTTGATCCGTTCATGTTGAAAGAGATCATGGGCCACAAGAACCTGCAAACGACTCTGCGATATGCGCACTTGGCGGACCATGCTGTGCAGAGCGCGGCGGGGTCAGTTGCGAGTCGGATCGCCGGTGCGCTGCGGTCTAAGCCGAGCGAGAAAGTTGTCAAATTGCGGGTCGTTTGAAAACTGTTGTTCCGTGCTGGTGTTTCGGCCGACATTTGGCCAACTTACGCTCATGTACGATATCACGAATTTCATCACACTGCGTGAGGCCGCTTGGCATGTCGGGAAGGCAATGTTTCCGAAGGATTGGACCGGTTACGAACTGGAAGAGAAAACCGGACTGATCCAGTCCGAACATCGCGCAGAGAAGGCGCGTCTGAAGCGGGCTGTGATGAAGGCATCGGATCGCCTCAAAGACCTTGTGACATTTCCGACGGATCATCTGGGAGACGAAGATTATTCAAAACATCGCAGCGCTATAGACGACGCGAAACAAGCTGTTGCGAAGCTGAAATCTGCATCCGCGCTGCTCAATGACGGTAGGGGAAACGCAGTGGCGGACGTTGGCGCGTTTGAAAGACGCCGCCAGGTCGAGTGTCGCCTGATCGCGGCCTTTATGGACAAGCAACTCGTGGTGATTGCGGGCTTCAACACTGTTATTCCATGGTCGGACTGGATGCTATTGCCAGATTTCCACTTCAGCTTTCCACTTTCACTCGTGTTCACACCGGCACGTGACAGCAACCGTTCGAAGCGCACCGCAAGTATACCCCGCAGTGACTTTGATGCGTGGATGCTGGCGGAATTTCAATTCGGTGCATGGCAAAACGCAAAGACGCCTGAGGAAGCCGCAAAACTCTGGCTGATCGATCGAGTGAATCAGTGGAGGTCAGGAACTGAAACTGCGCCAAAGAAGGCGCAAATCTTTGTCGAGTTAGAGGCTTTAATCCCGAATCTTTCTGAAAGAGCAAAGGAACGCGCTTGGGCAGAGTGCGCGGCGAAGGAGTGGAAAATGTCTGGACCAAAAGCAATACGACCCCAATAATTCTCCGCACTTGTGCTGCGAATTCGACGCCATTTCACAAGCTATTGAAAAACATATATTAATTCCCTGCGTTCAGGTGCGGAGAACTAAGTATTCGCGGCAACTATTCTTTACGCCATGGGCCTATCATCTTTGGTCTCACATACAAAACTCCAACCACGAGTGAGAAACCAAAAATGCAACCAGAAAACCAACCCAACAACGAGCATGCGAATCTCGTTGATGAACGCGAAGCCGCGTCCATCCTGTGCTACTCCGTCCGCGCCCTCCAGAACTGGCGGCACCGTGGCGGTGGGCCGGACTTCGTCAAGGTCTCCTCCCGCTCAGTACGCTATCGCCGGTCCGACCTGGACAAGTGGATTGCGGACCGCACCGTCAGCAACACCAGTCAAACCACCTGACACATCAGTTTTGCCTCTGAGGGCTTGGCAGCACCTCTGAGGATTTTGGGGCCGGAAGGCTTTCAAACGGGCGCGAAGTCTCGCGACATCGCGCCCTTTCCATGTCTGCCATCAACTCGAAACCTGAAAGGAATATCAATGACTAACCAACCAGCCTTCAAGTTCAGGCTTGGACTGATCACGGCAACGATCTGGAAGAACGACGGATTCTACTCCGTTGATTTTGCACGATCTTACAAGGACAGCGACGGCAATTGGAAAAGCACCACCAGCTATGCCCATGCCGACCTTTTGAACATCTCAAAATGCGCGGAACGCGCCGAAAACTGGATCGCGAGGCAAGCCAATGCAACCCAATGAATCCCCCCGACAAAATCCAACCCGGCCCCAAAACATAAGCTGCCCCGCCGGAGGCACCAAGCAGACCAAACTCAAACCCAACCAGCCCGCCAATGATGGGCGAAGGGGGGTGGTAGTAGCACCCCCCTCTGGAAATACAGGAGACATTCCAGACATGACCATTCTGCACACCGGCTTTGACACCATTGCCTTGTCGATCAAGGCGGCAATCACGCCCGAATTCCAAGCCTATCTGGACGGCGAACAGACCCGCGCGAAAGCCGACAATGCGCCCGTGTTGTGCGAATATGGCGGCATCCCGTTCCATCTCCAGCACTACGGCGGCTCCGGTTACCAATTCCTTTTGGACGGCGGGCCAGACGGGGCAACGTGGGCCTTCAAACGCCCGCATCCAAAGGACCCTTGGGGCATCCGGATCAACATCGGCTCACGTTTTCTGGCTCTAAACGGTCTGGGCCGCGCCAAAGCCCACGTAGAGGACACTCTGGCCGCGTGGGGCATCCGGTTCAAAGCCGAGGACGTGAGCATCGCCCGCGTCGATTTCTGCGTTGATGTGTTGGCACCGGCGTTCACCTTGGAACCGGAACACTTTGTCATGCACAGCGGCACCGGGCGGCGGGACCACATCGCAAATCCTGATCTTGGCGTGAATGGCAAATCAGGCCGCGTGACCTCTGTGACCGTCGGCAAATTGCCAAACCGCCAAGTGATCGTGTACGACAAGCGGGCAGAGGTGATTGCAAGGTCTAAGACCTATTGGTGGGCAATCTGGAACGACAACCTGCGTCGTGCCGGGCTGCCCTTGCTACGATACGTTACGGTACGAGGAAAACACGGGGCAGACGCGGAGTACGGTACGTTACCTTACGTAGACGCCACCGACTCAAAGGTGAGCCGTATTTGGCGGGTGGAGTTCCGGGCGGGCAAGGACTGCCTCAAGGCCACATGGGGCATCCGCACGTGGGCGCAACTGTTCGACACCTTCGGCGATCTGGTGCGGCACACCGGCGAAGTCGTAAGGTACACAGAACCCAACGGTGACCCCAACCGCAGCCGTTGGCCCAACCATCCGTTGTGGGAAATCATCTGCGCCGAGATGAACGACGATCTGATCGAAATGCGCAGCGGGGCCGATCCGAATCCGATGAAGGAAGTTCACCGGGAAACGCATATCAGCCTGATCGCAAAACAGTCATTCGGGTTGCAGATCACCTTGGCCGGTTTGAACGAGGTTGAATTCGACGATCTGCCGAAGTTTATCAACTGGATGGCGGACACCTTTAAAGAGGAAATCCAGCGTGCGCCGGAGGACACAGCAAAGAGGCTGCAAGCCGCGAACGACAGGTATGTGTTTCTGGGGCCCGAAAAGGACGCCGGATAGTTCGAAAAAACTCAGGGCGGCGGATGGAATATGCGCCACCCTGCGAACAAAGAGCCTGACTTGACTGGCTCGAATCTGATGGGCGGAAAGTGTGAATTCGCCGCTGTGCAGCGAGGATTTTCAGAAACCGTCAAAGCGGACCTACAATTCGCGCAGATTATGCATCAGTCTTTGGGGTCGCGGAATGGCCGGGGCAAGGATACAGCTCGCATCGCCCCGATAGCTTGATGAATCGTTCCACCGCGATTCTGTCATCGAGCTTCCATCTGATCCGAAGATGGGCTTCATTCTCACCCAAGGTAGCGGCTGTTCGCTCTTTGCAAGAAGATCAAACTTGGTCATTGTGGGTGACAATGCCAGATCAACATTGCAAAGCCAAATGACCGAGGCCTCGGTGCCCATGCTTTTTTAGGATCGGAAAGAACAAAATGAAGATATCCTATGGCGTCGAGAACCTTCGGTCCTTGTCGCAAACTCCTCAAATTGAACTTAGACCAATTACCATCCTGGTCGGGAGAAATAGCGCAGGCAAAAGCACTTATTTGCGATCTTTTGCATTGCTGCGGCAATCGCTCGAAATGAAATCTAGTGCGCCGATCCTCTGGTATGGCGACTATGTAGATTTTGGTGATTTCTCCGCGGCAGTTAGCAATCGTGATCAGAACAACGAAATAAAATTTAACTTTCGTGTGGACGATCTTCAATCTCGAGAACCTGATGATGATTTCTACTACTACGACGAGTTTACTTACCACGCTAGGCGGCGAAGAATAACATACCAATCCGTTTCCCTAAGTATTTCATTGGGAGAACAGCTTAGACGTACTGTTCGCCGCTCAGTGAGATTGGAGGTGCCCGAGGATCAAATTTCTGCCATAGCGACATTTGAAAAGGACGGGCGTGAATGTAGTGAGTTTGAAATTAACGGCCAGAGGATGTCTGACCTCATCCCCGGCGTTACGGTCTTATTCAGAGCTAGTGACCTTTTCGATAAGCCGGTTCTCGTCAGACAGGTAAAAAAAGACGGAAAAGCACTGAAGCGCGTCACTGCGACGTCATTGGTGATTGGAAGTGCAATTGCGCAGCGATTGCGACAACACGTCGACAAGAGAATATCAGAAGATAACTTGGCGATTGAAGCGCGCCGTATTCTAAAACACGCGCGGCTTAACCAAAGCAGCCTAGACGACTTATGCCGAAGAGCTGGCAACCGATCGTTTGAGAAACTGTATGATCGCTGGCGGGGCAACGATGTCTCGATTACATTGGCGGAAATTGACCATCTTTGCGCACTTAATCATGCCCTGACAACAATCAGCCGTGTTTCAAGCGCACTGAAGGACTTTTTTCGAAACACGACATATTTAGGTCCGGCAAGAGCACGAAGTGAACGATACTATCGCTCACAAGAGTTAGAAGTCTCTGAGATAAGTCCCGACGGGCAGAACCTGCCAATGTTCTTAGCATCACTCAGCACAAAAGAACAAAATCGATTTTCGGATTGGGTTGAGAAATCTTTTGGTTTTGGAGTTTTGGTAGAACGCAAAGAAGGGCACGTAAGCATACAACTTCGACAACATTCGATATCAGTAAATGTTGCAGATACAGGATATGGAGTTTCTCAAATTTTGCCGGTTCTCGCCCAGATTTGGTGGGCTACTCAGATGCCGCGATATGCTGTCAGGCAAACGCGGCATGGTTTGCGTCCAATTACTATGGAGCAACCAGAGCTACACCTCCATCCGGCTCATCAAGCAAAGCTGGCTGACGTATTCCAAAGCGCCATTGAGCGAAATGATTCCACACAGACCGATGCGGTTCTTCTTATTGAGACCCACAGTGAAGCGTTGATAAATCGCTTAGGCGAGTTGGTCGAGTGCGGCAGCATTGATCCAAAAGATGTTCAGGTAGTAATTTTCTCGGCAAGCGGCGGTGAACAGGATCTCAAGACCGAGATATCGACATCAACTTTTGATGGCGATGGTGTGTTGCGTGACTGGCCTTATGGATTCTTCAATTACTAAATGATTATTTCTATTGAGATTTCTGTTGCACAGGCAAGCGAGCAACCCGTTGCAAGACTGGAAGAGTTCTTCTCAGAGGTTTTGAGGAGCAGTAGGCGTGGGCATCATATCGTCATTGTCCCGCGCGAATTGGCGCGTTGGGCAATGGATAATGTTCAGCTCTCGGGGCATGATCAAGCGCATTTGGAGCGGATAAGGGAGGAATTCACTCAACTAGGAAGCCTTCGCAATGACCCTGGCTCTAGGGTGCTGAAGGTTGTCACATTGCATCAAGAACTTCAGACGGCGGGCGATCAGGCTTGGTCGATCGGCATCGAAGAAATGCTGGCCGGTCGCTTTCTAGACAAACCTGTTTTGCTGCTTGAGAACGCCACAAACGATGGTGACTTATACACTGAATTGCTTTCTCATGAGGCTCGACGCAGAGGCATTCGGAGCTTGGCTTACCAAGTTGCGAACGGAGGCGGAGGCACCACGTTTCAAGAAGTTTCACGGTTCGCAAATCTGCAGCACATTGTTGTCTGCGTTTGTGATCACGACAAGCTGACCCCTTACTCCCAAAACTCCGAAACCTACAGAAAGGCTGCAACCACAGCCAACAGTATCGACTTCGTTGGCACGGTGGTCGCGACTCCGGGTAGGGAAGTCGAGAACTTTCTTCCATTAGATCTAGTGATAGATCTTTTCCCAGATTTCCCTTCAGCTCAGAGAAGCAAGCTCGAGGGGCTGATCCATGCACAAGGCACCCCTCAACCTAGAGATTGCCTGTGGCTGTTCTTTGATGTCAAAGAGGGTATATGCTCGACGAGGCTCCTTCAAAAATGTAATTCAAATGAAGCTCGAGGCTGGGCGGAAGCAAAATACCAGATTGATGATCTTGAGGATGACAACACGACGATCAGTGGCTTTGGGCAGAATATTGTGGAGCGTCTTCTGGGGAACGGAGCAGGGCTAGCCAAGATGAACAAATTCACCCGCTCACAGTATTGGTTGCAACACTTCGCAACATGGTTTGACGCTTTGCTACCTTTCTTGCACAGCAGATCAAATAGTCGCGTCTAGTAACTGGTTTGCCCGTAGTTTGGTTGGAACAGCATAGCCGATTTCGCATTTGCAGCGAACGGCAGGTTTGACGGGCCGCACCGCAGCTTCGTGTAGGCTGGCCGAAGGTCCGGATTGGGCCGTTAAGCGCGCCTCCTTGCTATCGGAATGGAAATAACGACACATCAACACGATGGCTTGTGTGGCTACTCTGCAACGATATTTTTGCGGCCGCGCTGCTTCCGTAGTGCTTCCGTAGATCAAATGCACTCTGAAGTGGCATCGAGCGCCACTCGCAACCCATTGGTAACCTTATGAAAAATGGCTCCGGCGGTAGGGATCGAACCTACGACCAATTGATTAACAGTCAACTGCTCTACCGCTGAGCTACGCCGGAACGGTTCGCGCCGTATAGCAAGCCGGATTCGCATCGTCCAGAGGGTTTGCAGGCGTTTCGGGCAAAAAGTTTCAGTCGTAATAGGTGCGTTCGAATACCGAATGCTGCGAAAGATTGCCGAGTGCGCGCACGCGGGATTTTCCTTTCAAGTCAATGAGATGCGCCAGGACATTGCGCGTGGCGGCGGGTAGCAGAGCGGCCGGTGTGTCGGTGTAGACCGCGCGCGCAATGGCCTCGGCGGTGGCAGGGCCTGCATCGAGCTTGGCCAGAATGGCCGTCTCTCGCGCCTTGCGGTGGCGGATCAGCCAGTCGAGCCGCGCATTCGGACTGTGCACGGCGCCGCCATGGCCGGGATAGAACACGCGCCAGTTGCGCGCCGACAGCCGCACACATGACGCCATGAAATCCGTCAGATCGCCATCCGGCGGCGAAACCAGTGAACTGGCCCACCCCATGACATGATCGGCCGTCAGGCACGCGTCTTTCCAACCCAGACAGATATGATTGCCGAAATGCCCGGGGGTGTGGATCACGTCCAGCGCCCAATCCGAGCCCTTGATCACGTCGCCATCGCGGACCGTGACGTGAGGTTCGAACGCGTGGTCGATACCCTCGCCACCCCCTGCCATGCCAGCAGCAGCCAGACGGGCCATGACCGCACTGCGCCCGGCATCCGCCGCGCCAAACGCCAAAACCGGCGCGCCGGTTTCGACCGCCAGTGCGCGGGCAAGCGGGGCGTGGTCAAGGTGGCTGTGCGTGACGATGATCTGGCTGATATGTTGCCCGGTTTCGACTGTACCGAGGATGGCGGCCAGATGGGCGGGATTGTCAGGGCCCGGATCAATGACCGCCAGATCCTGTGTGCCCAGAAGGTAGGTGTTGGTGCCGCGAAAGGTCATCGGCGACGGGTTCGGGGCCACAATCCGGCGCAGTCCTGTTTCCAGTGTTTCCGCCCGTCCGACAATCGGGTTAAACTCATCCATCTGCATCGCCCTTCTTGTTCCTTTAAGTCGCCTGCGCCGCGCGTTAGATTGCGCCCATGTTCTTTCAATGGCTCAAACAGTACATGCCCAGAGGCATCTACGCCCGCGCGGCGCTGATCCTGATCCTTCCGGTGATTTTCGTGCAGATTGTCGTGTCGGTTGTGTTTGTAAAGGACCATTTCGAGGATGTCACACGACAGATGAGCATCACCGCCGCGCGTGAGGTGCGCCTTGTGCTCGGGGTCATCCGAAATGCCGCCACGGAAGACGACATCGCGGTGCGGGCCGCTGGTGTCATCGGGCCACTGGCCATGACACTTGAGCCGGTCGCGGCCAGCGCGCTGGAGGAAACGGACCAGCGCAACTGGTACGATTTTTCCGGTATCGTGATCACGCAGACCCTGCGCGACCGGGTCCCCGAACTGGCGGCGGTCGATTTGTCGAGTGACCGTGCTGTACGCTTGCTCCTCGACACCGGGCCAGGACCCGTCGCGCTGCAATTTGACCGGCGCCGGGTGTCTGCTGCGACACCGCACCAGTTGCTGGTCAACATGGTATTCTTTGGCATCCTGATCACGATTGTCGCTTTCATCTACATGCGCAACCAGTTGCGCCCCATCAAACGGCTGGCACGCGCCGCCGAAGCCTTTGGACGGGGCAATGCGATTGCCTACACACCGGCGGGTGCGGCCGAAATCCGGGCTGCGGGCACGGCCTTTATCGACATGCGCAACCGGATCGAACGCCAGATCGAAACGCGCACACTGATGTTGTCGGGGGTCAGCCATGATCTGCGTACGCCGCTGACCCGCATGCGGCTGGCGCTGTCAATGCTGGACGACGCAGACCGCGTCGCGCTGGAACGGGATGTGGATGACATGCAGGGCATGATTGATGCCTTTCTGAATTTCGCCAAGGGCAACAGCGAAGGTGAACCCGAGGCGGTTGATCCCGTTGAACTGGTGCGCGGCATCGTTTCAGATGCTCAGCGGGCAGGGCAGCCTGTGGCGCTGGCCGAGGTCGAGGGCGAAGGCATCGTGACTCTGCGTGTTGTTGCGATGCGCCGCGCCATCGACAACCTGATCACCAACTCCGTGCGCTATGGCCGGCGCGCCGAGGTGTCTGTGCGTGTCAGTGACAAGTCCTTGCGTTTTCGTGTCGAAGACGAGGGCCCCGGCATCCCCGAGGAAAGTCGCGCGGACGCGCAGCGCCCGTTTGTGCGTCTTGATGCGTCGCGCAATCAGGATCATGGGTCCGGTGTTGGCCTTGGGCTGGCCATAGCGACGGACATTGCCCGCGCCCACGGCGGCGTGTTGCGTCTTGGGCACAGCGAAAAACTGGGGGGCTTGCGCGCCGACATCGTGATCGCACGCTGATCCGGCGCCGCGCGTCGCTGTGCCGTCACGGCACGCTTGAAGCGTTCGCACCCGACGACGTTGCCCACATGAACCATGCGATTGAAGTCGGGCAACAAGCCGACCGGATGGAAGCCGGATTGAACAAGCTTGGACAAGCAATGTTTAATTCTGCACTTGCCGACAGGGCTTCTTACAGCCGCGTTGACGTAGATGTACCGTTGATCCCCGCAGCAGCCGTATAGCTTTCCGTTGAAGATCGGAACCAACTGCCCCGGCCCGACATTCCCCAAGTGGCATGCCACTTGGGGAATGTCGGATAAAGTCGGTTATGAATTTGTGGTCATATTCGTTTGGACTATCAATTAAATCCAAGTCAGGAACCAAAACAATTGCGTGAGCGGGTTGTTGCCGCTCAATTTCAAGAACTTCACCTGAAAGGCTTGTGATTTCGACTCCATCTTTCAGCTTTCTAATTCCGCCTCTAAGTTGCTTGAAAGCTTTCGAGATGTGTCCTGCAACGTCCTGCTTCAATTTTGCTCTATCGGGAAGTTTACTACGCGCCAAAACTGAAAGAGTTTTTGACTCGATTAGCGTCGGACCATATTGATGGCTAAGTAGAATGTCGGTCAGTTCGCGACGTTCTTTGTCTTTATGCGGCCTTTGTGGGCTATGGTAAACACCAAACGGCTGCAAGTTGTCGGTGAGCCAGACACCAATTTGTTCTTGCTGATTACCTTCGTCGCTGTCGAAAATATCAATCAAACTGGATGATGCGCTGGCTGTTATAAAATGATTTTTGACTGGTTTCCAATCTGACTTTCCACCAACGTCGAGGACGATCCAATCAGCATCGGTGCCGCGCAGAAAGTGAAGCTTTTCCAGCATGGGATAAAGTAGAGTTTGGCTACTTGAGTGGTCGAAAGGTCCAAGCTTGGTGCTAGCAGTCATGTCGCGAAGTCGCTCGATTTCTCTGGAAATTGGCAAATTATTCCATGATACGTTCACCGCAATTTCATTGAATAGGAACGCAACAAGCGGTTCACCGTTCGACAAGCCCAAAATACCTTTGAGTTCTTCCTCACGCTCTACGACCGACCACAATATGCCGCCATCTGCCCCGTCGTCACTTATCCGAAGTGCGCAAACTAGCCGATCTTCGCATTTCGCAAACGCAAGCTGCATCGGTGCGCCAAGCACGATATACTTAAGAAGAAGTGTGCTTCCTTTTATTAGGATAGTTGGTTCAAATCCGTCTTTGCCTTGAGCGTATTCAAAGCGAACTAGCTGCGGGCAAGCCAAGAACTCTGATCGGTTTTGGTCGGAAAGCCAATGCATTTTTCTATCGAACCTATCCACATTAGAACGACGCTTGGTGTCGCCGTGCGTCAAATTTTATGCCGGGGGCCGTATAGCAAAGCAAGCGCTGCATCTTCCGTTGCGGTCACTATTTCAGTCAAGCTACGTACAACTGGCCCGAAGCCCGCATCGCGACGCTTGTCAAAGTCTAGGCCGCAGTCGTGGCGATCACGGCGGGCCGGAACACTTGTGGGCATCCTGAAACCATCGCGTGAAAACTGTCACTAGATCGGCAATAGGAACCCCTGACTGGTGAATTATTCAATGATTGCAAGGGTATGTGGCGGAGAGACAGGGATTCGAACCCTGGGTGGGCTTGCACCCACAACGGTTTTCGAGACCGCCCCGTTCGACCACTCCGGCACCTCTCCGCGGGGGTCTGGTGCGCCCAATTAGAGGCTCTGCCGCCCGAGAGCAAGGCACTTTTCGCCGGTTATGGAGCACACGCGTAATTTGGTGGACGCGGCGCTCAAAACGCATACCCTTGGGGCTATCAGATGCGGACGGGCCCGAAATGGCCCGCCGAAAACGGAAAGGACTCCTGATGCGCGCAATTCGCTTCTGTCTGGCCACTATGGCAATGGTGTTGATGCTGCCGACGCTGGCGGCTGCCGGGGACCGGGCCCGGATACAGGACTTTCTCGAGGTGACCGGGTTTGATGTTGCACTGGAAAGCATTCGGTTGTCGGCGCGGTCGGCCCCGGCGATGCTGGGTCTTCAGGCCGAGGATTTCGGCACCGAATGGACCCGCCTGACGGGCGAGGTGTTTGCCACCGATATCATGCATGATCTCGCGCTTGATTTGCTGGAACAGACGCTGGACGACGAACTGCTGACCCATGCGGCAGAGTTTTACGACACCGATCTGGGCCGGCGGCTGGTCGCGGCCGAAAACGCATCGCACATGAGCGAGGAGGATGCCCTGAAAGATGAAAGCGGTGCGGCGATCATCGAAGGCCTGGTCCGGCTGAAGAGCCCGCGTTTGAAATATCTGGAACGCATGACGATAGCTTCGGACAGCGCCGGCACGGCGGTGCGCGCCATTCAGGAGGTGCAGGTGCGCTTTCTCATGGCGGCCATCGGGGCGGGGGTGATGCAGCTACAGCTGGAAGAGGACGACCTGCGCGCGCTTCTCGCGGCGGACGAAGCCGAGATGAAGGCGGAAATAGCAGCCAATGCGCTCATTGGATCGGCCTATACCTATCAGGCGTTTTCGGATGCCGAAGTGCTGGCCTATGCCGAGGCGCTGGAGAACCCGAAGATGCGCGCGGTATATGACCTGATGAACGCCGTGCAATACGAAATCATGGCGAACCGGTTCGAGGCCCTGGCCGTCGCCATGCAGCGCCTGCAACCCAGTCAGGACCTGTGATGGGACTGCGTGCGGCAACATTTGCGTGGCTGATCAGCGCGACGGCTGTGCTGGCCAGCCCCGAAAGCGACAGGCTGATGGATGCCCTTGGCGTGCCCGAACTGATCGCGGCGTTTTCCGTTGAAGGAATCGAAAACGGCGCGGCACTGGATGACAGCGTTCTGAACGGGCAGGGGGGCAATGTGTGGGCCGAAACCGTGCGTCGCCTGTACGATCCCCAACGGCTCGAAGCCGACGTGCGGCGCGCCTTTGCCGAGACGCTGGATGAACAGGTGGCCGCGCAGGCGCTGTTGTTTTTTGAAAGCGAACTGGGCGTGCGGATCGTCGCACTGGAGGTGCAGGCCCGCACCGCCATGCTGAACGACGACCTCGAAGCGGCTGCCAGATCCGCACCCTCCGCCCTTGACGAGACAATCACCGCGTTTCTGGAAATCCGGCATCTGATCGAGCGCAATACCGACGCCGCGATGGCCGCGCAGGAAGCATTCTATGCCGGTTTGGCGATGTCATCGGGGCAAACCGACAGCACGCCGGACCCTGCAACGCAGCGGGCCCTGATCATGGCCGAAACCGAAAGCTGGCTGCGCGGCTACTATGCGCTGGCGCAATCGCCGCTCAGTGCTGATGAGGTGGCGATCTATACCGCATTCTGGGACACCGAAATCGCAACCGCACTGGATGACGCCCTGTTCGAGGCATTCGGCACCAGCTATGCCTCGCTGTCCTTCGGGCTGGGGCAGGCGGCAGGCCACCTGTTGCCGCAGAACGATCTGTAAAATGCGCGGCCAAACCCCTCTTGACTTGACCCCGTGATGCGCACATAAGCCCGCCATTGCAGCCTGCACATCGCGGGCTGCTTTTGATTTACATGACGCCCCATGGGCGCGCTGTTCGAGGCGGACCCCGGCAAGGGGGACACAAACACCGGGACTCCGGGGCCACAGGACGCGGCAAACAAAGGAAGACAACCATGTTCGCGGTTCTCAAAACCGGCGGCAAACAGTACAAGGTTCAATCGGGCGATACGCTCCGCGTTGAAAAACTGGCCGCAAATGCAGGTGACAAAGTCCAATTCAACGACGTGCTGATGATCGGTGGCGACACACCGAAAGTTGGATCGCCCGTTGTGGCCGATGCCGGTGTGCAAGCCGAAGTCATCGAACAGATCAAGGGGCCCAAGACGATTAACTTCGTCAAGCGCCGCCGCAAGCACTCTTCCAAGCGCACCAAGGGCCATCGCCAGCAACTGACGCTGGTGCGTGTGACCGACATCCTGGAATCGGGCGCGTCCGCCTCCGGAATCATGGCGGCTGAAAACGGCGCAGGCTTTGTCAAGGCGGCCGCCGCCGATGCCAAGCCCGCCAAGAAAGCCAAGGCACCCAAAGCAGCGCCCAAAGCGGCCCCCAAGGCCGAAGCGGCACCAAAAGCGGAAGCGGCACCAAAAGCCGAAGCCAAGAAAGCAGCGCCCAAAAAGGCCGCAGCCGCCCCCGCGGGCGCGGACGACCTCAAGGAACTGTCCGGCGTCGGCCCCGCACTTGAGAAAAAACTGCACGCCGCCGGTGTGACCACGTTTGCGCAGATCGCAGCATGGACGCCCGAAGACGTTGCTGATATGGACGAGAAACTGTCTTTCAAAGGCCGGATCGAGCGTGAAGGCTGGAT
>Ga0316204_10006875_pt1 | contig 17098 bp, 14 predicted proteins | sample 6monrhotite_MG_2_FD_205661 | JGI IMG/M metagenome (GOLD analysis project Ga0316204, IMG submission 205661) | Microbial mat bacterial communities from mineral coupon in-situ incubated in ocean water Damariscotta River, Maine, United States -... | ecosystem: Environmental > Aquatic > Marine >... | reverse complement strand
GCTCGCGAATACCCTGCAGAGACGCTCGCGCGTTTTCGAGAATCTCCTCGGAAGTGGAAAACGTAAACTCCGGGTCCAGATTAAGGCGCAGCATGAATGCCTCGATGCTGCTGCCCTCGTAGTGCTCATCCAGTATTTCCTGCATCTCCGATCGTATTAGCGCGATTTGCTCCAGACCGATCTTGTGTATGACGTCCGGGGGCGGCGAAACGGTTGTAAACGATCGCACCAGCGCCGTGTAACAGGCAGCGCCGCCGGGGTTCGCGCTTATCGCCAACTCTTCGCGAGCATGCGGCAGGTAGTCCGTCTCTATGTAGCTTGCGAAGCGTTCGATCGCCGGGGCTATCTGCTCATCAAAAGTTGCCTGCACGTCCGCCGAAAATTCAGCATTGTCATCGCGGTCGGCCATATTCAGAAACGGATTATTGCTGTCCAGCAACTCGCGAACCTCAGCCGGCACTTTCTCAACGGTCGGACGTGGTGCGCTATAGCCGAAATCCAGCCCCGTTCGCAGGTTGGTTATTTCACCATCTATGTAAGCAGCGACTTTGCCGAGTCGTCGCAATGCGGCAGCGCGTGCTTCTGGCGTGCCCACCGGTTGCAGGTCAAACACGGACGGAAGCCCGGTGTGCCAGGCGGTCGCTGTACTGGCGGCCCATAACTCACTGCGACAACCGCGCGTCGCGACTGAACTCTCGAGCTCTTCAAATAAAATACCGTAGGTCACCCAGTCGCGACTGCCAACTTCGGTGGGCGCACCAATGCTGCTGAGCTCGGCCAGCCAGGCATCGACTTTTGACTCCCAGGCCAGCTTCGCTTCCGGTGAATTATCGAAAATGCCATCGTGGGTGGCGCCCGGGAGTGAATAATAGGTTTCCATCGAAGGATTACGTCGCAGCATTTCGGCGAGATAATTGTCGGCAACAGCCTCGATCAGACTGATTTCAGGCTCGCTATCGGCTTGCTTGCTGCAAGCTGCAAAGAGCATCCCACTTAGAACAATTAGAATTGAATAGCGCATGAGCGCTAACTTACAACATAAAGCTGTTACTTATCCAGACGGCAAACGGTCGCTCAGGTAGCAATTAGACAAGCTTAACCAGGGCTGCGCATAATGTTGATTCGCCGAGCAGTACAGACCCGGGAAGGAGTCAGCATGGACGCCTATTCATTCGCTATCGTTATCAGCCTGGCGGTCTATATTGCAGTCGGTAATTACGCTGGCCGCAAGGTCAAGCATCTTGACGACTACTTTGTTGCCGGACGGCGTGCACCGACCTTCATGATTCTGGGCACGCTGGTTGCGAGCGTCATCGGTACCAATTCGTTCCTCGGCGACGTCGGCATGACCTACGACGGTTACGCCGCGGTACTCATCGTCACAACCGCAGTTACCGTTTCGGGCTATGTCATCGGCGCGTTGCTATTTGGTCGATATATCCGCCGCGCCAGAACGTCTACGGTGGCTGAATTTTTCGGCAAACGATTCAATAGTCGTCGCGTGCGAATACTGGCCGCGATGACCGTGGTAATCGGTGTCGGAGGATACCTGATGACGGTCACGCAAGGCGCGGCCATGGTCATCACCTGGATTACCGACATACCTTACTTGCCGGCCTTATTCGCCGTATGGCTCGGTTACACCGCCTTCACGATTTACTCCGGGTCCAGCGGTGTCGTCATTACCGACACCATCATGTTCATGCTGTTCGGCACCATCGGCGTGTTGGCCTTGTCTTTTATAGCCGACTCTGCGGGTGGCTGGTTTGAGAGCGTACGTATTCTCGCCGACTTCGAACCGCGTCGCGGCATCATCAGTGCCAGCGGCTATATGGGAGAAGGTGCTTTATGGAAGACGCCAACCGACATGTGGATCTGGGCGTCGATCATCGGTGCCTCCTGGGCGGTGGTCGTCGCCATTAGCCCCTGGCAATCCAGTCGCTACCTGATGGCCCGCGACGAGCATGTCGTTATCCGCTCTGCCTGTATTGCGGTCTGCGTGTTGTCATTTCTGTGGAGCCTGATCTATATCGCCGGACCCGTCATCGCCATATTGAAGCCGGATATCGATCCATCCAACAACGCGATGATCTGGGCCGCACTGAATGCCATGCCGACATTTTTTGGCGCAATGCTGCTGGCCGGCATTGTCGCCGCCGGGCTGTCGTCGGCATCGACATTCTTGACCCTGGTTGGCTTTGCCATCAGCAATGATGTCATCGATGAGTCGAATGCGAGCGACGCAACCCGGCTTCGAGCAAGCCGCATAACCATCTTTCTGGTGGGCATCGTTACACTGATTCTGGCCATGTTCGTGCCACCGGACGTGTATTGGATTACTAACTTTGTGGGCCCGATGTTCGCTGCGGTATGGGGCCCGGTCGCGTTCATGAGCGTGTGGAGCAAACGCATTACAGAGCCCGCCGCGTTTTGGGGCATGGTCGCTGGCTTCGTCGTTTTCGTAGGCCCGAAAACACTCACGACCCTGGGTCTTTTAACGCTGCCAACGTACATGAACCCGCTGTTATTAGGTTTCGTCGCCAGCTTCATTACCGTAGTACTGGTATCGCGACAGACCAACATCAGCGATGCGGAAATCGCCTACCGCGATGCCCTGCATGTTGCGCCTCCTGAAATGGCCGATGCGGCGGCGAATCGACGCACGATGATGTGGCCGACCATTATGATGGTCTGGGGTGTTCTCACGAGCATTGCACTGATCCTTGTGTACACCCGTCCGTACCAGCTGGCCTCGGGCGCCACCACCGCAGACGGGCCCTACCTGGTCTGGAATGGTGAGCTCATGGTCGCGCTGCTGTTTGGCGGCACGCTGGTTGTTGCCGGCGCCGCGGCTCGTTTTATCATGACACGCGTGGACACTACTGGTTAAACTGGCAGCATGATGCTGGTTCGATCTTTTTTTGTTTTTCTCCTGTTGCTTGGCGTTGCCTTTGCCAAAGGCCCGCTTGAGCCGCGTTGCCAGAGTCCCCAATTCAGCATCGACACGCATTTCGATGGCGGCGCCCTGGACTCCTGCACGACCAGGCCGGACGGCAGCTTTGACATTACCATCCGTGCGGAGGACCAGAAGGTCATCATCAAACAACCCTGGTTCGCATTCCGCGTAGTGTCGGAGTCCGCAGCCGAGTTGCAGATCCAACTTCGATTCCCGGACGCTTACGCCCGCTATTGGCCCAAGCTGAGCACCGACGGCGAGACCTGGGCACGTGCACCTGAGGATGCGGTGCAGATTTCAGAATCAGCCAAGTTCATGACGATAACCCTCGATGTCGACGCCGGCACAACCTGGATTGCGGCACAGGAGCTATTGACGGGTGACTGGTACCGTCAATGGCTAACTGAACTGGGAAGCCACCGGGAATTGACCAGCATCGTCATCGCAGAATCAATCGAGGGCCGTCCGATTCATCTCGTCAAGACTGCCGACAAAGCCGAAGTCGTCATCCTACTGGGCCGTCAACACCCGGCCGAAGTGCCCGGCGCGATGGCAATGCGTGATTTTATCGATGTGCTCATGGCGGACACTGAGCTGGCACGGCAGTTTCGACAACGATATTCCCTGCTCATCCTGCCGCTGTTGAATCCGGATGGTGTCGCCAATGGGCACTGGCGCCATAACTCTGGAGAAACCGATCTCAATCGCGACTGGGGTCTTTTCACGCAAGCCGAGACTCTCGCCGTCGAGCAACTTCTGCAAGGGCTTGAGAAGCGCGGCACGCAACCGCGGCTGATGCTGGATTTCCACGCCACCGATGCGACAGATACGACATTGTTCTACACGCAGACTGCCGGCGAGAAAACAGACCCGGCCGGCTTTGATATCAACTGGTTTGCGAACGTCAGAGAAAGGCTACCCGAGTTCGACTTCAAACACGACCCACGCCCGAGTTGCGTCAATCCGAACGCCAAGGGCTATTTTTATCGCAACTATGGCATTCCGGCTTTTACTTACGAAATAGCCGATGAGGCAGACCGCGACACATTGCATGCGACGACGCCGGTATTTGCGGAAGAGATGATGCGCGAGTTGTTACGCGCCAAATAGCGCCAGGCAAATAATGCTAGGCGAATACGTTCGGCACCAGAAACATGGCGATGATCGAAACCATGATAACGCCAAACAGGTTCAGGAATAGCCCGGCTTTAACCATTTGCGGAATACTGACCTGGCCGGTCGCAAACACAATCGCATTTGGCGGCGTCGCAACCGGCAACATGAAGGCACAGCTCGCGGCGATGGTGATTGGCACTGTCAGCATTAGCGGCGGTACGCCGGCCTGAATAGCGATAGCACCCATCACCGGCAACAAGGTCGCCGTGGTCGCGAGATTGCTGGTTAATTCAGTCAGGAAGATGACCAGTGCAACTGCAGCAACAACGAGTGCTGCAATACCGAAGCCGTTAAGCGGCGCAAGACTTTCACCCAGCCAAAGCGCCAGGCCGGTATTCGACACCGCGGCCGCCAGACTCAGGCCGCCGCCAAACAACCACAGGACGCCAATAGGCAAACGCGTCGCATCGTGCCAGGTCATGAGCTGCGGCTGAGTCGCATTGCCACTGGGCAGCATGAACAGCAGGATCGCTGCCGTCATGACAATACTTGCGTCGCTGACGCCGCTCAGCCCGAGCATGTCGGTTAATGGTCGTCGCAGCATCCAGCAAAAGATGACCGTCAGAAAAATGATGCCCACGCGCCGTTCCGGCGTGGTCATAGGCCCCATTTCCTCGCGCAGTTTATGCAGATGATCGCTCACAGCCTTGTTTGCTGGAAAATTCACCGGATACAAGTATCGCGTCAGCAACAGCCACGCGACCGGCAACATGATTACGGTGACAGGGATACCGACCAGCATCCAGCGGGCAAAGCTGATTTCAATGCCGTAGTTCTCCGCCATATAGCCAATCAAGAGCGCATTTGGTGGTGTTCCGATCAGCGTGGCCAAGCCACCGATACTGGCTGAATAGGCAAGTCCGAGCAGCATCGCAATCTGAAAGTCGGCACGCGCTTTCTCCGACAGGTCCGTAATGTTGTCCCGGATAACACCTACTACAGACAACACGATCGGCAATAACATCATCGTGGTGGATGTGTTCGTCATCCACATACTGAGCATGGCGCAGACAAACATGAAGCCGCCCACCAGGCGACGGCCATCCGTACCGGTACGCTCCAGAATCGCCAATGCAATGCGCCGGTGCAGGTTCCAGCGCTCCAGCGCCAGCGCCATTACAAAACCGCCGAGGAACAGGAATATGATCGGATTGGCGTACGGAGCTGCGGCATCGCGCAGGTTCGATATGCCCAGCGGCTCGAACAGAATCAGTGGCAAGAACGCCGTTACCGGCACCGGAATCGCCTCGGTTGCCCACCAAATGGCCATCCACAGCCCAACGGCTGCTGCGTACCAGGCTTGCAGGTTCATGACCTGCTGAAATTCGCTGGTCGCAAGCATCAACGCGAAAATAGCAGGTCCGGCAATGCGGCCGATGCGCTGATAGGGCTCGAGCTTGCGATTAACCGAAGCGTCTGCTGATGTAGGCGATGTATTGATTATTAGCAGTCCGGACAACCGCGAACAAGGAACCCAGCGGGTTCCTTGTTGCGGTGGTCAACAATCTAGAAGTCCAGGCGGATATCTGCGTAGTAGCTACGACCGAGGTCGGTATGCACATCCGAGAAATAGCCGAATCGACTGCTGGACAAAGGCGCGCGCTCGTCCGCGACATTGTTAATGCCCACGCGAAGTCGAGCGTCGGTCTCGCCAAAGGCACCGAAGCTATAATCCACTGATGCGTTATAGGTGCGCATTGAAGGCAAGATCCATTTCGAGCCATCGCTGCCCAGTCCGGGACGAGTTTCAACAACATCACTGGTATAGGTACCGGTCAGCGAAGCACCCCAGTTATTCTTGCTTAACCGGACTCGAAGTGTCTGCTTCTGGCGTGGGTTGCCATCCTGGCGCACCAGGTCGGCAAAACCAACAACCGGCACATCGGCAGGCAAGGTTCCGTCTTCTTTTGCGTCCAACAACAACTGCGCCGGACCACTGGCGAGCTGCTCATAGTCGTCCAGGAAAGCCGCAACATAGCGAACGTCGAGATCACCGATAGCGGTTTCGTAGTTGAAGTAAACACCAATGTCGTGGCCACGTACCAAACGTGTGTCGAGGTTGGCGTATTTATCGTCAACGCGCTGCGCCTGGGCGGACGGACAAATGCCGGCGTCCAGGAATAGCTGCGCTTCTGCCGGCTCCAGTACGGACGGGTCCTCGCGCACAACCACCGGGTTTCCTCCTGTAGCCGCGCAATTGCCCGTGCCCTGCTCTAGCAGGAACAGCAAATCGAGTGCGGTGTGGTTTTCTTCGCCGAACAAGCCGATCGTATCGTCTTTCTCGATCTCCCAGTAATCCAGCGTCACGGTCAGGTAATCGTTAATGTCAAAAACGAAACCGAGCGAAATATTGTCTGATTTCTCCGGAATCAAATCGCTACTGCCGCCAGCGGTACGCTGCATGCCATAGCGGCAGTCAAGCAGGACCTCATCCGGATCTACGTAGAAACAAACGTAATCATCATTTGTATTGGAACGCGCAACACCCGATTCATTTACCGTCACAAGATTCGGTACGCGATACGCCTGCGACCACGATCCACGAATTAACAGAGGTTCGAGAACGCGCCAGCCAAATGCGATCTTGCCAACCGTGGTATCGCCAACGTCAGAAAAGTCTTCGTAGCGCAGGGCCAACTGCAGATCCAGATTGCTGAACACCGGCACCTGCAATTCACCGAACAGCGAGATAACGTCACGCGAGCCGCTGCTGTCGCCGGTCGGGCTTGAATTGACCACATCCGACACGAACGGATAAGTGTTGCCGCTATTGTCCACAAAATTTATGCCGCCATTGAGGCGCGGGTCGCGCTCGTCGAGGAAGGACTCTTCGCGCCATTCTGCACCTGCCAAAACACCCACCGCACCGGCCGGTAACTCGAATAAGTCAGGCTTGGAAATTCGAAAATCGAGTGTCGTCAGCTCGGTTTCATTGTCGCGGCGCACATCGATCAGCATGCGATCAATATTGGTATCAATGGCACCACTGAATACGTTGTAGCCAGCCGGGGTCGGATCATTGAGCGCTTCTTGCAGCAAGGTATTCGAGATGCGGTTATGGGTGATGTCTTCCTTGCTGGCTCTTGACCAGCTGACCGCACTCTCCCAGTCCCAGTCACCCAACTGGCCACGCAGGCCGGTCAGGATGCGAAATGTCTCGCCGTCGTTATCGACAATGCGTGGTGCATCGGTCCAGCGATAGTTGTCGAGTTCAATTTCGAGGCCTTCACACGGCACATCCGTGCCAATAATGCTGTCGGGGAGCCGGGCTGAACTGCCGCAGGCACCGAGCGGATTCCAGTAGGCATCCGGCGCAACCGTGTACTTGGCAACGGCGCTCAGCCTGGTTGATGCCTGCCGCACCGTGGTGGTTTCCGACAGGTATGCAGAGACCTCGGTAAAACTCTCCAGACCACTTTCAAACTCATGCGTCAGAAAGCCGAACAAGTGGATGCGTTTCAGATCTGAGTACAGGTCGCGATTACGATTGTTGTTATAGCGATAGATCGGATTGCCGTCGGCCGCGAAACAAACGTTGGGATACTGTGGATCAGTAAATTCACAGTTTGGGTCGCCGACCGGGTAGGTATTGAACTCACCGCTACCATCGAAGAAGTCGAGCGGGTCAGCGATGCCGGAAACGCTGGACGTTACGTCGTACTGGCCATACTCCGAGTTGGTGCTTGAACGTCGGAACGAGGTATCACCCTCAAACGGACTGCCGGCCGGAATCAGGCGGCGGTAGTCATCATCCGCCCACTTGCGGTCGTCCTGTGAATTCACCGGCGAGCGGTCGTAATAGCTGCCGAACAGGCTGAAGTTGCTGCGACCGCCATTGAAATCCTTGCCGTACTCAAAGCTGATCTTGTAATCATCTCTTGGCAGGCTCTCCCAGCCCGCATAGCGCGCACGAACACTGAACCCTTCAAATTCGCTCTTCGTGACGTAGTTAACGACGCCAGCAACGGCATCCGCGCCATAAATAGCAGAAGCACCGTCGCGCAGCACTTCCACACGCTCAAGTCCGAACACCGGCATTGACTGCGCGTTAACCGTGTTAACCGGGATAAAGCTGCCGCCAACTGCCTCGGTCTGGTAGCTGGCCGAATTCACCAGGCGCCGACCATTGAGCAACACCAGGGTATTGCCGGTACCCAGGTTTCTCAGGTTGAAAGCGCCAATGTCACCACGCGCAGAGTTCACGCCGCCGCTGATGTTTTCGGATTCGGCGAAGAAATTCGAGCCCTGCTCGGCCATGAACTGCAGCAGTTCATCGCCGGAATCGATGCCCAGATCTTCGATATCCTGCGAATCAACTACGGATACCGCCAACGCCTCCGAAATACTGGCTCCACGGATTTGCGAACCTACCGTAATGATCTCTTCGACAGGTCTGTCGTCGTCCTCATCATCGTCTTGCGCAAACGCAGTACCGATTGCCAAGGGCAACGCTGCGAGAAGTAGGCTGAAGCGACGGAAGCCGCACGGAAACTTGCTTACAAATGACATGATCTCTCCCCTGCAAAATTGCCGGATTCAGTGTCCGGGCCGAACGCAAATGCGCCTCTATAGTGTGTAACGCGCCAGCGGACATAAATCCGCCATTTTCAGCGCCGAAATTAGCAAGCTCAGGTATGCGGCGCCAATCACATGATTTAGCTAACCTATAGCTAAAGGTTATGTACTACCTTGCAATACGCCATAGTTTCGAAGTAAAACAGTGTGACGTATAACCTTTTGCTATAAATGGGTGGATCTTATGCGTCTCCGCCAGATCGAAGTTTTTCACGCGATTTACACCAGCGGCTCCATGACCAATGCGGCCAGGCTGCTCAATGTGTCACAACCGTCGGTCAGCAAGGTGCTGGCGCACGCGGAACAGCAACTTGGCTACGCGCTGTTTGACCGAACCCGGGGCAAGCTGGTTGCCACACCGGAAGCGGACCGCCTGTTCGGTCTGGTCTCTGTCGTTTTCGATGACATCGAGCAACTACGACATGTCGCAGAAAATCTGCGCGCTTCGGATGCGGGCAAGGTTCGACTTGCTGCCACACCGGCGTTCGGCGTAGACATGATTCCCAGTGCCGTTGGTAGCTACCTGGAACAGCATCCGGAAACGGTTTTCGAGATTGAGACACTGCATCACGACGAAATCGCTGGCGCACTGCTCGAATCGCGCGTCGACATCGGTCTGGCGTTTGATGCAATTCCGGCACCCGGGCTGGTTAAGGAGTCAATCGCGACGGGCGAATTCTTTGTCATCACGCCACCGGATATTGATTTCGGCAACGCTGCACGCGTTAGCGTGGCGATGCTCGCCGAACTGCCATTTATCAGCCTTAGCGGTCGCGGCCCACTTGGACGACTGCTATCAAGTCACCTGGACAGCCACGATGTAAGCCTGAAGAAGATCGTCTTCACAGAGACCTACCATGTCGCCAAAGCACTTGTCGCACGCGGTGCGGGCGTTTCGATCGTCGATGCGATAACCGCACACTCCGCCGACTTCGACAACGTAAATCGCTCGCCGCTGGAACCGCCGCTGCGTTACTCAGTCGATGTTCTCAGCGCGGACGCAATGCCCTTAAGTATTGTTGCGCGCCGTTTCATCGAGCATCTGAAAACAGTTTCGCAGCATTACTCGGTATGCGCCCCGGTTATGGCCACCCGCTAAAACACCATTGGCTGACCTTAAGCGAGCGCGCGTAACATGCATGCCAGTTTTCTGAGTCGAGGGTCTTATGCAGGTCGCAGTTTTAGGCGCTGGTGTGGTCGGAGTTACAACTGCCTATTACCTGACTGAAGCGGGTCACGATGTCACTGTGCTCGACAGTAAAGATCAGGTTGCGGCTGGTTGTAGTTTTGCGAACGGATCACAGCTCAGTTACAGCTACACCGACACAATGGCAACGCCCGCCTTTCTTGCAAAGCTACCGCGAATTCTCGCAGGTCTCGATACTGGCATCCGCTATCGAGCACCGCTGTCGCTCGACTTGCTGCGCTGGGGTGGGGCTTTTCTTGCCCAGTGCACGACCAAAAAGGCGGTGCTGAATACGCTTGCGGCACTGCACATGGCGCAGCGTTCGAAACAGCTGCTCGCACAGCTAAAAGGCCACCTCAACGACGACTTCTCATATCGTGCCGCTGGCAAACTCGTACTTCTCAGCCACGAGAAGGACCGCCAGACAGCGCTGCGTAGTTGTGAACTCAAAGCAAGCCACGGCTGCGACAGCAGTGTTATCGGTCTCAACGAAGCCTGTGACATTGAACCTGCAGTTACGCATATGACGGGCAACTACACGGCAGCGGTATACTCGCCCGGAGACGATGTCGGAGATGCAAACGCATTCACGCAATCGCTCGCAAACTATCTACTCCAAAATACGCAGTGCAAATTTCTACTGTCTACCGACGTTACCGAACTCATCGCCGAAAAAAGGCGCATCCGCAGTGTCATCACCAGCCGCGGCGAACTCAGCGCCGACGCCGTTGTCGTTTGTCTGGGCGCCGACAGTCCTGGCCTGCTAAAGCCGCTCGGTATTCAGTCAAAAATATTGCCTGTACGCGGCTACAGCCTTACCGCTCCGCCAGGGCCACATGCGAACGCGGTAAGCGTGACGGACCTGGCTGGCCGATTCGTCATCTGCCGCAACGGCGAGAACATGAGGATTGCGGGATTTGCCGATTTCGTCGGCTTTGCGACTGCAGCCGATAGCAGGCGATTAGAGCAACTCGCCGGGCTTGCCCGCCTTAGAGCACCACAGGCCGCCGACCTTACGAGTCGGCCGATACGACGTTGGGGTGGCTTTCGTCCGCTCACACCCGCTGGCCGGCCGCTGATAGGCGCCACTCACATCAAGGGCCTGCACCTCAATACCGGGCACGGCTCCCTCGGCTGGACTCTGGCTTGCGCGTCCGCGGAAGCGCTGGTCAGTTCTATCTTGCCCGCAGCAAGATCCAGTCAGAGTCCCGATCGTCAATTACGATCCGATAGTCCTGTTGCAGTTGATCAAGAAATCGCCTGACGTCGCCTGTCTTGTACTCGCCGCTTACGCGCAAGTCACTAAGTTCACTGTCAGCGACGTGGATATAAATATTTGTGTAGCGACGCATTTCTTCGATGACCGCCTGCAACGGCTGTTCTTCGAAGACCACGACACCATTTCGCCACGCCAATCGCTTTCTGAATTCTTCGGTACCCAGTAACCGTTGTCGCTGGTGTGAATCCGTAACCTGCAACCATTCCCCGGGCCCTAGCGTTGATGCTTCACTCTCAAACTGGAATCCCGCACTTTCGTCAAAGTCGATTAGCGGCGCCTGCTCGCCGAGGGTCAATACCGACACTCGACCTTCTATGACAGATACCTCAAGTTTGCCGTCGTTCAATTCAACGGCAAAACTGGTTCCCAACGCTTTGACGACACCCAGTTCGGTTTCAACAACAAACGGACGCTCGCCTTTTGCGACGTGAAAAACGGCCTCACCGTCCAGCAATTGAATGCGCCGCCGCTGCTGGTCGATACTGACCAGCATCGTTGTCCGCGAATTCAGCTCCAGAACCGAGCCGTCACTCAGGCTAACCTCGCGCGACTCGCCCACGCCGGTCACGAATTCCTCTTTGGGCGATGCAAGACTAAAGTGCACCAGCGCACCGACACAGACCAGCGCAGACACTGCGAGCGTCGACCAGTCACTGCGAACGCTTTCATTACGCTTCGCATGTGCGGATTTTCTTGCGGCCGCCGCGCCCGGAAACGACACGACATCAGGATGTTGCAGCAGCGGCTCAACTTCATTCAAGGTGCGAAGTTTTGCCCACACCTCCGACAGTTCTTCGAATGCCCAACGGTGACAGCTGTCTTCGTCCAGCCACTGCGCGAACGCGGCACGATCGCCGCTATTGCAACGCTCCGAATCCAGTATCGCCATCCATGCCGCAGCATCGTCCATAACGACATCCGGGATCTTGTTGCCGAGCCAATCGGGATGCTGCGTCATGAGCTCTTCCTTGCTGGCGCATCAACACATTCCTGCTCGGGCATCGGCTTGCGATCGATCAGCATTGTCCTGCAATGCCGCAGACCTTTGGCAAGATGCTTTTCAACCGTACTAACGGATATGCCCAGTCTTGCAGCGATGTCTCGCTGCGGCATACCGTGAATCCATCGCAACACAAAAACCTCGCGACACTTCGGCGGTAATCCGTCGACCACCATGAGGAGTGAGTTGAGGCGCTCGCTGGCCGAAATCTGCTGCTCGGCACTGCGTTCTCGCATGCGTAATTCTTCTGCGATCGTGACTGCGCCGGCCGACTTGAGTACAACAGACTGGTGTCGCAGTCGACTGATCGCGATATTTCGCGCTGTCGTATACAGCAGCGCGACCGGGTAGTTCTGTTCGGGTGGGCTGTTCTTAAGCGCGAGAAAAACCTTCAAGTAGGCTTCCTGCACGACTTCCTGGGTGTCGTCCGGAGACGCAAGAATCCTCTCAACGTAGCGCGCGAGTCCGCTGCGTGTCTCCCCTACAAGGTCGCCAAACCATTCTGCTGATGGCTTCATTCAGCCACTTTGCCATAGCCCCCGATCCTGAAGCAATTCAAGATGTGCATGATCCTTGGGTCGCTCTGCACAAAGGGAAGACAGTTTATCTGGTTCCGTTGTTGTATCTTTTGCAGCAGCTCATGCATTGCCGAGGAACTGTACATGAATATTCGAGTCTTTTTTGTGGCTGCACTGCTGCTGTCAGGAACCGCTTTCGCCGACAGGATCGCAATTATCGGCACCGGTGATGTTGCTGCTGCGCTCGGTCCGGAATTCGCCGCTCAGGGACATACTATTGTCTATGGATCTCGCGATCCGGAGCGCTCAGCGGTGCAGGAACTGGTTGCGAACACGAGCGACGGCGCATCAGCAACCACACCGCGAGATGCTGCCGAGCAGGCCGATATTATCGTACTTGCCGTACCCGGCATGCTGGTCGCAGACGTCACCCGTGGGCTTGGCGATCTTGCAGGCAAGATTATTATCGATCAGGCCAAACAGAAGGTCGCCGCGTTAATCGCGGGCATGGGCCTCGAAGCTATCGATGTCGGGCCCGTGGAGAACGCGCACTGGGTGGAAGGCATGCTGATTCTCTGGATCAACAATCGCTATGGATCAGAGCGGCAAAACTTTGATTACCACTTGCGCAAGAACTAGGCAGAATTTGCCTCGTGATACTGGCCCGGACTCATGGACGTCCAGCGCTTGAAGGCCCTGGAAAAATTGCTCTGATCGGAGAAGCCCAGCAGGAAAGCTATTTGTGCATGCGAGTGCGTATTGTCGATCAGATAGTTCTCAGCCAGACTGCGGCGGGTCTTGTCGAGCACCTCTCGATAGCTCAGGCCTTCCGCCTGTAGCTGTCGCTGCAAGGTGCTGGTGCTGCGATTCAGACGCTTTGCAACCAGGTCCTGGTCCGCCTTCCCCGACGGCAGCAATGCCACCAGTAGCTGCCGTACCTGCGAGGCAACTTTGTGCGGGTCTAGCGATTCAATGTATCGCTCGGCAATCTTGTCAGTAGCCTTCGCAACATCGGGAGCGCCAAGCGGCAGCGGCTCCAGCAGCAATGCCTTGTCAAAATAAAATGTTCCAACATCGGCGTTGAAGCGGATGGGCGCTCTCAGCGCCTCTCTATACGCGTCAGGATGTACGGTTTCCGGGCATGTAAGGTCAACCCGCAGCGGGCGAATTTCTTTCTCGGCAACGATGTCACAAAGTGCCAGCAGCGCCGTCATGCCAGAGTCTATGGCTTCTTTTGGCGGCGCCGTTGCCGCTTCGGGGAACACTGCGGACAAGGCATAGCTGTCATCCTGCTCAGTCAGGCTGAGCTCGAAAGAAGCGGTCGACATGAGCCGCTGGTAGCGGGTGAGCCTTTGTAACGCGCCCAGCAAGGTAGCACTTGCTGAAAATGAATAGCCGAAAGCGTAAAAATGCACCGGTTTGGCGTACTTGCCGGTCTTCAGACCGATCAACTCATCGCCAGTCGCCTCCTTGCCGAGGGCCCACAAATTACGAATCTTGCGCTGCGGATAGCGTAGCTGTGGCGAGGCCGGCGGCGTCAGGGGCACTCCGGCCTGCGCATAAATCGGCGCCGGGTCGATGCCGTATTCCTCTTGCAGAGAGGTCGCCAGCAAACCGGAGGTCGATGCTAATGTAGTCGGTTCATACAACATGTTGGGTGTATTGAATCGAAGATGACTGGTTTAGACAAGACGTAAATTGGCGTCACCATTATTGTGACGCCCATGAATTCTGACCCCGACACCAATATGAATAAAGCGCTGGCCGGCCATTCCCTCGATACAGCTGACGCAGTCGCTCGGGCAGCCCACATCTGGATTCGTTCGCTGTGCCTGAATGAACTGCATGCAGTGGGCGAACGCCATGCACTTGCCGGCGGTCTGGTTGCGGGCCTGTGTGAGCGACTGGAACTGGACTCCAGAGTCCAGGAGCTCGTCACCTATGTCTACGCGCTGCTCGATGACGAAGGCGGCCAGGCCCTGGCTGTTTCGCGAATGATGCATGACCAGTCGATCTCGGCGTTCGACTTTTCCTCCTACCAGAAGGGTCGCTCAGAGGCTGCGGGTATTGTTGAAATGCTCACCTACCACCGCAACCCTGGAAACGACGCAGGAGCCTGATTAAGTGTGGGGAAAATGGTGCCGGATAGGTGATTCGAACACCTGACCCCAGCTTTACGAAAGCTGTGCTCTACCAACTGAGCTAATCCGGCAGCGCGCGCAGTATAGCCTCGCAAAACGCCGTCGAAAAGAGGCAATATCGCTTTGCGCGGCAGTCTGGGCGTTTATCCCGCTTGATTGCGAACCTTGATCAGCACCTCGACGCTCTCCCGTCGCGTACCTTCTGGCAACTCCGGCAGCGCCTCAAAATTCACCATGGAGTCGGGTATGTCCGACAATTCGCCGGTATCAACATTGTAGAAATGGTGATGTGGGTGTGTGGTTGAGTCGTAAAACTTGCGAATCGGGTCGACCATGACTTCTTTGACCAAGCCACGTTCGCTGAACAGATTCAGCGTGTTGTAAACCGTTGCCTTGGAAACCGCGCTGCCGCCAAGTCGCAAGCGATCGATGATCTGATCGGCAGATAGATGTTGCGGCTTTTCGAGCAATACAGCGGCGACTTCAAGTCGTTGCGGTGTCGGCATGATGCCGAAGTTATCGAATACTGAGCGAATGCCTGTTTGAGACATTTGAGCAACCCTTAAAATTTAGATTCGAGAAGTATAGCCCACTTATGGGGCCCACAGGAGCCTGCAGACAGGCGCAAAGTCGATTTTTTATTCGAGTCTCGACATGCGCAAGTTTAGCCGCGGTCTTACATTATACGAATTGCTTATGACCCTCATCCTGGTCGCCATCCTGGTCGGAGTCGGCGTACCGTCCTTCGCCAAGATAAACGCAAATGCTCGCCTGAGAACAGAGCTAAACGCACTCTTCCATGCGATCCATCTTGCGCGCAAGGAATCCATCATGCGTCGCAGTGTTGTCTCGATCTGCCCGAGTACTGATGGCGTGGCCTGCCAACCCGGCCTGGACTGGTCAAAGGGCTGGATTATGTTCAGTAATCTCGATCGCGACGAGCCTCCCAGGATCGACCGTGGCGAGCCTATCCTGCAAGTCTATAAGTCCGGGCCGAATGTCCGTATTTCTGCAAACCGACGTGGCTTCACGCTCCGGGCGACCGAGAAGCGCGCAACCAACGGCACTATCGTCGTTTGCGACTGGAAAGATCGGGTTACGCCACGCGCCCTGGTCGTCAGCTACACCGGTCGCCCGCGGGTCGCCCTGAAGACTCGCAATGGGCAAACCTACTCATGTCTGGATTAAGTTAAATACAGTGCCCGTCAAAACACCGCTTATCGCCTTTCTTTCGCCGCTCATCAGCTAGTCCGGAAGCCCCGCAACCGCCGCCGTATATTGCCTTTATGAAAGCACTGACCCAAAACGGCTTTACGCTTTACGAACTGATGATCACATTGCTGATCGTTGGTGTCGTTTTGACGCTTGGCATGCCAAACCTGACGACCTTCACCCAGAACAGTCGCATTACGACCACGGCCAACGACCTGCATGCCGCCTTTCAGGTCGCACGCAGTGAAGCAGCGCGCTCCAAGTCGAATATCACCATCTGCGCCAGTGACAATTCGATGACCGCTGCAGCTGATTGCCAGGGTAACTGGGAGGACGGATTTATCGTCTTTATGGACCTGAACGGTGATATCGCGCGTGCGGGTACGGGCGAAAACGTCTTACGCGCACATCCAGCCGTTGCCGATGGCGTCAGCCTCGCAACCGCTAATAACGCCAACTATTTCAGCTACGCCTCAACCGGTCTTGGTCGCGGCAACGTCGGCGGTGTAGCAGCAGTCTCACAAATCATCGTATGTGATAAACGCGGCCTGGTGGAAACCTCAAAGGACTTTTCTGCCGGTCGACTGTTTGTCGCAACACCGCTTGGTCGCGCAACCGTGCTGCGGGACTACACCATGGTGAACAACGCAATCAATTTAATGGGCCAGACCTGCCCCTAGCAGGCCCGCTAAAGATGAGGAACGAAGCAGTGATAGTCACAATTCAAAATCGCACCAGGCACAAGCAGCGCGGCTTCTCGCTCGTCGAAGTGCTAATCGCACTGGTCATCATGTCGGTTGGGATGCTCGGTATCGCCGGCTTATATGTACAAAGTATGCAGGCCGGTCGCACGTCAATGCTCAGACACCATGCAGTGACGCTGGCCGGCGATGTAGCAGACCGAATTCGGGCAAACCCGAGAGCTGGTATCGCATACCAGGGAGCCGGCCTGAACGGTGGCTGCGTCTCCGGTGTTATCAGTTGCGATGAGGTTGCCATGGCCGGCCATGACATCCTGCTCTGGAAGCAACAAGCCACTGCAACTCTGCCCGACG
>Ga0316204_10006873_pt1 | contig 17099 bp, 13 predicted proteins | sample 6monrhotite_MG_2_FD_205661 | JGI IMG/M metagenome (GOLD analysis project Ga0316204, IMG submission 205661) | Microbial mat bacterial communities from mineral coupon in-situ incubated in ocean water Damariscotta River, Maine, United States -... | ecosystem: Environmental > Aquatic > Marine >... | reverse complement strand
CAGCGCAGGCAGGTATTAGGAATTGTTATAGATGATTTTTTGGCTGATTAAGGCGCTAAAACCGGAGTTTAGCAGCGCTAAATGAGGATTTTGGCAACGACAAGCAGCTAAAAAAGGGCTATCACAAAACTATACTGTTATATTCAAATAGCTTCTAAACTGTAGGCAAAATTAAGGATATTTTACCTACGAAGACTCAAATCCATGCGGGAGACAAAATTTATCCAGCAAAATAAAGAAAAATGGAAGGAATTTGAGCGGATTCTTGAAAAGCCACAAGAGGATCCGGACAGGCTCAAAGACCTTTTCATTCAGATAACGGATGATCTGTCCTATTCCAGGACCTTCTACCCGAACCGTTCGGTACGTGTGTACCTCAATGGATTGGCACAACGTGTATTTACGAATATTTACAAAAAGCGGAAAAGCGCTCCTCGTCGTTTTCTATACTTTTGGACGGATGAGTTGCCCTTGATTTTTTATCAGGCGCGTCGGGATCTGCTGATTGCTTTTGGCATTTTTGTACTGGCTTTTCTGATCGGATTATTTTCTAGTAAGATGGACCCGGAGTTTGCCCAAGTAATTTTGGGTTCAGACTATATTGAGATGACCGAGCAGAATATTGCTTCGGGAGACCCCATGGCTGTTTACAAAGAAAAAGGACAGTTCACGATGTCTCTGGGGATCACTTTAAATAACCTATGGGTCGCTTTTTTGACCTTTGTGATGGGGATTGTTTATGGCATCGGGACCTTAGCCATTTTGATTCGAAATGGTATTATGGTCGGCGCTTTTCAGTACTTTTTTATTGAACGCGGGCTGTTTTGGGAATCTTTTCTGAGCATCTGGATCCATGGAACTATTGAGATCTCCTGTATTATTATAGCCGGAGCAGCCGGTTTGACCATGGGCCGGGGTTTAGCTTTTCCGGGCACTTTTTCGCGCTTGCGATCTTTTCAAAGTTCTGCTAAACGGGGTTTGAAAATCATGATCGGCATTACGCCTTTGATCATTTTGGCGGGTTTTATAGAGGGTTACCTCACTCGTCAAACCGATACTCCGGACGGCTTACGCCTTTTCTTTATTCTGTTATGTCTGGGGTTTGTTATTTTTTACTTCATTCTATTGCCGTATTGGAAGGCCAGGGCAGTAGGTACAAAAGGCCTTGAAGAACCAATCCTATATCCAGATCGAATTCAGGACATCCGTTTTGGTCAGGTAAAGTCCAGCGGACAAATGTTTAACGAAGCCTTTCTGATTTTTCGAGAAAAATGGAGGAGCATTAGTTTGGCGGCTTTTGGTGCTGCGCTACTCTATGTCGGCCTGATTTTTGGCTTTAGTAAACGATCCGCGTCTTCTATATTTTATTTCCCGGATCAATTTATGGGCACCATTTCCCGGATCAATAAGTTTTTTATTAATGATAAAGTCGACTTTTTGCCTTTTGTCAATATTTTATTGATCGGCCTTTTTCTCACTTTTGTCTTTCGCTTAGTGATCAAAAACTATCGCCCTCCCGAGCAAATGTCTTTTTTCTGGAGAGATTGGTTAAAAACCTTGCCTGGGTCGGCTTTGCTCTTACTTATCCTTTGGACGAATGCCTGGTATACTCTGTTTCTTTTTATTTTCTTAGGTATTGTGCCCTTGATCTGGATGTTCACCGTAATTGTGGAGCAGCGACCTACTTTTACTGGCCTACCTAAATCCTTTAAATTGATGAGAGGCGCCTATGGGCGTACTTTGGGCTTATTGCTGGTATTCTTAATGGTGGGGTTTATGTTTTTTTCGATATTAGACACCGCCTTGTTCTGGTTGTATTTTGATCTGGTCAGTTGGGTGGTCAATTTTGAACCGGACCAGTTGGATAACCTTAGTATCATTTTGCAAGTGTTTACTTCTGTATTCTTCATTTTTCTAATCTTGGGCGCGATTGCTGTAGGCTTCTCCTTGTTGTATTATACCTTGGTGGAGATTCGAGAAGCACCGGGATTGAAAGCGCGTATTCAACGCATAGGGAATAGCCATCATATTCGGGGAATCGAAAAAGAAAGTAACTAATGCAGAAAAACTTCATTATCCTGATATTTAGCTTGTGTTGGCCGCTCCTTGTAGCGGCACAGGAGGGCTATGAGGATTATGATGAACGTACTTCCTTGACGGAAGTGTATCAAGGGGAGGCGATTGAAAGACAAGTCATCAAGGAAGCTACTTGGAAAAAGGCAATCCGAGGGCTTGATTATGAACCTAAACCCGTTCAAAAAAGAAAATCAAGGGAGCGTATTGGTGGCAATGGCCGCAAATTGATGACCATTATAGCGGTGATTGCTGGAGCGGGTTTATTGGCTTTTTTAATTGCCTATTTTCTGGGCTACATTGAATTTGGAAAGAAAGCCAAAGAAAAGGGGATGAATATCTCTATTGAGGAAGTGGAAGACCGTTTGATGGAAGCCGATTTGATGGCGCTTATCAATAGCGCCTTGCAGCAAGGGAATTATAAAGGAGCGATCCGCTTGTATTATTTGCAGACCTTAAAAACGCTGAGTGAACAGCAATTCATCCGCTGGAAAAAACAGAAAACCAATAGAAACTACCTGTCCGAATTACGAGGACAAAGCCCTTATCAAAACTTCAAAGCAATTACACTGATTTTTGATCGCGTCTGGTATGGAGGAGATGAATTGACAGAAGCAGAATATTTAGCTATCGTTCCCCGGTTCGAAAGTTTTCTTCAAGAAATAAAATCGCTGGTTTCCGCTAAAACTTCCAGCCGATGAAAAGAAGACAAATAATTACCACCGCAGCGATTATCGTCTTAGTTGGCTTGCTGTATTTGTTAATTCGCTATACTAGTAATAGTCAATATTCCTGGGTGGAAAACTATTACGTGACGAATAAGGGTCCCTACGGGACTTATGTCGCTAAAAACTTGTTAGAGGATTATTTCAAGGGAGAACGGTTTCGTTTGATGGAAGATTCCTTACGCCTAATGGCCCGATATAGCCAGGATAAGCCAGCGAATTATGTTTTTATTGGCTCTTCTCAATACCTCGATTCTACCGACCTTGAACAATTGTTGCAGTTTGTCGAGCGCGGGAATACCGCATTTATTTCGAGCCGATCCATATCTGATAAACTAGGAGAATCCTTTTACTATTATGATTGTTATGATACGGCTTGGGAAGGCTATGATTTTATTTCTGAATCAGTGGTGAGTTTAAACTTAGAGCATCCCAACTTTAGCTTTCCGGAAGCGCCTAGCCAGTCGGTTATTTATCGAGACCGTGTGAGTTCTTATACGTGGCAATACCTAAATAGAGCCTATTTTTGTGATGCAGAAGCAGGCTTTACCATGTTGGGTACTTTCAATCAGGACTATCCCAACTTTATGCGGATTCCGATAGGAGAGGGCTATTTTTATCTTCATTCCAACCCTATCTTGTTTTCTAATATTCAACTCTTGGAAAAAGAGCATTTAGCTTATGTAGAAGCTATCTTTTCTCACCTAAATAATGGCCCTATCTTTTGGGATGAACACAGCAAAATGCCTGGTTATATTCCCGATAATCCAGGTCGCCGGGGGCTATCTGGTCAGGCACCTTTGCAATATATTTTAAGTCAGCCACCACTTGCCTGGGCTTGGTATTTGTTACTAGGGATGGCTGCTTTTTATTTATTATTTCGAACCAAAAGAAGACAACGGATCATTCCGGTCTTGCCTCGTAATGCCAATACGTCCTTAGAATTTATTCAAACGATCGGGCATCTTTATTTTTTACAAAAAAATCATCAGAAACTAGCTTTGCAAAAAGGCCAACTTTTTCTAGGCTTCATTCGAGATCATTATGGAATCCAGACTCGCGATCTGGGCCCGGAATTTAACCGTCAATTAGGGGCTAAATCTGAAGTGTCTCCCGAAAAAATCGAAGCGGTCCTTTTATTGTACCAGAATATCCGTAGTTCATCCTTTGTATCTGAAAAAATCTTGATTAGCTTTCACGAGCAGATCGAAGACTTCTATAAAAACTGCAAATAATGGAAATAGACGAAACCAAAAACGAAAATAACGCTCAGGAGGAAAGCCCAAAGCCACAAGACCCTCTACTAGGAGATCAAGAGACTCCCACGCAGGAAAACCCGTATGCTGGTTGGGGGCGTAACCGCTTGGATGTAAGCCTGATTAGTGAATCGGTAGAGCAGGTGAAAGCAGAAATTGGTAAGGTGATTATTGGTCAGCAAACCATGATTGATCAAATTCTGGCAGCCTTTTTTTCAGATGGTCACGTATTACTAGAAGGGGTTCCTGGAATTGCGAAAACCCTAACAGCTAAGCTCATTGCTCAGACGCTGGATGTAGACTTTTCGAGGATTCAATTCACACCGGACCTGATGCCTAGTGATGTTATCGGTACGACTGTATACAACATGAAGAGTTCGGAGTTTAATTTCAATGCAGGGCCTGTTTTTTCCAATATTATCCTGATTGATGAGATCAACCGAGCACCCGCTAAAACCCAATCGGCGCTTTTTGAAGTGATGGAGGAACATCAGGTTACGGTAGATGGGGTTACCTATCCAATGGAGTATCCGTTTTTTGTGATGGCTACCCAGAATCCTATCGAACAAGAAGGTACTTACAAGTTACCAGAAGCCCAGTTGGATCGTTTTTTAGTGAAAATTAATTTGGAGTATCCTAGCCTTCAGGAAGAAAAGGAAATCCTATTTCGGTTCAAGAATGATTTCCAACAAAAAGTAAAGGCAGAAGTCGGTAAAGTCTTTACGGTTACCCAGGTTAAAAAATGCCGGGCTTTGATTGAGCAAGTCCATATGGAAGATAGCCTTTTGGAATACATTGCGGCAATTATCCATGATACCCGGAACAATGGTGACCTTTATTTAGGAGCATCCCCGCGGGCTTCTCTGGCGATGATGCGCCTATCCAAGGCAATTGCGGCTATGTCGGGTCGGGATTTTGTTACTCCGGAAGATATTCAGTATGTCGCTTATCCGGTATTGAATCACCGGGTTATCCTACAACCTGAACGAGAAATGGAAGGCTTTGAAACCAAAGATGTCATTTGGGATATTATTCAAAAGATTGAAGTTCCACGCTAAACCATATGCTAAAAGCCATTCGACAAGTTTATTTAAGTAACCGCTTTTTCTGGCTTTTTGCCGGACTAATTGTGGTCTTTGCAATAGGCTTTCCTTTGCCAGTCGTTTTTATACTAGCGAAGGCCTTGTTTGTATTGGTTTTGGCGCTTATATTTTTAGATGTTTTTTTACTGTTTGGTCGGAAGTTGAAATTCCAATGCCAAAGACAGTTACCCAAACTCTTTAATCTGGGAGATCAAAATACCGTGCGGTTGAGGATTCAAAACCTAAACTCGATTCAGGTTAAACTAAAACTAGTTGATGAGCTTCCCGTGCAGTTTCAAGTTCGGGACTTTGAACAACGGTTAGACTTGGCACCCAATGCCGAAAAAGAAGTCCGCTATGATTTGCGGCCAACCAGAAGAGGCGCCTACGAATTTGGCCGTACGAACTTGTTCGTGGTATCTCCTTTGGGGCTGATTGAACGTCGTCTGGCCTTCAATACGGAGCCGATGAAAATTCCTGTTTATCCTTCGGTTGAACAGATGAAAAACATGGAATTGCTCGCTTTCAATCGCTTAACAACCCAAAAAGGGATTAAGAAAATAAGAAGGATTGGACATAGCTACGAGTTTGAACAGATCAAAAACTATGTCCGGGGAGATGATTATCGATCGATCAACTGGAAAGCGAGTAGTAGAAAAGCGAATCTCATGGTCAATCAGTATCAAGATGAGCGCGCCCAGCAGGTATACTGTTTTATTGATAAAAGTCGGGTGATGCGCATGCCTTTTGCGGGCTTGTCTTTGATGGATTATGCCATCAATTCCAGTTTGGTGATCTCTAATATTGCTTTACAAAAATATGATAAGGCCGGCCTGATTACCTTTTCTGATAAATTGGGCTCGACCATCAAAGCAGATAGCAAACCTACCCAGCTCAATAAAATTTTAAACGCACTTTACAAGGAAAAGGAAAGACCTTTAGAGGCGAATTACGAACTGCTATACTATGCTGCTCGAAAGCTAATTTCGGGCCGCTCCCTCATTCTGTTATATACCAATTTTGAGAGTACTTATGCGCTAGAACGCGCTTTGCCTGTCTTACGGAGGATTAATAGAATGCATCTTTTAGTGGTTGTGTTTTTTGAAAATACCGAGATCAAAGCATTTGCCCATGATGAGGCTCATGATTTGGAAGGTATTTATCATCAGACCATTGCCCAAAGTTTTCTGGCCGAGAAAAAACAGATGGTGCAGAAACTCAAACAGTATGGAATTCAAGGTCTTTATACCAGTCCGGAAGACCTTTCTGTCAACACCGTCAATAAATACCTGGAGTTGAAATCGAGAGGATTGATTTAAAGAACTTCAATATATGCTTCTTTTTTTGCTAACTATAAGCCTTCAAAACACATGCATACCAAAAAAACAAAAGTAAAACGGATACCAAAACGTGGGCACTATGATTTCGAAACCATCGCCCAAATTCTGGATGAAGACTTCATTTGCCAAGTCGCTTTTGTCCACGAAGGCTATCCAGTAGTGATCCCGACAATTTATGGCCGCGAAGGAAAATATTTGTATTTCCACGGTGCTAGCACCAGCCGGATGTTGGTTAATATGGAGCAGGGCTTCGAGGTTAGTGTGAATGTGACCTTGGTGGATGGCTTGGTTTTAGCGCGTTCTGGGTTTAATCACTCTTTAAATTATCGTTCGGTCGTTGTTTTTGGGAAAGCGATTTTGGTGACAGACGATGCAGAGAAAGAAGCCGCTTTAGAGGTCGTTTCGGAGCAAATTATCCCTGACCGTTGGAAGGAATTGCGTCCAATCAAGGCCAAAGAATTGAAGGCAACCAGTGTTCTGAAACTTTCTTTAGAGGAAGCTTCTGCAAAAATCAGAACAGGCAAACCCGTAGATGACAAAGAGGATTATGCCTTAGACGTTTGGGCTGGTGTATTACCCATCGAAAAACGATATGGCGCCCCTATTCCAGATCCAGATCGGCATAAAGACGAACCTTTACCCGATAGTGTAAAAAATCTCCTCAAAAGTTAAACCTAGTTTACCATTCCGTATGGAAGGTTCCGGTTTTGTCTGTTCGTTCGTAAGTATGGCTTCCGAAATGATCCCTCTGTGCTTGTACCAAATTAAGGTGTAGGCTTCCAGAACAGAAAGCATCAAAATAAGCCAGGCTGGTGTAGAGAACCGCTGCGGGGATACCTCTTAGTACACAGAAAGCAGCTACTTTTCGAGCAGCGCCCAAGGTGGATTTTATTTTACCAACGAACTCGGTATCGAGCAGGAGGTTTTCTAATTGCGGGCTTTTACGGAAAGCTTGCCGCATGTCTTCGAGTAGTGCCGCCCGAATAATACAACCACCACGCCATATTTTGGAAATGCTGGCTAAATCTAATCCGTAATCGTATTCTTCGTCAGCTGCTGCCAATTGTGCCATGCCCTGGGCATAGGTGATAATGAAGGAGAAATAAAGGGCAGCTTCCAGGTCTTCGGTACTTATTTCCTGAGAATGAGCAGAGCGCTTGGCTCCATAAAGGGCTTCCGCTTGGATTCTGGTGCTTTTCATGGCAGATAATCCGCGCATACTGACCGCCATGTCAATATTAGGAACGGGGATACCCAAGTCCATAGCGTTTTGTGAAGTCCATTTACCCGTGCCTTTTTGTTTGGCCCGATCCAGGATCATATCGATCAGGTCTTTTTCGGTTAAGTCATCTTTTTTACTGAAAATTTCAGCAGAAATTTCGATCAGGAAAGATTGTAGTCGGCCACTATTCCATTCCGCGAAGTTTGTTTGAATTTCAGCATTACTTTTCCCTAGCCCATTTTTTAGAATGCCATAGGTTTCGCTAATCAGTTCCATGAGTCCGTACTCGATCCCATTGTGGACCATTTTAACATAGTTTCCTGCGGACTTCTTTCCCATATAGGCAACACAAGGGTCTCCATTTACCTTGGCAGCTACGGCTTCAAAGATGGGTTGGATGGCTTCATAGGCCGCCGGGGATCCGCCGGGCATGATACTAGGACCACGTCGAGCACCTTTTGCTCCGCCAGAAACCCCAGAACCGAAAAAGTGAATCCCTTTTTCTTCCAGATAGGCGGAACGACGGTCCGTGTCGGTGAAAAAAGAATTTCCTCCATCTATAATGATATCCCCTTTTTCGAGTAAGGGAAGTAAATCTTCGATTACCAGGTCCACTACTTTTCCAGCAGGGACCAAAAGCATAATTTTTCGAGGGCTACTTAATTGGGCAACAAAACTTTTTTTATCGGTGGTTGCGGATACCTGAGCAGGATCTCCTTCTTCTAAAAGGGCTTGAACTTGCTCCTCATTGGTGTCCAGTCCAAGGGCAGAGAATCCATGATCGGCCACATTTAGGATAAAATTTCGACCCATTACGCCTAGTCCTACTAATCCAAAATCAAATTGTTTTGTTGTCATGTTATTATGCTTTTATTTTTGGGCTGATTCTCAAACAATCCATTAAGCTGCTTTTGCAGTTCAGAATATTAGCTAAATTACAATCTCCAGCGAAAGGAGGATAATCCTTGCTGAGAATTCCTTAAAAATGCAGAAGAAAATAAAAAACCAGCTACTTATTATTTTCGGGGCTTCCGGAGATTTAACCAAACGCAAACTGATTCCTGCGATCTATAATCTCTATTCCCGTGGGTTTTTACCCGAAAACTATGGAGTAGTAGGAGTGAGCCGGACTAAACTCAGTGATGAAGACTTTCGAAAAAAGGTTGTCTTTGAAAATGAGCACCTTAAAAAAAGTAACCCGAGCCCAGAAGATTTAGAAAAATTTGCGCAATTACTTTACTATCAGCCGATTGATACTGCATTGCCATCGGACTATGGCATTTTAGTAGAACGACTTAGCGAGATCAATGAACGACTTGATACCGGAGATCATTTTACGTTTTACCTGTCTACGCCACCGAGTCTTTATGAAATCATTGCGAAAAATTTATCGGCTTATGAACTCAATAAACCGAATGGAGGATGGAAAAGGCTAATTATCGAAAAGCCTTTTGGTTACGATTTGGATTCGGCCCAAAAATTAAACACAGAACTCCTTAAATGCTTTGATGAAGAGCAAATTTATCGGATTGACCACTATTTAGGAAAAGAAACGGTGCAGAACCTTTTCGTGATGCGTTTTGCGAATAGCATCTTCGAACCACTTTGGAACCGGAATTTTATCCATCGTGTGGAGATCACTTCTTCCGAAAGCGTTGGGGTGGAAAAACGTGGGGGGTACTATGATAAATCCGGGGCTCTACGAGACATGGTGCAAAATCACCTCCTACAACTAGTCTCTCTGGTCGCGATGGAGCCACCTACTAAAGTAGATGCGGAGGAGATTCGTAACGAGAAACTTAAACTGTTTCGCTCTATCCGGAAAATGAGTCCGGCGGCTATTCGTAAAAATGTAATCAGAGGTCAATATTTGTCTTCCAATATTCTGGGAGAAGAAGTTAAAGGGTATCGTGAAGAAGAGGGCGTAGATCCAGATTCTAGGACCGAGACCTATGTCGCACTTAAGTTCTTTATCGATAATTGGCGCTGGGCAGGTGTTCCTTTTTATGTCCGTACCGGTAAAAAATTGCCAACAAGGGTATCCGAGGTGGTGATCCATTTCAAACCGACCCATTTACCCCTTTTCCAAAATAGTACGGTCATGAACTCACAGAATATGTTGATTCTGCGGATTCAGCCCAACGAGGGAATTTTGCTGAAAGTCGGACTCAAAGTACCAGGCGCCGGATTTGAGGTGAAAAATGCGAATGTAGACTTTTTGTATTCGGATATGAGTGATGCCTATTTGCCAGAAGCTTACGAGCGTCTGTTGCTCGATGGGATGCAAGGAGATGCTACCCTTTACGCGCGGGGAGATAGTGTGGAAGCAGCCTGGGAGTTTATCACCCCAATTCTGAAAGCTTGGGAAGAAGACCCTGATTTTCCAATTTTTGGCTACCCTGCGGGAACCTGGGGCCCTGAAAATGCCGATGATCTGATTGACGGCGAAAATATGATTTGGCGCTACCCTTGCGCGAATCTAACGAATGACGGACTTTATTGTGAATTATAGGAAATTAGAATGATGGATGATACACCTTTAGTATTTGTTTCGGTGGATAACCAAAGCGTCGCCGAAAATTTTGCGGAATGGTTTAAAACGTGGAGCAATAAACAAAGCGGAGCGCGAATTACGATAGCTTTGAGCGGAGGCTCTACACCTAAAGTTTTATTTCAGGCTTTGGCCGAAAAATATGCGGAGGATATCCCCTGGCATAAAATCCATTTCTTCTGGGGAGACGAGCGTTGTGTAGCACCGACCCACGATGATTCTAATTACAAAATGACGAAAACCTTGCTACTGGATCCTATCAATTTTCCAGAAAACCAGGTGCATCGAGTAAAGGGAGAAATTGATCCGGAGGTCGCGGCCGAAGATTATGAGCGGCAAATTCGATTGCATTTGGAAGAGAAAGAGGCTTGGCCTGCTTTTGACTTGATCATTTTAGGCATGGGTTCAGACGGCCATACTGCTTCCATATTTCCGCATCAAATGGAGCTATTGGAATCCGACCGGATTTGTGCCGTGGCTACCCATCCGGATTCGGGCCAGAAAAGAGTAAGTCTGACCGGCAAGGTCTTGAATAACGCCCATCAGGTTTGCTTCCTGGTGACCGGCGATTCCAAGAAAGAAAAGATTGTTGAAATCTTTAATGAGCAAGGCCAATATCAAGCTTATCCAGCTTTTCATATCCGTCCTGTGCACGGAGCATTAAGTTGGCATATCGACAAAGCGGCAGCGGCATTATTGAAATAAATGCCAGGCCTTAAATCGAGGGGTGATTGAAGAACGGGAATGAAAACAGCCATTTATCGCTAGATTGAAAGTCTACATTCCTCGACCTTCGGCTCTTTCTGCCACAGGCAAAAGCAACGCAGACCGTTCAAAGGGACACTTTTTAAGGGAACAGGGATCATTGCCGATTACTTAAAACAGAAAAATATTAGCCTCAAAATAGAACCGATCACTCCTGCCTTAAACCGGGGCCTTTACTCGCAAGTATAAACTTTCTCCATGACCTGAAAACTTATTTCCTCGGAGGAGGGTTTCTTGATGCTAACAATTAAAAATGGAAACTCGATCGCCATGGTCGACATACAATCAGGACCAGGTTTTAGGTGCTGAAGCAGGATTTCGGTTGATTGTTCTTTTTCCGTAAGGGAAATCACTTCTGCCGAAAAACCGCCTTTCCTTTGCATGCCCATAAAGGCAGCAACTACCCATCTATTATTAAAGTCTACACTTGCTTGAGTTGGAGGCATATCAAATCCTGAAAAAGTTTCTTCCCAAAATTTGTTAAACGCTTCCTCTGATTTCAGGACGATTTGCTGGCTATTTTCTACGGCACACTGATTGCCAGTGGCCAAAACGACCCAGTCTTGATTGGTCTCCTGGTTAGGGTTGGCTATCGGAAAAGTACAGGCCATTAGCAGGCAAATTAAAAATGGCACGTAAACCAGGAGGAGGGTTTTATTTTTCATAACTCCATTGTTTTTAAATAAAACGAGTAATTCCTAAGATTGGTGTTCCAAGCATTGAGCTAAATAATAGCAGCAGCTTTGTATTGCTCACTAGGTTTTTAGATATTTAGGAAGATAGAATTGAAAAAAAGGTCCTCTTTGATCCTCTGGAGATATTAATTTATAAGGGCATATCCGGAACAAAGTTCCGGATATGCAGATGTCGTTAGGCACAATTTGGAAGAACAGAATCAAAAAAAAATGAAAAAAACAGACGAGCAATTGGGGATGAATAAAGGTATTGCTCGAAGAGATTTTATTCAAGCAACAGTATTAACTTCATTAGGCTTAATGCTTCCAACATCATGTCATTTTACTACTAACGAAAATGAGTTACCTATAAATTACTACCCTCCCGTAAAAACGGGAATGCGTGGTTCACATGATGGTTCTTATGAAACTGCACATGCTTTGGCTCGGCAAGGTATTCAATTCGGCAACCCTATTGATTCAAGTGAAGATTATGATCTTATTGTTGTAGGGGCAGGCATCAGCGGCTTAACCGCTGCATATGAATATCGTAAAAAGTTTGGGCTTGAATCAAAAATTCTCATTCTCGACAACCACGATGATTTTGGTGGACATGCCAAACGAAATGAGTTCAATCAATCGTCAAGTACTCGCTTATCCTGGGCTGGCACTATGAATTTAGAGTATACCTCCTTTAGCAAACCAGTTCTTGATTTTATAGCTGAATTAGGAATTGATGTAAATGCCTTGCACAAAAAAATTGAGTTTGATTACGGAAATGACAAACCTGCAATATGGTTTGACGAAGAGACTTATGGTAAAAATATACTTATCCCAGGGTTTTCTATCTATAGTAGAAATGAAGATGTACTCGATCAAATAGATAAATTCCCTATTAGTGAGCAAGGAATTAAAGCGTTAAAAACATTTTATACAAAGGATAATAATGTGCTTGAAGGTCTCTCGGAAAAAGAAGTTGAAAAGGTCCTATACAAAACAAGCTACACTGATTTTTTAGAGCACTATTGTAAACTACCCAAAGAAGTAATAGAAATATTTATTAAATCTACAGACGGTTATTGGGGTGTTCAACCGCACAGCTTATCCGTAGCGGAAGCGATAAGTGCCTGGCTTCCTGGCAGTCATAAGTTAGGCGAATTGGCTTCAAAAGTTGTTGGTAATGAAGAATCTGAAGAGGTAGCTATGTTTCCAGATGGTAATGCAACCATTGCCCGCCTTTTAGTTTGTTCATTAATACCTGATATTTGCCCTGGAGCTAATGCGAATACTATAGCCATGGCAAAGCTGGATTATTCAAAGCTTGATTTATCCAGCAACTCCATTAACATTCGTTTATCCTCTACGGTGGTTAATGTGAAAAATGAGGATAATAATGTAGCAGTAACCTATGTTCGAAATGGAAAAACCATGCGTCTACGATCTAAACATAGTGTGCTAGCTTGTTATCATTCCATTATACCTCATATTTGCCCAGAACTCCCCTCCCATCAGAAAAAAGCACAACAATACCAGGTAAAACACCCTATGCTTCTTACGAATGTACTTGTTAAAAATAGTAAAGCTCTTGATAAACTTGGCATTTCCGGAGCCTACTGCCCCGGTCGAATGCATGCCAAAGTATTTTCTAACAAAGGGGTTAATACATTAGGTTATCAACCTGATTACGAAAAAGAGGAGGCCGTACCATTGATGTTTTGGGGAATGATGGAACCACCTGCTCGAGATGTTCATATTCACGATCAGCTTAGGGGAGCAAGAATGATACTTTTACAAAAGAAATTCGAAGACTTTGAAAGAGAGGTAAGAACGGTGCTCGATGGTTTATTAGGGCCTGGAGGGTTTAATGTAGCGGAGGACATTTTGGCAATAACGGTAAATAGATGGCCTCATGGTTATTCTTATGGCTACCTCGACCTTTGGGATGAAAAGTATAAAGCAGGGGAAGCTCCTCATGAAATAGCACGGCAACTAATCGGGAATATAAGTATTGCTAATTGTGATGCCGCTGCTTCAGCATATAGTCAGTCAGCGATAGAAGAAGCTTTTAGAGCTGTAAATGAACTGAAATAAAACGGTGCCCAATAATACCTTTACTGGGTGTGGCCAAAAAGAAGCCAGCGGAGTCTTAACCAAGACACGAGGCATTGTCAACGTACTTATTTCGGGTAATACTTCCGAATCCATAAAAAGGTAGTATTTGATTGCTTAATATTTTACTGAAAGGGAAAAAGGATTCTTCAATATTGATTGTAAATAATTCCACCATCTATTCTTTCCGATTGGAAATTTCCCAATGGGCAGTCAGAGAATTAGAGATCTATGATAGCTAAGCTTATTTAACCGATATTAATGGATAACTATAAGTGCTAGAACGTTTTTTGAGCATTCACTCCTAGGTTTGCAATTGGGATATAGCTGTATGTCCGGAATTTTTGTCGGGATAGCTAACGATCACAAGGCCTTGGATGTGCTAAAATTGAAGAAAAAGAATAGCGTTTAGCGGAAAAATGGGTACTGAAAATCAATCAGTTGTGAGCGGTAGTCAGAATTATAACCAACCAATAACTAATGATAAAATTCTTTAGGAAAATTCGACAAGAATTACTTTCAAAAGGTAAAACTGGAAAGTATTTAAAATATGCTATTGGAGAAATTTTACTGGTAGTTATTGGAATTTTGATTGCTTTGGGAATAAATAACTGGAATCAAAAGCAAATTGAAATTAAAAAAGAACGCACGGCTTTAAATAATCTAATTCTGGATTTAGAAGAGCAGTCTGAAATTTTAGAAGAGTATATTGCCGGGGAAAACGAATTCTATAAATCCGGACTTTATTTATCCGAACATTATGCCAGAAACAAAGCATTTCAGATAAACGACACCCTCCTCTCAAAATTGAATCTTTTAGGGGCAAGAATAACCTTTAATCCAATCAAGACTACTTTTAGTGAATTGGTATCAACTGGGAATATAGGACTTATTAGGAATGAAAAACTTAAAAGAAGAATAATGAGGTTTTTCAATGAATTAGAAAGAATATCCGAAATAAGCTCAAACAACAATACCAATCTTATTGACGGTCTCTATAATCCTTTGTTGTTCGAATCAACAGTTTTTATACATAAATACGAATATAAATCAAACTACGTAAATCGAGTATTTAAGAACCTAGGCACAGCTCAAAGTAGAATATTCAAACCAGAATCATTAAAAAACTTGTATGCTGCTTCAGGAGATAACATGAAAACACCAGAAAAGGCGCTAAAATTATTTAATCTTATACAGATTAGAACTCAAATGGCAAGGGGACAAGTAACGAGTTACGCCGAGTTACAGGAAGAAATAGAAGAATTGGTTAATGCGATAAAATTAGAACTATAAAATATAACGAAAGCACAACAACGTACACCAGAACCGGTCGTACGGCAGATGGACTAACCCTTATATACTATATTGAAGGTTAGGAAGCTTTTAGTGAGATTGAATATTCAGGGGTATTTAAAGTTGAAAAACAATGGAAATTTATAGCGATAATATAAAAGCGTATGATGTCAAATTACTGGTGCTAAGTAAGGTGTTAAAACGGATCTCCTTTCTTCGGTTATTTATTTTTGTCCTTTCAGGTATCATTTTTATATACTTGATTAGTACCAAATCATTTACGCTCTTTTTTATTGCGCTTCCTATTTCAATGATATGTTTTGGGTTTGTGCTTAATCAGCATAGTAGGATCGCTTACTTGAGGAAACATAGCTCCTTTTTGAAAAAAATAAATGAATCCGAAATTCTAAGAGAAAAATGTGATCTGAAGTCATTTGATACCGGAGATAAGTTTATTAATCACAATCACCCATACACCTCTGATTTAGATATTTTCGGACAACATTCCATTTTTCAATTGCTTAATCGAACCACGACAGAGTCAGGGATGATACTCTTATCAGAGTGGCTGTCTGAACCGGCAGCTAATGATGAAATACAGGACCGACAAGAAGCCATAAAAGAATTATCTCAAAAATTAGATTGGAGGCAAGACTTTGAGGCCTCAGGCATGCACTTTAAAAATGGAAAAAGTGCTTATTATAAATTGTTAGATTGGGTAGAAGCACCGGTCGTTTTACTCAAAAATCGACCAATATATATAGCCGCTGCAATAATCCTTCCGGTTCTATTTTTGCTTAGTTTTTACTTCTTTTTTATTAGCCTGGATTCCCTAAAGTGGCTTATTTATTTACCGATCATGGTTATAGTTGTGCTTATCACTTCTATGATTTTAAGAAAGGTGGATTCCTTGGCGGAGCGTATCGTTGAAACCTCAACGAATAACCTTAAAACTTTAAGAGCTTATCAGGCACTTCTCAAAAAAATTGAAAGTGAAAGTTTCAAGGCAAAAAAATTAAGCGAATTACAATCCATATTAATACATGGAGAATATTCAGCAAGCAATGAAATTGATAGGATCTGCAAAATATTAGATTTTTCACATCAGAGAAGCATTAAAGGGCAACCCTTGGGTGGAAATGCTTTTTATTCGCTATTAAACCAATTCTTCCTATTGGATATTTACTTGATTCTCGGGACAGAAAAATGGAAATCAAAGAATAAAGCGTTTTTAAAACTATGGTCTAGTATTGCAAGTGAATTTGAAGTAATAAATAGCCTTGCAGGTTTTTGCAGTTTAAACCCATCCTATACCTTTCCAGAGATAACAGAAAAGAAAAACTACCTACATTTTGAGTCTTTGGGACATCCCATAATAAATTCCAATAAACGGGTATGTAATAACTTTCAATCTGAAGGACAAGGGGATGTTGTGCTGATTACCGGCTCTAATATGGGCGGGAAAAGTACTTTTCTAAGAACTGTTGGCGTAAACCTGGTATTAGCATTAGCCGGTGCACCTTGTTGTGCAAAATATGGGCAGGTTTCGAACCTGAAATTATTTACGAGTATGAGAACCCAGGATAATTTGAAGGAAGGAATTTCTTCTTTTTATGCAGAGTTAGGTAGGATAGAAAAAATGCTGGAACTGATTGTTAATAACGACAATGTATTTTTTCTTTTAGATGAGATATTTAAGGGGACAAACTCAGAAGATAGGCACAAAGGAGGTTTCTCATTGATTAATCAAATAAGCAAGCTGAATACATCAGGAATCATCGCAACACACGATATCGAGTTGGCTAAGCTATCAGAAAATAAAAAGTTAGTTACTAATTATAGTTTCAATAGTGAGATTAAAGATAATTCAATGAGTTTCAGCTATGAACTTCATCCCAGTATCTGTAGTGATTTTAACGCCACTGAACTCATGAAAAACATTGGAATTGAAATTATTTCTGATGTTTCAAAAAGTGAAATCGAATAAAAATACGGCAGATAATAAAAGT
>Ga0316204_10006872_pt1 | contig 17101 bp, 15 predicted proteins | sample 6monrhotite_MG_2_FD_205661 | JGI IMG/M metagenome (GOLD analysis project Ga0316204, IMG submission 205661) | Microbial mat bacterial communities from mineral coupon in-situ incubated in ocean water Damariscotta River, Maine, United States -... | ecosystem: Environmental > Aquatic > Marine >... | reverse complement strand
ATGCGGTCATTGCTGAAAGTACAGCGCAGGCCCAGGCAATCTGGCGATTGCGCGAATCCCTGCCCGAGGCCCAGAAGCCGGAAGGGGCCAGCATCAAACATGACGTCTCGGTCCCCATCAGTGAAATTCCCAGACTGATTGCAGAAGGTACAGAAGCCATAGCGGCCATGATCCCGGGTGTCCGGGAGGTCCCTTTCGGGCATGTTGGGGATGGCAACATTCATTTCAATTTCTCCCGTCCGCTTGATATGGACGATGCCGAATTCATGTCCCGTGCCCATGATGTGCATCACGTGATCCACGACATCGTGCACAAACTGGAAGGATCAATCAGTGCCGAACATGGCCTGGGTCGACACAAGCGCGAAGCCATCAAGCGCTACAAGGACCCTGCCGCACTGGATCTCATGACCGGAATCAAGGACCTGATTGACCCCAACGGCATTATGAACCCCGGAAAAGTCGTATAGTTCCTGTGGGAAAGATTTATGTATGAATGACAAGACAACACGCTGGCCTGTTGTCTGGATTGCCGTCTTTGCAGGCGTGGTTGCAGCCATGCAGGTTGGCAAGGCGCCGCCTGTTCTGAATATCCTGCGGGAAGAATTTGACCTGACCCTGGCCATGGCCGGTTGGGTTCTGTCAATTGTCAGTGTGACCGGTGCCTGCATCGGCATGCTGGCCGGCAGCCTGAGTGATCGCATCGGACATCGACGGACAATCGCGATTTCACTGGGCTTTGTTATTGTCGGAAGCCTGATGGGCGCACTGTCCTATGATATCAGTTTACTGATGCTGTCCAGGGTTCTTGAAAGCGTTGGCTTTGTTGGCGTGGTTGTCAGCGTACCATCCATTTTGATGCGGGTTATTTCTCCCCGCGACCAGCGAATGGTGTTTGGTATCTGGGCCGGATACATGCCTTTTGGCATGGCCATCATGATGGCAGGAACGCCACTTCTTCTGTCGCTGACAGATTGGCGCGGCATCTGGCATTTCAATGTGATCGTTGCCGGTTTGCTGCTGGTTCTGTTCCTGGTCATGACCCCGGGCCTTGGCAGGGTAAAAACACAGGCTGAACGCCCTGCCTTTTCAGCTTCTATTACCCGGGTACTGGCTGTTCCGGGTCCGTGGCTGCTGGCCGGGTGTTTCATGGCCTATGCCGCGCAGTGGGCGGGAATGATGGCCTGGCTGCCGACTTTTCTGAATGAAATTTCCGGGAACAATCTGTCGCTCGCAGCTCTGCTGACGGCACTGGTGGTCGCCGTCAATGTCCCGGGTAATCTTCTGGGTGGCTGGTTGCTTCACCGGGGTTATACACGCTGGCATCTGGTCGCAGCAGGCAGCCTTTGCATGGCCTTCAGTGGTTATGCTGTCTTTGCCGAGGGAATCGATGGCAGCCTGCGAGTGGCCCTTGCTGTTTTCTTTTCTTTTTCCGGCGGATTGCTACCAACAACCCTGCTCTCGGGCGCGATACTTCACAGCCCGGAACCATCTCTGACTGCGACAACAAATGGCGTGATCATCAATGGTGCCAACACCGGCACATTGCTGGGCCCGCCAGCCCTTGGCGCCTTGGTGGGCGCGATGGGTGGGTGGCAGGCATCCGGTCTGGCCATTGCCATCGGCGGCGGACTTTCCCTGGCATTTGCCATCGCTCTGGGTATTGTTGAGCGACGCCTGCAGACCACAGCAGACTGAATAACAAGCAAGGAAGCGGACAAGTAATAATGGCTGATATGTATTTCGATGATTTCAAGGTCGGATTAAATTTCCGCACCCATGGCAAAACCGTCAGCGAAGCGGAAATCCTGCAGTTCGCCATGGTCTATGACCCGCAGCCGCTGCACATGAATGCAGAAACTGCCAAAGACGGAATTCACGGCGGTCTGATTTCCAGTGGCTTTCAGACCATCTCACTGAGTTTCAGTCTGTTTTTCCGGTTGGGCATTCTGGACGCCGCAAATCTCGGCTCTCCCGGCTTTGATGAACTTCGCTGGCTGAAACCGGTGCGCCCCGGAGATACGATCTGGATGGAAGCTGAAGTTACGGAAGTAAAACCTTCGCGGTCAAAACCGGATCGTGGAGTGATCTTTATGGATCACCGGACCGTCAACCAGAATGATGAAGTGGTCATGACGGTAAAATGCATGCATATGCTGCGCCGCCGCCCGGAAGAGAATTCCTGACCCGAAAACCGGACTAATAGATGGCAACCGAAAAGACCTTCACGGCCTCGGCGACGCCCTTCAGTTCCATCTCACCCATTTCTTCAAACTTGGCTGTACTGCCAGCAGCCAGTTCGCGAACCAGGTTGGAAACGGCGATACCACCGTCTTCGGCCTTGTCACACAGCCGGGCCGAAATTTGCACGGTTGTGCCAAACAGATCGCCATCCTCAGCAATGGGCGTTCCGGCATTCACGCCGATACGTATCTGCAGCGGGATTTCTGAATCCCCCTTGTTGAACTCATCGATGCCTCGCATCATCACCCGTGAAGCCTCAACAGAATTGGCGACACTTTTGAACGACGCCATGATGCCGTCACCGGTGTGCTTGACCTCGACCCCGGCGAAGTTTCGCAAGGCCTCGCGCACAACTTTGTTGTGAGCCCGGACAATTTTCTGCATGGCGTCATCGCCGAAGTCCTGGGTCAATTTGGTTGAACCAACAATATCGGTAAACATCACGGCAATGGGGGCACCGCCTTCGGCCTTGTTATCCGGCTGACTCCAGGTCTCCAGCGCCTGACCCAGCGCCGAGGCGACATTCATGTTTTCGTCTTCGACAAAACGCTCCATGGCTGTGGCACCGGAACGGAACATGTCGCAGTATTTTGGCTCCAACAAATATTCTTCGTATTTGCTGCCGAACTGACGGGCCATTTTTTTGTCGGTACCCAGAATGGCAACACATTTCTCCAGAACCCCGACGAACTGACCTTTGCTCAGGCCACCGGTCCGGGTCAGAACTTCCGCAGCTCCGGCCAGGAACAGGTGACAACCGAACCGGTTTACGCCATCCAGCCTGAGGCCGTCTTTCATCAAACCGGCCAGCGCACCTTCCAGAAATTTCATCATGTGTACGCGTGTGTCACGCACAACTTCCTTGCTTGCCTTTTCGTCGTCCGGGTCGTCAATTTCTTCTTCGGCCGGCTGCATTTCTTCTTCTGCCGCCTCTTCTTCATCAGCTTCGGCTTCAGCGTCTTCTTCAGCAACCTCCTCGCCTTCAGGCGCTTCCGGAACCTCCACTTCAGGCTCAAAAGACTGTTCCGGGACCTTGATTTCTTCCTGCTGTTTCGGGGCTGGTGCGCCAGGTGCAGCGGCACTGGCGGCGTCGGCAGGTGCGGCTCCGGCACCGTTGTCGCCACTGGTCAGCCATTCCTTGAGCATCAGGCGCTCGATGGGGGAAATGAAAATAAAGGCGAGCGAAATGAACGAAAACAGGAAAGATCCAACAAAAATAATGATGGTTTGCGCCTGCATACTCATGACTGTTGTTCCACCTGATTCATCGCAATACCTGCCTCTGGATAGGGATCGGCGTCTGCCACCCTAACCAATAACCCCCTCTGTTGAGAAGTAAGTCATCAATAACGCAACACCGAGGCTGACCGCAGTAATCAGCATGATCTTCAAAAAGATGGTGCCGATCGGAGACTTTCCGGATGGTCTGGCCTTCTTTTTTGCCTTTTTGGGTTTTCTGGCAGGCAACGGTTCATCATAGTCCATGGAATCCAGATCGAATTCCATTTCCGAAAAATCCATCCCCCCGCCGACATCCACTTCCATGTCAGCAAAACTGCCCGATGGCTCATGTGCCGAAATTGATTCGGTAGAGAATACCGTTGCATCAATGGTCGAATTGGTCGAGGAGTCATAAGTCTCCTTGATGACCTTCACGGCTGTAACATTGGGATTGCTGTGCATCGACTTGGCATCTTCGATTGCCACCTCGCGTTCCATATTGGAATACCGCGATTCAATCGTCCACCGTCCGCCTTCCAGCACATAGACTTCGTAGGTGATCTCAGCCAAATTTTCCCCTCCGGAAAACAATCCGGTCATCCCGCCTCAACCAAGGAGGTACTGGTAACTATATGATATCGCTTCCAGGTTACCTTACCTGTCAAGCCTAACAGGATATTCACCACTTCGCACTGTATTTGCAACCTTTTGCCAAACATGAGTGATAATCATTTCAATATTTTCATGGTCGTAGGCAAAACAATCGCCTAATATGCATTATTGTTTGATAGGCAAACAATGTGGACTGGCGAAACCCCGCTTTCCAACACCACCCAAATCAGTGAGGAACCAAAGCGTCGATGGAACGGTCGTTTAAAAAAGAAGTTCAGTCCCTGCGACTGGGAGAAGGCGATACTTTTCATGGCGAAGGTATTCTGGCCGTGACAAAGGGATTGTTGCAGTCAGGTGTGAGCTATGTGGGTGGCTATCAGGGCGCACCGATTTCTCACCTGATGGACGTGCTGGCTGATGCCCAGGGCATCCTGGATGAACTGGGTGTCCATCTTGAGACCTGCGCCAATGAAGCTGGCGCCGCCGCCATGCTGGGTGCTTCCATCAACTACCCGCTGCGGGGGGCCGTCACCTGGAAAGCCACGGTCGGCACCAACGTTGCCTCTGACGCGTTATCAAATCTGGCTTCTGCGGGGGTCAAGGGTGGTGCCCTGATTGTCGTCGGCGAAGATTACGGCGAAGGCGCTTCAATCATTCAGGAACGCAGCCATGCTTTTGCCATGAAGTCGCAGATATGGTTGCTGGACCCGCGCCCCAACTTGACCACCATCGTGGATATGGTCGAAAAAGGTTTTCAGTTGTCGGAAGCCAGCAATACACCGGTGATGCTGGAATTGCGTATCCGCGCCTGCCATGTGAGCGGCAGTTTTGAAACCAAAGACAATCGCCAGCCTGAATTCTCCCGACGCCACGTTCTGGAAAACCCGGACTTTGATTACGGCAAGATTTGTCTGCCACCATCCACCTATGCCCAGGAAAAACACAAGATCGACGTGCGCCTGCCTGCGGCCCTGGACTTTATCCGCGACCAGCAGTTGAACGAATTTTTCGATGGTGACCAGGATGACGTCGGCATCATCGTCCAGGGCGGACATTACAACGGTGTGGTCCGTGCTCTGCAACAACTGGGCCTGGCCAACATCTTTGGTGAAAGCCGCATTCCGATTTATATCCTCAACGTCACCTATCCGCTGGTGCCGGATGAATTTGTGAGTTTTTGCGCCGGCAAAAAAGCCGTGCTGATTGTAGAAGAAGGACAGCCGGACTTTATCGAACAGGCCGCCCATTCCTATCTGCGCAAAGCCGATATCAACACCACTGTCGTCGGCAAGGATGTACTGCCCATGGCCGGGGAATATGTCGCTTCTGTTCTGCAGGAAGGCATCGCCCGTTTTATCGAAGGCACACAACCGGCTGACATAGATACCGCCAAAGTCATGGCAACCGTAGCCCGGATTTCAGGTTACAAGGCCAGGGCCGCGGAACTGCTGGGTACGCCCGTGCCCCCGCGCCCACCGGGGTTTTGTGTTGGCTGTCCGGAACGTCCGGTCTTCAGCGCCATGAAGCTGGTGGAACAGGATACCGGGCCTTTCCATATTTCTGCCGATATCGGCTGCCATACCTTTTCGACGCTGCCGCCTTTTAACATGGGCAACACTGTCCTGGGCTATGGCCTGGGTCTGGCATCCTCCACCGGTGTAGCCCCCAACTTTGGCAACCGGGTTGTCAGTATCATGGGCGACGGCGGGTTCTGGCATAACGGCCTGACCAGTGGCGTCGCCAATGCCGTCTTTAACAAAGACGACTCCGTACTGATGATCTTCAACAACGGCTATACCTCGGCGACCGGCGCCCAGCACATCCCGTCCACCGGGACCAACGCCCGGCTGGAACCAACCGGCCAGGATATCGTGTCAGCCCTGAAAGGTGTCGGTGTACAGTGGATCAAACGCGTGCGCACCTATCATGTCAGCGAAATGCGCAAAACCCTGAGCGATGCCATGACCACAAAGGAAGGTGGCCTGAAAGTTATCATTGCTGACGGGGAATGCATGCTGGCCGTCCAGCGCAAGAAGAAACCGGTCAATCGCAAGGCGCTTGCCGATGGTGAACGCCTGGTGCGCTCACGTTTTGGCGTTGATGAAGCCTGCTGTACCGGCGACCACAGTTGCGTGCGCCTGTCAGGCTGCCCGTCCCTGACCATCAAAAGCAGTGGTGATCCCCTGAAAACTGATCCGGTAGCCAGTGTTGACGAAAGCTGCGTGGCGTGTGGTCTGTGTGGAGAAAATGCCCATGCAGCGACACTGTGCCCGTCCTTCTATCGGGCTGACGTCGTGCAGAACCCGACCGGCTTCGACCTGATGGTAGAACGCTGGCGTCGCCGCTTCATCGGCTGGCTTGGCGGCAATCCCTCTGCTTCCACAGGAGAAGCAGCATGAGCATCATCGAGCAAAATACACCATCGGTTTCAGATCCGGTTGGCACAGCCACGGACCTGCCTGAAGCGCCTGTCAGCATCCTGATTGCAGCCCTCGGCGGTGAAGGTGGCGGTGTGTTGACGGACTGGGTTGTCACAGCGGCGGGACGCGAAGGCTTTGTGGTTCAAAGTACGTCCATTCCCGGTCTGGCCCAGCGCACAGGTGCCACGACTTACTTTGTTGAAATCTTTCCCATGCAAGCCGCTGATCTGAAAGGCCGCCAGCCCGTGCTGACCTTGCTACCCAACCCGGGTGACATCGACATCATGGTTGCCTCCGAATTGCTGGAGGCCGGACGGGCGGTGCAAAACGGCTTTATCACACCAGACAAAACCACCTTGATTGCCTCCACTCACCGGATCTATGCGACCGTTGAGAAGGCCGCCATGGGTGACGGGCGAACCGATACAAAACGGATCATCGCTGCTGCCGGAGAAATGGCCCGCGAGGCTATCATGTTTGACATGGGAAAAATTGCCTCGGAGTCCGGCAGTGTCATTAATTCCGTGTTGCTGGGCGCCATGTGCGGATCCGGGCGTTTGCCCATGAGCCGCGACACCCTTGAAGGCGTTATCAGGGATGGCGGCATTGCTGTTGAAAACAATCTCCAGGGTTTTGCCGCCGGCTTTGATCTGGCCAGTGCCAAAACCAGCGATGATGTTTCGGCGGAAGCAAAAACAGCCTGGCAGGCCGCGACGTTATCGCCGGGAGCCCTGGCCGAACGTGTGGACCGGGAATACCCCGGCCCGGCCCTGGCCATGGTCAACGAAGCCGTTGCCCGACTGATTGAATATCAGGACACAACATATGCCGGGCTGTTTCTGGACAGACTGGACCCGGTCCGGGAACTGGATGCCGCCAACGGCGGTGAAGCCAGTAGCTTTGAGATCACAATTGAAGCCGCCCGCGCGTTGGCACACTGGATGGCCTATGAGGATGTCATCCGTGTTGCCGATCTGAAAACACGACCGGAACGCCTGCAGCGTATTCGCACCGAGCTCAAAGCCGGATCAAATGAGCCTGTCGTCATCATTGATTTCCTCAAACCCGGCCTTGAGGAATTTTGTTCAATCCTGCCCGGATTTATCGCCCGGCCCTTGTTGGGTTGGGCCACACGCGCCAATAAACTCGACAGCTTCAACATCGGCCTGCACATCACTACCAGCGGCATCCTGGGGTTCAGCCTGTTGCGTTTCACGGCCAAGCTAAAAGGCCTGCGCCGTATGGGCCACAGGTACGCCAGCGAACAGGCCCTTATTGAACGCTGGTTATCGGCAACCAGAACAGCTCTGGAGCTTGATCGCCAAACGGGACTGGAAATCATCGACTGTGCCCGCCTGGTCAAGGGCTATGGTGAAACCCACCGGCGCGGCAGCGGCAATCTGACACGGATTCTGGCAGAACTTGTTGAACCGGCTCTGGCCAGCGGGCAAACAGGCCGTGCCGGGGAAATTGCACAAGCCAAGGCAGCAGCCCTGGCGGATTCCAGTTGTGCCGAACTTGATTCAACCATGACAAAATTGTTGCAATAGACGCCTGTCAGGCAACTAACGCGGGGGAGAAAAATTTTGGGTGAGAAACAATTCAGGGATCGGCCTTTTTCTCTTGGCCCTTACCCTTTGGAACTATTATCCCATGATGCTTCCCTGGCCGACCAGGAAGCAGCGATGCCGCCGCTGGAAAGCCCGCATGTGTTCAGCACCGGCAGTAATTCCCTGGCCAGTGCCCTGCACGAATATGTTGACCATCTGAAACCGTTCTTTTCCGGTGAGACGGCCCCCAGGGGGGCCGTGCCCGACGATGCCGGACTGCGCACGGCTGATGTCAAAGGTGCCTGTTACTTTCTGGATGCCGATGGCGTCGGCATCTGCCGGATGCCTGACAACGCCTGGATCGGGCAACCGGTTCCAGGTCACACACATGCTGTTGTATTTGTGATCGAACATGCCCGGGTTGCAGAACCCGGAAACCTGGCCAGAGAATGGATCGAAGGTTGTCAGGAGCAAAACGCTGTCCTGTCTGCCACTGAAATAGCGGCTGTTGTCTCCGGCCATATCAGGGCACTGGGCTTTGACGCCCTGGGACATGCGCCTGGAAATTCCAGTGTCGATGCTGAACGTCTGGCGGTGATGTCCGGGCTTGTGGTGCGGACCCGCGAAGGTCTGCGCCACCCTTATTTTGGCAAGGACCTTTCCATTGGCGTCATCACCACGTCCTATGAGTTAGCATGCGATACGGCCTTGAGCCCCAAGTCACTGAACGAATTCCGCTTTGGCTTCTGGGCCGGTATGCACGGCGGGCTGTCCGGGCGCGAACGTTCGCGACAGGCCAAAAGACGGACCGACCTGGGCAAATACCCCATGGAAACCGTCACCCGGGTCGATCGTCCGACAACCCTTATTCTGGACGATGAGGTCCCCCGTATTCCCAAGCGCGCCTCCATGTTTGACCGTGCCCTCAGGGGTGACCTTGGCGAAAAAACGGTGCGGGAGCGCAATCGCTTTGCCCTTAAAAGCCCGTTCGGGGCCGGACTGGTCGGGCCCATCGGGGCATTGCATCCCTTGCAGGACAAGGAAGCAGACGACGCAGATACCGGTGCTTACCAGGATCCGGTTGCCAACGCCAAGGCGATCAAATCCCTCTCTTATTTTCTGGGGGCCGACATCACAGGTATATGTGAGGTTCCGGACTTTGCCTGGTATTCACACAAGGGAGACGGGACCGAGATCAAGCCCTACAACAAGTACGCTGTGATCATGCAGATTGATCAGGGGTACGAGACTATGGAAGGAGCCAGCGGCGACGACTGGATATCCGGATCACAATCCATGCGGGCCTATCTGCGCGGCGCGGAAATTGCCGGTGTTATGGCAAGACACTTGCGAAGCCTGGGCTTTTCTTCTGTACCGCAAACCAACACCAATTCGGAAGTCCTGCAATTACCCCTGTCACTTCTGGCGGGTCTGGGGGAGATGAGCCGCATCGGAGAACTGGTTTTGAACCCGTTTGTCGGACCGCGCCTGAAAACCGTGGTCATGACCACCGATATGCCTTTGGCCGTGGACAAGCCCATTGATTTCGGGCTGCAGTATTTTTGTGAAAACTGTTACAAATGTGCCCGCGAATGCCCCTGCGATGCCATCCCCTGGGGCGACAAAATCATGTTCAATGGTTATGAATTGTGGAAGCCGGACGTTGAGCGCTGTGCCCGGTACCGGCTGACAAACCGCAAGGGATCAGCCTGCGGTCGTTGCATGAAAACCTGCCCCCTCAACAAGGTCGTAACTGCTGACGGCTCACTTCTGACACGCATTGCCAGTTGGTGCGGCGTGCATCTTAAATGGGCCAAACCCCTGATGGTGCCCATCGCAACCTGGTTTGATGATTATCAAGGGCATGGACGCCGGGTACTGTCAAAAAAATGGTGGCTGGATCTGGAAGTTGTTGACGGTGTGTGCGTTGAACCATTTGGCGCCAACCAGCATGAAATCGATGTCGACAAGGTCATTGACCCCGCCAAACAGAAAATGGCGACCTATTCTGCCAATCTGTATCCGCCCCCCAATGCTACCGAGCCGGTGCCGGTGAATCGCAAGGCGGCCCTGGCTGCAACGGCACAACTTGAGACAGTTGAAGAAGCCCGGTTACGCAATGCGAAGGGCGACCCCCGTCCCGCACATTACATACCAACGTCCCCCCTGTAGATTTCACTAGGTTGGGCGATTCCTGTTAGCAAGTTTCAGGAAAGAAACGTATGTTTGACGTGCCGGTCAGGGATTTCAGGCATTGAGAGCGCGACACGGAAGCGTCCATGTCAACTCTTGGGGGAGTTCCGAAATCCACCAAATGGAGCCTTCAATCGTGTCTTTGCAAACAAAGTTTTTTTATTGGGGGAGTTCCTGAATGTTACCGGCCATGGTTCCACAAACCCGGAAAACAGTTCTGGCAGTTGACGACGACTGGTCGACAGTTGCTTTTCTGAAAATGCTGGTCGACCAGATGGGTCACGATTTTGTCGGGCTGCATTCCGGGGAGGACTGTCTTGAACAGATCGACAAAATCAAGCCGGACCTGGTCATACTTGATGTGAATATGCCGGGGATCGATGGCTACGAAACCTGCCGGCGGGTTCGTTCGGAACACAGCGACATTGCTGTCCCGGTGCTGTTTCTGACGGGCGGTGGCTCCCGTTTCGGCTTGTCCGATGCGATCCTGGCTGGCGGCACGGAATATCTCGCCAAACCCATTGACGCCGAAACGCTGATCAAGCGGGTAGAATACTGGTTCTCGCTGGTCTGAGAGTTCCGGACGAGCGGTGCTTTAGTGGCGGATCAAGCCGTATTCCTTGAGTTCGTCTCCGGCCAGCCAGTCTTGATCCAGATCCAGTTTCAGATCATTTTCGATATCCGACAATGCCTGGACACCATCACGGAACCTGCTTTCACGGCTGAAACCGGAACCGGCAACATCGTCAAATTCCGCGGCGAGGAAATCACGATAGTCCGATGAACTGTTGAACGTTACCTTCATAACACGTCTCCTTTTTGCTCAAGGCCCAAATTCAATATTTGCTCATATGCTTTTGAAGAAGACATTGCATCACGCATGCCAGTTTTAAGGCATGACTGAAAAATTCGTCCAGGCAACTGTTTTAAAAATGTTTTTTCCAAACCAGGAACAAATGACAGAGACCGGAAAATATTGCGTTTCAACGAAAATGGCACAAATTGCCCACCAGAACGTTTCCGGCACTAACGGAAACGCAGGTTTTCCTGTAAGCCGAGGTGACGCTAAATATAGGAGCAGAAGCGATTCCGTTTAAACCGGAATCGCCCTGGAAGGGGACAGATGGAACAATTCCGGAAATGACCTGTTGAAAAAAATACCCTATACTTCCAAACCATGAATACCCGGTCAGAGCCACTTCAGGCTGCCCCCTTCCTGCCACAGGACATCACCGACAATCTCTATGCCAGAACAGGCAAATTACCTGTATGGCGGACGATTGCCCGGGCCTGGGCTATTGTTTTCCGACGTCTGGATATCTTTGTAGCGCTGGCGGCGATCCCCATGGCACTGACCTGGCTGGTGCAGATGGTCGGCGCGGACCTGGTCGCAAGCTGGAACCTGCCTGACCGCCTGCGCATCGTCATTGAAGAGCCGTTTCGCTGGATATTCTGGACTGTGTTCTCTGTCGCCTGGCATCGTTATGCCTTGCTGGGACAGCGTGATTCAAAACGCATTTTCCAGTTTCAACTGGGCGCACGAGAGGCCAGATTTATGGCCTATGCTGCTGTGCTGGCCATCCCGCTCCTGCTGGCCCGGGTACCGTTGCTGTATTATGGAGATCGGGTACCGGATTTACCGACCCCTTATCTGGCTCTGGTTCTGCTCCTGGTGCTCATCGGCATTACGGTGGGCATCCGCTTTTCCTTTGTGTTTCCTTCCGTATCGGTAGAGCGCCGAACCGGCCTGAAACAGTCATGGGGAGAAACCAGGGGATCGGGCTGGCGCATCTTTTTTGCGTCGTTTCTGGCCTCAATCCCACTGGGCGTTGCTGACCGGCTGGCGCGCGAGCTGGTCATGATGATGGAACCCATTGTCGCCCGAACAGGTCAAAGCGCCTGGGAAAATCCGCTGGGCCAATGGATGATCGGCTTGTCCATTGCCCAGTTGATCCTGACCTTCTTTTTTACGGCTGTTCTGGTGTCCGTTTTATGTATCGCCTTTCGGCGTCAAACCGACTGGGAGCCGCCTGACACCGAAACGACGGACTGACAAAGTGTTTCAGGCCCTTAAACAACCTCACCATATTTAACAACAAGGCGCAGGTTGGCTTTGTCTGAAGCCATGGTGATATCTTCAACCGGATTGCCGTTAACCACCAGCATATCGGCAAAGGCACCTTCCTTGATCCGGCCCCGCGATGTATCGCGAACCAGATCGGCGGCATTGCCTGTTGTTGAAATCAGGGCGTCTTTGGCACTGATGCCAACTTCGGTCATATATTTCAATTCCAGGGCGTTGTCGCCGTGCGTGTTGAACGGTGTTCCTGCATCCGTCCCCATGGCAATCTTGCCGCCGGCTTCATAGTACATCCGGACGGATTGCTGATGGCGGTCGGCCACGCGAAGTGATTTTTCAACGGCGTAGGCGGGAATGCCGTTGTCTTTGTTGGCGATGATATTTTTTACCGCCGCCAGAGTGGGCACCAGGAATGTGCCACTTTCCTTCATTTCCTCGATGCAACGTTCATCCATGAATATTCCATGTTCAATGGAATCAATTCCACCACGAACCGCATTGAGAATACCGTCGCGCCCCTGGGCATGACTGGCAGTATGTTTGTGAAAACGATGGGCTTCGTGAATTCCGGCTGCCATTTCTTCAGGGCTGTAATGGGCGTCCTCAGGGTTCACACCTTTAGTCATTACACCACCCGTTGCCATGATCTTGACGAAATCGGATCCGGCGTGAACCTGTTCCCGAACCGCCTTGATAACGTCATCACAACCATCAGCGATACGCCCCCAGCGATTGCCATGTCCACCGGTCATGCAGATCATACGGCCGGCCGCATGAATGGTTGGCCCCTGGAATGTACGTTTGTTACAGGCATCGCGCACGGCAAATTCAAGATAGTCCTTGCCACCGCAGTCACGAACAGATGTAAAACCTGCCTTCAGGTTAATCTGCGCCCGTTCCAGCGCGCCCATGGTAATGGCCGCATCTGACAGTTTGCCCATGACCGTACCGGGATCGCCTGAGGCATCCATGCACAAATGTACATGGCAATCGAACATACCAGGCATCAGGGTGCCACCTGTAGTATCAACCCGGTCACCATCATAGCCGTCGAATTCACCAATGGCGGCGATACGGGCGACGCTGTCGCCTTCGACCAGAACGCCCTGGCCCTCAGAAATGTTGCCGTCACCGTCAAAGACCAGACCGCCGGAATAAAGTGTGCTCATTTAAAAAATCTCCAGTAAAAAATTTCTGATGGTCAGCCCAGGTTCCCGGCTGCCAGTTCACCGTATTTCAGCACGGCGCGATGATTTGTTTTATCGGCCACCATGTTGATATCTGAAGTCGGATCGCCATTGACGATCAGGATATCCGCAAAGAGGCCTTCCTTGATCCGGCCGCGTTCGGCGTCCCGGACCAAATCAGCTGAATTGCCTGTCGAAGCCTGCAAGGCATCGATCGGCGCCACGCCGGCTTCGACCATAAAGGCCAGCTCCATGGCATTGTTACCATGGGTATTAAACGGTGTGCCGGTATCTGTGCCCATGGCCATCTTGCCGCCTGCATCGTAGTACATTTTTATGGACGCAAGGTGGTGACTGGAAACGCGTTTGGTTTTTTCGATGACATAGTCCGGCACGCTGTCCGCATTCTCCAGAATATGGCGGGGTGCCGCCAAAGTCGGTACCAGCCAGGTTCCGTTTTCCTTCATTTCCTCGACACAACGGTCATCCATGAAAATACCATGTTCGATGGAATCAACCCCACCACGCACGGCGTTCAGAATACCATCGCGCCCCTGGGCGTGACTGGCTGTGTGTTTGTGGAAACGATGGGCTTCATGGATGCCGGCAGCCATTTCTTCAGGGCTGTAATGGGCATCCTCAGGATTTACACCCGGCGTGCCAACCCCGCCGGTGGCCATGATCTTGACGCAATCACAACCAGCATGGATCTGTTCACGCACCGCCTTGATAACCTCATCCGGGCCATCCGCGATCCGCCCCACACGATTGCCATGTCCCCCGGTCATGCAAATCATGCGACCGACTGCATGGATGGTCGGTCCCATAAACTTGCGGGCATTCAGTGCATCCCGTACGGCGAATTCAAGATAATCCTTGCCGCCGCAATCCCGCACAGATGTAACCCCGCCACGCAGGATTGTCTGGGCATTTTCCAGCACCAGCATGGTAATCGTGGCATCAGACATTTTGGCCATGGCGCCGCCTACATCACCGGAGGCGTTCATGCACAGGTGTACATGGCAATCGAATAAACCGGGCAGAACCATGCCACCGGAGGTATCCACACGCTGGCCCTTGAAACCCTCAAAATCCGAGGCCGGGGCAACCCTGGCAATCCGGTCACCTTCGATCAGGACACCCTGATCAGCCAGCACATTGCCGTCGCCATCAAACAGCAGACCACCTGACAAAAGCATTGCCATCACTCACTCCCTGACGTGTTGGTGACTTCAGCCGGTCGACTCAAGCCTGTTTTCTTCGACGCCATGACAGGCGACACGGGTGCCGCCGACATCACGTAGTTCCGGCACTTCCTGTTTGCAACGATCATTGGCGAACGGGCAACGCGGATGAAAAGTACAGCCACTTGGCGGGTTGATCGGACTTGGAACTTCCCCGGCAACCGGAATACGCTGGCGTCCTGTCATCTCCAGATCGGGGATAGCATCCAGCAGAAAACGGGAATAGGGATGACGGGGATTGGAGAACAGCTCCTTTGTCTCCGTCAGTTCACAAATCCGTCCCAGATACATCACGCCGATGTTGTCGGAAACATGGTCCACAACAGCAAGATCATGGCTGATAAAAAGATAGGTCAAGCCGAACTCTTCCTGCAGATCCTTCATCAAATTCAGAATCTGTGCCTGCACTGAAACATCAAGTGCGGAAGTTGGTTCATCACAGACCAGGAATTCAGGCTTGCCTGCCAGGGCGCGGGCGATGGAAATACGCTGCCGCTGACCACCGGAAAACTCATGCGGGAACTTCTCCCCGTCTGCCGGAGACAGACCCACCTGGGTCAACATTTCACCGACTCGCTGAACAACGTCTTCCTTGTTGTCGAACATCTTTTTATGGCGAATGGGCTCAGCCACGATGTCCGACACCCGCCAACGCGGGTTCAGGGACGCATAGGGGTCCTGGAAGATCATCTGCATGCGGCCACGCAAATCTGCCTCTTCCTTGCGATCGTTCAGATCGGTCAGATTTACGCCTTCATACTCAATATGGCCGTCGGTCGGTTCATAGAGTCCGACGACAAGACGGGCAACGGTGGATTTGCCACAGCCTGACTCGCCGACCAGTGACAGCGTTTTCCCGCGTTCAATTTCGAAGTCAACTCCATCAACGGCCTTGACGACCTGGCGTCTGCTGCCTTCGATTACCCTGTTGAGAAAAGGTGGGGAGACATCAAAATAGCGCGCTATACCTTTGGCTTTCAGCAGCATGTCACTCATGTGCTGCCCTCGGATTCTGCGCCGGTACCTTGTGGATCAAACTTCCAGCAGGCCACAAACGAATTGCCAACAGGCTCCAGAATGGGTCTTTCCTTCATGCAACGCGGGCCTTTTTCAGTACATCTGGGGTTAAATGCACACCCCGTCGGAATTGCTGTCAATCGGGGCATGGAGCCATCGATCTGGGTCAGACGTTCGGTCTCGTGACCAACTTTGGGGATAGATCCCATCAAACCATGGGTATAAGGATGATTGGCGTTTTTAACCACTTCGGCCACAGGACCGATCTCGGCAATACGCCCCGCATACATAACCGCAACACGGTCTGCCGTTTCGGCAATAACACCCATGTCATGGGTCACCAGCATAACGGCTGTGCCATGTTCCCGACAAAGTTTTTTGATCAGGGTAATAATCTGGGCCTGAATGGAAACATCCAGAGCCGTTGTTGGCTCATCCGCAATAATCAAACGGGGGCCAGCACACAGGGCCAGAGCGATAACAACACGCTGACGCATGCCACCGGAGAACTGATGCGGATAGTGATGAATCCGTTCTTTGGCACTGGGAATTCCGACTTCTTCCAGCAAATCAATTGAACGTTTTTCCGCTTCTTTTTCCGACACGTTCATATGGGTCTGGATTGTCTCAACCAGTTGTTGCCCTACCGTGTAAAGCGGATTGAGACTGGTCAGAGGATCCTGAAAGATCGCCCCGATGTGTCGCCCGCGGATTTTCCGCATTTTCTCGTAGGGCAGATTATCAATGCGCTCCCCTTCAAGCAGGATTTCACCACTTTCAATGCGTCCGGGTGGTTCCAGCAAGCCGATTACAGCGTTACCGGTCATCGATTTACCGGCACCGGATTCGCCCACCACACCCAGAACTTCACCAGGAAAGATTTCCATGGAAACGCCGTCTACGGCAATCAGCGATCCGCGGCGGGTCGGAAACTCAACGCGCAGTTCACGGATTTCAAGCAGAGGCTGTTTTGTATCTGTATTCACGTCTTCTACCTCAGCTTCGGGTTCAAGGCATCACGCAGCCAGTCACCCAGCAAATTCACGGCCAGGATCAATGCTGCCAATGTCGCACCCGGGAAGATCACGATCCACCATTCACCCGAGAACAGAAAGTCCTGACCGATACGGATCAGCGTACCCAGAGATGGCTGGGTCGGCGGCACACCGACACCCAGGAAGCTCAGCGTTGCTTCACTAAGGATGGCAACGGCAAGGCCGATGGTCGCAATAACCAGCACCGGTCCCATGACATTGGGCATGATGTGACGAACCATAATGAACAGGCGGGAGACACCGATTACGCGGGCAGCCTGGACATATTCCTAGTTGCG
>Ga0316204_10006871_pt1 | contig 17105 bp, 15 predicted proteins | sample 6monrhotite_MG_2_FD_205661 | JGI IMG/M metagenome (GOLD analysis project Ga0316204, IMG submission 205661) | Microbial mat bacterial communities from mineral coupon in-situ incubated in ocean water Damariscotta River, Maine, United States -... | ecosystem: Environmental > Aquatic > Marine >... | reverse complement strand
CCAGAAACGGTTATTGCAGAGGTCGCAGGCCAACAATTCGGCCAGTTCAAACCTCTGCTGGCAGACCTTGCAGTAGCCCACCTGTCACCCATTGCCAATGAGATGCACCGTTTGATGGGGGATGTATCCGAGATTGACCGCATCCTTGGGGATGGCGCCAACCGCGCGGCAGAGATTGCCGAGCCAATCTTGGCGGAAGTATTTGATATCGTCGGGTTTGTGCGTAGCAGGTAAGGTCACGACTTTGTTACAAACTTTAGGTTGTTTGTATATAAATTCACATTCGTAACAAGAAAGCGCCTGAAAAAAACCCTACTGCGAAAGCTGTATAGCACCGTTCACACATTAAAGGGTCAAACTATGCGCAAATATTTACAATCCACTTATCTATTCATTATGGGCCTACAAGGTTTTTATGCCTTGGTTCTATTCGTTGTTTTCTGTTTGGGTTTGCCAAACGCAATAGAGCAACAGATGCCTGTCATTCCATCCGCAACAATTGGCATAATCAGCTTTATTGTTGCAATCATGATAATTGTGCCGTCACTTACACCGCACTGGCTTGGAAGGCCCAATAAAAAACGGCACATGTTGCCAGTGTTGATTGTAACCGGACTTTTCCCGTTGCTCTTTGGTGTCTTGGGAATGAATGCCGTAATCATGACCGGTATTGAAGAGCCGTTATCACAAACACTTATTGTAGCGGCCGCTTTGCCTACGATATTTTTAAGTGGCATGCTGTGGTGGGTTGGACTTGTTTTATGTGTATGGCCAGTAGAGGCCACGGATCAAGTAGAAGCCCAAGTGGAAGCCTCGGATCAAGCAACACCGGCAATCATACCAGCGCAGCCAGCCCCTGACGCAAATGTTGAAACACCCGTTGATTTACACGAGCTACGTATGTCAAGAATGGGTGCAACTATCAATTAATCAGTGGCTTGGGTGGAACTCACCCAGCCATCAACTGCTCGTATATTTCGGGGTCTGTCGCCCCTTCCGAGCCGATCACCAATACGCGCGATGTGTCATTCAAGCCCAGCACATCCCGCAGCTGGTCCTGACTGGCACCTGCAATCACAGCCGCAAATCCCGCCACCGCAGACTCGCCTGCAACAATGCTTGGGTCATCGCCCATCGGGCGGCCCGCCAAGCGCATCGCGGGGGCGACGATATTTTCAGGAATAGTCAGAAAATCCGTCGCCTCTTCGCGCAAAATTGCCCACGCCAGCGGTGACGGCTCACCGCATGACAGCCCGGCCATCAGTGTCTCTTCTTCTATTTTCACATTCGTTGCTGCGCCCGCTTTTGCACTTTCAAACAGGCATGCGGCCAATTCCGGCTCAACCACAACCACGCGTGGTGCTTTCACACCCCAATGTTGGCGCAAGCCCGCAACGACGCCTGCTGCAAGCCCGCCAACGCCGCCTTGTAAAAATACATGGGTTGGGGGGGTGTCCAACGCTTGCACGATCTCACGCACCATAACACCGTAACCCGCCATCACATCCGTAGGTGGCTGGGTATATCCGTCCCAAGAAGTATCGGACACGATAAACCAGCCATTGGTATCTGCATCATCGCGGATCTGATCCACAGAGGCATCATAATCTCCGTCAATACGGGTCACAGTCGCGCCCAAATCGCGCATCGCTTGTGCGCGGCCTTCACTGACATCACGGTGAATGTAAATCTGGCAAGGTGCGCCAAACCGACCCGCACCCCATGCCAATGATCGCCCATGATTACCATCGGTTGCAGAGGCCAGCGTGATTTTAGCAATATCATCCGCATAAACACCCGCACGTATATCATCCAGCGATACATCTTTACCAAGACGTTTTGCCAGTTCGCGCCCCAAAATCCGTAATCCTGCATAAGATCCGCCAAGCGCTTTGAAACTACCAAGCCCGAAACGCGGCCCTTCGTCTTTATATAAAATATCACCCAAACCCAGTGATTTTGCCAAGTCCTTCAGATGAAGCAATGGCGTTGGCGCATAGTCTTGCCACGCGGTAATTTCCGTAAATGCTGTTGCATAATCATCCGGGCTAATAGCTGTCTCATACGCGTTACCATCAGCCTTTTCCATCGGGGTGTAGGCTAATTTGGCGGTTGTAAAATCTTCAAACATTCAGGCATCCTTTTTTGGCAAACGCTCGGATACCAGCCGCGCCCAAAAGGCGGCACCCAGTGTTAGAGCATCTTCGTTGAATTCGTAATCAGAGGCATGTAACGGCTGACTATGCGGATAGTCGCACCCATTGCCCAACAATAAAAAACAGCCCGGTATTTCATGGCTTAAACAGCCGAAATCCTCGGAGAATGACATCTGCCCGCGCTCCGGTATCACCTTGTCACTGATACCGCCCGCCGCCTGCATTGCCACTTTCACCTGCTCGGCGGCATTCACGGTTTCCATAAATTCCGTTGCAAACCGCACATCAATCCTGACATCATGGGCCGAGGCAATGCCCTTGGCAATCCGGCGCATCAACCGCTCTATTTCAGCGCGGTCTTGCGCTGTGAACGAGCGTGTATCACCTTTCAACAAAGCATGTCCCGGTAACACATTGCGCTGCCCGTCAGTGATAAATTCCGTCACCGACACAACCGCGCCGGTTGAAGGTGCAAGTTTGCGTGCCACAATGTTTTGCAACGCCTGAACCAACTCCGCGCCAACCAGAATCGCATCGACCCCGACCTGCGGCATAGAAGCATGCCCGCCTTGCCCGAATATTTCGAACTCAAACAGGCTTTCACTGGCACATATCGTACCCGTACGGGATGAAATCTCTCCCAAAGGCGCACCCGGCAGATTGTGTATCCCGTAAACCTCTTCCGGTTGGAATTGGGATATCAACCCGTCCTTTATCATCGCTTTCGCGCCAAGCCCGTGTTCCTCATTGGGTTGAAACAGAAAAAGCACAGTACCGGTGAAAGGCAGGTTTTCAGCCAGATACTTGGCCGCGCCCAGCAACATCGTTGTATGTCCGTCATGTCCGCAAGCATGCATCTTGCCGCTGGATTTTGATGGATAATCATGTGTGCTGGTCTCTATAATCGGCAAAGCATCCATGTCCGCGCGCAGCATCACCGTGCGATTGCCGCCACCATTACGCAGCACCCCGACAACACCAGTGCCACCGATACCTTCGTGCACCTCAACACCGAAACTGCGCAAAGCTTCCGCCACCTTTCCCGCAGTACGGGTTTCTTCAAAACCAAGCTCTGGATGTTGATGCAGGTCGCGGCGAAAATCCACCATCATCTGGCGCAGCGGTTGCAAGGACACTTCGGTGATTTCAGGCATTCTAATACTTCGGATTAAAGTTCACACAATATCCGCATTATAGAATAAATCTCAAAAGTAAATCATTTACCGCCCAACGGATACATAATCAAAACCGGCCTCTTTCGCCTCAATGGGATCGTAAATATTGCGCAGATCAGCCATTTTAGGGTCTTTCATCACACTGGCCAAACGTATTAAATCAAGCGCACGAAATTCGTTCCATTCCGTCAGAATTACAATTGCTTCTGCTCCTGCTGCCGCCTCATACGGATCATCGGCCCAAGTGACAGAAGGTAACAATTCTTCACCCTCTTTGCGCCCTTGTGGATCAACCACATGCACATCAGCGCCTGCACCAACCAATGCGGGTACAATCGTCAATGATGGACTGTCGCGCATGTCATCCGTGTTGGGTTTGAATGTAACGCCAAGTATTGCTACTTTTTTGCCCTTAACCTTGTCGTCGCACAGATACATGATCTTATCTGTCATTTGCCGTTTGCGATCATCATTTATATCGATAACTTGTTCAATGATTTTGATCGGACTTGCATGTTCCTGCCCGATGCGTGCTAATGCTTTGGTGTCTTTCGGGAAACACGAACCACCATAGCCCGGCCCTGCGTGCAGAAATTTACCACCAATACGGTTATCCATTCCCATGCCCTTGGCCACTGATTGAATATTTGCACCGACCTTTTCGCAGAGATTTGCGATTTCATTGATAAAGGTGATCTTGGTCGCCAAAAACGCATTGGCGGCATATTTAATCATCTCGGCGCTTTCCAGATCGGTATAAACAATCGGGGCTTCACGCAATGCAAGCGGTCGGTAAATTTTTGCCATAACATCACGCGTACGCTCGTTTTCGATACCGACCACAACACGGTCAGGACGCATAAAATCCTCAATGGCAGCACCTTCACGCAGGAACTCTGGATTCGAGGATATATCAAAATCCGCATCTGGATTTTCCGCACGAATTATCCGCTCAACTTCACGATTGGTGCCCACAGGCACGGTCGACTTCGTGACAATGACCGTATAGCCCTTCAACGCATGTGCAATTTCACGCGCAGCATCGTAAACATATGTTAAATCCGCATGCCCGTCGCCGCGCCGCGTTGGTGTTCCAACCGCGATAAATACCGCATCTGCAGTGCCAACAGCATCTTTCAAATCCAGTGTAAAACCAAGCCGCCCATTGGCCACATTCTTAGTCATCATATCTTCAAGACCGGGCTCATAAATCGGGACTTCACCACGTTGCAATGCATCGATTTTTTCAGGCAATTTATCAACACAGGTCACGTCATGACCAAAATCTGAAAAACACACACCTGAAACCAATCCTACATAGCCGGTCCCGATCATCGTTAACTGCATATTTCGCCTCTGCTTTAATCTACATACCCGCACCGTTAATTCGGGGTTTTGTCAGGAATAGGGCGAATTAATAAATATTGCTAGGGTAGTGTCTGAAAAACCAAAAATTACACTGATATTGCAGATGCCGCATACAGTGATGTGCGCATTGCGCAAAACCATCACCAGAAACCGCGGATAGTTTATTTTTCAGGTTCTTTTGGCAGCGTTATCAAGAAAGTACTGCCCTCAGGGCCTGTTGCTGACAATTCTATCGTTCCACCGTGGCCTTTGACCAGTTCTGCGGAAATAGCCAAACCCAAACCAGAGCCTCCCTGACGCGCGCCACCTTCAAATGGGGTAAACAGGTTATCTAATGCCTTTTTCGGCAATCCCGGGCCATTGTCTGAAATTTTGATTATCCAGCTATCCGGCGTTTCACTCCCCGCAACCAATATTTCACCCTGTTGCTTTCGTGAAGACAATACCTGTCGCGCATTACGTACAATATTGCTGACGATCCGGAAAAGCTGCTCTCGATCCGCACGCATTGAAATTGAACCGTCAACAGTCGAAGAAATACTTACACTTGTCTCCCCAACAGCAAGACATTCACTATCCACAACTTCAGATAATAAGGGCCGCATTGCAAATTTTGTCAGATTTGGCGCTGTCTCTTCTGCCTTGCCGAACCGCAATGTGCTTTCGCAGAGATTTACAGCACGCGACAACGATGTGATCAGCTTGGGTGCGGTTTTTTTAACAGCAGGATCATCGCTCATTTCCATACGATCAGCCAGCAATTGTGTCGTTGTCAGGATATTGCGCAAATCATGGCTGATCTTTGAAACAGCACTACCTAGATCAGCCAAACGCCCCTTTTGTTTGAGCGATTGGCTAAGTTGAGTTTGCATCGAGTGAATGGCCGTTTCAGCTTCATACAATTCGGTAACACCAGCTTGTGGCTGTATTATCTTGCGCGCATCATCAGGGGCGGCTTCAAATTCATGAATTTGACGCACCACACGGCTGATCGGCAAAACCAGAAAACACTGAACTGCCACAAACAACAATGCGCTGGTCACAATGGAAATAAACAACGACAGATTGAAGATATTCACACCGTAGTCGATCATTGCGTCGCGTAACGGCCTTTCATATAGGGCCACTTCTATCAAGTGTCCTGCCTCATTCACAGGCTCGCCGCGCACCCGGATGACACGATCGTCATTGTTCCATAATACCTCAATCGCATCATGTATTAATTCCCAGGCTGTTGCATTTCTTAGATCATATGTTTGTTCAATCGGGGCCTTCAGTGGCGAAGACAACATTAATTCCCGTACTGAATCGCGTTGCAAAGCCACGTTCAATACACCCGCATTACGTAACAATTCGGCCTCTAACTCCGTTGTCACCATATCATTCGGTGAGGCCAGCAAAGCCAATGAAGCAATTTGAGAACGATCCAGCCGCGTTTGCAGGTAATCAACGCGGAACCGTGAAACAGATGGGACAAAGATCAATACCTCGGCGAGCATCACGAAGATGATCGTCAGCAACAAAAAGCGCCCCGATAGTGATTTTAAAAACATATGCCCCCCTTGGACTTGGTTGTTTAAAGTTTAATATGTGCACCTTTTGGGTGCAACGCTACATTTCAAAGCCACCATAGTTAAAAACGCTGCACCAGTTTCACGATCCTTTTTACAAAATTACTCTCAAACAGACGCGGGCTGTAATACTGCCCTGCAGCCCGTTTATTGATCTCACCCAATGTTGGGTAAGGCGCAACCATTGCCGCCACGGCCCCGATTTTCAGCTTATTTGCAATCACCAATGCCCAAGTCTGGATCAGCTCACCGGCTTGTGCGCCCACGATACTGGCACCAACCGGACGCCCTTTGACAATCATCACTTTAATCAACCCGGTGGTCGCTAATTCGGCACGTGCACGGTCATTTTCCGCATACTCAAAACGAACCACTTCCAGTTTATCCCCATGCGCCTCATGTGCTTGTGCTTCTGTCAGGCCGACTTGCGCCATTTCAGGGTCAATATAGGTTGCCCACGGGATATGATTTGTTTGGGCCTTTGAGGGCAAACCGAACAAGGCAGATCGAATGATAACACCCGCGTGGTAGCCCGCCACATGAGTAAATTGCAGGCCACCTGCAACATCGCCTATGGCATACACCCGTTTATTGGTCGTCTTTAACGACGCGTCAACCTTTACACCAGCACGTGTAGGCTCGATGCCCGCCGCTTCCAAATTCAGCTTATCCGTGTTCGGCTTACGCCCCACGGACATCAGCAAATGCGAGCCCTTATATGTTGCACCATCCTTGGTTTTAACTGTTATAACAGCCCCTCTTTGGTTGATCTTTTCGGCTATTGCGCCTTCGACTATCTCAACACCCTCGGCCCGAATACGCGCCAAAGCGATCGCTGCCATTTCAGGGTCGTCGCGCCCCAATGCCTTGAGGCCTTCTATTACAGTCACTTTACAGCCCAGTCGCACATGAGCCTGTGCCATTTCCATCCCGATTGGCCCGCCGCCGATTACCAGCAAATGATTTGGGCGTTCACGCAGCTCGAATATATCTTCATTGGTGTAATATTTTACCTTATCCACCCCCGGAATGGGTGGTACAAATGGCGCGGAGCCCGTCGAGATCACAAAGCGCCGCGCTTCGATCACAACATCACCTGCCTGCACTTCGGTCGGTGAAATAAATTTCCCGTATTCTGTGATAACCTTCACACCAAGGCTTTCGAACCGCTCGACACTATCATGCGGCGCGATGCCAGCTATAACGCCATCCACATGATCCTTGGCCGCCGCATAATCCACTTTCGGCTTCACCGGCGCCACTCCAAACGGCGCACCGGTTGTCATCGCATGCGCATGCTTGCCTGCCGCAATCAACGCCTTTGACGGAACACAGCCGTAATTCAGACAGTCGCCGCCCATCTTGCCGCCTTCCAGCAGAACAACGGACGCGCCCATTTGTACGGCACCCGCCGCCACGGACAGGCCGCCAGAGCCACCGCCAATGATACAAAGATCGGTTTTAATACGGTTCTTGATAGTCATCTATTATTACCTTTTGATTTTCTTCAGAACGATCGGCAACATCGCAAGACATGCCAACCCTAAAAGCGGACCCAAAACGGGCCATTCAAATATAATGCCTAAATTCGGCGTTTCGCCTTTCGCAAAAACATCAGCAAGACCCGCACCAACCCAAGTGTATACAACGCCGCCCGGGATAATGCCGACAAACGTTGTCCAGACAAACCGCTTCAGTTTAACACCCACCAGCGCAGGTATCAGGTTTGCAACAAAGAACGGAACCGCAGGAACAAGACGCATGATCAACAAATAACTGACCTCATCCGCGTTCAATCCGTCCTTGATTTTCTTAACTGCACCTTTTGAGCCGTCCATCTTTGCTGAAAGCGCTTCGCCAAAACCCATGCGTGCCGCCAGAAAAATCAACGTTGCTCCAATGGTCGCAGATCCTATATTGTATAAAGCACCCGGAAACAGCCCGAACAAAAAACCGCCTGTCAGCGAAATGATCGCAGCTCCCGGCAGCGAAAACGCCACGATTACAATGTAAATCGCAATAAACACCAGCGACGCCAATACAAAGTTACTGTCGCGCCAAGTCTGCAAAGCCTCCTGATTTTGGGCCAATTGTTCAAAACTTAGATAATCACGCAAAAAAACAAACCCTAAGACCGCGGCAAAAATAATTACTGCAAATGGCAGCATCCGTTTCATCGAAAATCGAGTCGGCGCGGGTTGCACATTGCTTGAAGGCACTTCATTCATATCTTCATCCATATCATTCATCTCTTCATTTCGCTTTTATTGCGGTATAAGCACTTAAAAAGATAGATACCTCACAAGCCAGTGATTTCAGGTGATGAATTCCACCCGTTTCGTTTCAGTTTTTCGTAGAACTGTAACAATTCACGGGAACCGTAGGTAAAAATAATGGAATTCATGCAATAAAACCCCCGTAAAGCGAATTGACTTCACTGGTTTTCACCCCTAAACAGCAGCTTCAGAATAGACAGGGTCGAATCTTATCCGATTTCACCCAAATGACCGATCAGGAGATCGAAATGAAACGTACTTATCAGCCGAGCAACCTCGTTCGCAAACGCCGTCACGGTTTCCGTTCACGCATGGCAACTAAAAACGGTCGCATTATATTGAACCGCCGCCGCAATCAAGGCCGCAAAAAACTGTCTGCATAGGCACTGACCGAAAGGTCTATGAAATTATGAAACCGTCGGAGGCGACACAAGGCACCCTAGGGAATGCCGGTGAAACGCCCCCGGCGGTTTCCGTTTGTCTGCATGTTCTTAAAAAACGCACTGATTTTCTGGCCTGCAACAAAGGCAATTATCGCGGTGTGAAAGGCTTCGTTCTGCAAGCCCGCGATCGTCAAGATGGTACAACCGATATCCGTGTCGGTTTCACATGTTCCAAAAAAGTCGGCAACGCGGTTGCCCGCAACCGCGCAAAGCGCCGTCTGCGCGAAGTTGCCCGTCTGACCCTGCCCCAAATGGGGCGTGCAGGGTGGGACTATGTACTGATCGGCAAACGCGAAGTCACCGCTACCCGAGATTTTCAGGTGATGTTATCGGATATGAAATATGCATTGAAAAAGGTGCATGAATAACGATCCATGCAAGGCACACCATTTTATAGGACATGCTTATCACCCCGTTACCCTATATGGATAGCGGGGTTTTTCGTACTAAATCAATAAATCGTATAAAGAGGTGGGCCCACCGATGCGGTTATATAGCCGAACAAAGGTTTTTACCCTTTGCACCTGTTCTTACCTGTAAGTTCTTGGTGATTTTCAGTCTGACGCAGTGCCGCGCGCCTCAGAAAATCCCGTTAACCACTTTTGACGTCGACGTTGGTTATACACCGGGTAAAGTTGCGAATTTATTAGGGTAGCGTACGGATGAGCGCGCTTTGACCCAGATCAAAGCACGTTGCCAACAGTTACCTTAGTCTAAAATCATCTTAAACAAACAGGAGGACTGATTATGTTCAAGAAAATTGTTGTGGGTCTTGACGGATCCGAAACATCGGAAAACGCATTACGCATCGCCTGCGATCTGGGTAAAAAATACGGCTCGGCAATTCATCTGGTGTATACGGCACATCCTGAAACTGTTGCTATGCCTGTGGGCGCTGTTGCCGGATTTCATGCCGCCACAACCATGCCATCAGCGGAAGAGGTTAAAGCAGCGGGTGAAAAAGTTCTGGCAGCCGGTGTGGCCATTGCCAAGAAATACGGCCATAAAACCACCAAAACCCATTTTGAACACGGCAAGCCTTCTGATCGAATAATAGCTTGCGCGGAAGATTGCGGTGCAGATTTAATCGTGACGGGTCGGCGCGGTCTGGGCGCTATTGGCAGCCTTCTGATGGGCAGCACGTCCCAACAAGTTAGTCATCTGGCTAAATGTGCTTGCCTGACGGTAGCCTGATACTGTTCGATAACGATATGTTTTTAGCGAAAGCCCTCCCCGCCACCCCACAAGGCGGGGGAAAGGCTTTGCTGCACAATTTAGTCGTTACATATGTAACGTAAAAATTGCGTATTACTCATAACAAAAAGCAGCTCTTTATGTATATCATTAGATCACATCCCACTATAAAAATATGTGATAAAAATTACTAATTTACCTTAAGCCAATCAAATTCGGTAAAAAATGCACCCCTCTGCACAATATACAATTGAGAAAGTCTTGACCTACAACTTATCATCAAAGTTTTGAGTACATGTTAGCCGGCTGCTAAATGCCCAGAAAACGTCATATTTCCGGCCTATTAATTACACCCTTTGTTTCTAGATTAAGGACAGTAACGAGTAAGGAGATTTATAATGAGCCCGTTTAAACTGGAAGCAAAACATTTAGTTCCAATCAAAGATGATGCCTTTCCCGGTAGCGTCGAGACCCAAATTCTTCAAGACATGATCAAACAACCACATGCTGTGATATGTGCTTTGAAAGAGACGCCATTGCGGTTCTCACTAGTCCCACAAAAACGCCGTGCTGTGCGTCTGGGTACACATCCAATTCAGATCTCCGCATAATCACAATAAACCCTATCCACATTAGAACAGGGGTAGGGTTAAATGGTGTAATATGTCACAAAGCTTACCTGCGTTTATTATCCGATATGGCTTGCGTTCGGGATCAATCCCTTGCATGCCTAATGGTATTCTAAGGTTGGAGATAACAATATGCGCAAGGTTCTGATCACTGGCACCGCAGGCTTTATCGGCTATCACCTTGCCGCACATATGTTGGAAGAAGGTTTTCAAGTCATAGGTTTTGACGGGATGACAGATTACTATGATGTCCGCCTAAAACAGCGCCGTCATCAGATGTTATTGCAAAATCCGAACTTTAGCTGTGTTGAAGCAATGTTAGAGGATTTTGATACACTTCATAAACTGGTTGAACAGACAAAGCCTGATATTATCGTTCATTTGGCAGCACAGGCAGGCGTGCGATATTCACTTGAAAATCCCCGCGCATATATCAATACCAATGTTGTAGGCACATTCAATGTTATGGAATGCGCGCGTGAATTCGAAGTCGGGCATTTACTGATGGCCAGCACATCGTCGGTTTACGGTGCTAACACGGATATGCCTTTTGCGGAAATCGATAAAACCGATACGCAACTTACGATTTATGCCGCCACGAAAAAGGCGAATGAGAATATGGCGCATTCTTATGCGCATTTATGGAAAATTCCGACGACCATGTTTCGCTTTTTCACAGTATACGGCGCATGGGGTCGTCCCGATATGGCGTTGTTTAAATTCGTTGATGCCGCATTAAAAGGCAAACCCATTGATGTCTACAATAACGGCGACATGGCGCGTGATTTCACCTATGTAACAGACTTGGTGCATGCTATCCGCCTGTTGTGTGACACCCCACCTGTAGAACCTAAGAGCGTTGGCGATATTATTGCCGGCGACAGCTTAAGTCCTGCTGCCCCTTACCGCGTCGTAAATATTGGTAACAATGACAAGGTCCAGTTGTTGGACTTTATTGATGAGATAGAAGCGGCCATTGGTCAACCAATCGAACGGAATTATATGGAGATGCAAAAGGGTGATGTACCGGCCACTTGGGCAAATTCGGAACTGCTACAGCGCCTAACCGGCTATAGGCCGCAAACATCCGTGAAACAGGGTATTGGCAAGTTTGTAGCATGGTATCGCGATTACTATAACGTCTAACCCAAGACCTATTAGATGTTTACACGAATAGCTTCATATTGATGTGCAACGGGCATTATATTCTCTATGTAAAGATTACTGCCAAACTTCTTCCAAAACTTCTCCTGTAGATCCTGATGGTGGCTTACCGCCAACTATAAGTGATAGCGTGGGTGCGATAGCCAGTGGTTCAACGTGCCGGTAAACCTGAGATGGTGTAATTCCAGCCCCGGCAAACATTATAGGCACATAAGTATCATAGCTCCAAGGTGAGCCATGTGTTGCTGCCACCGTAAGACCGTCAAAATCGTTAATGAAACGGTTCGGGTCGAAAACCAAATAGATATCACCTGATCTTTTCGGATTATAGTTGTTCAGGATCGAACGGGTCAGCGGTGTGTCCGGAAGTTGGCCCGATGCCAAAGCCGAGCTGGAAACGGCAAGTGCCACACCATCAAATTTGGAAATTTCCTCTGCCACGGCCTGTTCCACTTCCAACATATCCAAACCCTGTTTTTCTATGGCTTCCCGGTTCAGGTAAAGATAGGGGTGATAGTACGTGCTGATGAGTTCCTCACCAATACCAAAGCGCTTTTTCAAGACAGAAATTGCACTGGCTTTGTCAAAACTGTCCGGATCAATATAAGAAGCCTCAAAGCCCAATTCTGACAGGTACTCGGGCGCCTCTGGCCCTCCATGGTCGGCAGAAAGAACTATCAGCGTTTGATCCAAACCTACATTGTCATCAATATAGGCAAATAACTCGGCCAGCGTTCGGTCCAGTTGCAGGATATTGTCTTCGGCTTCCAGACTGGAAGGTCCGAAGATATGGCCAACATAATCAGTGACAGAAAAGCTGATGGATAAATAATCCGGCGCGGCATCCTGACCAATATCTTCGTTCTTGATCAGCTCTTTTGCAAAATCCAGTGTAAGATGATCTCCGGCCGGTCCCATAGTCAGAAATGTTGTAAAATATTTATCTTCCCGTTTGCCGTATGCATGCGGGAAAGTTCGCCCATAACCCGGAAATGTAGTCTCGTAAGAACGGTCATCCGAGCCGCCGAATAGATAGGATCCCTTGTCGTACATCAGGTCCCAGCTTTTACCAACATACTGCATCACCGGGTTTGTCGCATTAAACTGCGCCACCCAATCCGGGTATTTGTCATAGTAAAAACTGCTGGTAATAAATTCACCTGATTTTTTCGAAAACCAAAAAGCTTTGCCGGTATGTCCCGCCATTGAAATGGCGCCACGATCTTTGATCGACACGCCGAATACTTTCGCCTGTCCGCCTTGGCTAAGGTTTAGCTCGTCGGAAAAAGTCGAAACCAGAATACGACTGGGCGAACGACCATCGGAACGGGCGGTTCTTTGTGTCGCATCTATCTCTGTTGATTGATCGACACCGGCATCCGCCCCAATAATAGGATAGCGCGCGTCTTCAATGTTATAGGTCAATTCACCACTTACGCGGTCTAACCAAACGTTACCAATCATACCGTGCTTTGCTGGTGTGGCACCTGTGGCAAGGCTTGAATGTCCAACAATGGTTTCTGTATTGGCATGGGAATGATGGGCATTGCGGTACACAACTCCGTTATCCATTAGATAGCGAAATCCGTTTTCACTTAATCTATCTTTATAACGCCATGGCAAGTCACCGCGCAGCTGATCCACCGTTATTTGTAATATTAATTTAGGTTTTTGAATATCTTTAGCCGTAACAACGGTTGCGGCCAATGTAGACAGAGCACAAACGGTAATGCATTTTAGTACTTTAAACATTTTTTAACTCATCTAGTTATGGGTTCAAATAAGTCGAATTTTTATGGTACAGCGACTTGTGCCACGATCTCTTTAATAACCTGATCTGCAGTTATCCCTTCCGCATTTGCTTCATAGCTCAGCATAATGCGGTGGCGTAGGACATTATGGATAACCGCGCGGATGTCGTCAGGGGTTACATAATCACGCCCTTGCAACCACGCGTGCGCCCGTGAACACTTATCCAGCCCAATGCCACCTCGCGGGCTAGCACCGATTTCTATCCAAGTTTTAAGTTGTTCTGAATACCTTTTGGGATACCGCGTCGCAAAAATCAGATCGACGATGTACATTTCAATCGCCTCGGAAGTATGCACATTGTCAATCTCGGCGCGCGCATCAAAAACCGCCTTTTGGGATAAAGGGCTTTTCTTTTTGGGTTTGGCCCCCTTAACGGTTGCTTGCTCGCCCCGCACCAGACGGATAACCTGTGCTTCAGCATCCTCATCGCCGTAATCGATTTTCACATGCATCAAAAAGCGATCCATTTGTGCTTCCGGCAAAGGGTATGTGCCTTCTTGTTCAATTGGGTTTTGCGTTGCCATCACGATAAAAAGATCGGGCATTTTATGGGTTGTCCCCGCAACCGTTACCTGACGTTCTTCCATCGCTTCCAACAATGCGGCCTGAACCTTCGCCGGAGCTCGGTTAATCTCGTCCGCAAGAATAATATTGCCAAATATAGGGCCCGGCTGAAATTTGAACGTGCCCTTTCCATCTTCGGAAAAATACATCTCTGTTCCCGTGACATCTGCCGGAAGCAGGTCAGGGGTAAATTGAATACGGCCAAAATCTGCTGCAATGTTCTTTGCAAGGCTCTTAACCGCTCGTGTTTTGGCTAAACCGGGGAGGCCTTCGATCAGCAAATTACCATCCGCAAGTAGGCCAATCAGCAAACGGTCAATGACATCTTCCTGACCGATGATTGATTGCTGCATGCGTGTTTTCAGGTCAAGAATTTGATCGTGCGCTGTCATAGCTGTGTACCCAATAAAATATTAAAACCTATCCCGCCGTGAGGGCGGAATAGGTCTATAGATTAATAACCTCTGTTACTTAGAGCCACCTGACTGCATAGCCTCCATAACTTTATCGAGACTAAACGATGCCGCTTTCTGGCGTGGTGGAAATTCCTTAAATGTTTCAAGGAACTGCCCTACATAAACCTGTGCTGGAACTAATAGGTAAGCACGGTCCAACAGCCAATCATAGTATGTATTGGATGTAACATGTGCACGCTCATATGGGTCACGGCGTAGATTTGTGATCAAAGGGACACGAAGTTCTGTCCATGGTTCCATCCAAGCACGGAATGTATGTGGCACTTCTTGCTCTAGGAACATAAGTTTCCAATCATCATAACGGAGTGCTGTCAATTCGCCACCGTCACCAAAATAGAACACCTCACGGCGGGGAGATTCTTCAGTTTCACCTGTCAGATGAGGTAGGAAATTATAACCATCTAGGTGAACCTTATATTCGCGGCCAATAGCCTGAACACCGCCAGCTTTCAGTTGCTCTTTTATGTCCGGATTACCAGCTGCAGCTAAATATGTCGGGAGCCAATCCATGTGGTGCATAATGGCATTCGACACGGAACCCGCTTCGATTTGACCAGGCCAGCGTACCATTGATGGCACGCGCCATCCACCTTCCCAGTTGGTATTCTTCTCACCAAAAAAGGGCGAAGACGCTGCGTCTGGCCATGTATTCATATGCGGGCCGTTGTCTGTGGAATAGTGAACAATGGTGTTGTCCGCGATACCAAGCTCATCGACCTTTGCCAGCAACAGACCTACATGGCGATCATGTTCCACCATGCCGTCACCATATTCGTCCTGGCCTGAAATGCCGCGCAATTCGTCCTTAACGTGGGTGCGGAAGTGCATACGCGTGCCATTCCACCAAACATAAAACGGTTTCTCGGCAGCATGTGCACGATCCATGAAATTCAGTGCTGCTGCAACTGTTTCATCATCAACCGTTTCCATACGTTTTTTGGTCAGTGGTCCAGTATCCTCGATTTTCCCATCAGCGGAAGACGATATTACACCCCGTGGTCCGAATTTCTCCAAAAACTCAGGACTTTTGGGATAATCTTCATGCTCTGGCTCTTCTTCTGCGTTCAAATGATAGAGATTACCCAAAAACTCATCAAACCCATGGTTAGAAGGCAACATACTATCTTGGTCACCAAGATGGTTTTTACCAAACTGACCTGTGGCATATCCTTGCGCTTTTAGGAGGCCCGCAATTGTTGGGTCTTCGATCTGCATGCCCTCTTTGGCACCAGGGAGGCCGACTTTCGACAGGCCAGTGCGAAACACACTTTGCCCCATAATGTAGGATGACCGACCGGCTGTGCAGGATTGTTCACCGTAGTAATCGGTAAATATCATACCTTCGTCGGCAATGCGGTCGATGTTTGGCGTGCGATACCCCATCATCCCCATGGTGTAGGCACTGATGTTGGACTGACCAATGTCATCCCCCCAGATCACCAATATATTTGGTTTATCAGGTGCAGCATAAGCGGTTCCGCCTAGCCCAAGCATCACAGCAGATGCGGTTAGGGCCAGTGTAAACGTACTTCGTGCTCTCCTAAAAGTTAATGATATGTTGTGTAACATAGTAACTCCTTTTGCAGATTTGACATTTAATCAAATTATTGAAATAAAATTCATAGAGTGATATTAATCAAATGGTAAAGAAAGTGTCAAACCTTCTTGTGCTTATCAGATATTAAATACCAAAAGATATGAAGGCGGGTGAAATTCCTATGAATGATACTGGTGCTTACACCAACATAAAATCTTTGGTAAAATTCAAGTACCAAGGTCAGGGATTTTCGTTTTTACCGCGCCAACCCGTCCACAGTTTGCTTGCAGGCCAAAAGACATCCCGCCTGCGCGGACGTGGCATAAATTTTGAGGAAATCCGCACTTACCTACCGGGCGATGACGTTCGTAATATCGACTGGAAGGTAACGGCACGGATGCGCAAGCCCCATACGCGTGTTTATACAGAAGATCGCGACAGGCCTACATTGCTGGTGGTGGACCAACGCATAAATATGTTCTTTGGCAGTAAACGCGCGATGAAATCAGTGGTTGCAGCAGAAGCCGCGGCACTTGGCGCATGGCGCGTTGTGTGCGTTGGAGACAGAGTGGGTGCGGTTATTTTCAACGATACCGAAATAGAAAGCATACCCCCCCACCGCAGCAACAAAACAGTTCTTAATATTCTGGGTTCCATAGTGCGTATGAACCAAAAGTTAACAACCAAACACAAAACTGTCTCACAAAGTGCTAAGTTGAATGAAGCCCTTAAAAGCGTTT
>Ga0316204_10006870_pt1 | contig 17106 bp, 12 predicted proteins | sample 6monrhotite_MG_2_FD_205661 | JGI IMG/M metagenome (GOLD analysis project Ga0316204, IMG submission 205661) | Microbial mat bacterial communities from mineral coupon in-situ incubated in ocean water Damariscotta River, Maine, United States -... | ecosystem: Environmental > Aquatic > Marine >... | reverse complement strand
AGGTCAACGTGGAGGAGGGCCGCCACCTCTGGGCCATGGTCTACCTGCTGCACGCCCACTTCGGTCGGGACGGCCGCGAGGAGGCGGACGATCTGCTGGCCCGTCGCTCCGGTGACGCGGACAAGCCCCGCATCCTGGACGCCTTCAACCAGCCCTGTCCGGACTGGCTGTCCTTCTTCTGCTTCACCATGTTCATGGACCGGGACGGCAAGTACCAGCTGGGCGCGCTGGCTGAGTCCGGCTTCGATCCGCTGAGCCGCACCTGCAAGTTCATGCTCACCGAGGAGGCCCACCACCTCTCCGTGGGTGAGGGCGGCGTCGCTCGGGTCATCCGTCGGGCCGCGCAGCTCATGAAGCTGGATCCCAACGGGGACGCCCGCGCGCAGGGCGGCATCGATCTGGGCATCATCCAGAAGTACATCAACTACTGGTACTGCTACTCCCTGGACCTCTTCGGCTCGGAGATCTCCTCCAACGCCGCCGACTACTTCGCCTCCGGGCTGAAGGGCCGCTGGCGCGAGGCCAAGGACTACAAAGAGCACACCGGGCTCGACCAGATCTACAACATGGCGGTGGTCAAGAACGGCGCCCTCACCAACGAGGAGGTTCCGCTGCGCAACGCCATGAACCAGGTGCTGCGTCAGTCCTACATGGACGACTGCGCCCGGGTCATGAAGCGCTGGAACAAGATCCTGGAGGACGAGGGGGTCAGCGACCGCCTCTCGCTGCCCAGCTCGCGCTTCTTCCGCCGCCAGGGCATCTACGCGGAGCACGCCTTCGATCCGAACGGCGAGCTGATCACCAGCGGGCTGTACGCGGACAAGGTCGACCACTGGCTCCCCACCGACGAGGATCGCGCCTACGTCGCCTCTTTGATGAAGCCCGTGACCGAGCCCGGCAAGATGGCGAACTGGATCGCGGCGCCCGCTCGGGGCATCAACCGTCAGCCCGTGGAGTTCGAGTACGTCAGGCATTGACGGCGCGCGGCTCAAGCTGCCGGGCGATTGTTCCGATTTCTGGTGCAGTCGCCTGGAGTTTGAATGCCCGCATCCCCAACCAGCCCCGGACTGATGGTCCTGGCTGCAGTCCCGCTGGTGGCCTCATTGGTCGCCGCGGGCTTCGCCAGCTCTCTCGGAGTCTCCGCGGGCGTACTCATCGGTATTGGCTCGGTCGCCAGCGGCGCGCTGGTGGTCGGACTCCGGCCGAGCGCATCAAGCCGCTCGCCGGAGATCGAGTCTGTCGAGAACCCACAGGTCGCCGCGCCGGTCGCCGCGAGAGTCCCTGAGGAGAGCCCTGAGGAGAGCCTCGTGGAGGTCGCCGGGGCGATCGCCGAGGACGAGGAGGACGAGGAGTCCGAGGAGCTTGAGGCCGTGCTGGTCGACGGCGACGAAGCCGAGGCCCGCTGGCTCTTCCCGACGTGCGGCCCGACCGAGCTCGAGGTGGCGCCTGCTGAGGCGCCCGCTGACGGGCCGCCCGACACCGGCCTCGACGCCGACTCCCTGCTGGAGCGTCTGGGGGGTGACAAGGAGCTGCTCGGTGAGCTCATCGGGCTGTTCGAGATGGACACTCCCCACCGGATCGTCGCGCTGCGGGAGGCTGCCGCCGCCGACGACGCCGACGGCGTCGCGCGGGCCGCTCACGGCATCAAGAGCGGCCTCTCCAACTTCTGCGCTCACGGCGCCCAGGAGAGGGCCTTCGTCCTCGAGCGGGCCGGCCGTGAGGGCTCCCTGCCCAGCGATGCTGTAGCACAGGTCGATGCGCTGAAGGACTGCCTCGATGAGGTGGTTGTCCAGCTCCGTGACCTCTGCATGGAGAGCGCGGCATGAGGATCCTTATCGCTGACGATGATCTCGTCTCCTGCAAGATGCTCAAGCGCACCTTGGAGAGCTGGGACTACTCGGTCGTCACTGCACACGACGGGACGACCGCCCTGGCGATCCTCTCCGGAGCCGACGCGCCGAAGCTGGCCATCCTCGACTGGGTGATGCCAGGACTGGACGGCCCCGAGGTGATCCGCCGAGTGCGTGACCGGGGCAAGGAGCCCTACACCTACGCCATGCTGCTCACCTGTCGCTCCCGCAAGGACGACCTGGTCGAGGGGATGGACGCGGGCGCGGACGATTACCTCTCCAAGCCCTTCGACGTGCACGAGCTGCGCGTCCGGCTCAGGGCCGGCTCCCGGCTCATTCAGCTGCAGCATGAGCTCATCGCTGCCCGGGAAGCGCTGCGAGTCCAGGCGACCCGCGACGCGCTGACCGGCATGTTCAACCGCCGGGCCATCCTGGACCGCCTGGACCACTTCCTGGACCTGGCCAACCGCGATGATGGCGCGCTGGGCGTGCTGATGGTGGACCTCGATCACTTCAAGCGCATCAACGACACCTACGGCCACCCCGGCGGTGACGACGTGCTGGTCGAGGCGGGTGAGCGAATGCGCCGCTACGTGCGGAGCTACGACGGCATCGGCCGCTTCGGCGGTGAGGAGTTCCTGGTGGTGCTGCCGGGCTGCGATCGCGCGGCGACCATGGCCACCGCTGAGCGCCTGCGCCAGAGCCTGTCCGACAACCCGGTGGAGTCTCACGGGCGCACCATCCAGGTCACCTGCAGCGTGGGCGCGGCTGTTCACAGCCCCGGAACCCCCATGAACGCAGAGACGCTCATTCACGAGGCGGACATCGCCCTCTATGTCTCCAAGGAGAGCGGCCGCAACCGGGTCACGCCGGCCTGGGACATGAAGCGCAAGGACGACGAGCGAGCCGCGTAGCAGGTTTCAGTTATCAGTCTGCTGAGGACTGATATGGAGCGCGCAGAGGTCATCATCGTCGGCGGCGGGCTCGCCGGCGCCAGCGTCGGCTGGTGGCTCGCTGGCGAGGCCGACGTGCTGCTGCTGGACCACGGCGAGCAGCTCGGCGCCGAGGCCAGCGCCCAGAACGCGGGCATGGTCCGCCGGCTCGTTCACGACCCGGTGGAGCTGGCGCTGGCGGATCGCTCGGCGCGGCAGATGGCCGCGCCCGGGCCCGACTGGCCGGATCCGCCGTCGCGCGTCACCGGCGCGGTGCTGGCGGTGGGCAGCGAGGGCCCCGACGCCGAGGCGCTGGAGGCCGCGGCGGCGGCGCTGCGGGCGCGCGGCGTGCCCGTCGAGGCCGCCCGCCCCGAGGCGCTGGAGACCCTCGCGCCCGGGCTCGCGGGCTCGCCGATCGCCCGGGCCTGGGTGATGCCCGAGGAGCGCGTCGCGGACGGGCACTCGCTGGTGCAGGGCTTCCTGCGCGGGGCCCGGCGGCGCGGCGCGCGCGCGATGCTGGGTCGCGAGGTGACCGGGATCATCGTCGAGGCCGGCCGGGTCTCGGGGGTGGAGACCCGCGAGGGGCCCATCGCGGCGGACGCGGTGGTGCTGGCGACCGGGGCGTGGTCTCGGCGCTTCGCCGCGGAGCAGGGGCTCGATCGACCGCTGGTGCCGCTGGCCCGGCACCTGCTGTTCTCGGACCCGCACCCGCTCTCCCAGCCGGGGCATCCCTGGTGCTGGGTGGACGACGCCGGGGTCTACGCCCGCCCCGAGGGCGGCGGCTGGCTCTGCTCACCCTGCGACGAGGCGATCCTGGTGCCCTCTCCGGGCCCCGGCAGCGCCGCGCCGGTGGAGCCCCTCGGCCGGGCGCTGGCGAGCGACAAGCTGGCGCGCTGGTTCCCGGCGCTGGGCGGCGCGCGGCTGGCGCGCGGCTGGCGGGGGCTGCGGACCTTCGCGCCGGATCGGCTGCCCTACCTGGGCCCGGATCCGGAGGTCGCGGGGGTGTGGTGGGCCAGCGGGCTCGGCGGCTCGGGGGTGACCTGCTGCTTCTCGGCCGGCGAGCTCGTGGCCGACCTGATGTGTGGGCGCGCGCCGGACTGGATCGACCCGGCGGCGGTGGCCCCGGGCCGGATCATTCCGGGTCCATGGCCGGACTGGGCTCAGCGGGCGGGAGCGCCGTCCCGAACATGACCGGGAAGGCCATCATGGCGCCCTCCGGCGCCGAGGGGAACGACCAGGTCCTCGCGACCTCCTGGATGCAGCCCTCGAAGTCCGCCTGATCCCAGCCGCGCACCACGGCCGTGTCCACCACGCCGCCCGCGGGGCCGACGGCGAGCTCCAGCACCAGCCTGCCCGCGGCGGTGCCGCGCGCCTCCCGGGCCGCCTGGTAGCAGCCGAGCAGGGCCGGCTCGCCCGCGACGGCGACGGCGACGGCCGCCGCGCGCGCGGCGGGGGTGAGCTCGCCGCGGATGTGGATCTGCTCGCGCAGCACCTCGACCTCCAGCGCGGCCTCCGGATCCTCCAGCAGCGCCACCGGGCCGCGCTCACAGGGCAGGGCGGCGCCCGCCTGGCTGCGGGCCGCCGCGCAGAGGGCGTCCGCGCTGGCGGTCTCCCAGCTCGGATCCAGCAGCAGCAGCCGGGTGACGGGCTGGCCCTCCTTCAGCGCGTCGCTGAGCCAGTCCTCCAGCGCCGCCGGGGCGTTCGAGGGACGCCCGAGCATGCCCGGCCGGCCCCGCCCCACCGCCAGCACACCGAGCGGGCTGCTGACCAGCGCCAGCGCCTCGCCCGCCGCCACCGCCTCCCGGGCGGCCGCGACATCCGACACCACACCGACCGGAGCCGGGGCCTCAGGGACCGCTTCAGGGGCTGGCGGGGGTGGCTTTGGCACCTCATCGCGACACGCGGTCAGGGTGACGAGGAGATACACTGCCGGAATGCTCATTTTCCTGACTCTGCTGGCTTGCAAGGATGAACCCAAAGGCGGCGAGGACTACACGCCCCCCGACCTGACCGAAGCGCTCGGCGGGGATGAGGTCCGCGCGGGGGAGATCGTCGATGAGGCCTCGCTGTTCGGAGGGGTCTCCGCCGAGGGCCGCGTCGGCGACTTCCTGATCTACAACAGCCGGGCCCGGTTCGTCGTCCAGGGTCTGCGAGATGGGGACTACTTCATCCAGCAGAGCAGCGGCGTGGTGGACGCCGACATTGTGCGCCCGTCGGGCCAGCCCGGCCGGGATCTGGTGGACGAGTGGGCGGGCATGTTCGGGCTCGGGCGGCTGCTGGATGGTCAGACCGTGAGCGTGCTGGACGACGGCGTCGAGTCGGGGCGCGCGGTGATCTGCGTCGAGGGCCCCGAGGCGCCGCTGGAGCTGCTCACCGGCACCCTGGAGAGCCCGGACTTCATCCCGGACACCGGCATGTGGATCCGCACGGAGTACATCCTGGAGGCGGACAGCCCGCTCCTGGAGGTGGTCACCACGATCACCGCGACCGAGGAGGATCTCTCCTTCGATCCGGGCGACATCCTGATCGGCGCGACGGACAGGGGCCACGGCTGGAACCCCGGCGTCGGCCTGGAGGAGCCGGACTATCCGCTGCCGTGGACCGGCTTCATGGGCACCCACAACGACGTGGCCCTGGCCATCATGGCCCCGCCCGATGAAGTCTTGGAGCTGCCGGCCAGCGTGGCGCTGCTCCAGGAGCTGACGGACATGAACACCGGCTTCGCCGCGCCGGTGGAGATCCCCGAGGGCGAGAGCGCGAGCTTCAGCCGCTACTACGGCGTGGGGCCGGACCTGGCGACGCTCACGGACGCCCGGCTGGCGCTGGGCGGCGCCGCCGTCGCGACCGCCGAGGGCACGATCACCGCGTCGGATGGGCCGGTGGCCGGGGCCCGGGTGAACGTGCTGGTCGAAGGCGAGCCCTACACCGTGGCGGTCACGGACGCCGACGGGAACTACTCGGCCTCGGTGCCCGACGGCGCGGACGTGACCGTCATCGCCGACGGCCGCGGGGACGGCAAGTACATCCAGCACCCCGAGGGCTACGGCTCCTACTCGACCTACGCCGGTGAGGCCGCCCGGCAGCTCTCGCTGGACAGCCTCGCTCAGGGCGCCGAGCCCGTGCCCAACGCCCGGGGGCGGGGGGCGAGCACCGAGTCGGATCCATTCACGCTGAGCGCGCCGGCGCGCCTCACCCTCGAGGCCAGCGACGGCCTGCCCTTCTCCGCGTGGCTGGTCCGGCTGGACGAGGAGCCGTCGGTGGATCCCCGGCTGGTCCAGAGCCGACCTTCGGGGGGCTATGTGGCGCTGGCGTGGAGCCGAAGCGCCTCGTACACGATCGAGGTGGAGCCCGGCGAGTACCGCCTGATCGCGCACCGGGGGCAGCGCTTCGAGGTCCACGAGGAGGACATCTCCCTGGCCGCTGACGGCGCGCTGACCGTGCCCTTCTCCCTGCCTGAAGCCTACAGCCTCGACGGCTGGATCCTGGCGGATCCGCACGTCCACGCCGGGCCCTCCAACGACGCCTCCATCCCGCTGGAGGATCGGGCGGTGGTCATGGCCGCGCTGGGCGTCCAGCTGCTCATCGGCACGGACCACGACAACATCACGGACTACCGGCCCATCGTGGAGGCCGCCGACCTCGGCGGCGTGATGCGGGCCGTGGTGGCCGACGAGGTGAGCCCGCCGCTGCGCGGCCACGTCAACGCCTACCCGCTGGTCCCCGACACCTCCCTGCCCAACGCGGGCGCGTTCCTGTGGTGGCGCGACATCCCGCCGGACACCCAGACCTGGTTCGACTGGCTGCGCGATCGGCACCCGGGCGTGCTCCTGCAGATGAACCACCCCCTCGACAGCGGCGTGGCTGAGCTGGCGAACTGGTCGCCGGGCGTCATCGGCAGCCCGGAGCGCTGGACCGACGACTTCGACGCGGTCGAGGTGCTGAACGACGGGGAGTACGAGGAGTACCTCGAGTTCTACCTGGACGTCTTCAACCGCGGCGTGCTCTCGGCGCCGGTGGGCGTCTCCGACAGCCACACCCACACCAGCGGCGACCCTGGCGTCAACGGCACCTTCGTGCACACGGGGACCGGCGTCGATGACTACTCGGACGAGGCGTTCGTGGCCGCGATGAAGGCCCGCGAGACGGTGGTGAGCCTGGGCCCCTGGATCGAGACATCCATCACGCCGGGCTCGACCGTCACCGGCTCCACCACCGTCGCCGTCCAGGCGCGCTCGCCGAGCTGGATCGTGGTGGACGAGCTGGCGCTGTGGGAGGACGGGGTGGAGATCGAGGTGGTCGCGGGCACGGAGGCGGTCTTCGACCTGTCGCCGGATACCGACGCCTCCTATGTGATCATCGCCCGCGGGCTGACGCCCATGTCGCCGCTCTACGGCGTGGCCCCCTGGGCCATGACCAGCCCCATCCTGGTGGACGTGGGCGGCGACGGCTGGACCCCGCCGCTGCCGCCGCTGGTGCTGGAGGACTGACCGCGACACCGCGTCGGTCCCTCAGGGGCCGACCTCGAAGGTGCTGTAGAGGTTCTCGTCGTAGCCGCCGAGCAGGGAAGACCACGCGCCGGAGGTGTAGCCGGAGTAGCCGCCGAGCACGGCGGAGCTGACGCCGGGGCTGCGGTTGTTCCAGCCGGTCCCCACCAGGCTGTAGTTGCCGTCGGCGGTGTTGTCGGTCCCGGTGATCACGACCCCGCCGGTCGCCCCCGCGAAGTTGTCCTCGCCGCTGACGACGACGCTGGAGTGATAGAAGGCCGAGTTGTCCTTGCCGGTGACGACCACCGCGAGCTCCCCGATGGTCTCGACGGTGTCGCCGCTGATGATGGCGCTGCGGTCTCCGGCCGCGACGACCCGGTAGCCCGACACCACGCCGGCTGACTCGCCGGAGGCGGTGCTCTCCTGGCCGCTGAGCGCCGCCGCGTAGGTGCCGGTGACGTAGTTGTCGACGCCGGCGACGATCGCGCTGTACTGCCCGATGGCGTAGTTGCTGTAGCCGCCGAGGACCGTGGCGTAGTCGCCGTTGGCACGGTTGTCATAGCCGCCGTGCACGGCGGTGTAGTGGTCGTCGGCGGTGTTGCCGCGGCCGCCCGTCACGCTGGCGTAGGAGGCGTCCGCGAGGTTGTCGTAGCCGCCGGAGACGCTGGCGCCGTAGCCGCTGGCGACGTTGTCGAGGCCGCCGGTGACGCTGGCGTAGGGGCTGGAGAGGGTGTTGTTCCGCCCGGCGACGACGCCGCCGTAGCCGGTCCAGGTGTGCTCGTCGCCCACCACGAGGTTGTGGCTGCCGGTGCGGTTGTCGTCGCCCGTGCTGTCCTCGTTGTAGCCGACGATGAGGTTGCCCAGCCCGTTGGTGAGGTAGGTGGCGCCCCCGCCGGACTGGATGTGCAGGTTGGCGCCCTCCACGATCACGCTGTCGGTGGCGGCGTCCACGCTCACATAGTCGCCCAGGTTCGGCACGCTGTCGGCCTCCAGGGCGGTGATACGGACCTGGGCCTCGGTCAGCGCCTCGGTGAGGCAGTAGAGCAGCTCCTCGGTGTCGAGCGCGGCGGGATCACAGGCGGGGCCGGCCGCCGCGTTGGGGGAGAGGGCGGCGAAGAGGAGGGCGGTGATCATGGTGGCTCCGTGCGGTCAGGCGCCAGCGCGGCGCTCGACCTCCTTTGAGCAATCGCCGTGCCAGTCCATCCCGGTTGGATTTGTTGGGTTTTGCCGTGTGCCGGTGAGCGCGCGCGCGCCAGGTGCGTGCGCGCGCTTTGCTGGGAGTGGCTGTGGGGTGACTGCGGAATGCCTCGGGGGCTGCACAACGTCGCCACATCCGGGGGGCAGAGTGAGGCTGTCCCAAGGAGCAAATCGTGCGTCAGACAGGTTGGGTCGTTGGCCTCTCTCAGACCGGGCTGGTCGGGGTCGTGTTGTTGGGGCTGCTGGGCTTCGCGGGGGTCGGAGTCGGGCGGGGCTTCGTCGGGTTCGGAGAGGCCGCGTGGCTGCTCGCCGGCGGGATCGCTGTCGGCTGGGCGCAGCGCGACGATGAGCTCATCACGTCGGCGTGGCTCGGTACGCTGGTCCGGTTGAGCCTGCTGGTGGGCCTCCCGCTGTGGGGCCTGCTGGTGAACGCCTGGCTCCTCTCCAACGGCGGGCAGCCGCTGGGAGAGGCCCTGAGCGAGTCGGGGGTGCACCTGGTGTTCGCGGCGCACGGGCTGGGGGTGGCGGCCTGGATCGCGGCCCGACGACATCCAGAGGAGCTGCCGTGGCGGCAGGAGGCGCTGCTGCTGAGCGGGCTCGTCATCGGCGGCCTCACGAGCGGGCTCCTGACCCTGCACTTCCACTACGCTCCGCTGATCGCCTGGATCCTGCCCTGGGCCGGACCGCCGCTCTGGGCGCCGATCGTCTGCCTCTTCTTCTTCACCGTGGCCGCCGTCGGCAGGCTGGACGGACGGGGCCGGCGGCGGCTGGCGCGGATGGACGCGGAGGAGGCGGCGCTGCTCTCGGAGTTCGGCGAGGCGTCCGAACCTCGCGGCGGGGGCTCGTCGCTCGTCTCCGGTGGCGTGACCCGCGGCCTCGATCCTCTCGGCCCCGCGATCGTCGCGCTGGTGCTGCTCTGGGCGGCGCTCAGCGCCGGCGTCGGCGGCCTGTCGCACGCTCCGGGGCTCTACGGCGGCGCCTTCGACGTCGGCAGGGACTGGGGGCTGTCCCGATAGGCAGGCGATTCGTGATGGGATGGGGAAGAGCTGCCAATTGCATCGAAGGTTCTGGTAGCTTCTGGGAAGAACTGAGGTCGTGATGATTTGTGCTCTGTTGATCTCGCTGGCACTGCTGGCCCCCGCAGACGCAGCAGAGAGCTGGCCGGACATTGACACCCCGCTGCGGACCGAGGCCAAGGCGCCGAACGATGCGGCGGTTGTCATCGGCAATGAGACGTACACCAACATCGCTGATGTTCCCTACGCGGGCGCAGACGCGGACGCGTTCCGGGCGTTCCTGCTGTACACCCGGGGCGTGCCGCAGTCCCAGGTTCAAGTGCTGGACAACGCCAGCCCTCGTGAGATGGAGAGGGCCGTGGAGGACGCCGCCGCCGAGGTTGGAGCGGGCGGCACGCTGTGGGTGTTCTACGCGGGCCACGGCGCGGCCCACCCCGAGACCAAGGAGCGCGTGCTGTTGGGCAGCTACGCCAAGCTGGACCCCGATCCGAAGATCTTCGAGGAGGGTGTCGTTGAGCTGGCGGCCCTCAAGCGCGCGGCGGCGAGCCAGGGACAGGTGGTCTTCATCGTCGACGCCTGCTACTCCGGCACCGGTCGCGGCGGCGCTGAGCTGGGTGGGGGGCGCTTCGCGGTGCCGCCAGTGTATGGGGGGGACGCGAACGTCATCGAGTGGACGGCGACCCAGCCCGACGAGATCGCCAGCCCGCTGGACGCCGCTGGGCATGGAGCCTTCACCTACTTCGCGGTGGGCGCGCTCCGAGGCTGGGCCGATGGAGAGCTGGGTGAGAAGGATGGATCGGTGAGCCTGGCGGAGGCCCAGACCTATGTGAGCACGTCGCTTCGCGCGGTGGGCCAGCGGAACCAGACCCCCGCGGTGGTGGGCGATGACGCGGTGGCGCTGGTGGCGAGCGACCAGCTGGAGAGCGCGCCGGACCTGCGCAGCCTGGGCGCCAGTGAGGGGGATCCAGGCGACGGCGGCCAGGAGAACGGCGGGAGCTCGACGGAGGCGCCGCCGCAGGAGGAGAAGCCGGAGGGGGCAATGGAGAGGATTCTGACGCACAAGTCCAGCGCCGGCTCGGAGTCCCTCACCGACGCCTGCCCGGATCAGGCCAGCTACCCCGTCCAGGGCTTCCGGGTCGAGCGGGCGGAGATGGGGGGCAAGAACGACAAGTCCATCACTGAGGCGCGGAGCCTGGCCCGCAGGCGACTGATGGAGGAGATCTGCCTGGGCGTGAGCAGCGTGAGGTGTGGGGTATACAGTCGTAATATCATGCCAATAGCTTCAGGGTACTACGACGAGGAGCTCAAGATCGCCTGCGCCTCCGTCGCCATCAGTGAGGAGACCCTCTACGCCCTTGAGTAGCGCACAGTCTCTGTTGAATGGGCCCCGCGAGGCGGCTGCTCCAAGGCGGCGCGGCTACTCCCGGGCGAGGCTGCCGCTGCCGCTGATGTTCAGCCAGACCGAGTCCAGGGAGAGGGTGATCTCCGCGCTGTCGAAGTCGGTCCAGGTGACGCGGCCGTCGCCCTCGCTGTCCCAGCCCTGAGCGGACGTGTAGCTCACCCAGCCGCTCCACTCATCGCCCTCCACGTCCTCGTCGCCGGGGTAGGGGGTGATGGTGAGGGTCTCGCCGAGCAGCAGATCGATCTGCTCCTGCTCGTCGGGGTCCGTGGGAGCGCAGGCGACGGTGAACTGCAGCGCGCCCGCCGCGCGCTCGCCGGTGATGGGGCAGTCGAAGGCCCAGGCGTAGGGCGTCGCCTTGTAGACCACCGAGGCCGAGAGGCGCGCGGTGCCGGTGATGGGGCCGTCGGCGTCGACGCGCTCGTCACAGTCATTGTCGATGCCGTCCCAGAGCTCGGTCGCCCCGGGGTAGCGCTGTGGATCCAGGTCGTCGCAGTCCTCGCTGGCCGGGGAGCCGTCTGAGTCCCGGTCTTCATCGACCGGCTCGGTCTCGGTGGGCTCGGTGGTGTCGGTGGGCTCAGTGGGGTCGGTGGGGTCGGTGTCGGTGGGGGTGCTGTTCGACGAGTCGTCGCCGGTCGTCGCGGTCTCGCCCGGGTCCACCGCCGGCTTCTCGCAGGCGATCAGCGCCAGCAGCAGCGGGATCACCACTCCACCACCAGCGCCGCGCCCGCTGTCCCGAGCGCGCCGAAGCCCAGCACGGCGGAGGCCGCGACGAGGCTGTTGGTCTGCTGGCGCAGGGCGGCCAGCTCGGGCTCGTCGGTGTTCAGGTCGTAGAACTGATGCGACTTGCTGGCGGCCGCCCAGTAGAGCGCGCCCGAGGTCAGCGCGAGGCCGCTGGCGAGGCCCAGCAGCTTGCGCTCGGGGGCGACGCGGCGCTCACGATCGGGCGGCGACCAGCTCGGGGCGCTGAAGACCGGCGCCGTGGGCGCGGGGGGGGCGGCGCTCACGGCCGCCGTCGGCGGCGGGCCGTCCACATAGCGGGTCTCCACCACCCGGCCCTCGGCGTCGGCGCGCTGGAGCACATAGGGCCGGTTCGGGGCGACGCGGGTGCGGGCGCCGTCGATGATCCACCAGCCCTCGGCGGGCTCCTGGAGCCAGGCCGCGCCGTCCTGGAACACCTCCAGGGAGGCCTGGAGGAGGACCATCGCCTCCTCGGGCCGGTCGTCCATGAGGGCCACGACGCTCAGCATCCGGTGGTAGGTGGCGGCGTCCTCGCGGGCGAGGGGCTCGTCCAGGCAGGGGAGGGCGATCTCAGCGCGCTCCATGACCCCCCGGAGCGCCGGGACATCGTTCGCCTCGAGGGACGCCTGGGCCTCGACCAACGTCGCGCCGAACACCTCGGGAGCGTCCGGCGCGGAGCAGTCCGCGTGTGCCGCGGCGACAGTCAGTAGGATCAGCATCCCGGGAAGGTAGCCGATCTACAACCTACTGCTGGAAGAAGAGCATCTCGCGGTACTTGGGCAGGGGCCAGCGGCCGTCGGCGACGATGCCCTCGAGGGCGTCGACCGCGACGCGCACCTGCTCCAGCGCGGGCACCACCGTCTTCACGTAGGCGTGGGGATCCTCGTGGGCGGAGGCCCGGGCGGCCAGCATGATGACCTTGCTGGCGTTGAGCTGGGTGAGCAGCTCACCGATGGCCTCCAGGCGCTGCTGCTCGGGGGCGAAGTCCAGCGTCACGCCGCGGGCGTTCAGGTCCAGCAGGTGGATCAGGGCGCCGCTGAGGTCGGCGCGCTCCTCGAAGGCCGCGGGGACCACGAGGTTGTCGACCACGTCCTTGAGCAGGTCCACCTCGATGTCGATGGCGGTGCAGTACTGCTCGGTCCAGATGTTGTAGCGGGCCTGCAGCTCGGCGGGGGTGTAGACGCCGTAGTCGCTGAACAGCTTGGTGGCGCTGTCGCGGCGCAGCTCGTCGAGGGCCTCGGGGGTCTTGCGCAGGTTCTTCAGCCCGCGGCGCTCGGCCTCGGCCACCCACTCGTCCGAGTAGCCGTCGCCGTCGAAGCGGCAGGGGGTGGACTCGGTGAGGGCCTCGCGGATGGCGGCGAACACGGCATGCTCGTTGCTCTTGCCGGCCTTGACGCCCGCCTCGATCCAGGTCCGGACCTGGTCCATGCCCGCCGAGACCACGGTGTTCAGCGTGGTGACGGCGACCGCCGGGTTCTGGCTGGAGCCGACCGCCCGGAACTCGAACTTGTTGCCGGTGAAGGCGAAGGGCGAGGTGCGGTTGCGGTCGGTGTTGTCCTTGATGAGGGCCGGGAGCTTGCCGACGCCCAGCTCGATCATGGCCGCCTCGGCGTCGGCGCCCATGGCGTCGCCGGCGACGATGGCGTCGGCGATGCGGGTCAGGCTCTGGCCCAGGAAGACGGAGATGATGGCCGGGGGGGCCTCGTTGGCGCCCAGGCGGAAGTCGTTGCGGTAGCTGGCGATGCTCGCCCGCATGAGGCCCGCGTAGCGGTGCACGCCCAGGAGGACGCTGGAGAGCACGGCGAGGAAGCGGAGGGACTCGCTGGGGGTGGGGCCGGGCTCCAGCAGGTTCTCGCCGTCGCTGGTCGCCAGCGACCAGTTGTTGTGCTTGCCGGAGCCGTTGACCTTGGCGAAGGGCTTCTCGTGCATCACCGCCTGGAAGTCGTGGCGCACGGCCACCCGCTTGAGCACGTCCATCACGAGCTGGTTGTGGTCCACCGCGACGTTGGCCTCGCGGAAGATGCTGGCGAGCTCGAACTGGGAGGGGGCGACCTCGTTGTGGCGGGTCTTGGCGGGCACGCCGAGCTTGTACAGCTCGTGCTCCACCTCCTGCATGAAGGAGTGGACCCGCGGGGGGATGCTGCCGAAGTAGTGGTCGTCCAGGGACTGACCCTTGGGCGGGGGGGCGCCGACGATCGTGCGGCCGGCGATGGCGAGGTCGGGGCGCAGGGTGTGGTAGGCGCGGTCGATCAGGAAGTACTCCTGCTCGACGCCGAGGGTGGCGATGACGCGCTTCACGTCGGTCTCACCGGTCGCGGCCAGGAGCGCGCAGGAGGCCTTGGAGAGGGCCTCCATGGAGCGCAGCAGCGGGGTCTTCTTGTCGAGGGCCTCGCCGTGGTAGCCGATGAAGACCGAGGGGATGCAGAGGGTGGCGCCGCTCTCGTTGTTCATGATGAACATGGGCGAGGAGGGATCCCAGCCGGTGTAGCCGCGGGCCTCGAAGGTGGTGCGCATCCCGCCCGAGGGGAAGGAGCTGGCGTCGGGCTCGCCCTGGAGCAGCATGGCCCCGCTCAGGCGCTCGACGGCCTCGCCCAGCTCGTTGACGTCCAGGAAGGCGTCGTGCTTCTCGGCGGTGGCGCCGGTCATGGGCTGGAACCAGTGGGTGAAGTGGGTGGCGCCGCGCTCCAGCGCCCACTCCTTGACCCCGTGGGCCACCGCGTCGGCGACCTCGGAGTCCAGCGGGCTGCCCTCGTGCACGATGCTCATCAGGCGGGTGTAGATGGGCTTGGGCAGCCGCTCCTTCATGGCGGAGAAGCTGAAGGTGTTGATGCCGAAGAAGCTGCTCACCACACCCGGGGTGCCGCCGACCTGCTGCTCGAAGCGCCGGGGCTGGCGAGCGGTCGCCTCTCGGACAGCGTTGAGTCTGGCTTCAGCGAGGATCTTCGATGACATACATGCTCCATCGTTGCGCGTGGATGACTACCACGCCCCCGGCGGTAATCGACCGCCAATCGGACGGGCAAGTGACACCTGTGTGCCGACGTTCTAAGTCACTGAAAAAAGGTTCACAGATACAACAAGGTCACAAACCGAGCGGGGCCCTTCGATCGCCGGCAGCCGCTCCGCGCGATGATAGAGGATGTGCATGCTGCTCCTCACGCTCCTCGCCTGCGCAAAAGAGGCCTCCGAAGACCCCTACGTCGTACCGGACGACGTCACGACCGGCCTGTACGCGGTGGACGGCGGGCTGACCGTCTTCCCGGACGACCTGAACACCGAGCCCGCGGACACCCCCACGGGCCTCCAGGTGCGGTTCCGAGACAGCGTCCGGGACGACCTCGCCCTCCAGGTGCCGCCGGAGTTCACCCTCGTCGAGGCGCTGGAGGAGCTGGACGGCTTCGGCACCAGCGCGGGGCTGATGTTCCGCTTCTCCGCTCCGCTGGATCCGGACAGCGTCACCCCCGAGACCGTGGTGCTGACCGCGCTGGATGATGAGGCTGTCGCCGCGCCGCTGGGCTGGGAGGCCGAGTGGACTGATGAGGGCGCGACGCTCATCCTGACGCCGCTCTTCCCGCTGGCCCCGAGCGCCCGGTACGGGGTCGCCATGGCGGGGCTTGTGGACGCGGAAGGGGAGGCGGTCTGGGCCTCGGTGGACACCCGGGCGCTGACGGCGGGGGATCCGGACGGGGTGCTGGACGCGGACGTGAGCGAGGCGCTGTCCCCGCGCTACGAGGCGCTGCTGGACGCGACGGGCTTTATGGCTGAGGAGGTCCAGGCGGCCACGGTCTTCACCACCCAGTCGCTCTTCGAGGAGGATGACGCGGCGGCGGCGATCATCGCGGGGGAGGACTACGCGCTCACGCCCGGTGACTGCGTGGAGGACGGTGAGATCCTCACCTGCTCCATGACGCTGGAGGTGCTGGACTTCCTGGGCGATGACAGCGTCCTGGGTGAGGTCTCGCCCCAGGGGGCCTACGTGTTGCCGGTGGATCTACACCTGCCTGTGGGGCTCGATGGGCCCTTCCCGGTGATGATCTACGGCCACGGGCTCTCTGGCGACAAGGGCGAGGCCCGCGGGGTCGCCCGCAACCTCGCCAGCGTGGGTATGGCGGTGGCGGCGATCGACGCGCCCGCCCATGGGGAGCACCCGGCGGGGGTGAATGACCTCGAGCTCTTCTGGGTCTTCGAGTTCTTCGGCATCGATCCGGACACGTTCGGCTTTGAGGTGCGGACGCTGCGGGATAGCTGGCGGCGCGCGGCCTGGGACAAGCTGCAGCTGGCGGCCGCGCTGCGGGCGGAGGTCGACGCGGACGGCGATGGGGTGGGGGAGATCGATGGCGCGCGGGTGGTGTTTGGTGGGCACTCGCTGGGGGCGACGATGGGGCCGCACCTGATGCGGTTGGACCCGGAGATCCGCGCGGCGGAGCTGGCGACGCCCGGCGGGCGGGTGACGAACATCGTGCATCGGGGGGAGATCTTCGCGCCGCTGATTCTGTTGATGGCGCCTGATGGGGCGGAGCAGTCGGATGTGGACCGGTTCTTTCCGCTGCTGCAGGCGGCGGTGGAGCGGGGGGATGGGGTGAATCATGCGGTGGGGCTGCTGGATGGCAGCCGCGATGTGCTGATGACGCAGGTGATCGATGACGCGATCATCCCCAACTCGTGCACGCGGGCGCTGGCGCGGGCGATGGGGGTGGAGCATGCGCCGCCGATTCTGCAGGTGGTCGATGGGCTTGATGAATCGGGGGGGCTGCCGCTGTCGGGGAACCTGGATGGGCGCACGGCCGCGCTCTACCAATACGATGAGATGGTGAAGGACGGGACGCTGCAGGACGCGACCCATGAGCGGATTCACTCGAGTGAGTCCGGGATTGATCAGTATCTGCACTTCTGGGAGAGCTGGCTGGAGACCGGGACGGCGGAGATCGTCGATCCATTCGCGGTGGACTGACAGACGGTGCCCGAACCAGTGATCGTCCGCCCTCGGAGCAGCTCCGGGCGCGCCAACCACGCCAACCGAGGAGCGGTACCAGGGTCATGACGCGGTCTCGCTGAGCCCTCATCTTCCTCCTCTCCTCTCCTCTCCTCTCCTCTCCTCTCCTCCAGAGCGGCTTCAGAGCGGCTGCTTCACAGCGACTCCAGCGGCTTGCACGCGCCGCATCCCCACCCTCTCGATGAGCCCCCATCTTCCGCCCAACCGTGCCGTCAGGCGCGCGCCAACATCGACTACGTACCTTTGAGGAACGCGACGTCCCAGCGCCCCAGATTAGAGGGTGTTGCGACGTCAGATGCCTCGCCGCAAGGCGACATCAGGAGGCAAGACCTTGCGAACACGTGGACGGTTTTCGACGGAGACAAGCTGTTGCTGTTCTGCCATCCCACGCTGTAAAACCGGCCAGGTTTCGCAATGGATGCAAACCCAGGTGGGCATGCCAGACGACTCGAGAGTCACTGCACAGGGGTGGGAGCGCGACGACGACGAAGGAG
>Ga0316204_10006869_pt1 | contig 17107 bp, 12 predicted proteins | sample 6monrhotite_MG_2_FD_205661 | JGI IMG/M metagenome (GOLD analysis project Ga0316204, IMG submission 205661) | Microbial mat bacterial communities from mineral coupon in-situ incubated in ocean water Damariscotta River, Maine, United States -... | ecosystem: Environmental > Aquatic > Marine >... | reverse complement strand
CGCCAAGACAAAGGCAATTGCGACCCCGATGGTGCCAACAGCTAGAGACGTATTGATGGCGTGCAGGGTTCGGGAAAAGATATCCTTGCCCGTACTGTCGGTCCCGAATATATGAATCTTGCCTTTATCCACGCCGAACAGATGACGGTCAAAGCTCATCCCAAACAAAGTGTACTTCTCCCCTTGGGGGAACAAGGTCAGGTAGCGGCGTTCATCCCGGTTGACCGTAGAAACCCAGCGGAAGTTGGTTTTAATGGAGCGTGCCCGTTCGTAGGTGTAGATGAACGGCCGGGCAGAGAACCCGTTCTCATCCCAGAATTTTGGTATCTGGGGGGCACCATTCTGGTAGTCCTTATCGCGACCGTCAAGGGTCGGGGAATAGGGTGTCAGGAAAGGGGCAAACAGCCCCGACAGAATCAGAACCACCAAGACCAATGCCCCGGCCATGGCGGCTTTCTGCTTTTTAAAGCGCGACCAGATCAACTGCCCCTGCGAAGCGGTGAAATACGCCTCTTTAAGCTTCATATCTGCACTGGCGGTTGTTGTGTTTACATCTGTCATGGTTTTTTACTTCACAATAGAGCTACGAACGCGCGGGTCGACGATGGCGAGCAGAATGTCTGTCAGGAAATTCAGACCAACAATACTGGCCGTCAACAGGAAGATAATCGCGCCTGCCAACTGCTGGTCATTTGAGCGGGCCAGCGCTTCAATCAGCAGAGCCCCTGCGTCGGTTAGCGTCAAAATCACCGCGATGATCGGCAACTCGTTAAAGATGCGATTGAGGTCAAACCCCAGTGAGTTGACGATCGGCCCCAAAGCGTGCCTGGCCGGATAACGCCACAGCAGTTTTCTGCCGGTTATGCCACGCGCCCTGGCGGCCGTTACGTAAAGCTTGCCGACCTCATCAGACATTAATGCCCGCACCGTCTGGATGGCAAAGGCGGTCGCGGACCAAGCTAAAATAAACACCGGCAACCAAGCACGAGACAGAAAATCCCTTACTCTGTCCCAGGACCAAGGGGCATCACGAAATTCCGCGGAAAAAAGTCCTGTCAGGCTATCCCCGAATAACATTGTCGAAATCAACATGATCATCAGGGCCAGCAGGAAGTTCGGCAGCGCCAGCCCCAAATAGCTGATCAGTCGCAGGGAATTGTTCAAGGTGGCGCTATTCGATGTGGCTGAAATGATGCCGACCGGCAAGGCGATCAAATAGGCCAGCACCAGAGAGGACAAGCAGATACCCAGGCTGATCCAGAATTTTTGTCCAAGCAGCAGAGCAATATTGACCCGCAGTATGCAACTGTCGCCGAAATCGCCCTGAAAAGCGTTGTAAATCCATATGCCCCAGCGTTGTATATAGGGCTTGTCCAAGCCAAGACGGACACGTTCGACCTCTATATCAGCAATTGTAATATTGCTGCCTTGCGTGTTCTTGAAGGCGACATAGCGCTCGGCGCAGTCACCGGGGACGAATTCCATCAATGTAAAAACGATAAACGAAACGATAAGCAGCGTTAAGATCGCCAGCAGAGCACGAACCGTGATAAATCTTGCAAATTGCAGCATCGAAATTCATTCCCCCCCGCTGTTATTATTCTCGCCAGAGCACGTTTCCAGCGAAAGCGCCTCGTTGGAGCCCTCGGGTAGCTTCAAGGAAACTACCCGAGGTTACCATTACAGACGACCCTGGACTACTTGTCCAGATACCACTGAGGTCCCCGATAGGGAAGGTTCCAGTAATACTCGTAAGAATGAGTCTTGAACTCCGTTACGTTTTTCAAGCTGTTGTGATGGTAGATCGGTCCCGTTGCCAGAACCGTCCCGATGAACAAAGTTTGACTAACCATCGTTTCTACCAGTCGCTTGCCGATCTCATCGGACTTCGCACTGCCGGCTGGCTGTGACTGGAAGGCGTTGATGTCGTCAATCATCTGATAGGCCCATGCTGGCGGCTTGACACCCTTGGCACCTTTCGTGTCGATATATTCAGCCCACAACATGGCTGTACGCAGGAAGAAATAGCTCTCATACGGCGGCACAAACATATTGTTGTTACCCAGGACGATCGCTAACGGATGACCCTTGCGCCACATGCCGACATCAAGCTTGTTGGATGACTGCGCCGAGCGGTATTCATCGGGCGTGACTTCCTTGACGGTCGTCTGGACACCAACTTTAGACCACTGCTGGCCAACCAACTCGACCACCTTGCCGGCAATCCCCTGAGTGGCGAACTGCAGGTTCAGCACCAGCTTGTCACCATTCGGGAGTTCACGGAAACCGTCGCCGTCCTTGTCTTTAAGGCCAACGGCATCCAGCAAAGACTTCGCCTTGGCCGGGTCGTGTTTCGCCATGTGCGTTTTCCACTTCGCATCGACGAAAGGAGGATTGGGCGAGAAGCCTGTGTATTGGACCGGTTTGCCCTCACCGAAGAACGCGACTTTGTTCAATTCATCGCGATCGATGGCAACGGACATGGCTTGACGGAACCTTACATCCCCAAACACTTTACGTTTTTCAAGGTTGTCTGACGTCACATTGAAAGTGAAGGTCGGGGCCGCGATTTCAGGCTTCAACTGCACCTTGTAATTACCCTTATCCTGGTTTTCCAGGAGGACGGGAGCCATTGGCAGCTGTAGTGACTGCGACTTGAAATGCACTTCGCCATTGATCAGCTTCAAGATGCGCACCTGGTTGTCATTAACATAGGTTTCATCTTGTTCGTTGATATAAGGAAGCTGATTGCCGGCCGTATCGACCATGAAGAAATACGGGTTAGCCACATAATGCCGACCATCGGCGTTCTGCTTCACGTGGATGTGCGATTCAAGTGTCGGCACGGTATCCGCTGGCAGGTTGCCGACCTTGTCTGGCGTTGTCAGCATCGGCGTCGGCGTATCCGTCCAGTCGGAACTGCCATAATATGCAGCCAGGACAGCTAGTCCGTTTTCGAACCCAGCCTTCTTCGCCATTTCATTGGCTTTAGGATTAAGCTTTGGATCCCATTGGCCGAGGAAATGTTTAGGCTGGAAGCCTTGTGCGAAGGAAGACGCGAAATGCGCCAGCAAACCAGGCTTGGGAGCGGGCAGATTGAACACGACGGTTTGCGCATCAGGCGTATCAACGGTCATGCGTTTGCCAGCGACCAGAACATAATCCTTGGTCTTCTTCATGATGTCTGGGTTAAGGGCCAGATTATCATACCAGTATTTCACGTCTGCCGATGTGAACGGCACGCCATCTGACCATTTGTGGCCTTTGCGCAAGGAAAAAGTCAGCTGGGTATAATCAGCGTTCCATTTCCAACTCTTGGCAACCATCGGTACAATCGTTTGCAGATCATCTGAATAACGCACAAGGTTGACGTGCCTTATTGATAACAAACCAGCCGTTCCGGCTTCGGAAGCATTGGTGATAACATTAAATGTTCCACCATATTTTCCAATTGAGTCATAGGGCGCGACAATCAGCGGTTCTGAAGGGATACGGTCCGCCAACGGGGGCAGGCTCGGGTTTCCCCTGATCTTGCCATTGAGAGCAGCGATATCAGGATTGGCCTTGAAGCTCATGGTGCAATTGCCGGCAGCCTTAAATTCCGTCAATTCATATTGCTGCGGAAAGGCGCCTGCGGCGACACCCTTCATATCCCCCACAGTAACGGCGGGACAGACCGCCGCCTGCGCCACACTGTTCATCGCGAACAATGCGGCCATTGTTAGTAGTGTTCGTTTCATATTGTTTTCTCCCTGTTGATGTTAATGGCCGGGGTCATCCCAGCCTTTCTTCTACGATAGAGAAGGGCCGCTATACCAAGCTACTACTCCTCGGCCCATTGCGGATATATTACAGGCAGGTGGTGTTTTCTGTATCGGACACCTGCCAGGCCGGTATTCTTTCATTCTCCCAATTCATCAAACCTTAGTTCCATGCGCCCATTTTCACAACTGCCAACAAGTCTGTCTAGGGGAATAAGAAAACGACGTTCCGGGAGCACATTCATCCGTTTTTTCCAAATCACCTTCTTGTCGTTGAGTGCGAGAAGGTTGCCTTTTGCCGGTCGTGAAAACCGTAATTGAAGAGTTTTCATACCGGTCGCCGCGAGCGGCAGCAGGATTTTCTGGGGCACGGCGAACCGGATCAGATCATCGCCGGTGGTAATTTGCAGTTCATGGTCGTGATGGGCTATTTTGCCGGCGAGGTCATCGGCGACCCAGCGAGCGGTTTGACAGCCTTCATTCCAGCTCCAGCCAGCGGTTTCGACAGGCCTTAGTATGTTGCCTGTAGCGAAGTACGCCGGGTCCGAACAACGCCCGAATTGATCAACGACAGGACCACTGCTGGCAAGGTCTACGGTCAGGTGCCCGCTGCGGACAAGGGACACATCCGGTGTGAAGTGGCCGGTCAGGATGACGCCATCACACTCGATCCTGCGCCTGTTCCCCCTATCATCCTCGACCACCACAGCGCTCACGGACTTGTCGCCCTCGATGCTGAGCAATCGCGTTTTAAGGTGAAGCGGAACCCCCACCATTCGGGCAAACAGCGCGGAAGGCCAACGAGAGATAACCCTGTCTGTTTCCTCAAGCACCGCAACCGGACGAATGTTGGCATGCCGACAGGTCTGTATTGCAGAAAACGAGACGAGCTCCGTTCCAATAATTACCGGTCGTTCAAATGGTTTTTGATTCTTAAGATAAATCATCGATTGCAATGCACCGGTATTTAACACACCAAGGGGGCGCATTCCCGATATCAGTCTCGCCGCACGTGGTGTTTCACGCACACCCGTGGCGAGCACAATGCGTCGGGCGGTCATCTCTTCTGATCCACGGTCGGATGTAACGAGCAGTCGTCCATCTGGCCTTGCTTCAACAACGGAGGTCGATGTGAGCAATTCCACGCCGATGTCTCGGGCTGTGTTAACCAGCTTTTTGGCGTATCGCGGTCCGGCCAAGACGCGTTTAAACTCCCGCATGCCGAATGGCGAATGGCCGCAGTGACGCGGAATGCCGCCGGCCACCGGCTCCCGTTCAAGCACAGCCACCTTCGGGATGCCGAGACGCTTGAGCTCCGTCGCCGCTGCTAGTCCGGCAGGGCCTCCTCCGACGACGATTACGTCATGGTGTTTTGTGGCGTGGGCGGCATTGTCAGTCATGACCAGCCTTAACACTCATCGGGACATCGAAATGGCCCTCGGTCAATTCGGCGAGCCGCGCCGAACAGTAAAACCCCTGACAACGCCCCATTGTAGCCCGGGTCTGCCGTTTCAAACCGGATAGCGAATGGGCCGCAAGCGGTTCCCCAAGGGCTCTTCTAATTTCCCGCTCGGTCACCAGTTCACAATGGCAGACAATCTCGCCATGGCCTGTGCGTTGCCAATCACGTTGCCCGCCCTCCGCCAGCGAAGGCATGTTCGGTATCTTTGGTTGTTTTACCGGATGATGATTTGCTCCGCTTTCGCTATAAAGTCCAAATACATGACGGGCGATGCCAAGGGCGCTACTGAGGCCGGTTGAACGAATGCCGCCAACCGTAATCCAGTTTTTATCCGGTCTCGCCGCAATACGGTAATGCTTGCGTTCCGTCGCAGGGCGCAGGCCCGCATAAACCGCAGTTACCGGCATGGCGCCAAGGGCGGGTATGATTGCACTGGCTGATGCGAGCAAGGAGGCGAGGGACACCGCGTCTGTTGAGGTGTCCGTACGGCTCTCTTGTTCATCCGCGGTAGGGCCAACGAGCACATTGCCAAATATGGTTCGCGTGACGACGATCCCTTTGGTTCGATCTGTCGGGACCGGAAGAAGTATTGAATTGATCAATCTGGCCGCCGCCTTATCAAATACGACGAACTGTCCCTTTCGCGGTTTGATTTTGAATTCCGTCTCACCTAGGAGCGCCTCGTCCAGAGTATCGCCATGAAGGCCGGCACTATTAATTACATGACGACAGGGCAAGGTGCCGCGTGATGTTTCCAAAAGCCACTGCCCATCGTCGAAAACGCCAGCATTGAGCTCGCAAGAAAGATATACACTGGCGCCGTTTTCGAGCGACTGCCGCAGATAGGCATAGGGAGCTGACCACGGGTCGATAATGCTTTCACCGGGAACCGCCACTGCCATCCGTGCATGCTCCGACAAATTGGGTTCGCGTCTGAACAATTCATCCGCGTCAATCAATTTGACATTGGCAACACCGTTGCTGGCAGCTTGCTCCACTATGTTTTCGAGCCGTGCAGCCTCATCATCGCTCCAGGCGACCACATGGGCACCCGGCGTCTCAAGCGGCAGGCCCATTTCACGGTGGATTTCCGTGTATTCTTTGTAACCCTCACGGATACATGACAACTCCAGGGAGCCCGGCGGCGCGTCGAAACCGGTATGAAGAATGGCGCTATTGGCCTTACTGGCCCCATCGAGAATGTCATCTGCCTTTTCAATGATCGCAACACGTGCACCCTCCAAAGTGAACCGCCGTGCGATCGCACACCCAACCACGCCCGCTCCGATTATGGCGACATCAAAGGTATCGGTGGCAAGAGGATTAAGCATTGGAATATTCACCGTTTATGGGTGTATTGTCATTAAGATCATTAAAATTTGACCAAATGGTATTTGAAAATGCTCATATGGGCAATATTTACATTGAGACAGGCATGAAAATTAAACTGCGCCGAGCAAAGGTCGTTGAAATTATTCGCAAAAATAAGCGCGCGACTGTTGACGAACTGGCCGAGGTACTGGGCATTTCACGCGAGACCATTCGTCGCGACCTGACCAGTTTGGCCAATTCGGGTAAAATTCAAAAAGTTCATGGCGGGGCGGCCTTACCCGGGAATTTCGGGGAAGGCTCATTTCAGCAACGCATGTCGGATAATGCCGAAGCCAAGGCGCGCATTGCGACGGCAGCGTCCAAATTGTTCTTTACCGGCGAGACCCTGTTTGTCGACACGGGGTCAACGACACTTTACTTTGCTGAAAAGTTATCCGAAATATCGGACCTGACCATCGTCACCAACTCGACCGAGATTGCCAGTGCGGTTTCATCTTCGGCTTCCGGCAACCGTACATTTTTGCTTGGCGGCGAGTTTAGCCCGGGCAATCGCCAGACGGTCGGAACGATGGTTGCCGCGCAGATCAGATCTTTTCGCGCCCACCACACCGTGTTGACGGTCGGTGCGCTGGATGGAAAAACCGGCGTGATGGACTACAACATTGAGGAAGCTCAGCTTGCCCGCGCCATGATCGAACAATCTGAATTTGTTACCGTCCTGATCGATAGTTCGAAGTTCAATGAGGTCGCATCGTTTGAGGTGTGCTCACTCGCGCAGATTGACCGGCTTGTCTGCGATACTGCACCACCTGATACACTCGGCGACGCCTTGGCGGCGGCGGGCGTGCAGGTCATTCTCGCACCGTAATTCGAGATTGGGTCAGGAAGCGTCGATGCCGTATTCCCCCATATCACCACCTATGAATCTTGGCGGGTTTTGAAAAATTGAACCATCAAGTATTATGCGGTCATCTAACAAAACGAGCGGACTGACAGGCCATTCGACAACCTAATAACCGATCTACATCAAAGGGAAATGAACATGGATCGAAGTCACACGAGCGTTATATGCTGATCGCACAAATCAGTGACACCCATATCCCCCGAAGGGGTGAAAAAACGTACGGCATCGCACCGATGGCGGAGAATTTGGCGCGCTGTGTTGACCATATCAATCAGTGCGACCCAAAGCCTGATGTCGTGCTTGTAACCGGGGATATCACGAGTGCGGGTGCGATAGAAGAAGCCGAATACGCGGCAAGCCTTTTAGGCAGGCTACAAAGCCCGTTTTTCATCATACCGGGCAATCATGACGACCCGACAATCCTTCGGGCGGCTTTTGATGAACATGCTTATCCAACCGGGTATCAAGGGTTCAGCAATTACGTAATCGAGGATTTCGATGTTCGTTTGATCGCAATGGATAGCACAGTGCCAGGAAGTCCTGGGGGTGAGATTTGCCAAGCAAGGGCCGTGTGGCTTGATGAACGTTTGTCTGAGGGCAGGCAACGGCCGACCGTCATTTTCATGCATCACCCCCCGGTGAAATGTGGCGTTCTGGAAACCGATGTGGATGGATTTTCCGGCGCTGACTTGCTGGGTGATGTTGTAACAAACTATGCAAACGTAGAGGGCATAATTTGCGGTCATATCCACTTGCCGACCCATGTTCGCTGGCGGGGCACGGTCGTTAGCACGGCGCCAAGTACTGGAATGCAGTTGGGGCTCGACCTAACCCTAAAACGCCCTTCGGAATTTGTTCTGGAAGCACCTGCATATCAGTTGCATTTTTGGACCCCTCAAAAGGATTTGGTAACGCACACAGTTTATGTCCGCGAGGTAGATGGCCCTCACCTATTTGAAGAGAAGACATAGGTTAAAGTGATTTGGGCATTGTCATGATCATGCGTGAAAAGATCCTGTGCTGGAGCTGACCAGTTGTCTTTAATAAGAAAATGGTGCCCGGGGCGGATTTGAACCACCGACACGCGGATTTTCAATACAAAGAATGATCAAAAATTCTGGCTGTAAGTCTAAGAAAATGAGAATGATTTTCGGATGGCCCTAGGCGGGTGGTGCATATTCGAACCGATGGCGAATTTTGTTCGGGAAAACCATCCGACTCAAAAAAAAATACTATATTTTTCAATGAGATTTTTGAATCTTGGCCGAACCTGATTCGATCTGTTCGGGCACAAGGCACAAAATCGATTTGGCGACCGTCCACTTATCGCTCAAGAGCGAACTTACCGGTTTCGCGGATATCTACGACGACCAAGTTGGTTTTAACTCGCGGAACTCCATCATCTCGACATCAGCCGGAACATAGGCTTGTTGGAAGGAGAGTGGTTGGTCCTTAGGGCCAAATCCAAAAATCTGGCAAATCAGCCCCCTCGTCCCTGACGATAATTCCAAGTGAAGACAAATTTTGTCGGGAATAACAGAGCACATCACTCGGTTGTTTGTACGCACTGTAGAAATGCCAAACATCCGCTGAATGATGGCGCTCAAATGAACACCTTCAAGATCAGCCGAACTCATATTCAGGATCGGCGCGAACTGGCTCTCCGTGAGGTAGAAATAACTGACTGCCGTGAAACGTTGATCGACATTGAACTCACGGACAATCCTGACGTATGAATCTTCTTCGCCAAGGAAATTGCTCCAAGGTCCTTTTTGGTGAATGCTATCCAGTTTGATAACCCGGCTGAACACCGGAAAGACGGAATTCTCATCTTCGTCAATGAAACGAAACTGCCATGGATCAGAGATTTCCTGCGTCCGGTCCGTAATGACCGTCCCTCTTCGTTGGGTCCGTTTGACGACCCCGAGTTCGGAAAGATTGCGAAGGGCCTTTTGAATTGTTCCCAAACTGAATGGCAGGCCCTGCGCAATGGCGGTTTCATTTGGCAAGCGTTCTCCAGGTTTGAGAACACCTTCGTCGATCATGCCTAAAATAGCCTCCGACAACTGCCGGTATTTGGGCTGCTTTTTTTTGCCGACAGTTGTTTCAAACTTAGCTAAACGAGCTGTGATATTTTCTAGCATTTCTAGCATGGGCACCTGAACTTCAAATATTACGGAATATACTCCGGCTACTTTCCAGTGAAAACATTATACCCAACAGTCGATAACCAAGGGAAAAAGATCAATAATGTGCAAAACGCGAGCAACACGAACACAAACGGAAGGACAGACTTGCTCACTTGTTCAACAGACACATTCGTGATCGCCGATGCCACATAAAGATTAACGCCAAGGGGCGGTGTCAAGAATCCGACCTCAGACAGGACCACAAACAAGATACCGAACTGCACCGGGTCCACACCTAGTGATACGAGCGCCGGCAGGAAGATTGGAGTCAATAGAACAATGGTGCTTAAGGTTTCCATGAACATGCCGACGAAAACCAGGAAGACGGCGATTAACAGCAGTACGATGGTCGGATTTGTCGATAGCGATGAAATTCCATCGGAAATTTGGTTGGGAATCTCATACAGCGTCAGCAATTTTCCAAACGCAGTGGCCGGTCCCATGATGATCAGGACGGCCCCTGTCAGGCGCCCGGTCCGGATCATCGAATCACCTATCGTGGGCAATCGGATTTTTCCCGTAATCAAACCGTATCCGCCTGAATAGACCACCGCTAGCATGGAAGCTTCGGTGGGCGTTGCAAAGCCGGCGTAAATAGAACCCAGAACAACGACGGGCATAAACAGGGCGGCCTTGCCCTGCCAAAGTGCTGCCATAAATTCGATAACCCGAAATTCAATACCACTCGCCCGGTATCCGCGAATACGGCCGATGACAAGACAGTATGTGGCCAGGCCCGTAGCGAGCAATAAACCCGGCAGGACCCCCGCAACGAATAGTCCGGCGACAGAGACATTCGCAACGACGCCGTAGATGATCATAGGATTTGACGGTGGAATCAGGATTCCCAAAGTGCCGCCGGTTGCGGCGACTGCTGCGGCGAAAGAGGCAGGATAGCCGGCCCGCATCATCGCTGGAATCATAATGCCGCCAATGGCCGCTGTTGTTGCCGGGCCAGACCCGGTTAAAGAAGCAAAAAACATGCACGATATTATTGTTACTACGGCCAGGCCGCCGGGCAGGTTACCGACAGAAAGATTGATGACACGAATAATACGATCAGTCAGGCCGGCTTGTTCCATTAAAATGCCGGCAAGAATGAAGCCAGGAATGGCAATTAGCGGAAACATCCCAACACCCGTGTAGAGTGTTTGCGACATATAAACTAATGGAATTGAGGTTAGCAACAATCCGGCAGCCGTTGAAATGCCGAGAGCAAATCCAACTGGAACACCTAACAATAATGTTATCGTGAGGCAGCCAAAAAGCACCCATACAATATCTGCTTCGGTCATGAGTTTCTCTCAATGAACATATGATTAGTTTGATTTAATGGTCTTCGAGCATGGCAGAAGTATCATCCGGAAATGCACCTCCACCACGTATGTAGTTTTGCACTATACGAATGATCGATATGCCGAATGTTATCGGTATGGCGCTATAGATGATGGCCATATGAATTTCCAATGACAGGCTGTATTCAGGATTATGAATGGCTGATTGAGTCAGAACCCAACCTTGCCAGACGATGAAGGCATTGAAGGCCAGCCAAATCAAATCTCCGGGTACGTAATGCCAGCGTTTCCAGCTTTCGGGCAGGTAAGAAAAATGCGCGTAAATGCGAAAATGTGCCTTTTCCTTCGTTGCCAGACAAGCGCCCCAATACAACAGCCAGACAAAGGAAAACATGGCGATTTCTTCCGCCTTGTGAGTCAACGACGTAAAAAAAGGCATGGAGACGAAATATCTAATAAATGCGGAATATGTCAGGCAAAATACCAGTACGCTAATCAGGAAAACGATCATCGTTTTTTCAAGATACTCATCTACCAAATGAATAATGTGGCGAATATTAGTCATTGGTTATTCCTTTCAATAAACATAACGCTTTGGGCGCTTATTTTAAGCTAACTAAATTCGATCAGAGTACCAGGAGCACGCCGCCCCTTGGCCTTAAATAAACAGGCAAAGGGACGACGTGTCTGCCAGGGAGAAGGCAGGAAAGATTGTTACTTGGCGTTCGCCACGCGATCAAACCAATCATCGCCAATAATTTTGCGATATTTTTTCCAAATTGGCTGGACCCGATCAACAAACGCCTGACGATCCTTGACGACGTTCACTTTGACACCAAGGTCCTTCATTGTGGACAACCCCTTCAGGTGAGAAACCGTTGACAGCCAACGCTGGTAAGTCGCGGCCTCTTCGCCTGCCCTGACGACAGCCGCCTTGTTTTCAGCGCTCAGCCCATTGAGGATCTTGTCATTGATGACGATAACTGCTGTTCCATAATATACGTTGATGTAGGAATAGTAGTTGAGGAAATCGTTAAATTTCATATCCAACATGCCTTGCGGAGGGCCTTCCAGGCCATCAGCCAGTCCCTGCTGAAGCGCACTGTAGAGCTCACCCCAGTCAATTGCCGTGGCGGTCGCGCCAAAGGCATTGTAGGTGTCAACCATGACTGCATTTTTCGGAACGCGGATTTTGATGCCGTTCATATCGTCAGGATGGTTGACAGCGCGCTTATTGTTGAAGATTGCGCGATCGCCCCATTCAAAGATAGAGAGAATTCGATTGCCACTGGCTTTTCGGTAATTCTCAAACAACTCTTCGCCGACCGGTCCGTTGATAACTGCATTTGCATGTTCCCGATTTTCAAAGATGAACGGCATAATGAAGATGTCGAGTGGCTTGTACCACATGGAAGAATTGTTGATTGCCACGAGGGTCATGTCGAGTGCGCCCAACTGGACATCCTTTGCAGTATCTTGCTCTTTGCCCAGTTGGCCGCTTGGAAAGACCTTCACTTTAATCTCACCACGGGTGTACATCTCCACCAGTTCGGCAAAGCGTGTGGCGCCCATGTCATAGGATGACCCTGGGGGCAGGCCATGGGCCAGCTTAAGTGTTTTTACGGTGTCCTTTATATAAGGAACCTTAATTTCTTGAGCATTCGTCGGTTCCATGGCCATTAGGCCAAGAGCTACACCCGCGAACATCCAGATTGTCATAATTCGTCTGAGTAATTTTTGCCGGAACATTCTCGTCTCCTTTATTTGTGAAACTTTTGCCATCCGAGCAATCTGTAATCTTCATGCTACTTCGCTCGCTGACCAACCTGAAAACGTTTGGGGACGTTCCCTTTCATATATCCAGGCCCGACGAAACGAAAGGGTCGTCAGGCGTTGAATCCGAGAACATGAGACGGAAAATTGTGTCCACCCCTCACCAAAGCATAAAAACTATACATTTTATAATTAATGATGTCAAAACGATATATATTTGACACATAAATTTAATTAACTATATAGTTTATACAGCAAAATGACACAGCCATTCAATCAGATCACGCCGGAGAATGAGGCAAATATGCTAGATAAGCACAAACTTTTTATCGATGGTAAGTGGGTCGAAGGGAATCGCGATCAAACCATTGATGTCATCAACCCGGCAACCGATGAGGTTGTTTCTGTCGTATGCAGCGCTGGCCCAGATGATCTGGATTGTGCCCTAGAGGCCGCTGATCGCGGTTTCAAAAAATGGCGCGCCACTTCGCCCTGGGAGCGATCCAAAATACTCATGCGCTGCGCGAGGACCATCGAAGAACGCATCCCTGAACTGGCGCGGGTAATGACTCTCGAGCAAGGCAAACCCCTGATCGAATCAAAGATGGAACTTGATCGTACTGTGGATGTTTTTGAATGGTGCGCGGCAGAGAGCATCCGAACTTATGGACGGCTATTACCTCAGCGAGCCCCCGGGCTTCGCCAGACGACAATCAAAGAACCAATTGGCCCCGTTGTCGGGTTTTCTCCATGGAACTTCCCTGCTGCCATGACCGCGCGCAAGATCGCAGCGGCCCTAGGTGCTGGCTGCTCCATTATCGTCAAACCTTCAGAAGAATCACCGGGAGTCGTTGTTGGCTTGGTCAAAGCCTGTCAGGACGCCGGCGTTCCCGACGGTGTTTTAAATTTGGTATTCGGCAATCCGGCAATGATCTCCGAACATTTAATTCGCTCTCCTGTAATCAAGAAAATTTCTCTCACCGGGTCAGTCGCCGTTGGTAGAATTCTGAGCCGTATGGCCGGTGAACTGCTGAAACCCGCGACGATGGAACTGGGGGGGCATGCCCCGGTTCTGGTGTTTGGAGATGCCGATCCTGAAAAAGCCGCCGAAATGACCGCCGCCTTCAAGTACAGGAATGCAGGCCAGGTTTGCCTGGGCGTTAGCAGAATTTATGTTCACGAATCAATTTACCAACGGTTTCTAAGTCGGTTTGTCGAATGTGCCAATAATCTAAAGGTCGGTGATGGTTTGGCCGATGGGGTCACCATGGGACCATTAGCCAATTCGCGGGGCGTGGACAACATGGAATTGATAATGGCCGATGCATTGGATAATGGTGCCAAATCAGTTTTGGGAGGAAACCGGATCGGAAATCGCGGTTGTTTCTGGGAACCTACCGTTCTCACAAATCTCTCCGACTCCTCCAAAGTTATGACGCAAGAGCCCTTCGGACCGATTTCACCGATCTTGCCGTTCTCTACATTTGACGAGGCCCTGGAGCGGGCCAATGGCCTTGATCTAGGACTCGCAGCCTATGCCTTCACTCGCTCTCTGGACGTCGCAACCAACGTTGCCGACGGACTGGAAGCGGGCTGGATTGGCATCAACAACTTCTCACCAGCACTGGCCGAAGCACCCTTTGGCGGGATGAAGGACAGTGGCTTTGGTTATGAAGGTGGTCCAGAAGGTTTCAATGCCTATTGCCAGACCAAGTTCGTAAGCCAGGCCAATATGGATGACAAGTCGTAAGGACGACCTTGCGAATAATTGCGAAGTAATTTTTTTCTAGGAAGGTAAACGCAGATGGTAGAAGTAGCTTTCATTGGCTTGGGGGCCATGGGCTTGGCTATGGCCAAAAACATTATCAAGGGTGGACATAGGGTCGTCGGCTTCGACAAATCAGATGAAGCAATGCAGCACCATATTGAGAACGGCGGCGTCACGGCATCCTCGCCCGCAGAAGCCGTGCGCGATTGTTCGATCGCAGTGACGATGCTGCCTGTCGGAGACGTCGTCAAAAGCGTATTATTTGGACCTACCGGCATCATTGAAGGCATTGCACCGAATTCACTGCTCATAGACATGTCGACGATCCACCCCTTCGAAAACGACGAGATTCGAAAGGATGTTATCGCCAGGGGCATGCGCATGCTTGATGCGCCGGTAGGACGCACATCGGAGCAAGCGCAAACCGGCAATTTGCTGATCATGGCCGGGGGCGCGGCAGCCGATATCGAAGAGGCGCGCCCAATTTTGGAATGCATGGGTGATCTCATCATTGATTGCGGCGGACCGGGCATGGGCTCGCGAATGAAGATTATCAACAACCTGATGACCACGGTTCTCAACGTCTTGACGGCTGAGGTTCTAACCTTGGCAGAATCTACAGGTCTTGACCGGGATCTTGCGATCAAGGTTATGAGCGGTACGGCCGCGGGCCTGGGACATATGTCGACGACTTATCCGGCCAAGGTTCTCAAAGGCGATCTTTCACCTGCATTCATGATTGATCTTGCAAAGAAGGATCTCAACATCGCCATTAAAATGTCAGAACAATTCGGTGTACCTCTTGTCCTCGCGCGCAATGCCGAAACTGTTTATTCGGACGCACAGGCGGCAGGCCGAGGAGCGGAAGACTGGACCGCCCTGTACGCTATGATGCGCAAGAAATACCTTGTGTAATCGCTTCTTTTGCGAGGAGTGACCGGTAGCGCCAGTTTGTTAAAATCATAATTTAAACAGGAACCAAGCCATGCCTCATTCAACCTATCTACCCGAGAAAATGGGATCAGCTACCGTTTCGCCTGAGGGTGCTTTCGAGGCTGGTTCGTTCCAGGAATTCACCGTTACCTACACGGCCGGCCATTTCGGCATCGACGATACCGGCTCGATCAAAGTCGTACACCGGTTCGCATCCGACATGGGGCGGCCCCAATTCGATGCCCCGAAGGAACCGAACTACACAACGGTCGAGGCCTCGAACGGAGCCGTGCTGCATGTGGAATACGACATGAAGCGCAATATCCGGCCCTGGGACAAGACGCTTTATATCAAGGTGGTGCGTGGTTTCCTGCGCGAGGGCGACCAAATCGTGATTCGCTTTGGGGATCGCCGCCAGGGCAGCCCCGGCATCCGGCTACAGACCTTCTGCGAGCACACCTTCGAGTTCCGCGTTTTGGTCGATGCCATCGCCACCTACAATTATGTCGAGCTTCCCGAGCAGCCGATCATCGCCATCGTTCCGGGCCCGCCAGTGCTCTATAAAGGCATCATGCCAACCCAGCAACGCCGGGGGCAGACGTTCAAGCTGCGCCTCAAGGCCGAAGACCGCTGGGGCAATCCGTCTGACCAATGCGACGGAACATTTTCCCTGACATCTTCCTCTCAGGTAGAAGGCTTGCCCAAAACGGTAACGTTCAAGAAAGGTACATTTTCCGTTACCGTCGATGGTTTGAGCGCCACTGAACTAGGGGGCCTGAAGATCGATCTTAATGCTAGCGACGGTCAAACGGTCTGCACTTCGAATCCCATGTGGGTAACGGCGGAAGCCAACCTGCTGCCCTACTGGGGCGATCTGCATGGCCAGTCCGAGGAAACCATCGGCACCAATTCGGCCCGCGATTTTTATGATTTCGCCCGCGACAAAGCTTTTCTCGATGTATGCGTCCATCAAGGCAACGACTTCCAGATCACCAACGAGTTCTGGGCACATCTAAATGAACTTTCAGCCGAGTTTACCGAAGACGACCGCTTCGTCGTATTTCCCGGATGGGAATGGTCGGGCAACACCGGGCTTGGTGGAGACCGAAACGTCCTGCACATGAACGAAGGGCGGCAAATTCATCGATCTTCCCATGCCCTGGTTGATGATTTGAGTGATATCGATACTGACGCCACTTCTGCGGACGACTTGTTTCAGGCCCTCAAAGGAGAGGATTGCACCGTATTTGCCCATATCGGCGGACGTTACGCGGATATCAAGAATGGTCATGACACGCGTATAGAACGGTCCGTCGAAGTGCATTCAGCCTGGGGCACGTTCGAATGGTTAATCCATGATGCATTTGAACAAGGTTACCGGGTCGGCATCGTGTCCAATTCGGATGGCCATAAAGGGCGCCCGGGGGCCTCGCACCCCGGCGGCACCAAGTTTGGATCGTATGGCGGATTAACCTGCTTGCTGGCACCTGAGTTCAGTCGTGCCGGTTTCATGGATGCATTGAAAAAACGTCACCACTACGGCACCACCGGCAGTCGCGTGATGCTCGATACGCGCGCTGTATTTGATAATCCGGCGGAATTGTTCTCGGATGATCCGAACCTGGGCGACGTGACGTCCGAAATGGTGGGTGAAGCCATGATGGGCGATATCCTGGGCTGCGGCGATGGC
>Ga0316204_10006868_pt1 | contig 17108 bp, 31 predicted proteins | sample 6monrhotite_MG_2_FD_205661 | JGI IMG/M metagenome (GOLD analysis project Ga0316204, IMG submission 205661) | Microbial mat bacterial communities from mineral coupon in-situ incubated in ocean water Damariscotta River, Maine, United States -... | ecosystem: Environmental > Aquatic > Marine >... | reverse complement strand
TCGGGTTTAGAGATTTTAATGACGATCCGAAGGTCTGGTACTTTCGGTTGGTTTCCAGAGTCTCGCATCAGGTGTTGGCGATTGATGGAGCCATAGACCTTCCGAATTTGAGCAATCCAGTCTTGTCTTTGGTCGGCGAACCAATTCATTTTTCACCCATACATCTGTTTGAATTCGCGATGGCCTTCAGCGCGGCGGGCGTCCAGATAGTCTGCCAAATCCTGTAGGTGAACGCCTTTGGCAGACTTCTGGCTGGCTTCCATGCGGACAAGGGGAAGTGCCAGGTGGCCTTCATTTATCTTGCGGATGAATTTGGGCAGCGTCAGGTGCGAAAAGTAGTCAGCACGCACCCTGTCTGCCGGAATGACCGCTTGCCCATTGTATTGAGCCATCAGCAGGAAGGCAGTGTTCATGTTGCGACCCCGTTGATGTTCTGGTGTAGGACATCAAATATGGTGACACCGACAAATGGGTTTCTTTCCCATGTTCCGGGGCCGTGTATTTGCTTCCACAAATCGCTGTATCCGCAACGATAAGGTGCGCGCGAAGCGTATTCAGCCGGTTCGGAACCTTCAGCCATAGCACCGGCTTCATCAATGTCTTGTAGCCTTTCGATGCTGAATCCCGTCACGCGCAATGTTAGGCGCGAGAACGCTTTGGGCATGTGGATTGACGGGCGAATTCGGCATGAGCTTTCACCCGGTGACCAACAATATTGAAATTTCGCGTCGGGCTTGAATCTATCGCTCTTTTGCGCATCATCGCGTGATTGGTTAATCAGGCGCAGCATCATGTCTGGATTGCCGCTGTTCAGCCATTCCTTTCGGGCATACCCGTTGGCCATGTAATCCACCGCAACGTCGCCATCGCATTCACCTTTGCCACGCGCCCATTGTTCAGTTCGCCAAGCTCCAATTCGATAGTTTTCCTTGACCCAAACCAGGTCACCGGGCCTTGGTCCGACCAAAACAGTTTCCGCGCCGTGCTTATGTGGGACGTTGGTAAACCATCCTTCAAATTTGGGATTCGGCATTTGGCGTCTTTGCCACCTAGTCCCTCCTTCCGGCTTGGCGATGCGCCGCGTTTCTGTTTTGCGACCGGCCAGCAATGCTTCCACCATGGCTGGACTGAACAGCATCGGGATTTGACGGGTCATGTTGGCACCTCGTTCCATTCGCGGCCATCAAGCATGCGCCCGGCGGCTTTCTTGCCGATGCGGTGCATGGACATCGGGTGTGGGCCTGCGAACGCGCTGTGCGGTGCCTTTGGGAATTGGCCTTTTTTGCCTAAATCGTATTCGGTGCCGTCACTGTCCATGCAGATGGCATCAAAGCGATTGTGGGTGCTGGCGTCAGGGTGCTGGGTTGGTGGTTCATCGTGCAATGCGGGTCCGTTGGTTTCATCGTGTTCGGAATAAGGTTGCCATTCCCCCCACTGCTTAAAAAGAAAGGCTGTGCCAGCTGCTTTGCACTGGTCGCGCAGCGATGTTGCCCAAGCGGGGTGCATCGGGCGCGCGTTTGTGCCGCTTTCACCACCGCAGATGACCCAATCAATGCCATCGAACTTGCGGCCATGACCCTTGGCATCAAACCCAATTAGGCAGTCAATTGAATAATCCTTGCCCATTGATGTCAGATTAATTGGGCCAAGCATGGGTTCTGCGCTGACAAAGCGCATGGCCGCAGGTGTCTTCAGCAGGAGTGGAATGTTCTGGTCTGCCGTCTTCTGCGTCCCTGCGCTGGTGCCAAGCCAGACGTTTGGCCAGCCATCATTCCAGTCGGACGGCAGCATCTTTGCCATGTTCTGCGGTCGCTTGGTCAGCAGCAGCCAATCCAGTTGGTCACATTCGCGAATGAGTGCCCAAAGGTCGCTGCGCCATGTGGGGTCTACGGCATTGTCGAAGACATCAGCCAAGGATGCGCAGAACACGCGCTGTCTGCGCCCGTGGGTGGCAAGGAAGGCTTCTGCCTGCGCGTTCCACTTGCGTGGCTTCTGCCAGTTCTGTGCGCTTGTCCTGCGGCGTGGTGCCTTTGGACCCCAATGGATGCCACCAGTGAAGCGAACGTCACGGGCTTCGGCATAGCAGTTGTCACATTCTGGCGCGACTTTCTGGCATCCTTCCCATGGGTTGAAGGTGTGGTCTGTCCATTCGATTTTTGATTGTTCAGCCATCACAAAAGTTCCTCTGTTTCATGCAGGGTTAAGGCACCGGGCTTTTCCCAAGTGAAAGCGCCATCAATTGTTGTCTCTAATCGGTCGCGGGCGATGTCCAAGATTTCAGCCACGATTCTTCCACGGATTTCCTTGGCGATGCGGCGTTCCCTTGCGGCGGGGTGTTCGATTGCTGGGGTGATGCCATCGTGAACTTGCACCAGACGTTCCAGTTCATCCCAAAGCGCGTCACAGCACGCACCATGGTGGCCAATCTGCTTTTCAGGTGAACGTGCCCACGCTGCTGCATCATCGCGGGCTGACAGCGTTCGTTTTGCCAGCGCCAAAATGCGCTGCAGGTCATCTTCGATGTCTGAAGGTTGGGTCATTCTGTCAAGTCCGGATCATGGAGGTGTGGGTCATCGCGTGACACCTGTTGGAATGGCCAGTCTTCACCACGGGTCTTGGCGCGCTGCTTCAACGTCTCTGCCTGATGCATGTGGCCAAGCCATGACCAATGTTGGTTGGTGGTGGTGCCACTACCTGACATGTGCAGAAATTTACCCGTGCTTGGGTCACGCAGACGCACCTTGCTTTTAGACTGCATGATTTCGAATCCGCGTTCGCGTGGGTTTGCTAGGATTGCGGGCATATGTCTTCTGGCTCCAATAGTATTTGCGGGCGTCCGCAAGCTGCAGTTCGTAGGTTTCGCGCAGTGTGAAGGCGATGCGACCGGTGCCATTGCAGTGGTTGCACTTCTGGCTGGTCTTCGACCCAAGAGTGGTGCGTTTGCGGTCTTCTTCGCGGCGCAGTTCACAGGCTGGGCAGTTGTATCCATTGCCGTGCAATGATGGGTCTGGCATTGGTCGTTTCCCATTCAGTTCTTGCCATTGCTGCGGCGCATGCGTCGGATGCATCGGTTCATTATCCGTTGGCGTTCACCCACTAGGTCATCCAGACCGCGTTTGCGGCGCTCAATGCGCACATGCAGCTTGGCCAAGCGGCGCAATTCCATTTCGTTTGCAAAATGTAGCCACGCAACGCGAAGCCCAAATGGTTCAGCCTTTTCAGTTGGTTGTTCACTGTTGTGGCCAATTCCAGCCAGCACCGGTGTAGTGGGTGCTGCTACACAGGTGCTGGTGGTCTTCATGCAGCTGCCGACGTATTGCGCGGTGCGCGGCCAATGATGTCGCGCAGGTCATCCAGTTCGATGAATGCATCAGCCTGACGGCGCAGTTCGTCTGCGATGAGTGACGGACAGGTCTTTTTGCTTGATGCAACGCTAACGCGGGTGCCTTGGGTCTGCAGGTGCGCGACCAATGGGCAAAAGTCGCGATCACCGCTGAATAGAATGGCGTGATCGATGTGAGGTGCCAGCGTGATCGCGTCCAGGGTCAGTTCGACGGCCATGTTGCCTTTGACCTTGCGCGTGCCATCTTGGGCGGTGAATTCGCGCGCAGGCTTGGTCACCACATTCCAGCCGTTGTATTGGATGAAATCCAGCAGCGGTCGCAGGGGTTGGAAATCTTCAGTTTCATGGATTGCGGTGAAGTAGCTGGCGCGAACCAAGTGGCCTGCATCTGCGAAGTGGGCCAGCAGACCCTTGTAGTCTAATTCCAATTCCAGCTTCTTTGCTGTTGCATAAAGATTTGGACCATCGACAAAAATGGCAATTCGTTCGTCTTTGTAAAACATGGTATTGGTTCCTTTAGGATGATGATTTTGCAACGGCCGCTTCAAGCGTCGCGATGGCGAGAATGGTGGGTTTGACGTCTGGTTCTGCCGTGTCGTAATTGCGGCCCCAGCGGTTGTTCAGGCGGGGCAGCATGCTGCGATCAATCAGCTTCCAATTGGAGGGAGCGGTGTTGGTTTTGTCCCCGTCCAGACACTTCAGGCACATGCCTGCCGGAATAATTCCGTTTTCGGATTCCCAAAGGTGTCGATGTTTGTGGACGTACTGACGATCTGCGCCGGTGTATGGGTTGTTTTCGGCCACGCTGATTTCCACGTATCCGTCTTTTGAAACCCGTTCGTGACCGATGAAGTTCTGATTGTGGGGTGCCTGACCCTTTTTGAACTGCGTTTTGGCGCTGTTAGGGTTGTAGGGCATCTTTTTACCCTTGTTCATTGGTACATCGCCTTTGCCGTAGCGGCCTGTGCGACCGGTCAGCCATCCATTCCGTTTGCACAGTGCGTGGTAATTCGCGAGCGACACGTCAGGTCTGGCAAAAACCGCCACAAATCGGGCGTGGGCTTCGCGCCGCATCATCGATCGGTGCTGGAATACCCATGCCAATTCGTCGGAGCTGTATGCAATCGGTGACCCTTTCATTGGGATCGGTTTCCAATTTGGGGCAGGTGTGGCAAAATCTTGTCGCCAAATTCAGCATACATTTTTGCGGCCTTCAGCTGAAGATCCGCATTGCTGGTGATTTTGTCGGCAACCGCAACCATGGCGCTTGCTCGGTTGACCTCTTTTTCCATGCCTTCAGCGTCAAGGTCTTCGTCAGACAGGCGTTCCATCTGGGCGAACAGATGATCGTTTAAATCAATCAATTTGTTTTTGGTCATTTTCGTTCCTATCGCGGTGCTTGAATGCGCCCAGCCCAGGCGTCGAATTCGGTGCGCAGGGTCTGGAATTTTTGGGCGGCGTCAGCGTTTGTGTTCAGATCGCGGCGGCTGTTCACCCTGCAGAATGTGCGGATGAATTCAGCAGCTGCTGAACGGGCAAGCTGGACCCCTGACTTGATGGTGCGCGTGCCTGCGAACTTTTGGAACAGTTCGTCATTGCACAGCATGCCAGCCTGTTGGGCGTTCGGCAGGTCATTGAAGTGCCGCGCATGGGTGTTTTTCACTTTGGGGGTTGGATGCGCCATCACCCGCACCCTTCTTCGAAATGCATGCGGTTTTGGTATTTCGTGGTAATGTCTTGCAGCGCTTCCAGCCGCGCGGGTGTCATGTTGAAATCAAGAGACAGGCGCAGGATTTGCACGTCTGCCATGTCGCACTGACAGTTCAGTGCATCGCGTGCCTGCGCTTCGATGTCAGCCATAGGCCAGGCACCTGAAATCATCACGGCGTTTGTCTGTATATCGCCGTTCCGACGTTGCCAGGTAACAAGCCAGACTTGGGTCGGGAACATCGTGTTCACTTCTGGTGGGCGTGTGGGTGAGATGGTTTCACGCTGTCGGGTGAAGCGGCAAAAAAAGGCGGCGGGGGCTTGCAGCCGCCGCCCGCCAGTTCTGCCGGTTTCACAGGCAACGGTGGCGGGGTCTTTCGCAGTCAACCTGTTGAGGTTCTGCAGGATCGCCCGAATGCGGTTTTGAAAGACGGCACTCATGCTGCCGCTTCCATTTCCTTTATTATTTGCTTGGCGGCCGTAAGTTCGGCGGCATCGCGCGAATGCATCAACAGGGTCTGGCATGCGGCCATCAGTGTGCGTGGTGCAATCGGGTCAGGTGCGCGGATAATGGCACGGGCACGTTCGACGCTTTGCTGCGCTGCTTCTCGATGGATGGCGGCGCAAGGCGGCGCGCGGTGCTGGACCAGTTCAGCAGCCATTTCGGGGATGGCCACGGCCAGAAGGGCACGGGTTTCCACGTCCCATTCGCCGATGCTTGCCTGCGCGTTCGGTGCCGCCAATTCAGCCAGCAACTGGTCGGTAATTAGTGGGGTGTTTGCCTTGTCATGCATTGTCGCCTCCATCGATGTGATGGGGCGTGTTTAGTAGTCTAAAAATCCTAAGTCAACAAAAATAGGATAAAAAGACTAATTCAAATTCAGTCGATGTAATGAACCTCCAACGCCTTCCACGCCGAAGGGTGCCAAGGAGCGTCTGGCCCAGTGTACTGTACAACACAACGATAGTTGTTGCGGATCATCGCCCCAAAAGCGTTTTGTGCGTCTACATAGGTTACAATCGTATATTTACCCTTGCCGTGGTCGATGTAATCTTGACCGCCAGACGGATGCATTGCTGAAGCCGGGGCTAGTAGTCCGGCTTCAATAATCGCTTCACAGGCCGACACTGCATGACGTGGTTCATCCAATGTATCGAGTTCATTGAAGTGGCCGGTAAAACGTTCTCTGTTGTTTTTACTTTCCAGAACGCACCAGCCAAACACTTTAGAAATTGAAAGGGTCTGTAGCTTGTTCTCTGCAAAATCACCCATGCAATTGATAAAGTGTTCCTGGTCTTCAGCGCTTCCATTATTGGCTAGCCGAAGTGCAGTCACAAGGCCCTCGCGATCGGCTTTGTCTGTGGTTTTATAAGTTGACAGAGGCGCTTCAAAATCATCCTGAGTAAAGATCCGCGATTCAGGATCACTGTGGTTAAAATAGTAGTAAACTCCGTAGCCCAAAGCGGCCCAAATGCAAATTCCAATAATAAAATCAAATATTTTTTTCATACCATCTCGTCAGGTCGACGCCCTTATAAATTGATTCTGTGGCTCTGGCACAACTTTAGACGCAAAATGTGGTAGACTCCATAAGTTTCAGGCACCCCATTTGGTGTGCTTGCAATCAAGGCTTATGTTCGCTTAATGTTCTGTATTTGAAAGGCGGTCAATTTGACAAAAAAGAGTCTTATTTTGTATTTGGAAGACCTGGTTTCTGAGCCATCTCGCGCGCGTCGCGAAGCCCTTCTCCGTAAGTTACAAGACGAATCCGCTCTTCAATTGTTAGCTGTGACATTAGGTGACGAATACGTTGGTCTTCTGCGTCAGCAGGAACTGATGCGTTCTGAAAAGAGCCAGACATGAATTCTTCAAGTGTTGTGCCTAATGCACTACAAATTTTGATGGCGGTATCAACTCGCGGGTTTTGGGTATCACCCTTCAGTAGCTTGCGGATGACGCTGTTGCTAAGTCCTGCTTTAGTGGCAAGGCCCGCTTCGGTTAAGATGGGGTCAGCCTCAATTGCAGCTCTTAATCGTTGTGCGAAGGTTCTTTCAGTCATGCTTATAGCCTAACAAAATAGGATTATTTGCCTATCGTCTAAAAATCCGTTGCATACATAGGATAAAAAGACTAAATATCCCCGCATGGAACAATTCATGCAGCAAGTACGCGCCTATGCAGGGGCGCTCGGGGTAGAGCCGACGACCATTGTGCAGCGTGCCGCCAAGGTCAGTGGTGCGGCGTGGTCAAGGTGGGATGTTGGCGCTGGTTCTCCAACTCTCGCAACGGCTGACAAAATTCTAAAATACATCGCCGACAACCCCGTTCCTGCTGTCGAAGTTGATGCCGACCCCCCGAGGGAGGCTTCGTGATGCGTGATTATGTTGATGCCAGTTTGCGCGGCACATTGCCCGTTGATCCAATATCAGGTCAGCAGGGCGTTTGTTTTGACCTTGCTGACGGATCGGTTGTTCGGCTGCGTCTGGACTGGCAAAGCGCGCAAGCCCTGTCGGATTGGATATCTGACCATTGGGATGATTACCGCGGCAGACGTGATAGTGGCGTTTTGTCCCAATCTTCTGGATCATCGGGCAGTTCGCACTCGGATGGATCGCCGCAGGACGGCCAAAAGGTCGATCCGCCCAAAAGTTCTTCAAAAGCGGGGATCGGGTATGCGTAACTGCCAAGGTTTTCATCTTCAAAATAGACATGGAAGCGGCCTTGTCTCTTCTGGATGCGCCATATCCCGTGTTTGTTTTCGTGTCGTAAATAATATGTGTCCCAATCCAATTGTCGTTCCTTTCGCAAATCTGAAGGCGGTTGGCTGATGGCGTTTGTGTTTTCCAGTTCAATTGCATGTCGCTGTTGTGCCGCACCTATACGCACGCGCACAGGAAACGAGGTTTCCTATGGTGTGGTCAATGCCTGAGTATCCGGCGGGCATACGTCGAGATGATGGAAGTCGTGTCCTGTGGCTGTTGTTCAGACACTTGCTGAATGGTTCGCCCCTGACAGATGCGGAGTGGTTTCGATTTTCGCTTCGATGGGAAGATATTCGGGCAATGCGGTGCACGACCTGCGTTTGCACTGTTAGCCGCTGCCCCAAGTGTCGCGATCAAACTGAATACATGCACCGAGTTCTTCGATCTGAAGTTGAAGCTGTGATACGGCGCGGGCCTTCACCTGACTTGGTGGAGCTTTGATATGCGCGCAATAAGCTCATTTATCGCCACTTCAGTTTCGCCATCCAAATGGACTTGGCTTTGTGTTGCAATCCTGCGGCAAAGAACGTCGAATCCTTTGGTTTTGCAAATATCGGCCAGCCTATTCCCAAACAATTCAGAAGGAGAGTCTGGCAATGCCTGATCTTCGCAAGATTTCCCGTGCCAATATGAAGTCCATCGTGGATTGGTTTGGCTGTTTCGATGCGGTTGCAGAAACCATCAATGGCCGTTGGGGTGGTGGCGCAAGTAAGGGCACCATCAGCAAAAAAGTATCCGGAAACCTGGATTGGACCTTGGCGGACGTCATCGCGCTAGAGGATGCATCTGGTCGGTTTCCGGTGACCCGGCTTCTCGCGCGCCGATTGGAAGGCCGTACTGTCTTGGTTGACAACTGTCTGATGCAGCAATCGGGCGTTATCGCGCGGGAAAGTGGTGAAGCGATTTCTGCCATTCTGGCAGCGGAACAATCCAGCGGTGCAGATGAAAAAGCGCAGGCCATAAAGGAAATAGATGAAGCCATGTTGGCGTTGCGTCAGGCACGGGCGCGGCTGGAAGAAAATGCGCGCGCCCATGAGGTGCAAACATGAATTGTGCGGTGTTCCCTGTGGCACCTTCTGGGGGGCGTGCCTTTGGTTCGACCTACGACCTAGCGGGGGCGGGTCAACCCGCGCAAGCCTCCGAATTTAATTGTGACCAACACGCGGACGGGCTTACCTTTGCCCATTGTGTCCATACCGTAGGGGGCGTGGATGTCCGGTTGTTGTGCCCCCTTACCTCCCTGTTGGGGCGGGTCGTGGGGGTTCTTTTCCCTGCGGCCCGCTTTGATTATTGGGTGGCAACATGACTGCCGTAGTTGACATGGGTTTGGATGGTCTTGATGGCCGTCTGTTTGCCTTGTGGATGTCCGGATTTGCCCGGCGCTGGCACATGAACCCTGCGATGTCACACATTGAAGACTTCAATTGTGGGCATCAGGGTCGCTGCGCGATGTTGGTCATCGCTTTGTTTCCAGACCATACCATTGAACTGTTGCGCGCTGCGGTCACGCATGATGCGCCTGAAGTTCGGGTTGGTGACCTGTCGAAAGATATGAAGAAGTGCGGTGGTGAAGCTGTTGAGGCGCATGCTGCATTGGAACGTCATGTCTTGGGTGCGATGGGATTTGCTGAAGACCTGTCACGGTTTGACAAAAAGCGGCTGAAGCTGGTGGACCGGCTGGACGCATTCTTGTTCGTGCAGGTTCGGCATCCCGCAGAGACTGAACGGAATGGTTGGTCTGAAGATCGTGCATGGCTTCAGTCGGAGTCCAAGTTGTTGGGTTGTGCTGATGTTGTGTCAGCCACGTTGCAGGCGGCGTTGGTGGGTGACTTCACATGAACGCAGGCATCATTCAGGACATCACTGTTGGCCCGTGCCGTCTGATTTTGGGCGATTGCTTGGATGTTCTGCCAAACCTGACCGGTGCAGCTGACATGCTGTTTTGTGACGTTGCCTATGAACTGACTTCAGGCGGCAATGCGCACCAGTCGATGGGCGGCATCTTCGCAAAAGACCAATACAACAATGACGGTCTGCTGATGGATGTTCCCGATTGGGAAGAACTTGGTGGGCCATTCTTCCGGGCATGCAAGCCAGATGCGGATGCCTACATCATGGCCAATGACAAGAACCTGTTCCGTGCTGGACTGGCGTTTGAAGGTGCGGGCTGGCGTTTCCACAACCTGCTGGTTTGGGATAAGGTGCGCGCCACGCGCAACCGCTGGTATATGAAGAATCTGGAATTCACAATTTACCTTTGGAAAGGCAAGTCAGACCCCAAGGGCATCCATGATTGCGGGTCAAAGCAATCCTTCACATTGAACGCGAAGAAGGAGACAGCGCACCCGACTGAAAAGCCGGTGGCCTTGGCGCGTCACTACATCTTGAATTCGTCTAATCAAGGCGATGTCATTCTTGACCCGATGATGGGCAGTGGGTCCGCAATGGTCGGTGCGGTTGAATTGGGGCGTCGTGCCATCGGGATTGAAAAGAACCCTAAGTGGTTTGATGTGGCTGTTCAGCGCGTGACTGCGGCTGTTGCGGCCAGTGGCGTTGATGCCAGTTCGCGTCCGACTGCTGAAGTGCGCGGGGTAGTGGCATGAAGGCGCTATTCAAGACAAAGCGCATGCCAAAGAAGGCCAGCCCGCTTGTGTCGATATTTCATCCACATTGGTCGCCATCTGATGATCACGCGTTGCTGAAGGCAAGGGCAGCAGGTGACAACTTCAACGTCATCGCTGACAAATTTGGTCGTCAGCGTGTTGCTGTTGAGCAGCGCTGGCATCGGCTGCGCATCATTCCTGAAATCGTTAATAAACTGGAAACTTTTGGCCTGACATCGAAGCCCTATCCTATGAATGGGGGTCAGCAATGACAGCGCGCCGACATACCAATTTGACCATTCGCGGGGCCACTTACCGTGACGCAGACCATGCAGCTGCAGAATTGAACGTTCACCCTGTGACCGTGCGGGCCCATGCCCGTGCTGGCACGTTGCACCGTTGTGGTGCTGGGTCCAGCGGTGTTGAGCCGACACCAGTTCGCGTTCGCGGTCTTGATTTTGCAAGTGCGGAAGCAGCTGCTGCGCACTTTGGGGTTCATATCCAAGTGGTCTATCGCAGGTTGGTCGATGGTCGCCCCGATGACATTGGTTTGCCGAATGCGCGCGGCCAGCACATTGCCAAGCCGGTGGTTATCGGACCGGTCTCATTCAGATCGATGCGCGACGCTGACCGTGCTTTGGGGTTTGGCAAGGATTACGTGCAGAAAGCGTTCAAGCGCAATTCAAAACCAATGCTGGAACGCATCTTTGCGGCCGCAATGCGGTATTCCGAAATTGCTGCAAAACGCCCGTCTACGTCGTCAAATGGAGTTTCGGCACCATGACCAAATCGGGCCCCAACACAGCAAACGCACTGGCGGCGCATCTTGAAGTCGAACCCTTTGCGGATGTCGCTTTCAAGGAACTGGCAATGTGTCCATTGGTTGAACCGGGAATTTGCATGAATCCGCTATGCTCGCGACACTTCGCGCCGTCGCGGTCGTGGCAGCGCTACTGCAGCACCGCCTGCCGCAAAATGGATGAACTGGACATGCGACGCATCGGCCACAAGGCTGCTCCAGCGTTGCTGGCCTGGCGTGCTGGCAAATATGAAAAAGAAAATGATGATCTGCGCGCACTGTCGCGTGTTGGTCGCAATTATGTGTCGCGGTTGTCTTCCGACTGGTGGAATGACCGGTTGCGGCGCGCAAATGAAGGGATTTCCTGATGCACGGGCCTATGGCGGTCGCATTATATAGCGGCATGTTTTTCGGACTGTTTTTAGAAGCAGGACTTTCGAATTGGATTTTGGCATTTTGTTTGTTTGCGTTCGTTGCGGCGGGCATTTGGGCTGAAGCAAAACTTGCAAATGGTGGGGTGTCAAATGAGTGAACCCGCAACAACAATGCGGCTGGTCGATGCTGATGATGTCTTCGACTATCCCATTCCTTCGACAGAACGGCTGGAAAGCCATTATTTCATCACTTTCCACTATCGGCGCTGGCTTAAGTCAGAGTTTCGCAATCTTGCGGATCTTGATGTTCGCGCGGTTGGGTTCGACCTGTTCTGTGAGGCGCAGGATGAAGCACCGGTTGGCACGCTGCCCATGGATGAACGCTTACTGGCCAAGTTGGCTGGTGTGACGCTGGAAGAATGGAAGCGTCTATGTGACCGGCCTATTGGCCCGCTCTATGGGTGGCACGCCTGTCGCTGCGATAATGGCCACATGCGTCTTTATCACAAGACCGTCTTGGAAATGGCCAAGGAAGCCTTGGGGATGCGTGAAGATCATTTGGAAAAGCGCGCAGCTGATCGTGAACGCAAGCGTCTGAAGGACTTGCCAGCACAGATCGTGCGCGGTGGGGGCACCACGCGCATGGGTGAAGATGCGGCTTTCATCATTCAGTTCGACCAATTTCTATTGGACCAGTTTGATGGTCGTCAGCGGCGTCCAAACATTGTTCGGGAAGCGTTGGAAATGTGGTCTCTTCAACGGCAAGAAACAGCGAATTTACACCAAACCTAATCAGTCGCATTTCTTCCGGCGGAAGGAACTTGGAAGGAACTTGGAAGAAACCGGAAGGAATTCGGAAGGTTTCTGGATGATTTAAGCGTGAACTTTTCCTTTTTGGGGCCGGTTTGTTCCGGACTGACAAGGAGAAGGAAAGAATAAGAAAAAAAAAGATTTACGGATCGCCCAAATATTGGGGGTCAGAACATTTGGAAAGGTTGGAATGCTTAGAAATGGGAAAAGACGATGGACAGTGCAGCACAGGCAGACGGTGAGAAAAGGGTCAAACAGTTTTTGATCGAACCATTGCAGCTTAGGGGATTGGCCAAGCCAACAACTCTGACCAAGGTTCAATTCGATGACATGGTGAAAGACCTATGTGCGCGGTTGGCATATATGACCGACCTAAACTTGCAGGCACTGGAAGATCAGTGCGCTGGCAATGCAGGCGGCAAGGGGAAGGACCGCTTCCCAATCGCCAACCACATTTTGGATTGGGCCGGTCAAATTCAATCGCCTGAAGGAGATGGATCGCCATTGATCCGCGCTGTGTTTTCACAGTCATTGGGTTTGGACGCGTTGACGCAAGGTTGGGCACCTGAACTTCTTAGTGAATTGAAGCAATCACGCCGCTGGCCAAAACCGTTTGTGGTCCGTCTTATTCGTGACCGAGCCGAGAATGCGATCCGTCAGATGCGCAGTGTCGAAGAGCGGTTGGCGCGTGGCACTGATGTGCCACCCAACGAAGCGGATTGGCGCAACCGGCGCTTAGCGATTATTCGCCGCTGTCAGGCCATCGCTGATCTTGGTTCGAGAGACGGGGGCGGAGTATGAACGCCATGACAGCAGTGACCGCACGGGAAATCCAATGGTTCGCAGTGCGGATGAAACCCAACGCCAGCGGTGGACCACGCACTGCCATCGTGGATGTTGAAAAAGAGCAATACACCAACCGCGCAGGCGCGAGGGCATGGCGCAAGGTCAAGGGCACTGGCACCCGCGTTTTCCTGCCAGAACATTTGTTGAAACGCGCGGGGTTCGAAGTCTTCCTGCCTGTGAAGAAGGTTCTGCGCATCAAGAACCGTTTCACCAAAGAAAAGCATTGGGTTTCTGTGGCCCTGCTGGCCGACTGGATGTTCGTTGGTTTACCGATTGTAGAAGGTGAATATGGGCGCGGCGTGCCGGGCTGGAAGAAGCTAATGGAACTGGATGTTGTTGCGGGTGTCATGGGCACGGGTGGCAGGCCAATCCAGATGTCGGATGCCACGATCATGCGCCTGATGCGTCAGTTTAGCAGCGGTCGGGTTTCGTCGGAAGTCAAGCGCCGGGTGGCTACGCGCCGCGTGTTTGGGGTGGGTGACACTGCGCGCGTGGTCGATGGTCCGCTTGAAGGTCAGAATGTTCGCATCGTGGACATTTCTGGTCAAAGATCCAAAGCGATTCTGAACATCTTGGGTGGCAACATTGAAGTTGAAATCAGTTCAAACCTGTTGACCAAAGCGGATGATCCGCAAGGGTGATTGGTGTTCGCCTGATCGCATCGCAGAAGGAGCGAGCGCAAAATCTTTTTGCAGCAGATGCATCGGGCTGGCCTAACGACGTTGGGCATTGCCAAGAACTGGAAGCCGCCAGTAAACGGAACTAATTCACTGATTTGCTGGAAGATTATCGCACTTCACCGAATGCATGTCATCGACAACTTCGCGCCCGGCTGCAGATTGTTAAGCGTCGGGCGCGATTTGTTAACGGGTGTTGACAGATGCGGGGTCGGTTCGTTAACAGGAAATCAGGACGACCCTAAGACACTGCCAAATTAAGTATCACAGCGAAAGCTGGAAGTGGTAAGCCCGAGGCCCTGACGTTAGCGAAAAGGCAATATGCCGGTCGCGCGGTTAGAATTAAGAGATATGCCCAAACGCAAAGCCCGGCTGCAAAGTCCGGGCTATTTTTTTGCGTGGCATCGGCATCTGGTGATGTGCGGTGCTTTTTAAGGGCTTTCCCCGAAACTGAAGGAGATGAAGATGAAACGAACATTCATGTGCGGTCTGGCCGCAATTGTTGGATTGGTCACGATGGCGGGCGCTGCGATGGCGCATCACGCTGATGTCGATGTGCTGACGATGGACCTGCAGCCGGATGTCGGCATCTATGAACTGACGCTGATGCCTGACGGTGCTGACCTGCTGATGGGCGCGGATGTTCTGGCTGAAGTCGATGTTGTCCCTGACGGTCTGACCGGTGCTGCCAACATGGCGGTGCAAGTGGCATCCTTGACGGAACCGATGGCAACGCGCGGCGCTGCATCCAGCACGATGGTCGATGATGCAATGCGCCTTTGGCGCGCGCGAACCGTCGATGCTTTCACTGTTTCGCCTGACCTGCTGATTTAGGTTCTGGCTGTCTGAAGATACCAAGCCGGGTGCAGGATGCTGCGCCCGGCTTTTTTTGTAACAGCTGCACGCAAAGGGATTTGCCATGTTCAGGGTCGGTGAAGTCGATGTGCGTGACCTTGAACGGTTCGGCAACATGATCGGTGCTTTGGGTCAGGATGGACCAAAAGCAGTGAACCGTGCATTGAACCGCACAGGTGACATGGCGCGCACCCGTGTGGTTCGCGCACTGGCCAAGCAGACAGGGTTGCCGCAGAAGACCATCCGCAAGGCAGTGAAGGTCAAGCGGTCATCGTGGCAGGACTTGGAATATCGACTGTCATCATCTGGTGGTGATGTGTCGCTGAAATACTTCAAGGCGCGTGAGACACGGCGCGGCGTGACCGCTTTTGTGCGTGGCGAACGTGAACTGTTCGAAGGTGCGTTCATCAAGGGCGGCAGCTTTGCGCGTGGGCGTGTGGCGCTGAACATGGGTGGTCATGTCTTCCAGCGTATCGGTGGTCGCACCGAATTGGAAAAGCTGAAATCGGGCGTGTTCATCCCAATCGAAATGGTTCAAGGCGCACCCGCTGCCGCGTTCGAAGATGTTGTGGCTGATGTTCTGCCGCGTCGTCTTGATCATGAAATCAATCGGGTATTGGGCATTTGATTGGTGGCCTTAGCTTATACTCTAACGTCAAAAACAATAGGGACCGTACCGCCATTCTGACCGCACGCGGGGCGGAAGCTGCCCGAGGGTTCGCTAGTCAGACGGGTTTTGTAAAGCCTTAACAATGAAGGGGTGCTGCTTAACATGCAGCCGTTTGGCAATCGGATATGACGCAGCCCGCCGGGGAAGTTTGGAAACCATGCAGCCAGCACAGGAGCATCAATCGCAGGCAGACTTTGCGCGCCACATGGGCGTCACCCGTGCGGCTGTCAGCCAGTGGAAAAAGAAAGACATCTTGCGCGCAGACGCATTCACCCAACCTGAAAAGAAGGGGAAGGTGGTTGTCGCGGTCGCCCTTGAACAGGTTCGGCGCAACCGTGACATCGGGCAAGCGCTTGGAAACGGAATTGGAACACGAACTTCGACGGATGCACCATCAGCTGATGAACAGCCTGAAAATGTGTCAGCTGAAGAAGTCCAGCCAGACCTTCCGGGTGCAGATGTTGCGCCGGTTCAAATTGAACCAACCGCTGCTGCACCTGCAAAGCCAAAAGTGGACACGGTTGAAGACCTACTGAAGCGCGCGAAGTTGGAACAGCAGCTACGCACCAACCGGATTCAGGCATCAGAAGAAGCGCTGCGCCAAGGTATGCTGATCGCTGCTGAAGATGCGCGCGAGCAGATGACCCGTGTGGCCAGCATGATGCTGCAGATTTTTGAAGGTTCATTACCTGAACTCTCAAAGTCGATTGCGGCTCAATTCGATATTTCGCAACGGGATGTCCTGCATCTGCTGCGCGCGGAATTCAAAAAGATGAGGGCCACCGCATCCGTAAAGGAAAGGGCACGGACGGCTGCGGTTGAGCCGGAGGAAAACGCCGAAATCGAATTGGGTTAAGCATGTTGGATATCGCAGTCACAAGTGCAAAATGGATGGTTCACGATGTCTTGGCGAATGTGTTGGAGCCGCCAGAAGACGTCGACTACCTGAAATGGGCAGTAGAAAATATTGAGTTTTCAAAACGTGAAAGCGAATTTGATGGGTCATACAATACAGAACTATTCAAGTTTTTCGAAGAAATTTTAACGGCGCTTGGGCCTGATGACCCATGTCGGATTGTCACTCTTCGAAAATCGGCCCAATTGGGTGGCACCGTTTTGGCAAATATTTTCACTGGTGGTTCCATGGATATGGACCCCGGTGATTTCCTGTATGTGCATCCGACGCATGACAACGCTGTGCGCTGGTCTAAAATGAAGCTGTCACCAATGCTGAAAGGCACCACGGCGCTTCGAAAAATATTCCCGATGAAGGCCCGCGATGGGCAGGACTCAGTGACGTATAAAGAGCGCCGTGACGGACGTGGCGCTTTACTTATTTCAGGTGCAAATTCGCCAGCTTCGCTGTCGCAGGTTTCCATGAATCGCCAAGTTCAAGATGACCTTGCGAAGTGGGAAATGAACAGTGCCGGTGACCCTGAAACACAAGCGGATAGTCGAAGCAACGGGCGCGAGTTTGCAAAGATATTCAAAGTGTCGACGCCAATGGTTTTACCAGGCTGCCGAATAAGCGCCAACTATGATGCTGGTAGCCAAGAGGAACCCTACGTTCCTTGTCCACAGTGCAAGTTCATGCACGTTCTTGAGTGGGAAAGCATGCTGCAGGCATTGGATGAAGAACATCCTGAAAGTGCGCACTTTGT
>Ga0316204_10006867_pt1 | contig 17110 bp, 20 predicted proteins | sample 6monrhotite_MG_2_FD_205661 | JGI IMG/M metagenome (GOLD analysis project Ga0316204, IMG submission 205661) | Microbial mat bacterial communities from mineral coupon in-situ incubated in ocean water Damariscotta River, Maine, United States -... | ecosystem: Environmental > Aquatic > Marine >... | reverse complement strand
TACAACGGACATCTATTCTTTTGGGCCTGACCAAACCCCGAGTGAAGATGATATTGGTAACTGGAATCTTGATAAGTAGTTTTCAGTTTTTATCGTGACCCCAGTCATGCGGCCAACACGACAAGCCGGTTTCACCTTACTGGAATTGCTGGTCGTGGTTGCGCTTATTGGGGTGATGTTAACAGCTGTTGTGATGAGTGTAGGCGATGGTGGCCGTGAGAAAAATATGGAAAACGAGGCAAAACGCCTTGTTGCCGTGATCAAGTTAGCGCGTGATGAAGCCGTATTATTATCACAGGAGCTTTCCATGGTCATTGATGTTACTCATTATGATTTTCAACGCTATGACAAAAAGAAGTGGCTAGCCCTTCAGGATGAACGTATTTTGATTCGTCATGAATTACAGCAAGGGCTGGAGCTGGAATTAGAGATGGAATCTTTCATTTTTACGCCGAAGCGAAAAAAATCCAGTTCTAAAGATAATGACGAGGAAGAAGATGATGAGTCAGCTGTTCGAGTGTATTTCCTTTCCAGCGGAGAAGTTCAGCCTTTTATACTATATATAAGAGAACAGGATAACCCTGACAGTATTCGTTTCAAGGTAATGGCGGATCAGGAAGGCGAGATCAGCTGGGAAGGGCCTTTGCAGGCAGAAGATATCTGAGATGGAAATTGCGCGCAGAACAGCACATACAATAAAAGGTTTTACGCTACTGGAAATCATGGTGGCGCTGGTCATACTCGCGGTGGGAATGTCGGCCTTAGTCAAGGCGGCTGGTAGTAACACGGTGAATGCCGCGTATCTCAAAAATAAGACCTTTGCGCAATGGATAGCCGCGAACAAGGCAAATGAAATGCGCATCCAGAATGTCTGGCCTGCAACGGGCACTCAAACGGGAAACATTATTTATGCAGATGTGGAATGGTTCTGGAAAGTAAAGACGAGCAACACTCAGGTCAAGGATATTCGTCGCATTGAGATTAGTGTGCAACTGGAATCGGAACGTGATGCCGACCCATTGGTAAATTTAGCCGCATTTATCAGTAAACCATCATGAAGCGTATCTGTAAGACTAACGGCTTTACCTTGATTGAGTTGTTGGTGGCAATGACGATTTTTTCGATTATTTCACTGATGGCACTTCAAGGTATGTTGTCAGTGTTTAATACGGGTGAACAAACCGACGGCGAATCGAAACGATTGCAAGCGGTACAAATGACGTTTTTAAATTTACAGCGTGATCTGAATTTTATCAGTACACGCGAAATACGTGATGAATATGGTGATGCTCAGCCGGCATTGAAATTAACAGAAGGCGGTATTTATCAATTGGAGTTAAGCCGTGACGGTTATCGTAATCCGGCACAGTTACCACGCAGCAGTTTACAACGTATTGCTTACCGTTTAACGGAGAATACCCTGGATCGTGTGCAGTGGCCGGTGGTGGATCGTGCACCGGACAGTCAGACGATTAAACGCAGTCTGCTGGAAGATGTTGAAGAGCTAACTATACGAGTGCTGGATGAAAATAATGAATGGCATCACGACTGGCCACTGCCAGGAGGTAACCGCATATTTCCGCGTGCCGTTGAAGTGACGTTGGCCTTAAAGGATTGGGGTCGATTAAGCCGCTTGTTTATGTTGCCGGAGGTGGAGTAGTGGGGCTTATGAAGCAATGTCCCATGCCACGTCGACAACAGGGAGTGGCTTTGATCATGGCCATCATGGCGGTTTCGTTGGCCAGTATTGCGGCGGTGGCGATGGCATCACGACAGCAAATTGATATTCGTCGTGCGGAAAATATTTTGAATATCGAGCAGGTCAACATGTATGTGTATGGTAATGAATCATGGGCAGGACTTGTCCTGAACGAAGACCGAAAAAATAATAATACCGATACCCGCAACGATGACTGGGCCCAAGTGTTACCCCCGATTCCAGTAGAAGGTGGCCAGGTATCCGGTTTTCTCCAGGACCAGCAAGCACGGTTTAATGTCAACAGTTTGATTCTAAGTGCGAATCGAAGTCTGGCAAAAGAACGTTTTGAACGTTTATTGGATAGCCTGGATATATCGAGGGGACTGGCCGATAGTCTGGTGGATTGGCTGGATAGTGATTTTAACGTCACCCTGCCTGATGGTGCAGAAGATACAGAATATCTTGGCAATACAACGCTGCCCTACCGAACGGCCAACAGGCCATTAGCACATATTTCTGAACTGCTTTTGATAAAGGGATTTACGCGTGAAATTTATGAAAAGCTGGTGCCCTTCGTCTATGCCATCAGTACAAATACTGCCATTAATATAAATACCGCCAGTAAAGAAGTCATTATGGCATTGGCAAAAAATTTGGATGACAGTGAAATTGCAACGCTACTTGAAGAGCAGGATAAAGGTGGCTTCGAAAGTATTGGGGATTTTACCGGACACACGGCCTTTGCCGGTAAAGGTCTGTCTCAAGAGGGCTTGTCACTTTCAACACAGCACTTTTTACTCACCTCGAATATTGTGATTGGTCGGACACAACAGGAAATCGAGTCACTTTTGTATCGTGAAAACAGTGGCCGAGTGATTGTACGCTTGCGCCGACCGGTAGAGCACTGATAGGTTTACGTTATGGCAAGACAACTCCTTATTCAGTTACAGAACGGGCGCCCTCAGATCGAGGATCGTATTGCCTGGATATGGCTGGAAAATGGTCAGGTCCTTAGTGATGTCACACAGGGAACCTTGGCGGAGGCCGCCGCCATTGCGGCAAACGCCAAAGTCACTATCAGCATCCCCGCCGAGTCTGTTTATGTCACACGCCAACATCTTCCTGGTAAAAACCGTCAACGTTTATTAAAGGCCGTTCCTTTTGCATTGGAAGATCAGCTTATTAATGATGTTGATGATATGCACTTTGCTTTAGGTCTGGGAGACAAAAACGATCAGTACTGGATTGCGGCTATTGCACGGGATCAAATGGAACACTTGCAAACATTGTTTGCCAGCGTGGGTTTAAATCCGCAAGCACTGATACCCGATTCCATGTTGTTAGCAAGCGCCGAGAACGAGCTGCATCTATTGTGTGAATCAAATCGTAGCCTGTTAGCCTTGCCAAATGAGGAACGACTGTCAGTGGATAATGACAATCTTGCCTTTGTGCTTAAAAAGCTAATGTTAAATACTGATTTACAGATCAATAAAATTGAATGCTATGCGGCAGATCGTTCAATTGATCTGGATGCGCTGGTGGCCGCGCCTGTAAATTGTGAAGTCAACGCACATATAACTCAGCCATTGATATTAATGGCACAGGCCCTTGGTGATAAGCTACCGTTAAATTTATTACAAGGTGAGTATAATCGCCGTGAGCGACGCAAACACCGTTTCCAGACCTGGTATCCCGCGGCGGCAATGTTGCTTGTCTGGATAGTCGCGAAGTTGATTATTGCAGGAATTGATAACATTCAATTGTCGGGACAATTAGCGGATATTCGCACTCAGCAGCAACAGGTCTATAAACAGGCCTTTCCCAGCTCAAAATCCAGCGGTGACGTATATCGTAAAATGGAAGCACGACTAAAAGAACTTAAGCAACGTCGTGGTGACGCAGAGGCCAGCTTTTACCATATCTTAAATGTACTGGCACCGACACTCAGTGCGAGTCAGGGTTTGTTATTGCAATCCATGCGCTATCACGATGGTCGGGTTGACCTTGAATTGCACTTACCGTCGCTGCAATCGCTTGATCAACTCAAAGCCGCATTGACGCGTCAGTCACAGTGGCAGGTGGATATTCAATCAGCCACTTCGGCTAAAAATCATGTTGAAGCACGTTTGCAAATCAGAGGCGGGGCATGAAAAATTTGAAGCTCTGGTTTGATCGACTACAGACACGTGAACGACAGTTGGTGATGGCGGGCCTGATTGTGTTCGGTGTTTTCCTCCCTTATCAATTGATCTGGTCACCACTCATCGATCGTGCAGAGTTACTTGAACAACAACTGGGTAAGCAGGTTAAACAATTACAGTGGATGAAGTCTGCAACGCAGGAAATAAGACAACTGCAAGGGAATTCCTCAATTAAAAATTCCGGTTCATTACTGAGCCAGGTAGAACAGACGGCTAACCAAAGTAAATTACGTAAGAGCATTCGTAAAATACAGCCTGAAGGTGATCGGGGTGTGCGTATCTGGATAGACAACGCCGGTTTTGATGACGTGTTGCTATGGCTTGAGCGTCTGCAAAATCAGCATGGTATAGAAGTGGCTGATTTTTCGGTTGAACGCCAGCCAGAAATTGGTCGTGCCAATATACGTTTGTTATTAGAGACACTCTGATGCGTCTGAAATTGAACAAAACACTAATTCTTTTATTGTTTTTATTCGCCTCTAGTTACAGCTTTTTTATGTTGCAGCAGTTGCCAGCAAAAACGCTTGTGCAGTGGTTACCAAAAAACATGCTGCAACGCAGTAATATCCGTTTAACAGGGATAACCGGGACACTTTGGAATGGTCAACTAGCCAAGTTACGTCTAAACGGTTTTGGTTTATCGAATCTGACATGGCAGTTGCATGCCTGGCCATTGGTGCTAGGGGATGTTTCACTAGGCGTTAAATTTCGCCAAACCGGTGCCTTTGGTAAGGGTGAGATAACAACAGACTTTGGCGCAGAGAAAATTGTGATGTCATCAGTGCAGGGAGGTTTTCCAGCGACGCAATTGATGCCGTTATTTTACGGTTTCCCCATTGCCCTGGATGGTCAACTAACAGCAGACATTAAAAAGGCCACGATTCAGAAAGGACAGCAACTTAGTCTGCAAGGTGAACTGCTATGGCGCGAGGCGGCATTATCAGCACCACCACAAATTTTATTTGGTGACTTGCAGATAAAGATGCAGGCAAAAGATAAAGGCACTGTCATGTCAGTACAGGACCAGGGTGGCCCTTTACAGCTACAGGGAAAAATTACGCTACAGGGTAATGGTGCTTATGAAACCAATGTAATGGTAGCCACACGAAGTTCAGCGAGTAAGGCTCTGGCTCAGTCCATTAGTATATTGGGTGTTCGAGATGCACAGGGCAATGTGCAAATTAAGTACAAAGGAAAATTGCCTAACTGGCAATAGTGCCGTTACTCAATCCCGAGTTTTTTAATACGGTAGCGTAGCTGGCGAAATGAAATGCCAAGCAATTCAGCAGCAGCCGTTTTGTTATAACGAGTCTTCTCCAGGGCTTTAACGATTAATTCCCGCTCGGTGTTCTCAACAGAACTATCCAGACTAAGATCTTCATACGCAGCAGTAGTTGTATTGTTGGATGAACTTTGTTGTGGCAGTTGCAAATCCTCTTGCTGAATAATATTGCCTTCACAAAGCGTCATGGCACGTTCAAGAATATTTTCCAGCTCGCGCACATTGCCGGGAAAAGGATAGACCTGTAATGCCTTCATGGCAGAGGGACCTAATTTAGGTGCATTACTTTGCCATTGACTGGCAATACGACGTAACAGGTGTTCGCAAAGCAATGGGATATCTTCAGGACGTTCGCGCAGGCCTGGGACATGCAACTCAATAACGTTAATGCGATAAAAAAGATCCTGTCGAAAATCACCACTTTCCACCAGGGCAGCCAAATTTTTATGGGTGGCACTAAGAATGCGAACGTTGATCGGGATTTCCTTTGACTCACCAATGGGGCGCACCGAATTTTCCTGGATCGAACGTAATAATTTGACTTGCATGGCCAGTGGCAGGTCAGCAACTTCATCGAGAAATAATGTGCCGCCATCGGCCGCCTGAAAAAGCCCTGCTTTGTCATTGGAGGCGCCAGTGAAACTGCCTTTCTTATGGCCAAAAAATTCACTTTCCATAAGCTCTGATGGAATCGCACCACAGTTGACCGGCACAAAAGATTTATCGCGACGTGGCCCGCTTTCATGAATAAGACGGGCAACCAGTTCTTTACCAACGCCTGATTCACCACTGACATAGACAGGTGCCTGGCTGCGCGCAAGCTTTTCAATGGTCTTGCGTGTTTGAAGAATGGCGGCAGATTTTCCCAGCAACTGATAAACCGGTGCGGGTGTATCTTTGGCCTTGTCTTGTGCGCTAACCTTTAAAGCGGTTGAGATGAGATTGCGTAATTTATTTAAATCGACAGGCTTGGAGACAAAATCAAAGGCTCCTGCCTTAAGTGCCTCGACAGCGGATTCCATGTTGCCATGCGCGGTGATCACTGCGGAAGGAATATTGGGGTAGTGTTGTTGAATATACCGCACCAGATCAATGCCATTACCATCGGGTAAGCGCATATCAGTGAGGCAAAGATTAAAAGTGTATTCCTCTAATAACGTCTTGGCGCTGCCAATATCTTCGGCACTGTGAGTATGAATACCCATACGCGAGAGTGTAATTTCAAGTAACTCACGAATGTCCGGCTCATCATCGACAATGAGGGTTTGATAATCTTTTAATTGATTCTTATCCATAGTCTTATATCTTAGCTAAACTGCCGTCTCGGATCCTGAAAGAGTATTCGAAAACACGTCCCTTTTGCCATAGGCAACATAATATGGTGTAAGCGTGCCTGGTTACATTCGGCCAACTCACGGGAAAGATAAAGTCCAAGGCCACTGCCGGTGGCTTCCGTGGTAAAAAAGGGCTCAAAAATATGTTGTAGTGCTTCAGTGGAAATACCCGCACCGTGATTGAAGACATCCAAAAAGGGTCGGTTCGAATCTTCGTTAGTCCCCCCCAGTAATTCTACGCGTGGTTTGTTTGGGTAGTCGGCACTGTGGCGCAGGCCATTATCAACCAGATTCACGAGCACCTGCTCCAGATGTGAAGCATCAAAGCGAACCCGAGTATCAAAAGGCTCGATGGATATTTTAATATCATTGGCCGTGACATTATCTTTACCGGCCAGATAGTTTTTCATAAAATTTTCCAGGAATTTATGCAGATTAAAAACTTCAATGCGTGATTCATCACGCCGACTAACATGCATAATATTTTCTACAATGGTGTTCAGACGTTCAGATTGATCAGTAATGATACGTGTCAGACGTTGATCGTGACCGTCGAGTTGTGGAGATTCTGCTAATAGCTGACCGGCGTGACTAATGGCACCAAGCGGGTTTCGAATTTCGTGTGCAATACTGGCCGTGAGTCGACCAAGTGACGCCAGTTGTAATTGTTGCGCACGCTGCGCCATCGCCGAAGTATCTTCTAAATAGATCAGTATACCGCTGCTAAGCTCACGACCGATCTGTGAAAAGCGCGGCATAATATCGCCCATGTTTTGTGATGAACGAAATACCAGTGAACGCCACTCAGGGTCGCCACGCCAGAGATCAATTTGTTTTTGCAATTCAGGAGAAATGTCCTGAAGCGTATGTTCACGTGGAGAAGAGGGCATGCCGAGCATTTGCCAGGCCGCTTCATTCATGAGGCGGACGTGATTATCCTGATCGATAACCAGTATACCCGTCTGCATACGTTGAATAATGTGCTCGGTAAGCTCTGCCATGTTGGCCAGATCAACCCCACGTTTTCGAGCCAGAGCCTCGCTCTCACGAATGCGTCGGGCAAGAAAGTTAACCACGACGGCCGTGGTGAAATAACTTAATCCAAGTATGCCGGCCTGAATATAATTGGCATCTTCAAAATGACTAAAAAGACTGACATAGACCTGCTCAGTCAAAATCGCAATAGTGGCGGCGGCGGCAAACAAAAGTGCTGTCCGACTGGTCATGACAATACTGCCACCACCGATGGCAACGACCATGAGGGTGCCAAAGCCACTTTGAATACCGCCGGCGGCATGCATAAACAAAGTCGTCACTATGATGTCGACAAAGACACCAAGAAAAACCTGTAGGTTAAATCCTGGCTGCCGCAGCCGTATCATGATCCAGGTAATTAGACTAAAAATAAAATAAAACAGAATGACACTAATAAAGAGTTTCGGCGCATAAGCTTTAAGCGGGATGGACAAGGTCTCGTTAAGATAGAAAAGTATAAACGTTGACGAGACCAGAAAACGGTACAGATTGAGGTATGCCAGCGGCTTCCAGGTGTCAGTGGGACGCTCGGTAATCAAATTAAAGGGGCTGTGAAAAAAGGAGGCAGACATTATCGTGTTTTAGTGTTCCTGATCCTGTTGCAAGTGCTTTTGACTACAATAGTATCGGCCATTTTGTTGAATGGCTTCAGCTTCAGGAATATGTAAATCACAGTGATGACAACGGACTACATTCTCGACCTGTTTGCTGGCTTTTGATTTGGGTGTTTTTGAGGATCTGGCGATGGAACGTTGCCAGCTGCGAAACAGTCGATAGGCCAGAAAGGCAATGGCCAGAATAATCAGTAAGCGAAATAATCCCATGTGTATCCGTCTTGGTTATATATAGTATGTCCCATCATAACGAAATCGACACTCTAACGCCTAGTTCTGGTGTTTGTTTTTGCGTCCGGCGGCAGATTGCTCCAAAATAGCCGCCTTTAGATGACTGTTCGACCAACGTTCAAGGAATTTGCATGAATCTGCACGAGTATCAGGCTAAGGCCCTGTTTCAGCAATATGGTATCCCCGTCCCCAAATTTAGCGTCATTGATCAGGCAGATCAGGCGATCAGCACGGCAAACGAGCTGGGTGGAACACGCTGGGTCGCCAAGGCACAGGTTCACGCGGGTGGGCGAGGCAAGGCCGGCGGCGTAAAGGTCATCGACGATACAAAGGAATTACAGGCCTACGCTGAGTCATTAATCGGTTCCCATTTGGTCACGCATCAGACAGGTGCCGATGGCCAGCCGATTCATCAGGTCTTGATTGAGCAACCCTGTGATATCGAGCGCGAACTGTATCTGGGCGCACTGGTGGATCGCCAACGTGAATGCGTGGTGTTTATGGCTTCGGCCGCAGGTGGAATGGATATCGAAGAAGTCGCCCGCACTGAGCCGGATAAAATTCTGACCGTCGCCATCAATCCGGCGGCGGGTTTGCAGGGCTATCAATGTCGGCAACTGGCCTTCGGCCTTGGCTTAGACAAACAAGTGAAAGCCTTTAGCCAGATCATGTCGGGTCTGTATAAGCTGTTTATTGAAAGCGACATTAGTCTGGTGGAGATCAATCCTTTGGTCGTCACTAAGACAGGTGATTTATTGGCCATCGATGCCAAGATCAATATCGATGATAACGGTCTGTATCGTCAGAAGGCGATTGCCGAACTGCGCGATACCTCGCAGGAAGATGAAAAAGAATGCCGCGCCCGTGAGCATGACCTGAACTACATCAGTCTCGATGGCGATATTGCCTGCATGGTCAACGGTGCCGGACTGGCTATGGCGACCATGGATATTATTAAACTGCACGGCGGTGAACCGGCCAACTTTCTGGATGTGGGTGGTGGTACCACGGCGGCGCGTGTGGCCGAGGCTTTCAAATTGATTGTTTCTGATACCAAAGTTAAAGCGATCCTGGTCAATATCTTTGGTGGCATTGTGCGCTGCGATTTAATCGCTGAGGGTATTATTCAGGCGGTCAAAGAAGTGGATATGAGTGTGCCTGTGGTAGTGCGTCTCGAAGGCACGAACGTAGAGCAGGGTAAAAAATTGTTGGCTGAAAGTGGACTGGCCATTCTTGCTGCTGATGATCTGGACGATGCAGCGAAACAAGCTGTGCAAGCGGCAAAAGGGTAAGCGGTATGTCGATACTGATTAATAAAGACACCAAAGTGATTTGTCAGGGTTTTACTGGCAAGCAGGGTACGTTTCACTCCGAACAGGCCATCGCCTATGGCACGAAGATGGTCGGTGGCGTGACGCCGGGCAAGGGTGGTCAAACACATCTGGATTTGCCAGTGTTTAATACCGTAGAAGGTTCGGTAAAAGAAACCGGCGCGAATGCGACCATGATTTATGTACCGGCTGCCTTTGCTGCCGATGCCATTTTAGAAGCCGCCGATGCCGGTATCGAAGTCATCGTCTGTATTACCGAAGGCATTCCCGTACTCGACATGATCAAAGTCAAAGCGGCACTCAAAGGTTCCAACGCTAAAGTGATTGGCCCCAACTGTCCGGGTGTGATCACAACGGGTGAATGCAAGATTGGCATTATGCCGGGTGCCATTCATCAACCGGGCAAGATCGGTATTGTCTCGCGCTCAGGAACACTCACCTATGAGGCAGTACATCAAACCACGCAAACCGGTTTAGGCCAAAGTACCTGTGTCGGTATTGGTGGTGACCCGATTCATGGGCTGGAGTTTATCGACTGTCTCGAGATGTTTGAAAATGATCCGGCCACGCAGGGCATCATCATGGTCGGTGAGATCGGTGGTACTGCCGAAGAAGAAGCGGCGGATTATATTAAGGCGCATGTCAGTAAACCGGTTGTCGCGTATATCGCTGGCGTTACTGCACCGTCAGGTAAACGTATGGGTCATGCCGGTGCGATCATTACCGGCGGTAAGGGTACGGCCGAAGGCAAGATCAGTGCACTTCAATCTGCGGGTATTCAGGTTGCCAAATCACCGGCAGAACTGGGGCAACATATGGTGTCGGTCTTAAAGTAGATTTACCAACGCCATGCCAACAACATCCCCAGCAAATTTAAGAATCGCCATCGCCCAGATCAATTTACTGGTTGGCGATGTCATGGGCAATGCACAGCGGATTCTTGATGCAGCAGTACATGCGCGTGATGAACTACAAGCCGATCTACTGGTAACACCAGAACTAGCACTGACTGGTTATCCGCCGGAAGATCTTTTACTGCGCCCCGGTATGCACGAGCGTATCGCCAAAGCGATTCATTTTTTACAAGCCGAGATCAAAGACATTGATGTGTTACTCGGTTATCCCGAGCAGACACATGAAGGTGTTTTTAATGCTGTTGGCCTTTTGCGTGATGGCGTACTGTTAACGCAGTGTCATAAACATAACCTGCCGAACTACAGCGTGTTTGATGAGAAACGATACTTTCAGTCAGGTGAAGGTTCCTGTGTCATCGAAACCAATGGTGTGAAAATAGGCATCACCATTTGTGAAGATATCTGGCACCCTGAGCCGGTGCAGCAATCCGTTGCTCAGGGGGCAGAGTTGATCATTAACGTCAATGCTTCACCTTATCACTTTAATCGAGGCGATGAGCGTAAGGCAGTAGTATGTGATCGCATCAGGGAAATTGGTAAACCGATAGTCTATGTCAATCTGGTCGGTGGTCAGGATGAACTGGTGTTTGATGGCGACTCGTTTGTAATGGATAAACACGGCGAGCTTGTTTTTTCTGCAGCGGCGTTTGAAGAAACCATTTCTGTTGTTGATTTTGATATTGTCGATAACGAACTTGTTCCTGTACCTCAGATTTTATCGGCTACGCTTTCAGAAGAAGCCAGTGTCTATCAAGCGTTAGTGTTGGGCGTGCGTGACTATATCGAAAAGAATGGTTTTGCTGGTGTCGTGTTAGGACTCTCTGGTGGTATCGACTCAGCGTTAACATTGGCTATTGCCGTCGATGCCATTGGTAAAGACCGTGTCGAGGCAGTCATGATGCCATCACGTTATACCGCTGACATGAGTGTGCAGGATGCGGAAGAAGAAGCAAGTATTCTTGACGTGAATTATCAGGTCATTCCTATCGAACCGGCTTTTAATGCCTTTCTTGATTTACTCATAGACGAGTTTGCTGGTCAGCCTGTCGATACCACAGAAGAGAATATGCAGGCCCGTTGTCGTGGCCTGTTGTTAATGGCTATCTCCAACAAGAAACGCAAGATTGTTTTAACGACCGGTAACAAGAGTGAAATGGCCGTAGGTTATGCCACACTTTATGGTGACATGGCCGGGGGCTTTGATGTCTTAAAAGATGTGCCCAAGACTTTAGTGTTTCGTTTGTCCGAATATCGCAACACACTGGGCCGCGTCATTCCACAACGCGTCATTGATCGCCCACCGTCTGCCGAACTGGCACCGGATCAAAAAGATACCGACAGTCTGCCGGACTATGATGTGCTCGATGCCATTCTCGAAGCCTATGTTGAAAACGATCAGGGCCTGGAAGATATCGTCGCCGCAGGTTTTGATCGTGACACGGTGATTAAAGTCATGCGACTGGTGGACCGCAATGAATATAAACGTCGCCAGGCCCCGCCGGGTGTACGTATTACTCGACGTGCGTTTGGGCGGGATAGACGCTATCCTATTACGACAGGTTATGGTCGAGATCGGAAATAATTAAGTCCCGTTATTGCGAGGATACATGATGTAGGTCGGTCTTCAGGCCGACATGTCGGGCTAATACCCACTATGTTTTTTAAATAATGAAGGGCACTTTGAGCCCGACCTACAAAAGCGTGGCTGAAAAGGTAATCACGCGAACATCAACAAGGATAACGACAATGAAAAAAATAGAAGCGATTATCAAACCCTTTAAACTGGATGATGTGCGTGAGGCATTATCTGAAATTGGTATTTCCGGTATGACCTCTACCGAAGTCAAAGGCTTTGGTCGTCAAAAAGGCCACACCGAATTGTACCGTGGTGCTGAATACGTTATCGACTTTCTCCCCAAGGTCAAAATTGAAATTGTTGTTAAAAATGATCAGCTGGATGCCTGTCTGGATGCAATCACTGGCGCGGCACGTACCGGCAAGATCGGTGACGGCAAGATTTTTGTTAGCAGCGTGGAACGGGTGATTCGTATTCGTACTGGCGAAGAGGGTGAAGAGGCGATTTAAACTTATTTGACAACCAAGAGGCAACATGTCTGAAAATAATGAATTGGATGTAATTGAAAACAAGATATTTGTTAACAAAGTATTGATTCTAATGGCTGAAAAGATCAGTCATCAACTTGCATCTTTTTCAGGTTGGATGATAGTTGGTTTTGGCGCTGCAATTAGCTTGTTAGTTGCGAATATTGCAGAAGTTGCTAAATACATTAAGCCAGAGTGTATTGGACTGTCTGTAAAACTTTTTCTTGGTGCAGTTGTGCTGAATGTTATTCAACGCTATATGGCAGCAAAAGTAGCTAGCGTTGTTACTATGCTAGAAAAGCTTGAGTCTATTCCTGAACCAAAGGCATTAGATTTAGCTTATTTTCGTGATCAAATAGAAAAAGTTACGTTCTGGCCAGCACGTATATATTTGAAATGGATGAACAATAAAATTTCAAATGGTGACTATACAATTTCTGGTCGAATGCAAGGCATTCTGGCACAAATACAAGCGTATCTTGTGTTTGCACAAATGATCTTGCTTGTTTTGGCTGCTTATGTGATTGGTAATGCTTTGTGAGTAGCCAAGCCCCACTGTAACGATATTTAAATATTGCTCATGGTGGGCATTACCCACCCTACAATTATAACCCCCCGAAAACCTTCGTCTTTTTCTTTAACTTGTTGCTATCACTCCCTCTGGTTAGAATGACTTAAAAATAACAATAATATTCGGGGTAGGGATGTGCGCCAATCAGGGATTATTTTACTAGGTCTTTGCCTGTCATTTGCGGCAGGTGCTGAAGCGGAGTGGCTGGTGCCTCAGCCTGTGACGCTGAAAAATCCCGCTGCGATGAATATGCCTCAGCAAGATTGTGATTTCAAACATCACCTCACCCTTGCCCGTCAGGGAAATGCCGAGAATCAATATCAGGTCGCCTTGTGTTATTACTATGGCCTGGGCGTTGATACCAATCCAGAAAAAGCACTCTATTGGTTAAAGCAGGCAGTGTCACAGAAACACACCAAGGCCATGTACCAACTGGCGGAGTTTCATAATCGGCATGATAAGTTTAATGATTCAGCCATGGCGATAAAATGGTATCGACAAGCGGCGGCGGCAGATTATGTACCAGCGCAATTACGCCTGGCGGAGATGTATGTAGATGGTCGCGGTGTAAGCCAAGATTATGTCGAGGCTTATAAGTGGTTTTATTTAGCCGGTATGTTTGGTGCCAATGGTGAACCACAACTACGTGGTAATGTTCGACGTCAACGTCAGATGCTGACACAGAAAATGAATCCGCAGCAGATTACACAGGCACGTGAAGTGATTAGTGATTTGTTGCAAGAGACAAGCAAATAGAACAATTTTTGTAGGAGCGTCGTCTCGGCGCGATAATATATCTATTAAGTAAAATCGCGCCGGAGACGGCACTCCTACAACAGAATCCTATCATCGGTATTTGATTCGACGCATATAGAGATATTGAATAACATATCATGATTGAAACATCTGTAAGACTTGATAAATGGCTATGGGCTGCACGTTTTTATAAAACACGTGCACTAGCGGTCGAAGCCGTTAACGGTGGTCATGTACATGTCAATGGTCAACGTGTGAAGCCATCGCGTGACGTGCATATTGGTGATGAATTAAAAATCAGCAAGACACCGTATGTTTTTATAATTTCGGTATTGGCACTTCCAGGTAAGCGCGGTTCAGCCAAGATCGCTCAGACCTTATACGAAGAACATTCTGAAAGTATTCAACAGCGTGAAGAATTACAGACACAACGAAAATTGCTCACTGCTGCTAACCCGCAACCAACGCGTCGACCGGATAAGCGTGAACGGCGTAAAATCATTCGCTTTGTTAACAAGAATCAAACGGAATAGCCATGCCTAAACCTGTTACCCCATTACTTGCCGCCGATGCCTTGATAGAACTCATCGATCAACCTGGTCGCCCCATTGTCTTAATTGAACGTTTGAACATTCCCTACGGCTGGGCCATTCCCGGTGGCTTTGTGGATGTCGGCGAACCGCTGGAAGTCGCCGCCGTGCGTGAAGCGAAAGAAGAAGTAACACTGGATGTGACGCTTACTGCACTGCTTGGCATTTACTCCGATCCTAAACGCGATAGTCGCGGCCATACGATTACGGCGATTTATGTCGCGCAGGCCGCAGGTACGCCGGTCGCTGCTGATGATGCAAAAAGTGTCGAGATATTCACACTGGATGAATTGCCCTCACCATTGGCTTTTGACCACGCGCAGGTACTGGAAGATTTCCGCCGCTACCGTGAGACCGGCGAGGTCGCACCTTTACGCCATTTATAATTACTGTGATTCGCCAGTTTCGGGAGATGCTGCTAGAATAGTAGGTTTTACTGATAGAACTAGCGGAGACTTTCCCATGCCAGCCATTGATCTGAACAAAGAAAACCTTGAATCCACTATTAATGATAATGATTTTGTCCTCGTCGACTTCTGGGCTCCCTGGTGTGGCCCTTGTAAAAGCTTCAAACCTGTTTTCGAAGCCACGGCAGAAAAATATCCTGATATAGTCTTCGCCAAGGTGAATACGGAAGTCGAGCAGGAGATTGCCGGGCACTTTCAAATCCGTTCTATCCCGACATTGATGTTGTTCCGTGAGCAGGTCATTCTCTTTTCAGAAGCCGGTGCTATGCAAGGCTCTGATCTGGAAAACCTGATCAACGAAGCCAAAGAAGTGGATATGGCAGAGGTACATCAGATCATGGCAGACGAAGCAGTAAAGCAATAGAGAGTAGCACCAAACATAATGTCTAAAAAAAGCGCAACGCGATCAATCTCCATTGGTTTTGTTATTGTTATTTTATTGTTGATTATTTTGACATCAATAGCGGCACTGCGTTTGTCTGCTATTGATCGTAGTCAGGAACGTTTTGTACAACAGGACACGGTAAAGTTCGAAATCCTGCAAGCTATGCGAAAAATTGTGCGTGAACGAACACTAACCATGTTAACGATGGTGCGTAGGACTGATCCATTTGATCTTGATGATGAGTTTATGCATTTTAATCAATTAGCCAGGGAATTTATAAAGCTACGGCATAGATTTGAAAAAATAAAAATACACCCTGATGAAAAAATTCTTTTCGATAGGGCTATGGCATTGATACGAGTATCCGCGCCACTTCAAGATAGAATTATTCAGGATATCGTTAATGGCAGGATCGGCAAGAGTAATGTACTTATTGAAAGAGATATTACTTTAGAAAAAAAACTCTGGTCAGTTTTTGATGAATTAATTGCCGCCAGTCAGGTGCATCTTAAAAATGTTGCCACTGCAAACGAGCGAGAAAACCGTCGCGCCTCAGCAACGATTGTTATCTTGGGTATCCTGGCGGTTATTATTGCCATAATCGCCATGGTGCGTGTTATTCAACACGCGGGTAATTATCAGAGAGCCTTACGAGGCGAAAAAGAATTTGCTGAAATGACATTATCATCCATTGGTGATGCGGTTATTGCTACAGATTACGAAGGAAATATTACCTTCATCAATCTTGCAGCACAAAAGATGTTGGGGTACACCACCGTCCAGACCAAAGGTAAATCACTAAGAAGATTTTTTGATATTTTATCTGAAGATAGCAGGCATAAAGAAAACCATCTTGCCTTTGAAGATTTTATGGATGGCCCGGCTGTTTCCGTTTCACGTTACCATGTTTTGAAATTGGCAAATGGTTCGGAATGCATTATCGAAGATGTTGTTTCACCCATGCATGATGGTGATGGTAACTTTCTTGGCAACACAGTAATTTTTCGCGATGTCACACAAACTCGCCTGATTGAACAGCAACTTTCCTGGCGTGCATTGCATGATCCATTAACAGGACTGGCAAATCGTTTCCAGCTTGAAACACGGCTAAAAGAAACGCTAGTACAGGCAAAACGGAATAATAATGAACATGTGCTGTTGATGATCGATCTCGATAACTTTAAACCGGTGAATGATACTTGTGGTCATATGGCAGGTGATATGCTGTTAAAAAAGATCGCTAATACACTTACTCAAAAAATGCGAAAAAGTGACACCCTGGCACGACTGGGTGGTGATGAGTTTGTTGTGCTACTGGATGGTTGTGCACTCAAACAGGCAGAGTCTATTGCCGAGACACTGCGTAGTGAAATTCAGAACCTGGACTTTACCTGGGAAGGACACTCTTTCAAGGTCGGTGCGTCTATTGGTTTAAGCCTTATTAATAGCAGTTGCACCACAACTGAGACCATCATGAAGCAGGCAGATGATGCCTGTTATTCTGCAAAAAAAGCCGGCCGTAATCGAATTAATGTTTATTCGTTGAAGACTGTCTAGTTTTTTCATAAATAACTTTTTATTCTCTGATGCTTGTCGT
>Ga0316204_10006864_pt1 | contig 17112 bp, 18 predicted proteins | sample 6monrhotite_MG_2_FD_205661 | JGI IMG/M metagenome (GOLD analysis project Ga0316204, IMG submission 205661) | Microbial mat bacterial communities from mineral coupon in-situ incubated in ocean water Damariscotta River, Maine, United States -... | ecosystem: Environmental > Aquatic > Marine >... | reverse complement strand
AGAACTGGAACATATAGAAGAAGATTGTGCCTATAAAGACTGTAACTAATAAACTTTAGTTGTAAATTTGATAAAATTTAAAATTTAATAAAATGGCAAATCAACAAGTAGAATTTAAATTCCCTAAGGGCGGAATTTTAACTATAATCATCATTATAATAGGTATCATTTTCATTTCTAAATCAGCAGTTACTATTGGGCCTGGTGAAGGAGGAGTAATCTTTGAACGCTTTGGTGATGGTGTAAATACAGAAATGACATACGGAGAAGGGTTTCATATTGTAGCTCCTTGGAATAAAATGATTGTAAGAAAAGTTCGTCAACAATCTATTTCTGATGAGATGAATGTACTTTCCGTAAACGGTCTGGCTGTTAAAGTAAGTGGTACAGTTTGGTATGAGCCTGAATTCAGTAATTTAGGAAAACTAATCAAGACCAAGGGAGAAGATTACGAAAGAGAATTATTAGATCCAGCAATCAACGCAGCTGCTAGAAGCGTGGTAGGACGTTATACACCGGAACAATTGTACTCGAGTAAAAGAGATGCTATACAAAATGAAATATTAGAAGAAGTAACCAAAGTTCTAAAAGATCAATATTTAATTGTAAAAAGAGTATTAGTAGAAGATGTAAAGCTTCCTCCAACTATTAAAACGGCAATTGAGACAAAATTAAAGCAAGAGCAAGAATCTCTAGAGTATGAGTTTAGGATTGCAAAAGCTGAAAAAGAAGCAAAACGTCAAAAAATTGATGCAGAAGGAAAAGCCGTGGCAAATAAAATCTTAAGTGCTTCTTTAACTGATAAAATCTTACAGGAAAAAGGAATTGAAGCTACTTTAAAATTGGCTGAATCTAATAATAGTAAGGTAATTGTTATTGGTTCTGGAAAAAATGGAATGCCTATTATTTTAGGGAATCAATAATTCTTAAAACGAGTCTTATAGTATAGAAAGTCAACCATTTGGTTGGCTTTTTTGTTTTTCTTAAATATCTGTTAAACTCTTATAATAATGTAACACAAGCTATTTATATCAGTCTTATAGATGTAAACAAATTAGGAAATTAAAAAAATATATAAGATGATAAATAGTAATAAAACAGCAAGAAAATTTCAAAGCGAAACCTTGCATTCAAAAAGATTAGTTTGGAACACACGAAGGAATTATGACTATAAGTTTAGAACGGCATACTTTAGTTAAAGAAAGAAATAGTTAGTTAGTTTTTAATAGTGGAAAAGGGTTAAAAAGTTGTACAATTTTTTAGCCCTTTTTCTTTTCCGGGAATCTACTACGTTCAATTTTCCCCTTTTTTAATGCTTTGTAGTTTTCATAGCAATCTAAAACCGCTTCAATCATCTGTAAGTCACTTGCTTTTTTAGTAAAGTAATCAGAATAATTACAGTCGGCAATCAATTCCATAAGCTCTTGTCTGTCCATTTCTAAATATTCCATCATGACTTCACGATCGAATTTACCAGCCATAATCTTACGAAGGTTATCTTCTTTTTTAATCTTTTGAAGCTTTCTAAGTTGCCTTGGTTTTCTTCCAAAATGATTATATAAAAAATCTACTGGTTGGAATAAAGCGGCTATAGGTGACCTAAAATTTCTTCCTTTTGGCTTTCCAACTTCATAGGTTTGAGGCAATCCATTAATTCTAATACGTGTAAAACGGTCCTTAGGAACTTGCTTAACATCAATTTCTAAAACACCTATCAGCTTAGTTGATCTAATAATCACTTCTTTTACTTCCTCCGCCTTTTCGTAGAGTTCTATCAATAATTCGTTTCCTTTTAATAGGTCGTTCGTTATTTTAATCTTAATAGAAGAGTACCCTAAATAAGAGACAATGATAGTGTCATTTGCCTTAGCACTAATATCAAACAAGCCTGTATCACTTGTAATAGTACCTACTACAGAGTTTAAATTTAAAATATGAGCCGCGCTTAGTGCTTTTTTACTTAACGCATCTACTACTTGACCTTTAACTGTTTTTACTTTTAAGGAATCCGTTTGAGAAAAAACACCTGCTGAAAAAAGTATGAATGAATAAATTAGAAGTTTTCGCATATACAAATGTAATAATTAAGGGTACAAAATAGGTTAATTAAGTGTGAAAAGAAGTCCCAACCTTACATCAATATAAAAAAGTGCGTACAACAGGAGTCGAACCTGCACATCCTATTGGACACAAGCCCCTCAAGCTTGCGCGTCTACCAATTCCGCCATGTACGCAGTAGAGTCCGCAAATATAATAGCATTGTTTACTATAAACATCATTTTTGGTAATGATTTTGCGATATTTGTAAAAAATTTATCAATGAAGGTTATTCTTTTAGGTTATATGACGAGTGGAAAGACAGCAGTGGGAAAGACCCTATCTAAAAAACTGTTTTTGCCCTTCATTGATCTTGATGCATATATATCTGAAAAAGAGCAATTATCGATTCCTGAGATCTTCAAAACAAAAGGTGAAATTTACTTTAGAAAGATTGAACATCTATACGTAAAGGAGTTGTTAAATTCCAAAGAAAGATTTGTTTTGTCTTTAGGAGGGGGGACTCCATGTTATGCGGGAAATATGCATCTAGTTACAAACAACCCAAATACAATTTCAATTTATCTTGAAGCCAATATTCCAACGCTGGTAGAAAGATTACAAAAAGGAAAGGTTAGAAGACCCCTAGTTTCACAATTATCTGATGAAAAACTAGTAGAGTTTGTAGCGAAACATTTGTTTGAGCGAAGAAATTTTTATCAACAGGCCACACATAAAGTGCAAGTAAATGATAAACCTTTATCTACCATTGTGACTGAAATTCGAATTCTTTTACATTAAATAAGCCTTTGCTCCATCTTTTTCAAACTCCACGGATATATGCTCTTGAATAGAAGTTGATAGTGATAATCCTTTAAAATCTGCTTTTACAGGATATTTTTTATGATTCCTATTTACCAAAACGGCAGTTTTAAATTGCCTCAAAGGAACTTCTAGAAAGTGTTTGATTCCGTGTATTAATGTACTACCTGAATTCAGTACATCATCGACTAAAACTAAAGATTTATTCTTATATGTATCAGGTGGGATACTTGTAGAAATCTGATTCAACGGGTTCTTCTTATCTATATAAACCTCGCAAAGTATAAGTTCTACAGAAGAAATTTCTTTTAAAATTGCAGCTAATTCATTAGCAAATACAAATCCATTTCCATTAATTCCAGCAATAACAATTTTCCTTTCTCGGCTATTACTTTCCAATATCTGATAAGCAATTCTTTTTATTTTTTGCTCTATTTGTAGCGACGTTAAGATCACATTTTTTTTTGTAGTCATATTAACTTTCTGGTTCGTTAAAGTTATCAATATCCCTTCTGTCCTTTTTGGTAGGTCGGCCAGTTCCTTTTTTTCGATAATAGTCCTTAGAATATTTCAATAACTCCGTTTTGTTGAATTCTTCTAAAGGCGTTTTATCCTTCCTATACAAATCTACTAATTTAGCACCAACTCTACTATCCGGAATATCTAAAACTTCAAGGACATAATTAATTTGGTTTTTTCTTATCATAATTTCCTCATTACCAAACACATCTTTAGAAGGTTTCACAATTGTATTGCCTATCCTTATTTGCCCTTTCTTACAGGCTTCAGTGGCCATATTTCTTGTTTTATAGTAGCGAACACACCATAAGTATTTATCGATTCTCATAGAAAAAGTTAAAAATTCAAAAATCCTTTCAAACAAAGGTATAAAAATGGTAAATTGCGCGCTCTAATTTTTGTATTAAATGATAAAACTTAAACATATATTGATCGTTGCGATTTTAACTATAGTAGCATATTCTTGTAATGGAACTGGTAATGGAATTGTAGATAACTTTGATCATGCTGGTCAGTCAATTATTGATAATGATTCATTAGTAAAGTTTTTAACGAACCATTATTTTGACGATGTCATTGATTCTATTAAACCAATAACTGCTGGTGAAACAGCACTAATCAATGATAGTAGGTTAAGCAGCCAACAAGTAACTGAAGATGATATAGATTATACGTTGTATGTTTTTACAAACAGAGTGGGGTCACCTATTCCTGTGAAAGGGTTTCCAACAGTTATGGATTCTGTACTTACAAAATACAAAGGCTACTATCTTTCTAATACTGAAAATCAAATATTTTTCGAAGAACGAAACTCTGCTATTTGGTTTACCTTAAACGGAGTTATTAGAGGTTGGGCACACGGTTTTCCAAATTTTAAAGGAGGTGAAAATGTTACCGTTAATGGCCCCATTACATACGCCAATGAAGGTAAAGGTATACTTATAATGCCTTCTGGATTAGCTTATAGAAATACAGGAAATGCTGGAATTCCAGGAAATGCTTCATTAGTTTTTTATATAAGATTATTAGATCTTGTAGAAAACACCGATCATGATAATGATGGTTTAGCCTCAATTTTAGAAGATCCTGATGGTGATGGTGATCCGAGAAATGATGACACCGATAGCGATGGTGTACCGAACTATTTTGACACCGACGATGATGGAGACGGAAGGTTAACGAAAGATGAAGATACCAACGGTAATGGAGATCTAACAGATGATGATACTGATGGAGATGGAATTCCTGATTACTTAGATGAAGATAATTAACAATAAAAAAGCTCTTGAAAATTTCAAGAGCTTTTTTATTATATATCGTTTCAACTATAATCTATAAGAGACCCCTAAAATAATTTGGTTGATTCTAGTATCAAAATTTACTGATCCATTCGTAATCGTCGAATCTAAAAATGTAGTTTCTATTCCAGATAAACTTCTTTCCCAACGGATATCTAATCCCAATCGTCCTATATCAACACCAGCTCCGAATTGTAATCCCATCGAAAAGTCTGCAATTTGAACATTAGAAATATCACTTAACGAAAACTTTGAGGAGAGTACATACTGAAATGATGGTCCTATAAATACATTCGCAAAACCAAGCACTTTCTTTCCAAATAAAATGGGTACATCAATCTTGTTAAAAGTATAGGCTGTAGATTTTTGGAGGCTCATAGTACCTGTATATACCACATCGTTCTTTAATTGAGTATACACGAGTTCTGGTCGTATATAAATCCCGAGTAATTTAGCTTTTAGCCACACACCTACATGATATCCTGTTTTACTTTTCGCTCCAGAAAATACATCATTGGTAACATTGCTAAATGAGTTAGAATTGTAATTGACACCTCCTTTAACTCCAAATTGAATCTGCGCACTTGACAATTGACTGCATAATGCAATCGCCAACACTAATACTGCTTTTTTCATAATTATACTGTTTTTTCTATAGACGCCTTAAAAAGAAAAAAGGTTATTTTCTTTGTAAAACTTTTTCTACAGCAGCAACGACAGCAGCATCATTAATATTGTATTTCTCCATTAATTGCGCAGGAGTAGCAGACTCACCAAATGAATCGTTCACCGCTACAAATTCCTGTGGAGTAGGATTATTTTGAGTTAAACATCTAGCAACACTTTCACCTAAACCTCCAAATTTATTATGCTCTTCGGCAGTAACAACACAACCAGTTTTAGCTGCAGATTTTAAAATAAGTGCTTCATCCAAAGGTTTAATCGTATGAATGTTGATAACTTCGGCGCTAATTCCTTTAGCTTCTAATTGTTCTGCCGCTAGCAAAGATTCCCATACCAAATGCCCAGTAGCTACTATGGTAACATCTGTACCTTCATTTAATACGATTCCTTTACCTATTTCGAAAGGCTGGTCTGTTGGCATGAACACTGGAACTTTAGGTCTTCCAAATCGTAAATACACAGGTCCTTCAAAATCAGCAATAGCAATAGTTGCGGCCTTTGTTTGATTATAATCACACGTATTGATTACAGTCATCCCTGGAAGCATTTTCATCAGGCCAATATCCTCTAAAATCTGATGCGTTGCGCCGTCTTCACCTAAAGTTAATCCTGCGTGAGAAGCACAAATTTTCACATTCTTTCCTGAATATGCTATTGATTGTCGTATTTGGTCATAGACTCTTCCTGTAGAGAAGTTAGCAAAAGTTCCTGTAAATGGAATCTTTCCGCCAATAGTCATCCCTGCAGCAATTCCCATCATATTTGCTTCTGCAATTCCAACCTGAAAGAAACGTTCTGGATGATTCTTTTCAAATGCATTCATTTTTAAAGAGCCTGTTAAGTCTGCACATAAAGCAACAACATTCGGATTTGTTTTTCCTAATTCTGTTAGCCCATCTCCAAATCCAGATCTAGTATCTTTTTTTTCTGTATACGTGTATTTTTTCATTATATGTTTGTTGTGTTGAATTTGCATGTAAAAATAAACTTTTATTCAAGTTTTTTATTTATAATTTCATCAATTCTTTATACAATTTATGAACAGGTAATCCCATTACATTAAAGTAACTTCCTTCTATCTTATCGATACCTATCAAACCGATCCAATCTTGGATTCCATAGCTACCTGCTTTGTCAAAAGGTTTATACTTTTTCAAATAATAATGAATTTCCTTATTGGATAACTCATTAAAATACACCCTAGTACAATCGTTCACTATTTTCTCCGAGTTTTTAGTCTTTATGCATATAGAGGTATATACATCATGATAGCCGTTTGAGAAAGATTGCAACATAGAAACTGCGTCTTCATAATCTTTTGGTTTTCCGATTGCTTTTTCATCCAACCACACAATAGTGTCTGAGGTAATCACGACTTCATTCTCTTGTATGTTTGTAAATTGTTGAGATTTTAATCGTGCTAAATAATCAGTGATTTCTTCAGCCATCAAATCTTCAGGATATATTTCTTCGACTTCTTTTAACCGAATTGAAAAAGGAATATCCAAATCTTTAAAGAACTGTTGTCTTCTTGGGGATCCCGAAGCCAGTATAATTGAATATTTAGAAAGTTTTTCTCGTAACATTTTTTAAAACTTAAAAATTAACATTGAAAGAATACCTGATACCATAATCCATTTCATGTAACTGCTCAGAAATGAAAACTGTTTATGTGCCTTAGCATTCCATAATACATACACAAAATAGAGTAGAGGCAGTACCAAAAACAAATAGTTATATATCCCTAACACAAAGAAATCAGTGTCATCTATAAATGCTTTACTTATGATTATAAGACTAATTACAAAAATTATCGAAAAGAAAATGGCTACATTTCGCGCTCTTCTCATTCCAAAAATAATAGGTAAAGTACTCATATTCATGTAATTATCCCCATCAACATCTTCTATATCCTTAATTAATTCTCGTATTAACGTAGCTATAAAAGAGAAGAACATATAGTATAGTATTGTAATATACACACCCATAGAACTGAATATACTCATTACTATTTCCAAAAAACTGTCATGCTTTGGAACGTTAACAGTTTCATATATATACACCATAAAAATAGGAAGACTCACTAATATGCTAATGAGCACATTGCCTAAGAATATTGTTCGCTTTAAAAATCGTGTGTATAGGAATAGTAGAATAGCCGTGACAATAAAGAAAAGTGATAACCCCATACTATCAACTTTTACAGATAGATAAGTCCCGAAACCAATCCCCACAACAGTGAGAAGTGTATAATAATATTTAGCCTTAGTTATTGAAACCAAGTTTCCAACATAGGTATTGTTGGGTTTATTAATCTTATCTGCTTCAATATCATAGATATCGTTAATTACATATCCGCCAGCAGTAACACAGACAACGCCTAACAAAATGTAAACAAACCATATGGTGGGAAGAGAAATGGTTTCATTAAAAAAAGGTAATAAAGCATATCGTATCAAACACATCGTTACTATAATCATTAGTAAGTTTTGATATCGTATAAGCTTAAAAAACGTATGCATTAATTATAGTTCTTTTTTATTCTTGCGAGATCCTTTTTAGTATCTCTATCCTTCATAGTTTCTCTCTTATCATGAAGTTTTTTCCCTTTAGCTAATGCAATTTCTAATTTAGCATATCCATTTTCATTAATAAATAGTCGTAGAGGAACAATAGTATTTCCTTTGGCTTCAACATCTTTCTTCAAGCTCTTTAACTCTTTTTTATTAAGCAGTAGGCGTCGCTCGCTTTTTGGCTTATGATTGAACTGATGCCCGTAGATATACTCTTCTATGTACATATTAATTACAAACAGTTCGCCTCTTTCATTAAATTCACAAAAGCTTTCTGTTATTCTAGCTTTACTCAAGCGAATTGATTTAATCTCGGTTCCAGTTAATTGAATTCCTGCAACCAATTTATCAATAATCTCGTATTCAAAACGAGCTTTCTTATTCTGTATGTTTATGTTTTTCTGCATATGAGATGCAAATATAATGATATTTAGCCCCTTTCTATCGAATCAAACATCCTTAGAATTATTAACAAACAATTATAGGAAAACACTCATCTTTCTTGTAATTTTATTGCCTTAAAACGACTTATGTAAATAAACCATATGAGAAAAATTTACTTCCTTCTAGGTATCATGACAATAAGCAGTTGTAATACTGTTAGTAAGGACCTTACTGCCCAGGAAATTATAGACCGATCCATTACTAATTCGAATGTAAATTTGATTTCGAATGCCAGCATTTCTTTTGATTTTAGAGACAGAACGTATAATGCTGATAGGTATAATGGTGTTTTTTCGTTAGAAAGAATTACCAAAAAAGGGGGCAGCATTACAAAAGATATATTGTCTAATGATGGTTTTAAACGATATGTAGATGATAAGCCAGTTCAAGTACCCGATTCAATGGCTATAAAATATAGCGAATCTATTAATTCTGTCCATTACTTTGCTGCGTTGCCATATGGTTTAAATGATAAAGCTGTTAAGAAAAAATTACTTCAAGAAATAACTATAAAAGAAAAAGCGTATTATAAAATTGAAATCTCATTTGAGCAAGAAGGAGGCGGTGTAGATTATGAAGATGTTTTTGTATACTGGATTGAAAAAGAAAATTTCACAATTGATTATATAGCGTATAAATTTCATGTAAATGGAGGAGGAGTTAGGTTTAGAGAGGTTACTAAAGAATTTAGAAACAAAGGCATCCGATTTGTAAATTACAATAATTACAAACCAAAAAATGAAACTATACATGTTTCAGGCTTAGATGTAGAGTTTCAAAATAATAATTTAGTACTGCTTTCCGAAATTAATCTAGAAAGCATTAAAGTTATTTTTTTAAATAAGTAATATTTTAAGGTGAATACTTAAATTTGTAGTTTAGTTAAATATTTTGTTATGGTTAAAAAATTACTTCTTCTTTTTTTATGTATTACTAATTCAATGTATTCTCAAAATACAGTAGGTAATATATCCATAACTAATGATGCTTATGATGCTTTTACCCTTTTTACAATTCATAAGAAAACATACTTAATAAATAATTGCGGGAATGTAATCAATGAATGGACAAGTGAGTTTACCCCAGGTAACGCAGTATATTTACTACCTAATGGAAATTTATTGAGGGCCGGAAAAAAAGATGGCTTAAGTCAAATCAACTTTGGTGGTACAGGAGGAGTTGTTGAGCTTTTCGATTGGGATGGTAATTTATTATGGCAATATGAACATAATACTGATGATTACAGACAACATCATGATGTATATCCGATGCCAAATGGAAATATTCTCATTTTGGCTGCTACAATTATGACGGAAGCAGAAGCCGTTCAGGCTGGGAGAGATCCAAATTTTATTATAGACAATAAAATATATAACGAACAAATTTTTGAAGTAGAACCGACAGGAACAAATGGAATTAATGTTATCTGGGAATGGAATATAAAAGATCATTTAATACAGGAATTTGATAATAACAAAGATAATTTTGGCGTAGTAGCCGATCATCCTGAAAAGTTAGATTTTAATTTCTTAGGCTATAGAAACGGAGATGCCAATTGGCTACATGTAAATTCGATACAATATAATGAAGTGCTAGATCAGATAGTTATTAGCTCAAGACATATGAATGAAATCTGGGTAATTGATCATTCTACAACAACAGCGGAAGCATCTAGTGACACCGGAGGCACATATGGTAAAGGAGGCGATTTTTTATATAGATGGGGAAACCCATTAGCATATGATCATGGGACTATAGATGATCAAAAATTATTTGGCCAACACTACCCACATGTTATCCCAGAAGGAACACCAGACGCAGGAAAAATAATTCTTTTTAATAACGGTATAAATCGTACACCTTTATTTTCTCAAGTAGATATTATAAATCCTCCAGTCACAAGCCCAGGTGTTTACGATTATACAATAGGGGAAGCTTACGGACCTGAAGCACCAGATTACAGTTACTCGGATACAACGAATGACCCTTCAGATTTTTTCTCTTCTTTTATTAGTGGTGCTCAACGTCTTCCTAACGGAAATATTTTAATATGTGAAGGTCGTGAAGGTAGGTTCTTTGAAATCAATTCAAATGATGATATTGTTTGGGAATATGTTAACCCTGTTAATAATGTAGATGGTGGAATTGCAAATCAAACAGAAGTAGCTGTAAATAATCTGACATTTAGGGCAATAAAATATGCCCGAACTTATGACGCTTTTGTTGGTAGAAGTATCACTGCTGGCTCTCCAATAGAAGGAAACCCTGACTTAAGTCCTTGCAATAATATATTAGGGACAAGTAATGTGGTTGTAGATTACTTAAAAATATATCCTAATCCAGTAGTTGATGAATTAACTATTGATATTGCAAAAAATATAGATAAAATAGAATACTATACTATTTCTGGAAAGAAAATCGGCGAAAGCAAGAATACTAAAATTATAGATTTTTCAAACACAAAACCAGGAATCTATATCCTTAAAATCTATACTGAAAAAAGTGTAATCTTTAAAAAGGTTATAAAAAAATGAAATCATTAAGCACTCTAAATTCAAAAAAATATGGAAAAGAAACTATTGAACTTAGTATTTTTATTTGTTCTTAATCTCGCCTTCTCTCAAAATACTGTTGGAACTATTTCTGTTACCAATGAAGCATATGATGGCTTTACATTGTTTTCTGTACATACAAAGTCATATTTAATTGACAATTGTGGACAAGTGGTTCATCAGTGGACAAGTGCATTTCTTCCTGGAAATGCAGTATACTTACTTCCAAACGGTAATTTATTACGAGCTGGAAAAAATGATGGGCAAAGTCAAATTAACTTTGAAGGAACGGGGGGAGTTATAGAGTTATTTGATTGGGATGGAAACTTATTATGGCAATATGAGTATAACACAGATCAGCATAGACAACATCACGATGTATACCCTATGCCAAATGGTAATGTTCTAATACTTGCCGCAACTGTGATGCCTCAATCTGAAGCGGTACAGGCAGGAAGAGATACAGGACTACTACCTGATAACGAGGTGTATAATGAACGTATTTTTGAGGTTGAACCAGTTGGAAGTGATCAAGCTAATGTTGTTTGGGAATGGAATGCTAAAGATCATTTAATTCAAGATTTTGATATTGCTAAAGATAATTTTGGTGTCATAGCGGATCATCCTGAAAAACTAGATTTCAACTTTATAAATGGAGGGACAGGAGGAGCCAACTGGCTTCATGTCAACTCAATACAATATGATGAAGCCTTGAATCAGATCGTTATAAGTTCTAGAAATTTAAGCGAAGTGTGGATCATCGATCACTCAACTACAACTGCAGAGGCAGCCACAGGTTCTGGTGGTACATATGGAAAAGGTGGAGATTTTTTATATCGATGGGGGAACCCACAGTCATACGATCAAGGTATGGAAACTGATAGACAACTATTTGGTCAGCATTATCCCCATTTTATCGAAAATGGTTTAGTTGATGCTGGAAAAATGATGATATTCAATAATGGAAATGGGCGTACGCCTTTGTTCTCAGAGGTCTTTATTATAGATCCGCCTACAACCGCTCCTGGAGTATATAGTTATACTACCAATACAGCTTATGGGCCTACTGCACCAGATTATATTTATTCGGATCGAACAAATGATCCTTCAGATTTCTATTCAGGTATCGTAAGTGGTGCTCAACGATTGCCAAATGGAAACATCTTGATTTGTGAAGGTCGAGAAGGGCACTTTTTTGAAATCAATGCTAGTGAAGAAGTAGTTTGGAACTATATTAATCCCGTAGATAATAATTCAGGTGTTACGGCCAATCAAACGCAAAGTGTTTCTCCTAGTAATATTGTTTTTAGAGCCTTAAAATATTCAAGAGCATATGCTGCTTTTTCGGGAAGAGATGTAACTCCTGGGCAACCTATAGAGGGGAATCCAGATTTAACACCTTGTAACGCACTAGGTATTGACGATTATGTTTTAAATAATGTTCGTGTATACCCAAACCCTTCAGATGACCTTATTTTTATTGAAACTACACAGGATATTCAAAAAGTAGAGATTCATACGGTTTTAGGAAAAAAAGTACGTACCTATAGAAACGCGAAACAAATTAATGTTTCTTCTTTAAAACATGGAATCTATCTTCTAAAGATATTTTCTATGAATGCTGTGGTTACAAGAAAAATTATTGTTTCCTCAAACTGAATTAGGTCGAACAGATAAGTAAAATGTAAGATGAGAAAATTACTCCTTATTTCGTTATTTATTTCATCGAGCATTTTTTCACAAAATACGGTTGGAATTATTTCGGCAAGCAATGAAGTATATGATGGTTTCACTTTGTTTTCTGTTCATAAAAAATCATTTTTGATTAATAATTGCGGAGAGAGAATTAATGAATGGACAAGTGAATTCACTCCTGGAAATGCAGTATACTTACTTCCAAACGGAAATTTATTAAGGGCAGGAAGAAAGGATGGACAAAGTACTATTAACTTTGGTGGATCTGGAGGAGTTATAGAGATTTTTGATTGGGACGGTACTCTTTTATGGCAATATGAATACAATAACAATCAGATGCGACAACATCATGATGTTTTTCCTATGCCTAATGGAAATGTATTGATACTAGCGGCAACAGTAATGACTGAAGCTGAAGCATTACAAAAAGGTAGAAATCCTAGTTTGCTAACAGACAGTGAATTGTACAACGAACAAATTATTGAAGTAGAACCTGTGGGATCGGATCAAGCTAATATCGTATGGGAATGGAATATTAAGGACCATTTAATACAGGATTTTGAAAACACTAAAGATAATTTTGGCGTGGTTGCGGATCATCCAGAGAAATTAGATATCAACTTTTTAAACGATGGAGGTAGTGGAGCCAATTGGCTGCATGTTAACTCTATACAGTACCATGACAATCTCAATCAAATTGTATTGAGTTCCAGGAATCTAAGTGAAATATGGATCATTGATCATTCGACTACAACTGTAGAGGCAGCCACAGGTTCTGGAGGTAATTATGGTAAAGGTGGAGATCTCTTATATAGATGGGGTAACCCACAATCATACGATCAAGGGACAGAAATTGACAGAAAATTATTTGGACAACATTTCCCACATTTCATTGAAGATGGACTTGTGGATGCCGGAAAGATTATCGTATTTAATAATGGTAATGGCCGAATACCCATGTATTCAGAAATAATGATCTTTGACCCACCAACATCAAGCCCTGGTGTATATCAATACACCGCTAATACAGCCTACGGACCTATTGCTGAAGATTATTCATATTCTGATCAAACCAATGATCCTTCAGATTTTTATTCACACATTGTAAGTGGTGCTCAAAGATTACCTAATGGGAATATCTTAGTATGTCAAGGTATTAATGGTCGATTTTTTGAGCTAAATGCATCCAACCAAATTGTTTGGGAATATATTAACCCTATGAGCACGAATACAGGAACCATTTTTAATCAGACCGAAACTGTGTCTACAAATCTTACTTTTAGAGCAACAAAATATGCAAAAACCTATGCAGCGTTTACAGGAAGAGATGTATCTCCAAGTTTACCAATAGAGGGCAATCCAGATTTATCTCCTTGTAGTACCTTAAGTGTTGATATTGTGGATGGGGAATTTGATGTGCGGATTTATCCAAATCCTACCTCGGATTTAATCAATATAAATACTCAAAAAGAAATTCAAAGAACCGAGGTTTATTCTCTTTTAGGAAGAAAATTAGCTACGTATCAAAATTCAAAGCAACTTGATGTAGGAAATTTACCATCCGGTATTTATCTTCTAAAGATATTTTCTGATGGTGTAATATTAACAAAAAAAATAGTTGTTACTGACTCGTAACAACTATTATTCTTATTTGTTTTTGAAGAAAAGCTAATCGACCTTTAACAATACATCCGTAGTCTTATCTTTTGTAACCGTTACAATATATAGGTTCGAATTATTACTGTCGTCAATTTGTTTATACACAGCAGTACCTATTACCATATTGGCAAAGAAAGGAGTAGTATTACTGTGGCCAACCACTAATACTGTTTTGCCTTTAGTATTCGCTTTAAAAGCTTCATCATTCATCTTTCTTGGATTATACAATAAAACTGGTACTCCATTCGCATCAGCCGTAGGTTTTGCCGTTTGTTTTGTTCTATTATAATCCGTCGAATACACGGCATCAAACTTCACATTAGTGAATACTTCGCTCCATTTTTTTGCTCTTTTCAATCCCTTCATATTCAGATCAGGATTTCTGTTGGTTTTATCTGTTCTCACCTTTTCAGCATGACGAATAAAGTAATATGTAGTTACTTCTTCTTGTGCGAAGGTTGATAAAGAGCTAAGAATTATAATAGCTAAGCATACGATTTTTTTCATAATAAATATATTTAGAGCACTAAGATATATAAAAGAAAGCGATCATAAATACGATCGCTTTCAAAAGAACAAAAATGTATGTAGTTAACAAGTCAATTTATAGTATGATACACTTTAGTCTTTATATTTTTAATACGTTCTTCGAATATGTTGGTGTCTAATGGACTATGTACATTTTCAAATAAATCCATAAGTGATCCATTATGAAAATCTCTTCGTTGTTTTAACAAATTGAAGTGTACAAAACTTGACCATATCACAGACTTCAATTCGGTTTTGTTCTCATTGTACATCCGCATCTCTACATAAAGTTCTGAATCTGTATAGCGGATTAATTGAGATTCAATATATACGGTTTCCATAGTTAGGGCAGGGCGGAGGTATGCTATTTGATTACTTCCTGAGACCCAGCTTTTACCTTGTTTTTTAGCCATTTTATATACATCTATTTTATAATCATCGACCAGTTTATCTTCTCTGTGATTCATGAAATAGTTGATGTAATTCCCATTATTTAAATGGTTGAACGGATCGCAATCTTGAAATCTTATTACTGCTTTGCTTGTTAATGTTTTTGGTAATTCCATAATATTAATTATACCAATTGGTATATTTTAGGTTAAAAAAATTATACTTTTAATTCATTAGTGATCATCATATCGATTTGATCCATGGTATTTTTCATGTATATATCATTATCCATAGTATAGGTAATAAATGTAGCTCCCTGTATCATTGTATCAATTCTAACCGCCCAAGCTTCAGGATCTGCCGTAGTTTTAAACTGACCTTTCTCAATTCCCTTCTCAATGATCTTTTCAATATAACCCTGAAGCGTTTTAATCGTACGCCTTACATTTTCTAGTAACAGCGTATTTTGGTTGTTAGCATCTACACCAACATTTAGAACAGGGCAACCTCCAAATTTTTTACTGTAAACATAATAATCACGATAAAAATCGACGATTGCATTTAATCGTTCTAAAGGAGTACTGGACGGATGTGTCTTCTTACGGATGGCACCAATAAGCAAAGCTACATTATAGTCAAAAGCTTTTATAGCTAGCTCTTCCTTATTCTTGAAGTTGCCATAGATCGCGCCTTTAGTCAACTTTGTTGCTTTTGTAAGTTGACTCATTGTAGTAGCTGCATATCCATGTTTATTAAAAATAGGAGCAGCCACACTAATAATGTACTGTTTTGTTTCTTCTGCCTTCGACATAATTATACAAAGATATAAAAATATACCAATTGGTATATTAATTAACGAAAAAAATACCCATCTATTACCATGGGTATTTTATTTATACCAATTCTGCTTGATTTCTAAATACCAACTTATCATCAAAACAATCAATAAGGATAATACTATCTGTTGTTACTTTACCCGCCAGAATATCCTTTGACAGCATATTAATTACTTCTTTCTGGATAACCCTTTTAACAGGCCTTGCGCCATACTCAGGCTGGTATCCTTTGCGCGCCAAATACATTATAGCTTCTGGTGTAGCATCCAAGGTAATGTCTTGCTTTGCAATCATTCGTTTTACAGTATCGAGTTGAATCTCCACGACTTTCTCAATATCGTCTTGAGTTAATGGTGTAAACATAATTACATCATCAATCCTGTTTAAGAACTCTGGGCGTACAGATTGCTTTAATAAACCTAATACCTCAGATTTAGCCAATTCCATGCTAGTTGCAATATCTCCTTTGAGATTATCAAATTTCTCTTGAATGATATGACTACCCATATTAGAGGTCATAATTATAATAGTATTTCTAAAATCAGCAACTCTTCCTTTATTGTCGGTTAACCTTCCTTCATCTAACACCTGCAACAGGACATTAAACGTATCCGGATGTGCCTTTTCAATCTCATCTAAAAGAACAACAGAGTAGGGTTTTCTTCTTACCACTTCCGTTAACTGGCCTCCTTCATCATATCCCACATACCCTGGAGGCGCTCCAACTAATCTACTCACAGAATGACGTTCCTGATATTCACTCATATCAATTCTCGTCATCGCACTTTCATCATCAAACAAATATTCAGCTAGCGTTTTTGCCAATTCTGTTTTACCCACACCTGTAGTACCTAAAAACAGAAATGACCCTATTGGTTTCTCTACATTCTGCAAACCAGATTTAGAGCGTCTTACCGCATCGGCTGCGGCCTCAATAGCTTCATTTTGACCAATTACTCGTTTGTGCAATTCGTCTTCTAAATGCAACAACTTCTCACGTTCTGACTGCACCATCTTGGTTACTGGAATACCTGTCCATTTCGCCACTACTTCGGCTATATCTTCAAAAGTCACT
>Ga0316204_10006863_pt1 | contig 17114 bp, 8 predicted proteins | sample 6monrhotite_MG_2_FD_205661 | JGI IMG/M metagenome (GOLD analysis project Ga0316204, IMG submission 205661) | Microbial mat bacterial communities from mineral coupon in-situ incubated in ocean water Damariscotta River, Maine, United States -... | ecosystem: Environmental > Aquatic > Marine >... | reverse complement strand
GTCGATTTTGATCCAACTAGCCTCGGAACCTTCGATTTAGACAGCGCTCCGTTGGACACAATCCGTTCTAGAGTTTGGAATATGGTCCACGCCATTCCTAACTATGGAAAATGGGCGCAGTTCAGTAGATGGTCAAAAAAGCTAGAGACGGCTGAAATCGGAGAGCTGGTTGATAGGATTAGCGACAGCAGAATTTCATGCGAAGACGCCATTATAGAACTTCGATTTGCTCGATCCGAGCAACTCTGGAAACGTGCATTGGAACAATCTCCGATCCTGAATGAATTGTCCGACCTGGATAGACACAAACTTGTCGTCGAATTCGCTGAACTTGAGAATAATCATTTCGATGATAACGTTTCCACCATATTGGCCCACCACCTGGGACAAGTACCCCAAGGTGCACAAGGCGAAATGAAAGTTATTCGAGGAGAACTCGGGAAACGGCGTTCGCATATAGCACTGCGCAAACTCTTCAGCTCTGCCCCAAATGCGATCCGAAGAATAAAACCAGTTTTGTTGATGAGCCCGATCTCAGTTGCCCAGTTTTTAGAACCGGGCCTTCATTCTTTTGACCTTTTGGTGATGGACGAAGCTAGTCAGGTCCGTCCTGAAGATGCACTCGGCGCAATTGCCCGCGCGCGACAAATCGTAGTCGTGGGTGACCAAAAACAGCTTCCCCCAACTTCATTCTTTGATCGACTAATCGGTGACGCGAAGGACGATGAAGACGATGATGATAGTGAGGAACTTCTGGGCGGAGCTGCAAAATTAGGCGAACTCGAAAGCGTTCTTAGCTTGTGTGAAGCTAGAGGCTTAGGTTCACGGATGTTGGAATGGCACTATCGCTCTCGCGACCCATCTTTGATCAGAGTTTCCAATCGTGAATTTTACAAAGACGGCCTCATTCTTCCTCCTTCGCCTTTGCAAGACAATCCGGATTATGGGCTTTGCTTCACGAAAGTCGATGGTGCTTATGATCGAGGAGGTAAGCGAGACAATAGAAGAGAAGGCGAAGCCATTGTCGAGCGGGTTTGTGAGCATGCGCGACAGTCGCCCAAATTGTCGCTGGGTGTCGTCACATTCTCTTCAGCCCAACGGAACTTGATTGCGGAACTTCTAGAACTTGCGCGGCGGCAAGACAGTCAGTTGGATGAATTCTTGAGAGAAGGAAAGTCAGAAGATTTTTTCGTCAAAAACATCGAGAACGTTCAAGGGGACGAACGCGATGTCATTCTAGTGAGTGTAGGATACGGCCCAATTGTACCGGGAGGCCCTTTGACTAGTATGTCATTTGGACCGGTAAACGGAGACGGAGGCGAACGTCGGCTAAATGTGTTATTCACTCGCTCTAGGTTACGCTGCGAAATCTTTGCTTCCTTTGACCCTTCTGCGATGGATTTAAGTCGTGTTTCTCGAGAGGGGCCAAGAGTCTTAAAACGCTTCCTTGAATTTGCACAAAGTGGCCAACTTTCGGATATTGAAATAACGGGAGAACCAGCGGATTCTCCGTTTGAAGAAGATGTCGCTGATGAAATTAAGAAACTGGGCTTTATTGCTGACAATCAAGTTGGTTCGGCAGGCTTTCGCATAGATTTAGGCGTTCGTGACCCAGAACGCCCCGGTACATATATTCTAGCCGTTGAATGTGACGGTGCAACTTATCATTCTGCACTATGGGCGAGAGAAAGAGATCGACTGCGGCAAGAAGTGCTCGAACATTTAGGCTGGCGATTTCACCGGATATGGAGCACCGATTGGTTTTACAATCGCGCCAGTGAAATTCGACGCCTGCAAAGTGCATTAGAAAAAGCCCGGTCCGATTTTAAAACGGGAATTGAGATTCAAGGTTCAAATGAATTTATCCCCGCCGTGGCGACAGAGCCGAAACGTTCAACGATTGAAATTCCTGAGATTGTTGAAAAACAAATGCCCGCTTATGTGCGTGCAAACGTATACGCATCGAAGAGCCATGAACCGCATCAAGTGCACTCAAGCGTCTTAGCTGAACTTGTAGAGAAAATCGTTGAAGCCGAAGGCCCCATTCATCAAGAGGAGGTGGCGCGTAGGGTTGCTGAGTCGTTCGGAAAAGAACGATCCGGTTCGAGAATAAATAAGCTCTCACTCGCAGCGTTGCGCCGTGCGCGACAATATTCTGATACTCTAAGAGACAGCGATTCATTTTGGTATACGATTGATCAATTGAACCGCCCACCAGTTCGCAATCGTGCAGCCGAACAAGGGACCGTATTGAAGGCATCCAGTATTTCACTGATGGAGATTAGAGAGGCATTAAAGATTGCGCGCGAGGACAATGCTGGTGGAAGTGAAGAAGATTTGGTTCGAACCGCAGCACATCTTTTGGGATTCAAAAGAGTTGGGCCAGATTTAAATACCCGCCTAAATGAAGGCTTAGCATCAATTCCAAAATGAGTATCCAACGATGAAACGCTGTTGCCAAAATTGAAAAAGCTAGGCTGAACGAATTACTAGTTAGCCCTAAAACACGCCCAGCCCTTTACCGGTCAGTTATTTTAGATTGTCCTTTTGACGAACAAAACTGTCCTATGTTTCTAAGTTTTTCGTGATAAGTCTGAGAGACGATGACATTGGGGGGGGTGTTTTGGAAGAGCTCCAAAAGATTTTTATCAGATATAATGATATCAACATACCGGAAGTTGGGAGTGGACTTGACGAACTGTGCGAATTTTCAAAGATGTTTTTCGCTGATACCGCTGAAATTTACGATATTATTACGAGGCTGAAAAATCAGGATAGAAATCCAACTGGGTTCCTCCCTGACGATGCTCCGATCCTTGGCCTTTTGGTTAAAATTAGCAAGTTGCTGCGCGAGATTGTGGTGTACTACAAAGCCGATGATGCAAACGTCATTAGCTACTTAGAACGACAAGCTATCGAGGCGGGCGTAGTTGCACAATATCTTTTATCAGCGAATTCGGATACTTTAGAAAATTACCGAAAGTGTTCATATAAAGACCGTCTAAGAATATTTGAAGCGCCAGAAAACGAAGGCTTTTTTGCTTCAAAAGCGGGCAAGCGTTTGAAGCGTGATATTCATAATCAATTCAATATCGAAGAGTTTACTCCATCAAGTTTTGATCTCCAAAAGAAACAACGATGGAAGGTAGATGGAAAAAGCGTTCGCGACATGTTCGATGCGCTTGGCATGGACCAGCTATATGGCAATATATACGGCTTCGGGTCTGAGTCTGTTCACGCAAGCTGGGGACATTCAATGAATTTTGATCTCCAGCAAAATGACGATGGTACGTATTCGGCACTCCCTATCGAAATGCCCGCAGACATTCGTTATGTTGCCCCAGTGATCGAGTTTTGTAATCCAGCATTTATTGGTTGGTCAAAGCGGGTAAAATTGGCCGAACATGATCGATCATTATATTGGATCGCCAAAGTTAATCGACGGTTATTTCATGCTTTTGATGCAGCCTACAAGCCGCTTAATGCTTGAGAGAAGGGAGATGTTATGACAATTATCGGAGACATTAGCGACCGAACGAAGATTTATCGCATATTTCCGCGCAACCGTTTTCTTGAGTTATTTAGGAAAGATCAAAACGTTCTTGTGTTGCCTACTATGTGGGAAGATCCATTCGAAAATGTTTTTTTAAAAGCCGACGTGATTACAACAAGCGGTGAGAAGGGGGGCTTCGGTTTCCATGCAGACGTTTATGGTCAATGCTGGACCATGGAGACCGCGTCGGACGCAATGTGGCAAATTTACTCCCGACAAAAGGACGCCGTCAGAGTAAGGACAACCGTAGGAGACCTAATCAACAGTTTACGCGATGTTCATGGCGAATGGGCCGAGCAAACATGTTTCATCGGTCGTGTGAAATATCTAACCGAAAATAAGCTTAAGTCATTCGGTCAAACCGTTTTCAAGAGTGGGATTACGCCCAACACCATCGCCCGTTCGCTTTTGGTAAAGCGGCGGGCTTACAAACATGAGAACGAAGTTAGACTTATCTTTATAGATCGAGGTGCAACCAAGCAAACTGGCGGCCTCTACAAATATCGCTTTGACGCGCGCGAAATAATAAATCAAGCGATGGTGGATGGTAGGGTTGAATATAACCACTTTCTCCCGTTCAAGGAACAGGTGATGGCCCTTACTGGGCTTAGTCAAAAACAGGTCAAACGATCCCTACTGTACAGACAGCCAGAGGGCTTTGTGGTCAAAATACCGTAAGAAAACTCACGCGCCCGCCACAGCAAACATAAACCGGATCACGAAATTTATAAGATATAGATTTGCATCATTTGAAATGTGTCAGGCATAGGCGATTTGTCACAGCTACGATGAGGCGGGCAACATGACAGCGATATTGGCGAGGAAAAGAACTCGTGCCGACGAGGATTGTATTCGATATCCCTAGGCCTTGCGAAGGTATCTTCAATTCGACCAGAACTCTATTGGCGTGCCGCCGAAACAATGCTAATTGGTGTACTGGACACCGTACCGTACGATATATTGGCTCAGGAAACGCGATGGAGGGAGAGTGGGTCAAGCGCCCGGCGGATGGCGCTACAGTTGTCGTATTCGTCCATGGCATCCTCTCAAGTAGCGAAACGTGCTGGCAACATCCTGGCGGGGGCAGCTGGCCTTGGATCGTGGCAAACGATCCGGATCTCTCCGATGTCGGCGTTTACAACTTCACTTACCAAACCGGAATATTCTCGGGAACTTACAATCTCGGAGATGCCGTCGATGCACTCAAGGAGCATCTCGAACTCGATAAGATCGTCTCACCCAACGGCATCGTTTTTGTTTGCCACAGCATGGGCGGGATCGTCGTCCGCAAGTATCTCGTCTCGCGAGCGACTGATCTAGTTATTCGACAGGTTCCCATCGGCCTGTTTCTGGTCGCCTCTCCCTCGCTCGGATCCGACTACGCGGACTGGATTGCCCCGATTGCGAAAAAGTTGCGCCATTCCCAAGCTGATGCGCTTCGCTTCGTGCGATCGAACCCCTGGCTTGCGGACCTTGATCGCGAGTTTCTGAACATGAAAGAGCAACAGCTTCTTTCGCTAACTGGCAAGGAGCTCATCGAGGACAGATTCGTCGTTTTCCGTCGGTTTTGGCGAAAGCAGATTGTCGAGCCTTTTTCGAGCGCCAGATATTTTGGTGATCCCTTCAAGGTCCCTGGCTCGGACCACTTTTCGATCTCTAAATTGGAGAATGACGAGGCGATACAACACCGGCTCTTGCGAAAGTTTATTCTGGAATGGCGCGGGGGCCTGTCTCCGCCAGGGAACGGAGGTGGTTGGGCGCCCGACTCCGCAACCAATATCGAAGATACGGGATTAGCTAAAAATCTAGCAGAGGCCGCTAGTCCTTGGGGCTCCCACGACGGATCCGGAGGTCCCGCAATCAAGCTTGAAGTGACGGTTGTGATCAACGTGAACGCCGACTTCGGGCCAGACGACAAGGCACGTCTTGATCAGATCGAGCAAACTCTCAGGTCTATTGTGGCCAATTCAAACATCACGATTGTCGAAGCCCGGACAGGTTCGCTGTTGTTGTTCGTGGCGGATCCTGACGAAGCGTTGGCGCGCGCCGATCCTACATTGTTGCGTGCGGCATTACTAGATCGCGAGAATGCCGAGTTAATTGGCATGGCGCCGATCGGGCCATACCTCGAACGAAGCGAACAGCGCGTAAGCCTGAATGCGGCGTCTGGCGATCTTCTCGCGTGGCCGACCTCGCTACCGGATGGGGAGAAACTAGAACGCCCCGAATTGTCGCAACTTTCGTCGCGGATCGACGAGAGCATCTCGTCGACAACGGCAATCATCGGCGCCGCCGGTGCGGGTAAATCCGCGCTCCTTGCCACCCTCGCCAAATCGTATACCGACGCCGGCTGGCCTGTTCTTTCCATCAAGGCCGATCTGCTTGATCCAGATATCGCCAGCGAAGAGACCCTACGGGAGAGGCTCGGACTCGAAGAAGCTCCCTCGAGACTATTGCGCGACCTTGCCAAGTTCGGACCCGTCTTGCTGATTATCGACCAGCTAGACGCGTTGGCCGGTTATCTTGATTTGAAAACGGCGCGCCTGAGCATTTTGCTCAATCTTGTCCGCAAGGTGGGCGGCATCGACAATATTCATATCGTGATCTCGTCGCGCGCATTCGAATTTCAGCACGATGTCAGATTGCGAAGCGTCAACGCGGAACGCATCATGCTTGAGCTTCCGCAGTGGAGCGAAGTGCTCACGGTCCTCGAGGGCCACGGCGTAGCTGCTGCCGGATGGCCGGCTGATGCACAGGAGGTGATGCGCTCTCCGCAGTCGCTCAACACCTATCTGCAACTCGGCAGCCGCCATCATTCCGAACCATTCACCAGCTACCAGCTTATGTTGGACCGTCTCTGGACCGAGCATGTGATCGAAGGCCTGGATGGCGGTGAGCGAGATCGGCTTGCATCTGATATCGCCGACGCAATGGTGGAGCAGGAAAGTCTATGGCTAGCGAGCGCGCGATTTGCCGATCGGGCGTCCGATCTCCAAGTGTTGACCGCCTCGGGTATCCTTACATCCTTGGACGCCAGCATCGGATTTTCGCACCAGACCTTGTTCGAGTTTACGCTTGCTCGCAGCTTCGCCAAGGAGCCGGGCAGGCTCTCTCGCTTTGCGCTCGAGCGTCAGCAATCCCTGTTCCTGAGGCCGAAGCTGTGGGCGGGCCTCAACTATTTACGAGGGACGGACAGCGACCTCTACCACCGGGAGTTGGAACTGATCTGGCAGGCGGAACTCCGCCCTCATCTGCGCGTGCTTCTTATCGATTTCCTCGGCTCGCAACCAGCGCCGAGTGACCGTGAGGCCGTCCTTATGGAGAGCGCAATGGCGAAGGACGCCACGCGCATGCGTGCGTACAAGGCAATTGAGGGCAGTCTCGGCTGGTTCGCGCGGTTGGCAGACACGCGCATTGCGGGCGCGATGACCGCAGACGAGCATCTGGCTAACGCGCAGATTGCTATATTGTCCCAAGCCGTGTCGAGCGCGCCGGCTAAAGTGGCAGAGCTAATTCGCGTCCACTGGCAGCCCGACCCGGAAAACGATTTGCGAAGTTGGGCGGCCATTCAGTGGCTCACACATTGGACCGATGAAATGCTCGCGATCGCGCTGACGGTTATCGCGCGATCCGAGCTAGCGACTTCCGCTATCGACCACCAGGTAAGCGTAATCGCCGTCGAGCAGCCGGACGTCGCGCTCGAATTGATCGTCGCTAAGCTTAACCGTGAACTCAACCAGGCCAACGCGGAAGCTCAAGCCCGTGCGGAAGTTATGCCTCCGCCGGTAAACCCGAGCACGCAAGACGATCTCTCCTACCGACTTCGGGAACGTATCCGGCAACCGGTGCGAAACCTTATCGAGCGGAGTAATGACTGGGATAGCCTCGCGGGTATCGCGGAGAAATGGCCGGTGCAATTCGTTGGCAAGGTCTTTCCCTGGTTCGTTCGTGCACTCACCACTTTGGAACGGCTCACCGGTGGAGGTCGCTTCGTCGGCTATGCCTTGGCGTTGGAAGCTGATTTCCGCTTCGATGCCGAGAACGACCTTGAATTGTCGGAAGGGTCGGTTCTAGCCGCGCTCCGCGTTGCTATCGAGGGCCTCGAGGATAGCGAGCCGGACGTATTCCGCGCATGGGTCGCGGAGAGCGAAGGAATCGAGCTCAACCCCATCCAACGTCTGATCGCACACTCGATTGCCCGACGCCCGGAGCAATTCGCTGAGCTCGGACTCAATTTCGTGCTAAGCGACGAGCGCCGATACTTTCTTGGGGCCCCACTAAATCCGTCCGGCACCACAAAGCGGATGATAGTTGCAGTCAGTCCGTACTGGACGCCCCAACAGGCGTTGGCGTTCGAAACGAAGGTGCGTAAGTTCGCGCCGCCCACGCCGTCTGAAAAAACCGATGCCAAGGATAAAATGCAGTGGCGTCATATGATCCGGCGCACTCAGCTTGATCTGCTCCGATCGTTACCCTCACACCGGCGCTCAGAAGCGGCTCAGCGTCAGGTCGCAGAGGACGAACGTCGCTACGGTCGGCAAGGACGCAGCGTAACCGTCACCGGACCCCAGGCGATCGGGTCAATCATCGAGGCCGACAGCATGGCTAAGGCTAGCGATGACGACATCGTCAACGCCTTCGTTGAACTGCCTGACGCAACGGGATGGGACCATCCTACGCGTATGATGGCTGGTGGCAACGTGCAGCTTGCGCGGGCTTTCGCAACATTTGCCAAAGACCATGTTGCAAGAGCAGTTCGCATCCTCGGCAGACTAAACAGCAGCAACGGCGTTCGGGCCGCTGCATATGCGATCGATGCCGTATCGGAAGATGGGGAAGCTGCGATCGTCTTCGCTCTCATTCGCGACGTAGTCGTCAGGGGTTTCGACAATGAAGAGTTTAGGCAGGCCATCGCCCGTGCACTATCCAGGATGGCCCACCGCAAGGTGAGCATCGACAACGATCTCCTGACAATTCTTGAAACGTGGGTCGCCGAACCAATTGACGACGATCCATTGGAGGGCGAGGAGGACGACCTCGACGACGACGTGCTGTTGGAAGGTGAGACGGCGCCACAACCTGAACAGGAAGAGCCAATCAATCGAAGCCTGCTCTGGGGCTATGGTGGCTTCGAAATTTATCCGGGCGGCGATGCACCAATTGCGGAAGCGGTCGTTCAAATCAGGCTCACGCGCAATGAGCCTGATGAAGCAATTTCGTTCATGGCGCGCTATCTCGACCGAGAGAAACGCGTTCGCCCATGGGAAATACTGGCTCGCTACTTTCTCAGACTCCAGGCGGTCAACGCGACCACGCGCGAAGCATTCCTTGACCGGGTCCTGACTGAAGTTGACGGCCTCGTCGGTAGCAAGGCTTTCGCACAGTACATGTCGCAGGCTGAAAGAGACAATCACGCCTTCGTCGACCGCCATTTGGACGCTTGGAATGCAAGTGGTTCGCGCGCCGCGACCCAAGCTTACGGCGAGATCGTCGGTCTGGACGCGTTGCTTCATCCCAAGCATGCGGCCAGTCACCAACGCTTGCAGGCCATCCTCGGCGACGAGAGCGGGGACTTTCAAAAAGTCGGCGTCGCTCTTTCAGCCGCGCACATCTTGGCTGAGGAGCCTCAACGTCGCGCTGCGGCTGCGGCGCTGCTCGGCCCACTGCTGGATTCGTCGAACCCAGCGATATGGGGGAGCGCCTTTGAGTTTTTCCGACTGAGCGATGACCTCTCGCCGGACGCGGGTACGATTGCTTTCCTTCAAGCCGTGGCAAAGAATCTGTCAAAAGCGCCTGTCCCTGACGGCACATTTGTAGTCGACCGGCTCGCAACGCTATTGCCCCATCAAGGGCCGCTGGTCGGCTCGATCGCGCTCGGTCTTGTTGCAAAGTGGCGAAATGATCTGGCCGATATTAGAACCTCTACGTCGATCGCGACATCTACATTGGTCGATCTCGCAGTGACACTGCACCGCCTCGGTCCCGACACGCGTGAGATAGGGCTAACGCTTTTCGAGCAACTCATCGAAATTGACGCCTATGAGGCGCGTCAGACGCTTGATGAAATCGATAACCGTTTCCGGGAGAACGCACCAACGCCGCGCCGGCCGCGTTTGCGGCGCCGATCTAAAGTCGTACCGCGCCGCCGGCGACGGAGGTGAGTGTAATCGCGATGAGCCCGGCAAGGATCATCGATGCTTACTATTCAACTTCTGCTCTCTCTAGTATTCGCTAGATGAAGGGCAAAGTAGATGGTCTTGCGGCTACGCAGCGGGATGAACTGGAACGGGTCTACCCGCGCATCTTCAGGGCCGTGTTGCATCGCTGTGCGATGCTGCCCGCACAACCCCTTCATGCGGGGTTTCCCTCATTATCATTCGGTGCAGTCCAGGCCCCAGCCGGACCTGTCGAGGCTTAGTCAAAGGGATGGTCCCTTGGACGAACAAAATAGCTTCGAAAGGCAAATCATCATGAAAAACACAGTCACACTCGTCGGCTTCGTAGGAAACGATCCAGAGGTTCGCGAAACCAAGTCAGACGCTACTATTACAAACATTTCTTTAGCAACAACGCGCAGCTTCAAGGACAGCGAAGGCGAACGTCAGCAAGATACCGAGTGGCACCGGATTACCTGCTTCAATGGTATTGGAAAATGCGTAGCAGAACACGTCACCAAAGGTGCTATGATAATGGTGACAGGACGCATCCATTATACCAAGTGGATGGACGATAAAAACGTTACCCGTTATGGTTGCGAAATCATCGCTGAGCAGGTTGATTTTCTCTCCAAGGCGAAAGCTAAATCTTCAGAATAATCGCAATCAACATTGCAATATCCCATGGCTCGGTAGCATCAGCTACCGGGCCTTTCTATTTGCTGCAATTTCAACTTCTAGTGACGATAAGGTGTATGTCAGTTTGCACTTCCAACGCGATCACAACCGCAGAAACAGGCCCTTCAATCCGGCAGGAAATTGACAAAAACTGCTTGGCAGTTTTTGGCTTTTGCATGCTATTTGGTTGCCAAACGGCCTTTTTGGACCTTTTCTCTCTTAATCCCAGAAAGGCCCATTCTGTACTTTTGAAGGAAAGTTGTTTCAAATCAGTTATTTAAGGGTCAAGAAACGAGGCTGGATCAGGCCTGCCGAGCTGGGAACTTGACTGCACACCGTACGCGAACTTGGCAAGTTTGCAGTTAGGCAGAAAACTGCGAAATAATGCTCGAAAAAGGCCAAGTGTCAATTCCTGTTTGGATCAAAAGTACCGGCAAAAATCCACTTTTGATCAAAATTGCGCCTCTGTAACTTATTGAATAATAAAGTTTTATTAGTTATTGCGTGCGTTTGGGTGCCCGTGTATATTAGCAGTGCCTTTCGTAGTAGCGAGTCAGGCTTCTGTTCCATGAAGGAATAGAAGAATGACCAGACATATACCCCTACAAACATACCTACCGGCCCATGTTGCTGGCTGGATCAGAGAAGCAGCCAAGACGCTCGACCTTACCGTCAGCGTCATCATGCGCGACATCATCATGGCCGCGTTTCGCGAAGAACAAAATCGTCGGGACGGATCTCAAGACACGGATAAACTTGACCGTCAATCGGTGTTCATTTCTATCGCGCTCGATGCGCTTCTAACGGCTCATACTGACAAGAAATTGCGTGACCGGGTGTTCGAAGATTATGCCCAGCGTATTGATGATCTTGGCCTTGCAGAGACCTCCCAGAATGGAGGCCGCCATGAAGCGTAATCTTGGTAACTTCACCCGCGGTAGCCAGCTGATCGGGCATTTCAGTTTCATGTTTGCAGCGGGACTTAAGTTGCCGCTGATCGCCGGGGCAATATTGCTCGCGATCGTCAGTTATGTGCAGGTCAGGTTCTCGCTCACGGACCATCAATTCTATCTCATCGGCATGGATATCTATGCGCGCTTTTACGGATTTATTGAACTCGATCCCGACAAACTCATCGCGCTCAAACAGGCTGATGGTTCTACCCTTGAAATGGCTATTTCGGCGTTGTCAGACTATCCGGCGGTAGAGCAGGCCGTAAGCTCTCTATGGAATGCGCTTGGGCTGGCATTGGTGTTTACCGCCATCGTCTTTGTTCCAGCCTTTTTGCTCTTCTATTGGCTACTCGAATATTTCGGTGGATCGTTCAAGGAAAAGAAATTTGTTCGCGGTGCTTCGCTCGTTAGGCTCGGGCTATTGAAGCGCAAAATCTGGCGCAATAACTTTGTTAAACAGCACAATGAACTGCGGCCAATATTGGGCTGGTTTTGGTGGCTGGCTGGCGCGCAAAAACTGATTGAATCCGGCTTCTATATCCCGGCGAAAATCGCTGGCGTGTCTTATCCCTGGCGCAAAGAAATCGAGCATACCATGCTCATTGGTACCACTGGTACGGGTAAAACGGTGGCGTTGCTCGACCTTATAACCCAGGCACGCGCAAAGGGTCAGCGCGCGGTCGTGTTCGATCTTACTGGCGCATTTGTTTCCCGGTTTTATGATCCTTCGCGAGACATGATTTTAAACCCGATGGATGCGCGCTGTCCGCAGTGGAGTATCTTCGACGAGTGTAGCAGTATATCTGAATTTCATGCTGCATCAGAGGCGCTGATTCCAAGCGATGGCGGCGGCAATGACCAGTTCTGGGTGCTGGGTGCACGCTCCATATTCATGGAATCTTGTATGGCCCTGGTGCGCGCCGGAACACCGACCAATGCGGCGCTTGCCGAGCGGCTCATGACTGCCGACTTGTCCGAAGTACACAAACTTGTTGAAGGCACGCTCGCCGAACCCATGACCTCGCCGGAAGCGGCCAAAATGGCGATATCCATACGCGCTGTTTTGAACGCCAATGCGCACGCGCTCATGCTGCTTCCAACTTCGGGTCCGCGCTTTTCGATCCGCGATTGGGTGCGGGCCAAAGAAGACATCAAACCAGGCTCAATCCTGTTCATTTCGGCCCGCTATGTCGATCTGGGGATTCTTTCCAAACTGCTTACCCTATGGATGAACATCGGCATGCATACGTTAATGTCGATGGCCCGTACGGATGATTTACGGCTGTGGTTTATCATAGACGAACTTGGCGCTTTGCACCGTCTACCTGCACTCGAGCAAGGGCTTCAGACGGCGCGTAATTTTGCCGGCGCAATTGTCACCGGTATCCACACTTATGACAAGCTGAAGGAAGTCTATGGCGAGGATATAGCGAATACGCTTGCATCCCTCTCACGGACCAAACTCGTGCTGGCATGCGGTGATGACGAAACGGCAGAATGGTGTTCTGATGCCATCGGCAAGCAGGAGGTTATCGAAATCGACGAGGGCTACAGCTACGGCCATGACAATGCCCGCGATGCGGTAACGTCCAACAGCAAAAAAACCATTAGGACATTGGCGTTGGCGGACGAACTCACAAATCTGAAAAGCCTCACCGGCTACATTAAATTTCCGGACGGATTTCCAGCGGCAAAAATCAAGCTGGAATATAAAACGCGCCCCATCGTTGCTGAGGAATTTATGCCCAGAAGCGACAATCCAGGCATGGACAGGGCGTTGCCAAAACCGAAGCCCGGTCCAAAGCCCGGTGGTTCGATTGACGATGGAGATGATCCCGTTGGCGGCGACAATGGTCCCAGACCTGCCAGCGATGGCGGGGCAGGTATCGAGCCACCTGGCGTTCAGGAACAACTCGCTTTTGACGAAGAGCAGGCGGGTGGTTCGGGCGCGGTATCCAAAACCGATGACCCCAAATCTGATCAGGAAAAGGATCGGTTGTCAGCGGTGTTTACAGCGCGTGGTCAGGATCGCGCTAAGCACAGCCTTGCGGATAAAAAAGCCGCTGCTGACAAGCCATCGTCTAGCAAAAAACGATCTACCCGCCATCGCTCATCGGCCAAAGAAACGGATCGTTTTGATGGACCAAACGGCAACGCCAAGCGTGACCATAAATCCCGTTCTGCAAGTCAGGCCAAGTCTGCAGAGGATAATCCGGATCCAACCAAGGAACAGCGTGAAGGGGCGATCGGATCGCGAAATATCGAAGATCGTGATGATATGGATATAGGATGAGTACGGCTCATCCCGTGTCAGATAAGAACAACGGCGCGGCTCGTTGCCGCGCCGTTCTTGCCCCGAGTAAACGCTAATGCTGTCGGTTGCCAATGTCCGTTCTGCTGGCGGTGCGGCCAGTTATTTTGCCAATGATAATTATTATGCCAAGGCTGATGCCGACCGCTCGGGTAAATGGGTCGGAAAAGGCGCAGAATATTTAGGGCTCGAGGGCGAGGTGGAAGCCGCAACTTTTGAAGCGATATTGCGCGGCGAGCTTCCTGATGGCACCCGTCTGGGCAGTGAGATACGCGGTCACCGGCCCGGAACCGATCTCACATTCTCCCTGCCCAAAAGCTGGTCGCTGCTCGCTTTGATCGGCGGCGATAAGCGTATCATTGATGCCTATCGCAGCGCCGTCACCGATACCCTGAGTTGGGCGGAGAAAAACGCTGCCGAAACGAGGATCATGAGCGCGAGAAAGGAAAAGATTTTCGCGACGGGCAATTTGGCCGTGGCGCTTTTCCAGCATGATACCAACCGTAATCAAGAGCCCAATGTCCATTTTCATGCCGTTGTTGCAAATGCGACCCGTGCGCCCGATGGCAAATGGCGGGCGCTGCGCAATGACAAACTATGGTCTATGAATACGCTGCTCAACAGTATGACCATGGCGAAGTTTCGGCTTGAAGTGCACAAACTCGGCTATGAGATTGGCCGACATGGCAAGCACGGCAATTTTGAAGCTGCCGGGATATCGCGCGAAGCGGTAATGGCTTTCTCCACGCGCCGGCAGGAGGTCCTGGACGCTAGGCGCGGTCCTGGACTGGAGGCTGGTCTGATTGCGACGTTGGCAACAAGGGCGCCGAAGCAGGATATCAAGGACCGCGACAAGCTGGCGCACGATTGGCGCGAGGCAGCGCGCGATAAGGGGTTGGACCTGGTGGCGGTTATCGATCATGCAAAGGCCCAGCAATTGCGCATGGTAAAAACCGGCAATCCATCCGCTTCCTTGATCGAACGGGGAAAGCAGTTGCTTCGCGCCTTTGCCGCGAAAATAAATGCGCCGCCCGCAGATCCACTGGTTCCTAAACATATATTATCCAAAGGAAGTGAAGAGATTGCCGCAGCGCAGGCTGCGGCCTCCGCTATTCGTCATCTTGGAGCGCGCGAAGCGGCATTTTCGGTAAATGACGTGCTCAAGACCGCGCTTGATTTTGGGCTGCCGACGACAATTGAGCCGGTTGAGAAACGGGTGAGAGCGCTACTGCGAAACGGCGATCTGGTGCGCGGGCGAGGGGAGTCCAAAGACTATGTAACCACCCGCGATGCGCTGGCGCTCGAAGAACGTATCTTGGAGGGTATCGATGCTGGGCGTGGGCAGGGGAGGCCAATCCTCGAACCCGAGGCCGCCGGAAAGCAGCTACAGGCAGTTGCACAGGACAAATATGCCATGACCCTCAATCAGGGGCAGGAACAGGCAGGAAAACTGATTCTCTCCTCCAGCGACCGAATTGTAGCGGTGCAGGGTATTGCCGGAGCAGGCAAGAGCAGTCTACTTAAACCGGCAGCGGCGCTTCTACGTCAGCAGGGTAAAACCGTGCTCGGCCTTGCCGTGCAAAATACGCTGGTCCAGATGCTTGAACGCGATACCGGCATTGAATCCAGGACGCTGGCAAAGTTTCTGGGAAACCATAAGGCGCTTCTTCGCGAAAAACCCGACCCCAAGGCACTGGCTTTGGCGAAAGCGGCAATGAAGGATCATGTGCTGGTGCTCGATGAAGCCTCGATGGTGTCTAACAGCGATAAGGAAAAACTTGTTCGAATTGCCAATCTTCTGGGAGCGGACCGTTTGGTAATGATCGGCGATAAAAAGCAGCTCGGTGCTGTCGATGCAGGCAAACCTTTTGCGCTGGTGCAGGCAGCAGGCATTGAAACTGCAAAAATGATCACCAATCTCCGCGCGCGTGACAAAACTTTGCGCCGCGCCCAATATGCCGCGCAAGGCGGCGATATCTCTGGGGCGCTGGATTATCTCAAGGATAATATCGTCGAGGTCGCCGAGGATAGCGCGGTCGTGGCGGCCGAACATTGGCTTGGCCTGTCTCCCGACGAGCGCAAGGCCACATCCATATACGCATCGGGACGAAAACTGCGCGGACAAGTTAATGAGGCTGTGCAAACCGGCCTCAAGGCCAATGGCGAATTGGGGAAGAATGCTTTTACCGCCGAAACCTTGTCGCGGATCAATCTCACTCGCGAAGAGCTGCGCTATGTATCAGCCTATAGCCCGGGAATGATCCTCGAAATGGGACAGGCCAATCGCAGCCAGAAACTCCACAAGGGTCAATATACGGTGAAATCGGTGAATGAAGCCCGCAAGGAAATATGGCTCACCAACTGGAAAGGAAGAAAGCACCGTTTGCGTCCAACCCAGCTGCGGTCTCATGGCAACGACGATAAAGTCGCGCTTTATGAAAGGAAGGATCTGACCATCTACTCTGGCGACCGGATCCGGTGGACCGACAGCGATCACAGGCGCGGCCTTTTCAACGCGGCTCAGGCAGAAATTTTGGATATCACCAAAAAGCATGTGGTTGTGCGCACGCCAGAGGGGAAAGACCATAAGCTTGGCCATAAGGATCCAATGCTAAGGCGCATTGATTTAGCTTATGCCCTCAACGCCCATATGGCGCAGGGATTAACTTCAGATCGCGGCATTGCCGTTATGAATAGCCGCGAGCGCAATCTTTCGAACAAACAGACATTTTTGGTGACCATCACCCGCCTGCGCGACAAGCTCACATTGATTGTGGATAACCGTGAAAAACTGGAAAGCGCTGTGGAGCGCAATGACGGTGCGAAGACTTCCGCGCTCGAAGTGACGGGCCGTCTTGGCAAGGCCGCCGCTAATGGTATCGCCAAAGGCAATGAGCATTCCCATGAAAATGATACGAAAGATCAGCCTGACCTTGCCAAGGAGGCGATGAAATCAATGGAGATCAGCATGTAGCAATGAAGCGCGCTCCTTGCTTCACATCAAAGCGCGCGCCCAAACCAGATCACCCGGCCGATAATCTCAACGCTTTCCCGCTCGACATCTTTCCAGGTTGGATAGGCAGCATTATCGCTTGCAATCGTAATGAGCTTGCCGCCGGGACGCAGCGCAATGCGTTTGACCACCAGCGTTTCATCAGAGCGGATCACATAGACGCCGTCGCGCAGTCTGGCGCCATGATCGGAAGCATCCACCAGAACGTCATCGCCATCTGACAATGTGGGCTCCATGGAATCGCCCATGATGCGAATGAGGGACAGGCTCGGCGCTTTCGCCGGGGTTAGTTTGCGCAGCCATTTTTCGTCAAAGCCCATCCGGTTTTCACGGTTTTCACTTGTCGCAACCGCGCCATATCCGGCTGATGCATCCACATCTAGAATAGGAATTTCTACCATTCCATCGGGCGTTGTTGGCGGCGGACCACCGAGAATCTCTTCATCGACAC
>Ga0316204_10006862_pt1 | contig 17115 bp, 11 predicted proteins | sample 6monrhotite_MG_2_FD_205661 | JGI IMG/M metagenome (GOLD analysis project Ga0316204, IMG submission 205661) | Microbial mat bacterial communities from mineral coupon in-situ incubated in ocean water Damariscotta River, Maine, United States -... | ecosystem: Environmental > Aquatic > Marine >... | reverse complement strand
ACGTTGTGGCGCCAGCGGTTCGGGTCGAGGCCGTGCTCCGGCGCTTCCTTGCGCCAGCGCCGGACGTTGCCCGGCCCGGCGTTGTAGGCCGCGAGGATGAAGTTCATGCGCTCCTCCTCCTCGAGCTCCGGCTCGTCGAAGAAGTTCGTTCGCAGCCAGTCGAGGTACTTGATGCCGGCTCGCAGGTTCTGCTTCGGGTCCGTGGGATCCTCGCAGCCCATGTCCTTCGCGGTCGAGGGCAGGAGCTGCATCAGGCCGAGCGCGCCCGAGCGGCTCACGGCGTCGGGGTCCAGGCGGGACTCCTGGAAGCACTGCGCCGCGACGCGCAGCCAGTCGAAGTCGTACTCCTCGGAGAGCTCCTGGATCCAGCCCGCGTAGCGGTCGATTCGTGCGCGGTGCTCTTCGTCGATCGGGTTGTGGATCCACTTCGTGCTGCCGAAGTAGCGCTTGATCAGGATGTTGCCGAGGAGCGAGCCCTTCTTGGCCGTCTTGGCGAACTCGTTCAGCGCGGCGTGGAGCTGCGTGTTGTCCTTGCGCATCGCCCAGGCGAGCTCGCCGCCCGTGTGCACCTTGACGTCCAGGTGCAGCCGGAGCCCGTCGAGCTCCTGCGCCCAGAGCTCGGCGAGGTAGGCGTCGCAGACGATGTAGTCGAGGATCCCCGCGTGGACCATCTCGATCAGCGCGGTCGTCGTCAGCGTCGGTCGCGCGCGCATGATGCGGATCGGCTCGAGGCCCTTGGCGACGAGCTCCTCGCTGCGCGCGGCCAGGTGCTCCGCGTAGCTGCTGCCGTCGGCGACCCAGACCTCGCGCCCAGCGAGATCGGAGAGCGAGGCGACCGGAGGCGCGTCCTGCGAGGCGAGCAGGACCTCGTCGACGTCCTTGACCAGGGGCGCGGTGAAGGCGACCTCGGCCGAGCGCTCGGGCGTGATCGTCAGCGCGCCCGCGGCGACGTCGCCGTAGCCCTCGTTCAGCCACGGCACGACGGCGTCGAGCGGGCAGGGGATGCAGATGATGCTCAGGTCACCGCGGCGCAGGTCGTTCTGCTCTTCGAGCCACGTCCCGAACTCGCGGAACAGCTCGAAAGTGATGCCCTTGGGCTGGCCGTCCTCCACGAAGAAGAACGGTCGCGCGTAGGGGACCAGGACCCGCAGGCGGCGCTCCTCGAGCACGCGGTCGAGGTCGCCGACGTCGCGGGTGGTGGCGCGCCCCAGAGCGGGTGGCTGCGCGGGAGGGGGCGGGGTCGCCTCCACCTCGGCGGCTGCGGGAGCTTCGCTGGTCTCCGAGGCCTCGGCTCCACCGTCTCCATCCTCCGCGTTCGCCTTGTCGGAGCCGCTCGACTCCGCGCGGACGACCTCGGGGGACTGATCCCCTGCGGGTTTCGCGTTCTCTGCAGCTTGAACCTCGCCGTCTCCGCCACAGGCGGCGAGCGCGAGCAGCAACGACCCCGCGAACCACGCCCCTCGGTTTCCCGCTCGCATCGTCGTTTGCATGTGTCTCGTGCTCAGAAGCCTTCGGTGACGCTCACGAAGTACTGCCAGCCTTGCACGTCGAGATCGCCCATGCTGTTCAGGTCGATCGTGTTGTCCTGGTAGCGCGCGCCGAAGCCGACGAACGTGCCCTTCCAGGTCTCGAACTCGATGCCGAAGCGCCCGTAGACGCCTGTGCCGAAGCCCGTCGAGTTGCCGGAGTTCGCGCCAGTCGGTGCGTTCTGGTCGTAGCTGGCGAAGGTCATCATCGGGCCCAGTCCACCGTACGCGCGCGCCTTGCGTCCGAGGGGGATACTGAGGAACGGGCCGCCGTAGAAGTCGACCATCCACAGGTCGACCTTGACCGCGACGGTCAACCCGCCGCCACCGGAGGCGAACGCGGTTCCGCCCGAGCGCCAGGCGATGTTGAACATGCCCTCGATTCCGAAGTCGACGCGCCGGCCGGCGAGCTTCCACTGGGCGCCGCCGCCGATGATCGGGTACTGGCTGAGGCTGTCGGAGGAGCCGTCGATCGGCGGGATGTTGCCGCCGGTGCGGCGGATCTCGTCGAGCTGCGCGGCGCCGATGTAGCCCTGCAAGACGGCCTGCCCCGGAGCCCAGCGCTGCTCGAACGCGCGCTGCTCACGCTGCTGGTACTCCTCGTAGGTCGGCCGAACCGAGGAGCCCTGGGGGTCGAACACCGGCGCGTACTCCGCCGGCAGCGCGTGGGCGACGACCGTCGGCTCGGCCGCGGCGGCGCGTTCCGTCGCGGGCTCGACGCTCGGGGTGGCGGAAGACGTCGCCGGAGCGAAGTTCATCGGCGCGGTCGTGGCGCAGCCGGTGAAGGCGAGGAGGGCGAAGGCGAAGACGAGGCGCATGGGGGTCGGCGGTAGTTGTCGAGGGGGCGGGGACTGCCCGGGTCGCGGCGCACCAGAGTAGACTTCACCGGCCGTCCGGGCGACCCGAGAACCCCACGAGGTCGTCGTGTGCCCCCAGAATCCGCACCGAGCATGCCTCGCTTACGACCGCTTCTCGCACTCCTACTCCTCGCTGCCTGCGTCACGGATCCCGTTACGGGGCGCCGCGAGTACTCCCTGACGAGCTGGTCGCCCGAGCGCGAGCGCGCCGTGGGCGCCGAGGAGGGCCCCGGGCTCGAGGTGGAGCTGGACGGGATCCTGGCCGATGCGCAGGCGCAGGCGGTCGTCCAGTCGATCCTGGATGAGATCGTCGCGCTCAGCCCGCGGCGCGAGGAGCTGGAATTCCAGATCACCGTCTTGGCCTCGTCGGAGCCGAACGCGCTCGCCCTCCCGGGGGGCTATGTCTACCTGACGCGCGGCATGCTCGCCGAGATCGAGTCGGAGGCCGAGCTGGTCTCGATCCTCGGTCACGAGATCGGACACGTGGAGCACCGCCACTCGATGACGGGCGGATCGAAGGGCGCCCTGATCGGCCTGCCGGCGATCCCGTTCGAGTGGCTCGGCGGCGTCCTCCCGATCGGCGGCAACATCGTGGGCTTCGCCGGCGGCGTCCTGCGCGCGCCGTCCAAGCTCGTGAACCTGAAGTACAGCCGGGAGCACGAGCTGCAAGCGGATCGGCGCGGCGCGTACTACTCGTACGAGCTCGGCTACGACCCGCGCGAGCTGATGCGGGCGTTCGATCGGGGCTACAACTCCAAGCGCAGCTCGATCCTCGGGACGCACCCGACCGACGACGAGCGACGCGACCGCTTCGAGCGTCTGATCCGCGAGCAGTACCCCGACGTGCTCGAGCGCGAGGCGGACACCTTCCGCGGAACGAGCGAAGAGGTGGCTTCCCTGATGCGACGAGCGCGCCGCGAGGTCAGCGCCTACGAGAACTGGGAAGATGCTCGGGCCCTGCTCGCCGCCGGTGAAGAGGGCGACCTCGACCTGGCCTGGACCTCGCTGGTGCTCGCGCTCAACGAGGTGCCGAACGAGCCGCTGTTCTGGATCCTCTCCGGTGAGATCTCGCTCGAGCGCGAGGACATCGGCGGCGCCTGGCTCTCGTTCCTGCGCGCGGAGGCGCTCTACCGCGACGCGGTCGGGGAGCGCGGGCACTGGAAGCCGCCGTTCTACCTCGGTGTCATCGACCTCGGCAGGGAGCGCTACGAGCGGTCCCGCGATCGGTTCCTGATCGCCGTGGAGCGCTACGCGGAGAACGCGGCGCTGCGCTACTACCTCGGCCTCGCGCAGGAGGGGTCCGGCGAGCCCTCGGCGGCTCGCAAGAGCTACGAGCGGGCGCTCGAGCTGGAGACCGGCGACCCGGAGCTGCGCGCGGCGATCAAGGCGCGGCTGCGCACGCTCTCCTCCTGAGGGCGCGGCGCTCCGCAGCTAGGAGCTGCGCGCGATGCGCTGCTCGAGCACCCGCGCGCTGCTGGCTTCGGCCCAGCCCGCGCCGGACTCGACCTCGACGAGGTGTCCTGCGGGGACCTCGTCCGGCGGCTCGAAGCTCGCGCGCGCTGCGCGATAGACGGCTTCGCCGGCATCGGAGATCGCGTTCGGGTCCGTGGCGCGCGCCGCGAGGCGCTCGAGGACCACGGCCTCCGGCGCGGTGACGTGCACGACGTGATAGGGGAGGCCGAGTCGCTCGGCCGCGTCGACGAAGCGGGCGCGCCACTCGCGCTGGGTGAACGTCGCATCCACGAGCACGGAGTGCCCGGAGCGCAGCGTCGCGAGCGCGTCGTCGAGGAGCGAGCGATAGACCCGGTCCTTCTCCTCCGGCGCGTAGAGCCCGGCGCCGACCTCCTCCGCCGCGCGGTCCGTCACGCGCCTGCCGGCGAGCACCTTGCGTCGCGTGTCGCTGTGGAGCAACACGGCGCGCAGGGCTCGCGCGAGGTCCTCGGCGAGGTAGCTCTTGCCGCAGGCGGGCAATCCGCACATCAGGATCAGCGTGGGCTCCAGCTCGTAGGAGGCCGCGAGCTGCAGGTAGCGCATGGCCCGGCGCAGCTCGACCGCGCGGCGCTCCGTGTCCGGCTCTGCGCCCAGCGCCGTGAACGCAGCGACCTTGCCCCGCACCACCGCGCGGTAGCCCTTGTAGAAATCGATCAGCGAGCTCAGCTCCTCGTCGCGCGTCTCCTGGGCGTAGCGCCGTACGAGGTACCGCGAGAACGCGGGGAAGCCGCGCATGTCGAGGTCCATGGCGAGGAACGCCAGGTCGACGGCGACGTCCCCGCAGCGGAAGCGGTCGCAGAACTCGATGCAGTCGTAGGCGATCACGCCTTCGGGCAGGAAGCTGAGGTTGCCCGAGTGCAGGTCGCCGTGACCGTCGCGGATGCGGCCCGTCGCGACGCGCCGCTCGAGGAGGTCCGCGTGTCGGTCGAGGAATCCGAGCTGGCGCGTCTTCAAGAACTCGAGGTGGGCAGGCGAGAGGACGGCCTGGCCCTCGCCCGGCTCGCCGACGAAGGGGGCGAGCTGCTCGAAGTTCTCGAGCACGTTGTGCCGGATGGCGGCGGGGGCGCCGTGCTCGTCGACGCCGGGCCCGGTGTTCGCAGCGCCGTGGAAGCGTGCGAGGAGCGCCGCGACGTCGTTCAGCATCTGGTTGTCGAGCTCGCCTCGCTCGAGGAGGGCGTCGAGCATGCGCCCCGCGGGCAGGCGCTCCATCTCCACCGCGTACTCCAGCGGAGTCCCCTCGCCGCCGACGCGCAGCCGCCCGTCCTCCCCTCGCGTGATCGCGACCACCCCGAGGTAGACGTCGGGGGCCATGCGCCGGTTGAGCCGCACCTCCTCCTCGCAGAAGTGCCGGCGCTGCTCGAGCGTCGTGTAGTCCAGGAAGCCGAGGTCGACGGGCTGCTTCAGCTTGTAGACCCGGTTCCCGGCGAAGAAGAGCCAGGAGATGTGCGTCGCGAGGAAGCCGACCTCGGCCGGACGGTCGGCGTAGGCCTCGGGTCGACCGAGGTCGCGGAGCAGCGTTTCGGAGTCGAGGGGCAGCGTGGTCATCGGAACCTCCTGGTGGTGAGGATAGCGCGCCGGCGCGCGCTCCTCACCCCGCGCGCTGACTCTCGCCGAGCCCCAGCTGCTTCAGGACGTCTTCGAGCTGACGCCAGCGTTGCTCGAGCGAACCCGTGTAGCCGATCGAGATCCGCACGAGCCCCGGCGGGATGCCCGCCGCCGCGAGGTCCTCGGGGGCGAGCTCGCTCGAGGTCGAAGCCGCGGGGCAAGAGAGCAGCGTCTCGAAGTACCCGAGGCTGACGGCCATGAAGCCGAAGCGGTCCTCGTTCTGCAGCAGCTCCATGAACCGGTTGGCGAGCTCCGCCGTGCCGAGGTCGATGCAGAAGAGGCCCCCGTAGCCGTAGCCCGGGTTCCCGAGTTCGGACAGCCGCTCGTGGTCGGGGTGATCCGGGAGCCCGGGGTAGGTGACCTTCAGTCCCTGCTCTTCGAGGCGCTCCGCGAAGTACTGCGCCCGGCGCGAGTGCTCCGTCATGCGTAGACCCAGGTGCGGCAGCCGCATGCTGATGTCGTAGGCGACGCGCGGGTCCATCGTGGGCCCGAGCAGCATCAACGAGCCCTGGTGCAGGTCCATCAGGCTCATGATGAAGTCCGACGTGCCGCAGATCGCGCCGGCGATCGCGTCGGAGGCACCGTTGATGAACTTCGTGAGGCTGTGGACGACGACGTCGGCGCCGTGCTGCAGGGGAGAGACGACCATCGGACAGAAGGTGTTGTCCACGACGAGCTTCGCGCCGTGCGCGTGGGCGAGCTCCGCGAGGCGCGGGAGGTCGACGACGCGCAAGGTGGGGTTCGACATCGTCTCGACGTAGACGACCTTCGTGCGCGGCGTGATCGCGCCCGCCACCGCGTCGAGGTCGGTGGCGTCCACGAAGTCGACGGCGAGGCCGGCCTTCTTGGGCAGGTACTCCTTCAGGAGCGCGAAGGTGCCGCCGTAGACCGTGTGGCTCGCGACGATGTGATCGCCCGAGTCGCACAGCTGCATCAGGACCGAGGAGATCGCGCTCATCCCGCTCGCGGTGCAGTAGCCGGCCTCGGCGCCCTCCAGGGCGGCGATCTGGCGCCCGAGGACGTAGACGGTCGGGTTGAAGTGCCGGCCGTACAGGTAGCAGCCGCCGGTGTCCGGTCCGTGCTGGCCCTGGAAGATCTCCGGCATCGTCTCGGCGTCGAGCACCGTGAAGGTGGTGCTCGTCTCGATCGACATGTTCACGCCGCCGTGCTCGCCGAATTCGTGGCGCATGTCGGCGAGAGCTTCTTGGGGGTCGTGAGGGTGCATGGTGCGGGGTGGGATCGGGAGGGCAGGGAGCAGGTCATTCTCGCCCGCGCGCGCTGGTTTTCGAGCAGGCATTTGGGGGCGCGTTGCAGCTCTGGGTGATCGGTTCCGGGGGTCGAAGCTCTCCGCCTGCAGAATTTGAAACACAGAGAACACAGAGGACACAGAGACCAGACCGCTGATCGAGTTCGCTCGTTGGGCGATCCGGGGAGCTGAGGCCTGGCGGCGAGGTCCGAAACAGATTTCAGAGACAGATCCAGCCGCCTTCGGCGGCCGGCTTCGCCGGCCGCCGAAGGCGGCTGGATCTGTCCGATCTCTTCTGATCGACCTCGCCGACCGGCTTCAGCCCCGCGTATGCGACGAGGCGCAGTGACGATCAGCGGTCTGTTCTCTGTGTTCTCTGTGTTCTCTGTGTTTCAAATTCTGCAGGCGGAGAGCTTCGACCCCCGGAACCGATCACCCAGGGCTGCAACCGCGATTCGACCCCGGCCCTCCTCGCGCGCCGCCCCTGCGCGCTCCTGTCAGCGCACCGTCACCCAGGTCATCCCCCGCGCCTGGACGGTGACCTCGAGCTCGATCGTGTGGTCCCGGGCGAGTTCGACCTCACGCTCCTCCCCACCCTCGAGCGCGACGCGCGCGGTGGTGTCGAGGCCGGTGTAGTAGAGCGGCACGCGCAGCGTGCGCGTGACGTCCTGCTCGAGCGGGTTGAATACGACGAGCATCCCGCGCGCGCCGTCCACCTCGGACGGGAACGGGTTCACGTGCAGCATCCAGTCCACGTCACGGCCGTCGGCGCGGCGACCGTGGAGGAGGTCGGACTCGAGGATCTCGCGGTGGCTCTTGAACCACTCGACCTCGGCCTTCAGCGCGTCGCGCGTGCGCTCGGTGTCGAACAGCCGCGGGCCGCGGTAGCAGGCCTGCACGCCCAGCGCGAGGTTCGAGCGCAGCATGCGCTGGTAGTGGTCGAGGTGCTCGTCGAGCGGCTCGATCGTGGCCGCCGCGCCGCCGCCGTGGTACTCGGAGAGGGGCACGAACATCCAGCCCATGGACGGTGTCTTCCGCCAGGTGCCGTCGAAGATGTTCTGGCGCGTGTGGATGACCTGGTCGGCGCGGGGGAGGGACCAGTTCACCTCGCGGTAGCCCATGCCGCTCTTGGTCGAGCCGGCGAGGTAGTAGGAGTCCGGCACGTTGAGTGAGATGCCGCGACCGCGGCACCAGGCGTAGAAGTCGCGCAGCGCGCTCCACTGACGCCACCGCGAATCGGCGGCGCCGGAGTGGCCCGGGTGCGTCACGGAGTGACAGGGGTCCCCGGGGTAGCTGCCGTCGTGCTCGAGCAAATCGAAGCCGGTCGCCTCGAAGAAGGCGTAGAGCTTCTCGAAGTACCGCTCGCCCCAGGGGCTGCAGAGGCAGGGTGAGTTGCCGAACGTGGGGCGCTGGCCCTCGGGCAGGACGACGTCGTCCTCCGCCGAGATCGAGCGCGAGGCGAGCAGCGAGTAGCCGCCGAGCTCGACGCCGCGCTCGTGCGCATAGTCCGCGAGGGCCTTCCAGCGTGCGACGACCGCCGGATCCTCCGTCTCGATGTTGAAGCCGCTCCCGAACGAGAGGATGACGAGCTCGAAGCCGACTTCGGCGGCGTCCTCGATCGCTCGCCGGACGCTCGCTTCATCGGAGACGCGCAGGTGGTGCATCAGAGGGCTCTCCGTGACCCATGGAGCGACCGTGCGCATCATGCGCCGCTGGGCGAGTCCGCGCCGCTCCCGGTCGGTGGAGTCGTGCACGAGTTCGTACACGCGAAAGCTGGTGAACGCCTTCCCCGGCTCGATCACTACGGCGGGGCCGAGGTCCGGCGCGACGTCGAGGAGGCACGGCGTGACGCGCTTGTAGTTCACCTGGCTCGCGTACTCGGGGTCGGGCCGCCAGTGCACGACGTGGCGCTGGGTGTTCGGCGTCGACATGCCGCCGAAGGCGAAGTCGGTCTCGACGTGCAGCGAGCGGGGCACCGGATAGGGCACGCCCTCGCGCGCCTCGACGCGGCTCTCCTCCTCGACGACCGCGAGGCGCTCCACGGAGAGGCGATCGAGCGTGATCGCCGTCGAGCCCTGGTTCTCGACCTCGATCCACTTCGAGACGAGCGGCAGGCCGTCGTAGAGCTCGTAGTGGACCCGGACCTCGACCGGGGGAGGAGTCGCGCCGTCCGCCGCAGCCGCGCCCGCGAAGCGCAGAACGACGTGCATGCCCGCCGAAGGCCACGCGGCGCCGGGCGCGTGGTGGCGCGGTCGCTGCCACGCGAGGCGCTCGGTGATCTCGCGCGCCTCCAAGCCGACGAGCTTGAGGCTGCGCGCCGCGGGCATCAGCTCATCGAGCCAGGCCTCGGTCAGGAAGGCGTGGTTGGGCTGGCCCTCGAGCCCGCCCACGTTCCACTCCTCGCCGTCCAGCGTGAGCACGGCCTCGGGGCGCACGGCGCGCAGCAGCTCGGCGCCATCGCCGAGGCGCTTGAACGAGAAGGCGCCGAAGGCCGGCACCATGCGAAAGCTGCGACGCACGAGTCCGTTGTCGAAGTGCAGCTCCTTCTTGCCGGGCACGATCCACGCACCCGCGCGGGTGCCCACGTCCTCCACGAGCCAATCATCGAGCGTCGTTGGAAGCGCGGCTAGATCGTCGGCGGTCTGCATGCGCTGACCCTGCACCGCGAGGTTCCGGGCTGGCAGGCTCGACGCGAAGGCGGCGGACAGGGCGAGCGTGAGGGCGGCGACTCGGCGGAGGGGCGTCATGGCGATCTCGGTTGGGGGAGCGGAGCGGAGGCAAGGTAGCGGTTGCCTCATCACGGTCCCAGCGGGGGCCTGGCCCATGGGGTGCGGGGCGTGACCGCTGGTCTGCTATCGTCCACCGTGCGTCGGCGCTCCCCGACCGCTCGCATGACCGATCGCTTCTCCATCCTCGTCCTGTTCGCCCACCCTGCCCTCGAGATCTCGCGGGCGAACCGCCGGCTGATCGCCGCGGTGGAGGAGACGGAGGGGGCCACCCTGCACGACCTCTACGAGGCCTACCCGGACTTCGACGTGGTGGTGGAGGAGGAGCAGCAGCGGCTCGTGGCGAGCGACATCATCGTTCTCCAGTTCCCGTTCTACTGGTACAGCACGCCCGCGCTGCTCAAGCAGTGGCAGGACCTCGTGCTGGAGCACGGTTGGGCCTACGGCCACGACGGCAACGCCCTGCGGGGCAAGACGCTGGTCTGCGCGATCACGACGGGAGGGCGCGCCGAGGCCTACGGGCCGGACGGCTACAACCGCTACACGATTCGAGAGCTGCTGCGGCCGCTCGAGCAGACCGCCCGGCTGTGCGGGATGCGCTTCCTCGCGCCGTTCGTCCTGCACGGGACGCTCGATCTGCCGGAAGAGGCTTTGGAGGCTCACGCCGGTGCGTACACCGATCTGCTGCGCGCGCTGCACGAAGGGATGCTCGACCTCGGGGCGGCCGCGCGCGCCGAGCGCCTGGACCTCGAGTTCCGGCAGCTCCTCCTGCCGGAAGAGGACCGCTCGTGAACCAGGGCGACTTCCTGCTCTCGGCCCTCGTCTACCTGGCGGCGGCTGTGGTCACGGTGCCCCTGGCGAAGCGCGTCGGCCTCGGCTCGGTGCTGGGCTACCTGATCGCCGGCGTCGTCATCGGGCCGTTCGGCCTGCACCTCGTCGGCGCCGATGGCCAGGACCTGATGCACTTCGCCGAGTTCGGCGTGGTGCTGATGCTGTTCCTGATCGGCCTCGAGCTGGAGCCCACCAGCGTCTGGCGGATGCGCGGTCCGATCCTGGGTCTCGGCGGATCCCAGGTCGTCGTGACGTCGCTCCTGTTCTCCGGGGCGCTGCACTGGATGGGCCTGCCGTGGAGGCAAGCCGTCGCGCTCGGCATGACGCTCTCGCTGTCGTCGACGGCGCTCGTGCTGCAGACGCTGAACGAGAAGGGGTTGATGCGCACGGCCGGCGGGCGCAGCGCGTTCGCGGTGCTCCTGTTCCAGGACATCGCGGTCATCCCGATGCTGGCGGTCATGCCGCTGCTCGCCACGGCGGGCGAGCTCGCCAGCTCCGGCGAGGGTCACGGGGCGGATGCGAACTGGATCGACACGCTGCCCGCCTGGGCCAGCGCGCTCGTCGTCCTCGGCGCGATGTCCGCGATCGTGATCGGGGGCCGCTTCCTCATGCGCCCCGCGTTCCGCTTCATCGCCCGCAGCGGCCTGCCGGAGATGTTCACGGCCGCCGCGCTCCTGCTGGTGATCGGCATCGCCGAGCTGATGACGCTGGTGGGGCTCAGCCCCGCGCTGGGGACCTTCGTCGCGGGTGTCGTCCTCGCAGGCAGCGAGTACCGCCACCAGCTCGAGGGCGACATCCAGCCGTTCAAGGGGCTCCTGCTCGGCCTGTTCTTCATCGCCGTCGGCTCGTCGATCGACTTCGGGCTGATCGGCTCGGAGTTCGGAGTGATCGCAGGGCTCGTCCTGCTCCTGATCGCCGTGAAGCTGCTCCTCCTGCTCGGTTTGGGGCGCCTGTTCCGCCTCGGCACCGATCAGAACCTCCTGATGTCGTTCTCGCTCGCCCAGGGCGGTGAGTTCGCGTTCGTCCTGACCTCGTTCGCGCTCCAGAGCGGCGTCGTCTCGGATGACATCGCCGCGCGCACGATGGCGGTGGTCGCGCTCTCGCTCGCGCTGACGCCGATCATCATGCTCCTGAACGAGAAGTTCCTGATGCCGCGGGTCGGCACGCGCCAGGTCGCGACGGGGCCGACGGAGGACATTCACCAGTCGCACTCGGTGATCATCGCGGGCTTCGGCAACTTCGGGCAGGTGGTCGGTCGGCTGCTGCTCGCGAACGGCGTCGACGCCACCCTGCTCGACGTGGACTCGGAGCGCGTGGAGCTGCTGCGCAACCTCGGCTTCCAGGTCTACTACGGGGACGCGACGCGTGAAGATCTCCTGCGGAACGCGGGCGCCGAGGACGCGAAGCTGCTCGTCGTGGCGATCGACAGCTCGGCGAAGGCGCTCGAGCTGGTGCGCGTCGCCAAGCGGCACTTCCCGCACCTCGAGCTGCTGGTCCGCGCGACATCGCGCGAGTCGGCCTACGAGCTCATCGAAGAGGGCGTGCAGCACGTCTACCGGCACACCCTCGACACGGCGCTCGTCGCCGGCAAGGACACGCTGCGGCTCCTCGGCCACCGCGCGTACCAGGTCGAGCGCTCGGCCCACACGTTCCGGCGCCACGATGAAGCGGCGATCCGCGAGCTGGCGCGCCTGCGCCACGACCGGCAGCAGTACGTCACTCTCGCTCGCAAGCGCATCCGTGACCTGGAGCAGATCCTGCGCGCCGACCGCGAGGACGGCGCGCTGTGGAGCGACTTCGGTTGGGACACGGACAGCCTGAAGAGCGAGGTGGAGGCGGCGGACGGGGGCGGGGAGCCGGCGCGGGCTCCCGAGGGGGATGTGGACGGCGGAGGTGCGCCCGGGGCCTCGCAGGAGGCGGGCGCCGATCCGGGCGCCGAGCGGCCTGCCGCCGACTGACAGCCGCGCCGGCTCGGAGCGAGTCAGCCCGGAGAGGCCTCCAGGGGCCCTTGGTGACCCGTCCGCGCGGGAGGAACTCCGAGAACGTCTTCCCCGGGGAAGAGCTCTCGTGATGGAATCGGAGGCCCGGGAGCGGCCGCATCCGACGACCCGGGCAGCCGGTGCCAGCCGGTCGGTCTCCAGTTCCCTCACCCACCCTAGTTCGATGACGAGCCCCCTTCGCCTGCCCGCACTCGCTGCGGCCCTCACGCTCCTCCCCGCGGTCGCCGCGGCGCAGACGACGCTGCTGAACCAGCAGCCGACCCAGACCTTCTCGCTGCTCGACACCCTCGGCGTCGAGTCGAACGCGGACCAGTTCGTGATCGGCGGCCTCGACTCGTACGACCTCGAGGAGGTCAAGTGGTGGGGCACGTGGACGGGGAGCGGCACCCTCATTCCGGACACCTTCAACGTCCTCGTGCACACGAACGACTCCTCGGGGCCGTTCGGGGATGTCCCGGGGACTCTGATCACGAGCTTCTCGAACCTCGCGCCCGCCGTGGCTCCGACGGGTGCCTCGATGCCGACGGCCACCGGCCTCTGGCCGGAGTTCGAGCTCTCGGTCCTCCTCCCGACGCCGGTCACGCTCACGCCGGGCACGTACTGGGTCGAGATCTACAGCACGGCTTCGTCGGGAACGGGCGAACAGTTCGCGTGGGAGAACGCGGCTGAAGACCTGGTCCTCGGCGGCCCCTGCCTCTCCTGGTCGAGCTCGACCCCGGGCACGAGCTGGAACGCCTGCACGCCGTTCCCCGAGACGGACATGGCCCTCGAGCTGAAGGGAAGTCAGACCGTGATCAACGAGGGCGCGGGCTACTGCTACGGCGACGGCACGGGCACGATCTGCCCGTGCGCGGCCTTCGGTGGAGCCGGCGAGGGCTGCCTCACCACGAGCGGGAGCGGCGCGACCCTCGTCGGCAGCGGCAACGCCATCGTCGGGAACGACGGCTTCACGCTCGACGTCTCCGGCGCGCCGGCCAACAAGCCGGCCCTCTTCTTCCAGGGCAACAACCAGCTCTCGACCGTGACGGCTGGCGATGGCGTCCTTTGCTCGAACTCGAGCCTGCGCTACGCGGTCAACTCCACGGATGCGAACGGCAACGCCACGCAGACGGGCTTCGGCGCGAACGCTGTCCCCGGCCAGTCCCTGAACTACCAGTACTGGTTCCGTGACACCGGCAACACCTGCGGCGGCGGCTTCAACTTCACGAACGGCTGGGCCGTCACCTGGCAGTAAAAGCCCTTCGGATTCGCGCGCGGCGGGCTTCGGCCACGCCGCGGGCGGTCCTCGATCGCGCGCCGAGGCCGGATCAGGCCTCGGCGGCGAAGCTCGCGAGCAGCGTCTCGCGCAGCTCCCCCGGTAGCTCGCCCTTCGCGAGCTCGCGGCACAGATCCAGCGAGAGGTCCATCGTGGCGAACACCTCCGCGCAGCGATCGCAGACGAGCTGATCGGGGAACTCGAACTGGGTGCCGAGGTCGAGGGACTCTTGCTTCGCCTGCAGCAGGTCCAGACAGATCTGCCGCGAGTACACCGGCTGCGGGACGGCTTCGCGGGGGAGGGTCTCCTCCAAGGCCTTGCGCACGCGCAGCCGCGCGCGGTGCAGTCGGGTCTTCACCGTCGCCGGGTTCAGTTCGAGGATCGCACCCACGTCGTTGACGGAGATCCCGACGAGCTCCTTCAGGACGAGGGGCATGCGGAAGTCGGCGGGCAGCTCGGCGATCGCTTTCTCGACGCGCTCCCGGCCCTCGCGACGGAACTGGGCTTCGAGCACGTCGTTGCCGCGAGGGACGACGCCGATGCGCTCTTCGCCGAAGGGCAGGAGCTGCTCGAGGGACTCGGTGCGATCCGGTTCGCCGACGCGCTTGCGGTGCATGCGCTGGCAGAGGCGCGAGGCGATCGTGAAGAGCCAGGTCGAGGCCTTCGCGCGGCCCTCGAACTGGTCCCACTTGCGGAAGGCCTGCAGGAAGGTCTCCTGCACGAGGTCCTCGGCTTCGTCGGCGTTGCCGCACAGTCGCCGGCTGAGGGAGAGCAGACGTCCTCCGTAGGCCTCCACGAGCAGGGGGACCGCGATGTCACGCGGTTCACTGCCGTCGAGCTGGTCTGCTGTCTTGGCGCTCACCATGAGGCCAAGGTAGCAGCGCGAGGCGCGGCCGGGTAGGGAGCCCCTCGTACCGGGGCGGCGGCGCGCCGTTTCGGCCGCTGAGCCGTGCTCAGCGGCCGGGCTTCAGCGGACGGTCGCCGTCGCTTCGGCGAGGACCTCGGGCGCGCGGTCGGCCGCGGCGTACATGCGGGCGAAGCGCTTCACCTCCGGCGTGTCGACCTGCAGCAGCTCGGCCGCCCAGCGGGCGCTCAGCGACTGGTACAGGAGTGCGGCCTCGATCGTCAGCTCGCCGGTCTGGCCCGCGAGGTCGAGGTCGAATCGCACGCGGTCGGCGCCGCCGCGGAAGCTCGCATCGCCCTCGACGCCGATCGGCGCGGTGCGCACGGCCTCGGGGTGATCCGCGGTCCAGCCCGCGGGGAGCAGCCGGTCGTCGACGTACCAGCGTGCGCCGCGTAGGAGCGTGAAGGTCGGCGAGCCCGAGGCATCGGCCATGATCGCCTCGTAGGTGGCGACCTGGTCCGCAGCCGTGATGACGTCGCGGTGCGGCGGGACGGGGCCACCCGGGAGCTCCGACGCGAGGGGCGCGCCGTCCGGACCCAGCACTCGGCCTTGGTCGTCGGGCTGGCCCGACGCGAAAACGGCGTTGCCACCCGCATCGCGGATGACCACGCGCAGCCAGGCGCGGCGAGTCGGGTGACCGGTGGGCAGCTTGTGCCCCGTCAAGTTCTGCACGTCCAGGGCGAAGCGCAGCCGTCCGTCCTCGCGCGTCGCATCTGCGAGGGCGAGGGTCGCAGTGCGATGCTGGAGCTGGTCGCGGGCGGCGGCGATGGTGGCGTCGAAGGCCGCGGCCGGCGCATCGACGCGCAGCTCCTCGCGGTGGTCGCGCAGGATGCTCAGGATCAGCGTGTTCCCGCCCACGAACAGGTGCCGCCCGAACGGGCTGCGCTCCTTCACCGGCGGGAAGTCGCGGCCCATCGGGTTGCGCGCGATGCGCGTCTCGTTGGGGACGCCCGCCGCGTCCCGCGTCGGCACGTGGCAGTCCTGACAGCTCCGCGCCATGGGGCCGGGCGTGTCGGACTCGTCCTCCCAGACGGAGTTGCGCCACTCGAGATACGGCGACTGCTCCAGGAACGGCGACTCGTCGCGCTCGCCATCCGGCGTGAAGGCGTGCGTCTCGAGCGTGTGGCAGCTGCCGCACAGGCGGGACTCGGTGATGTGGTCTCCGCGCGCGGGTGTGAAGCCGCTGTGCATCCGCATCGGGTTGATGAACGGCGTGTCGTGCGGACCGAACAGCCGGCGCTGCTCGTCGAGCTCGAAGCCGGCCGAGAAGCTCTCGGGCGTGCCCAGATTGTCCGGGCGGATGCCGTGGCAGATCGTGCACGAGACCCCGTCGAGCGCGAGCTCCGCCTTCTCACCCTTGCAGTCGAGGAGGTGCAGGAACGAGCCCGTGTCGTGATCCTCGAGACCGCTGCGCTCCGCCAGGGGGGAGTGACAGCGCAGGCACGTCTCCTCGATCTCGCGCTGGCGAGACGGCGTCGCAGCGATCTCGGCGGAGACCACCGCGCGCCACAGGGGGTCGCGCGCGGCGTTCGCCATCATCGTCGAGCGCCACAGGTCGTACGGAGCGATCGAGGCGCCCGTGGAGTCGCGCATCGCGGTCGCCTCGGGCGCCGCGGAGTGGCACGTGGCGCAGACCGCCGCGGTCGAGACGCCCGGGCCGGGGGCGTCTTGCGGTGCGACGGAGGCGAGCAGCAGCAGAAGATCGAGCGCGGACATGTGGAGGCCTCCTCAGCCGTCGGAGTTGCGGCGAACGTAGTCGAGCACGTACTCCGTGTTCTTCTCGGAGCGCAGCCCGACCTGCTGGGCCTCGATCAGGGCCTCGTCGATCGGCACGTCGCAGTCGAGCACTCGATAGGCGAGCCAGACGGTGCCCGTGCGGTTCGCCGAGGCGCAGTGGATCAGGAGCGGCTTGGGCGCGTCGCGCAGCAGCGCGCGGGTCTCGTCGAGCACCTCGTCGGTGAGCGGCAGCGGACCGCCGAAGGTCGGGTTGTGGTACTCGAGGCCGAGCCCGGTGACGACGGCGCGCTCGTCGAACTCCGGGGTCTCCGCGTCCCCGCGCTGGTCGATGACCGTGACCACGCCGGCCGCCTTGGCCGCCTCGAACGCCTCGGCCGAGGGCTGGCTCGTCAGGTAGATGCCGCCCTGGGTGTGGGCGCGCGCGACGTCGCCGACGGTCGACGGCATCAAGGTCGGCGGACCGTAGGTCGGCGTGCTGCGGCAGGCGGTGAGAGCGAGCAGCAGCGGCGCGAGCCAGGTCGTGAGCTGGAGGTGGCGCATCGGGGACGCGGTGGGGTGAGGTGGAGAGCGGGGGATCGCTCGGACCGGAGTGCCGAGCGGTGTATGGGAGCCGCGGGTGCGGCGTGGGTTCCCGTCTGCGCCGCGAACTCTCAGCCGGTCGGGAGGCCGAACAGGAAGACGGCGAATCCGACGGCGGTCATGGAGCCGTAGAGGGCGTAGCGCGGTCCGCGGGACGTGAGAGCCCCATCTTCGCGCAGCACGAGCAGGGCGACCAGCCCCTGCAGCGCGTAGTAGAGGGCGAAGCCGCGGGAGGCGTAGGCGATGACGCCGTTGACGTCCGTGCCCCAGGTGATCGCGATCGTGACGGCGAGCAGGAGCACGTAGGCGTGACGGGCACGCAGGCGCTTCGGCGCGAGCTCCTCGAGCAGCCCCGCGG